>MAAB01028914.1_pt1 | contig 79668 bp, 70 predicted proteins | sample 1115991 | NCBI WGS metagenome assembly MAAB01 (sample SAMN04961124, study PRJNA320927) | seawater metagenome | isolation source: sample BD02T18 sea water enriched with oil for 18 days | place: USA:Gulf of Mexico | collected 2013-07-27
AAAAACTATCAATTTTTTGTCAAAATATGCTCAAAGAGCGAACCCGACCAGAGATAAAGAAAAAGGACGATTAAAATGCGGCCTGAATCCAATGATCTCTTAATGTCCAACCTATGAGCGAGCATTAATCAGTTTATTGATTATCAAGAAGTTGAAAATAAAAAGGCAACTAAACTAGTCAGGGAAACCGCAGAGAGTTTCGCTGGAATTATGCTAGCGCTAACGGGGGCAGCCTTTCTGATTAGCGGCTTTATCGTGTATCGTATCACGAGAAGGTTAAAAGTTTCACTCGATGGTGAGCCAAGGGATGTTGCCGCATTACTCTCCAAGGTCGCTGAAGGAGACTTGACCCAAATAATAGAAGCTAAGCATGAAAATAGTGTTTTGTATTCTTTGAAAAAAACGCAAAATCAATTACGAACAACGGTGAGTAACATTGCTGATGCGTCTAAAAACATCAATGTGCAAATCGATATTGTCTCAGTTGGTTCTTCTGAAGTAGTATCGTTGGTACAACAACAAAGACAATACACCACAGCGGCAACAAATAACTTAGACGAAATGCGAGAGAAAACCTATGCCGTTTCTGAATTGTTAATACAAACAGAGCAAAATTCTGCTGAAACATTAGATTCATGTACTTCAGGCAGTCAATCGGTCAATGCAACTGCAATAGAAATTAAAATGGTATTAGAAACCGTGAGTTCTGCACTTGATAAATTGCAAAAGCTTGAACAACGAACCAAGGATATCAGTGGTATTATTTCTGTTATTAGTGGTATTTCTGATCAAACCAATTTATTGGCACTAAATGCAGCAATTGAAGCAGCAAGAGCTGGCGAATCAGGAAGAGGTTTTGCTGTGGTTGCCGATGAAGTAAGAACCTTAGCACAGAGCACTGGCTCAGCAACGGCTGAGATTGAAACCATGTTAACCGAAATTACCAGAGAAACGGCTGACTCGGTTGTTGCGATGAAATCTACTTTACCTAAAATAGAGAAAGGGCTTGCTTTAGGTGTCGGCTCTGTCGAGCTTTTGAAAGAAATAGAAAATAAAGCTAATGACTCATTACTCAATGTAAAAAAAGTTGTTGGGGCATCAAACGAGCAAATTGTTGCCATAGACGATTTATATGAAGGGATGAAAAGTGTCGCTGAAATGGCTGATGCATCAAGCAGCTCATTAGAAAAAAACAATGACGTTGCCCATTCTTTATATGCTTTAGCGAGTAATTTAAAAGATCAAATAGCATATTTTAAAGTAAGTGATAGTTAATTTAACTTTATTTTCAACAGACTATTCTATCACTGAGCTGATTTATCCATCAAAAAAGTTTGTTATATTGGCTCTTAATTCATCGGCAAAAATCGGCTTACCTCTCGTCTTTAGGTAAAGGTTGCTTAGTCGCGAACAACCTTTACCTAATGTAGTCAAATACCTTAAAATAGCCTTATCAATAAAACGTAATGCTTCACATTGCAAAATTCAAACAATCATTAGTTATCTGGAAAATCTAAATCATGCGAGTAGCCGTTTCTCAATTTGCCACCTCTTTAAATGCTCAAGAAAACCTAGCAACCTGTGTTTGTATGATAAATGAGGCGGCAGTGTGCGAGCCATGTTTAATCGTTTTGCCTGAATTTTGTAATACACTTTTTTGTAATGAAGTGCTTGATAATACTCAACCTTGGTACGTCGATCATAATCAGGCATGGCATGAAGCCTTAACTCTTAATGGTGCTTTTTTACAATCGATAGCAGCGCAAGCGAAAAAGCATAATTGTTATATTGTCATCAGTGTCACTTTACGACGAGACCCTTTGCGTGATCACCAAAACGGCTCGATTAAATCAAACATTAGTGTCACTTCATGTTTATTTTCACCGCTTGGAAAGCTCATTCAGCAAGCGGATAAACCAGTGTTAACGGGGTATGAAAATGACTTTTTCACTAGCGCGAGTAAAGTTTCTGAAGTGGTCACTACGCCCTTTGGAAAGCTCGGTTTTTTGAGTGGTTGTGATGATATAACCTTTGAGGCGTCACGTGGCTTAGCTTTAGATGGCGCACAATTGTTGTGTCATTCTATGAGCTCATTTGCGCTAGATCAAAGCAGTTTACACGGCCCGGCTCGAGCGTGTGAAAATAACGTGTTTTTAGCGGCAGCAAATAAAGTTGGCTCACTGATACCGCAACAGCCAGTACAAAATTTAATTCCTCAAGAGATGCTTGTTGGTGTTGGTCAAAGCCAAATAGTTTCTCCCGATGGCAAAGTGCTAGCAAAGCTGAATAATAATGAAGAAGGTTTTATTTTTGCTGATATTGACCTGGCTGGGGCAGGGTTCAATAACAAATGTCGACCTGATGGCACCGAATTGACTAAGCAGCGACGTCCTGAACTTTATCAACACCTAACATTGCCGATGAAACACCAAAGCCAGCATGAACACGTACATGAACATGAACTTGCACAAGCACATAAGGTACCCGCAACAGCTAATGTTGCGATATTTGCAACCTACAAGTCTAACGAACCAGCCATTGAAGATGTGTGTCATTACATTGAAAACAACCTGAGCGATATTATTCAACTACCCGAATTATTCTTTCTCGCAGACAAAACAGTCACTCATGATACCGAACAACTCGCTCAAGTAGGCAGCTTGAGTGAGTTGTTAATTAATCAAGTCAGCGCAGTGCTAAGGCCTTTTCAATACGTGTGCACTAGCCTCGTTATTGAGGGCATGCATCAGGCGGTATTAATAAGCGAACATGGTTTATTTGCCACACAAGAGCAACTGCATTTTTGCCAAAGGTATCAGTGGACGGCATTAGGTGATGAGGTAAAAACGATAGAGTTACCCTTAGAACAGGGGAATATTAATGTGGCGATGCTAACAGCCGATGACGCTAACATAGCTGAAATAGTTAAGGTTGCGGCTTTAAATGGCATCCAGTTGTTACTGGTTCCTTTTGATATTCAAGAGCCGTGTGAGGTTGAATATAGTTTGTTATCTTGCGCCGCCGAAAATAGAATTTGCATCGTTGCCGCGAGCCGTGAAAAAAGCTTTAGCAATAGTTTTCCTAGCGGTAATACTAATAATAGTGCTAATAACGGCACTAATAACGGCACTAACAACAGAGCTAATGACAATATTGATAACCAAAATAAAAATAAGAAAAAACTCAAACCACAGAAATCCACCGGATTAATTGCCAGTTTGACCCCTGACTTAACCTTATTAGCCTTGTGTAAATCAGGTAAGTTTAATGGTTATATCAACCAGCCTCTCGTCAAACATCAGCATGGTAAAATCACCAAAGCCTTGATTCATCCTGCTGTGGCGGGTAATAAACTTATGGCGACTAAAGATATCTGGTAATAGTGTGATTGGATGTTTTAAATTAAGTTTGTTGTATTTTGTTGTATTTTGTTGTATGTGGAGCATGCTAATATTCGAAGTCGTAGCATGGTTACAAGTTATTTAAGGCTCAGTCTATCAACCATGAAATCAACAAACACCCGTACTTTAGGGGCTAAGTGCCTATTATGAGCATACACCGCGTGAATTGGTGTACTTCTGGGCAGCATAGGGAATGACTCGAGTATAGGCACTAGTTGGCCCAGCTTTAGTTGTTCTGAAATCATCCAACTCGGGAGCATAACAATTCCGGTATTTGCCATGGCTAAATTTCGTAAGAATGTCAGGCTATTAACGTTTGTTCTGCACTTAATGGGTATGCATTTAATGTCACCTGAATCGTCAAAGTTCCAGGTGATTTCTCCTGATTGCGTTTTGAATGAAATACAATTATGTTGTGCCAGTTCATCAGGTCTTTGAGGAATACCAAATTGTTTTAGATACTGTGGGCTTGCGCAAATAACGGAATGACTGGTCATTAGTTTTCGGGCAATCATACTTGAATCTTCTAAATGTCCCATACGTATAGCTAAGTCAATTCCGCTCTCAAATATATCTGCCAAGCCAGCACTCATTGTGATGCGTATATTGATGTCAGGATATAGTCGTAAAAAATCGGGTAATAACGGCTCGATGAAAGCCAAGGCAAAATCAACTTCTGCGGTAATATGAAGGTTGCCAGCAGGCGAATTAGACAACTGACTAACAGCTAACTTAGCTGTTAGTATATCTTCAATAATTCTTTTGGCATGCTGGTAGTAAATTTCACCTGCTTCAGTGAGTTTTTGCTTGCGCGTAGTCCTCTGGAATAGTCGAACACAAAGGTGTGTTTCTAATTGAGACACTTGTTTAGATATGGATGAGGGGGTTACGCCAAAATAACGTGCCGTGGATGAAAAACTGCCTTCTTCGACAACTTTTACAAACAGTTCCATTTCAGATATTTCTTTCATTGGTTACGCTCTGCAACTTTCATATTTATCTAAAATGACCTGTGTAATAGTGACCTAAATTCAAATAATAAGGCATACTAACTTTACATTAGTATGCCTTGCAAATACCAAATATTTGCAAAAGTGCCTAGACAAGCATATCAAATATTCTATAACACGCACCATACACCGGTTATTCAATAGCTATCTTTCGCTCCTCAATCAGGGGCTTATGCCAACGTTCACTCTCAGCTTCAGAGTCTAACGGCGTTCCAGCCACTGAATTGGTATAGTTACTGATTAGCTTTATTGCCAGACCCAAGATGACTTCCAATACCTGTGCATCTGTGTACCCTGCATCGAGAAATATCTGTAGTTGTGTCTCAGATACTTTTCCACGATTTGCCAACAAACCACGAGTAAAGTTAGATAGCTCATTTAACTTGGCGTTTGCTATTTTACCTCCGTTTCTAAGCGCTAAAAGGTCATCTTTAGACATACCTAATTGTTTGGCTAAAATACTGTGCCACGGCACACAATAGCTGCATTCGTTCTCGTAGTTTGCTGTAAGATAAACAACCTGACGCTCAATAGCCGTAAGGGATGTTGTGTCAAATTGCTCCCACATAAATGTGTATCCAGCTAGCAACTGTGGTGATAGTGCCATTACCTTTTCAACATTTGGGATCATGCCAAAATTTTCTTTAGCCTGAGCTAACCACTGTAACGAAGCTTGAGGCGCATTCGACTCATCAAGTAAAGGAAAATTCATTATTTGCCCCCAGTGTTATTAGCAACTTGTGATTTGTTTGATGAACCCCCGAGAGTAAGTTCTCTTTCTTTATTTTTTGAAAAAGACTTTACTGCATTGCCAATAAGCGCGCCAAAAAGCTTAACGGGCCAAGAACGTGGCAAAAACCTATTTTCCCATGCATAGAGCTTATTCAACAACCCAGGCACAACCGTCGCGCTTCTGCCAAGGTTTTTAAGCCCTGTCATTGCCACAGACTTTGGTTTCTGGACAAACATAGGTAATAAAGACAAATTCATTTCAAGGCCATGGGCAAATGGCGTATCAGTCAATCCCGGTGATAAGACTAAAACATCGATGCCCTTTTTTCTCAGCTCAACATTTAACGCCTCTCCAAGCATGAGAATATAAGCTTTTGTTGCTGCATAGGTAGAAAAGAGGGGAATACCTTGGTAACCAAAAAGGCTGGACACAAGAATTACGCCTGATTTTTTTCTCAATGATAATTTACTACCAAAAACATGTACTAACTCAGTAGGGACGCTAACATTTAGCTTGATCATACGATCTAAATCAACGTAATCCTTCATAAGAAAACCTCCCATTTCATCAACACCAGCACTTGGAATAATAAGGCCAATATCTAAGTCAACCACACCATCGTATAACGCTTTGACGGCGTTGGGTTCAGTAAGGTCTATCGCAACCACTCGCACATCGATGCCGTAAAGATTTTTAAATTCCAAAGCCTGTGTGTTGAGCAGTTCACTTCGTCTGGCAACCAGCACTAAATTAAAGCCTTGTTTTGCTAAGTTTTTGGCAAATTCAAAACCAATTCCTGAGGATGCCCCCGTAATCAGCGCCCAATGACCATACCGTTTTATAAGTGACTTCATGAGTCCTCCTTAATATTCTTTGTTGTTTTGTTTATTATATTTATTCATTCATCATTTTTTTAACATCATTCAAGACGAGCGCTTGACCACCTACGCCCCAGTGACCGTCGTTGACTTCTTGAATAACAACCCAAGTAACCGCTCTTAATTTCTCGCTGGTAACTTCAGTAACTGCATCGGTAACTTTTTGGATTAGTGTTGCTGATTGGTTTTTATCTAGCTCATTTTTGAACATTTTTATTTCAATTAAAGGCATATCATTGCTTCCTATAAAATATTATTACTGGTATTAAACAGTGCTTGCTCTAACTAAGGCATTATTAAAATCTTCTTCAGGCGTTCCGGTAAGCAACGATGGTTGAAAACGTACCGCTTTAACCTCGTTTATTCCTATCATGTCAAACCACCAAGCGAGGTAAGTCGAGTGAAAGTTGGTGCCATATTTTTCATTGGCGCCAGGAGAAAAAACGCCTGAGGTATAAAATACAGTGGCTTTTTTGTTTTCTAGCAAACCTGAATATCCTGCTTCTGGATCAAAGCCAAATAACAAACCTGGTTGAGTAATGATGTCAATATAGTGCTTTAGCTTGTATGGAATACTGCCATTCCACATTGGCACAGAAATCACTATTTCATCTGCTGAAGTAAAGCGACTGACAATTTCTACAATTTCATCCCAAACAGTTTTAAGGGAGTTGTTCATTTCGCCGACACCAAAAAATGTCATCTTAGCTGATGCTTGATCGCCGCTGAATTCGGGTAGGTTTTCATGCCACAAATCCAATGTATCAATAGTAATAGAGGGATCTTTTTCTAATTTGGCATTGATGTAAGTTGTTGCTAGAGTTCTAGAGTTGGACTCATGTCCTCTTGGGGAAGCGATAATGTGTAATATGCTAGTCATAACTATTTTTCCTAAAGTAGATGGTTAAATTAAGTAACTCCACGACATAGCATTTTTATAAAAGATTGCTTAATGGCGCAGAGGGGGTTATTTAGTTTGTCTATCATCATCTATTCTCATGCGGACAAAAACATGATTTTAGGAATATGATTTATGAAAAATTGGAATAAATAAAATGAAGTATGCATTGTTAAAATGTACAAGAAATTTTCACCCGATGAATTTTTGCTTGTTCCATGAAACGGGTTTTGAAATTTAGTTATCTGTTCTCATTGATGCCATGGTTGTTTAATTGGATAACTTTTATATTCACTAAGGTATAATTATCCCTCATCAAATATAAGAGTTAACATCATCAACCATAGCGATCAAAAAGAGATAAACCAGTTACTCCCTTCTGTAGCCGTTTCAGTAGCCAATACACAACTCAAAATTGCTAGCTTCAATTTGTTTAATTACCTTGAACCCCCCAATGCTTTTTATGAATTTGAGCGCATTTATAGCGCAGAGCAATGGCAAAAAAAGCAACATTGGATTAGTGAGTATTTGCGTGAATATCAGCCTGATATTATTGGCTTTCAAGAGGTTTTTAGTACTGAGTCGTTAAAAAAATTAGTAGTAGGGCAGGGTTATGACTATTTTGAAGTGGTTGATCAACCCCATGTTATTGATGATTTTATTTATCAACGCCCTGTGGTCGCCATTGCGTCTCGTTATCCTATTGTTGCCATTAAAGCGGTAAAACCAAATACTGAGCTTGCCCAAGTATTAGGTTTAACCAATGACTTTTCTTTTAGTCGCAAGGTATTAAGGGCTACGGTTGAAGTACCTCATCTAGGCCACTGTGATTGTTATGTGGTGCACTTTAAATCTAAACGTTCAATGATTGAGCTTGATGAGCGTAATAAAAACTGCTCGGCAGAAAAAACCATTATTGAAAGCCTGAAAGCACAAGTGGCAGGTGGTTGGGGCTCAACCATACAACGTGGCAGTGAAGCGACGTTATTAATGATTGATATGATTGAACGACGTGAGACTACTGGTCACCCGATGATATTAATGGGTGATTTTAATAATAGCTTAACGGACGGTGTTTTAAGTCATTTACTAACTAATACCTTACGTTTTGTATCGTCCATTGACCGTGATGCCTATCTTGCTAAGTATTGCTTAAATGACGCTTGGGATTTATTGCAAATGGCGCTTGCTAATGAAACGAATGAAACGAATGAAATTATTTTGGCGCTAGTAGCTCGGTACTAGATTACATTTTATTGTCGTGTGAATTTGATGCCAGTTATCACGACAGCCTTTATCAGGTCAGCGCTTATGACACTTACGATCGACATTTAATTAATCCTATTTTCGAACGTGATGGCGAAAGTACAGATCATGGCATTGTGCTAGTAACCCTAACGTTGAGATCATAACGGTTAATGCACAACCCGCCTTGGCGTTTATAACAGCATTAATCTAGGTTTATTTTTTAACGTATCTTTGTATTTCGTTCAGAAAGGAATTAAAAAACCTGTAGGAGGGAATTTATTCCCGATCTCTTTTAAACGCCACGGTTCAGATTTTTAGTTCCAGAAAAAAAACCTAAGTACCTACATCCGTATAAGTACAAACCGCTCCTACAAACAATAATACCGCATTAAATAATGGCTGCTGAATTATCTACATAGCCATGTTTTTGAATAATAATTATTGTTGTGAATACATTCATTATTTACTCGTTTGGCTCACTAATTTTTCTTCACTAATTTTGCTTCACTAAACCTAGGTTAATTACCCTCGAACTATTATCGGTTAAGCTGCACTTATCAATTTATAACAGTATTAATACCAATTGAAGTAAAGGAATAACAACATGACTAACTCCGAAATAGCGCAATCTTATTTAGCTGACTTACATATTAAAGAAAGCTCGTTGGATATAGGTTTCTTAAACGAGCTACAAAGCAAGCACATTGCGCAATATAGTTTTAATAACCTTGCCGTGTTATTAGGGCAAGAGCTACCGCTAGATGTTGAATCACTATTTAATAAAATTGTTGAAAGACGCCGTGGTGGTTACTGCTTTGAGCATAACAAACTTGTATTTACCGTGTTATCTGAGCTTAATTTTGATGTGCGTTTATTGTTGTGTAAGGTTATTTACAACCAAAACATCGAAGTGGCAAGAACTCATAGAGTGACACTGCTTAATTTAGCGGGTGAAGACTATATTGTTGATGCTGGTTTTGGTCATTTAGGTGCTCGTTTTCCGGTGAAAATAGCACTCGGCTTGATACAAGAGCAAGGAGATGCCCAGTATCGTATTATCAAAAATGAAAAAGATGACTATTGTTATCAGATCTTTAAAGATGGTGATTTCTTTACGTTATATACCTTTGATTTACATCACTATACCGAATCAGATTGCTTGTTAGGTCACTTCTACTCACATAAACACCCTAACGCGGCCTTTGTTAATAATTTAGTGGTTTGCCGTAAGTTTTTTAATGATATTGAATCGCTACGAAATAATGAATTTCATCATGTAAAAGATGGAATTACTCAAACAACTAAAATAATCAGTATTAAGCAATTGCATCAATTACTCACTGAGGTTTACCAACTAGATCTTGATATCGCTATTTCAACGTTTTTATTTCATAAATTTGTCTCTGCGAAAGTGGCATAAAATACGGAATAACAACCGATGAAATCGATATTATTGGATAATTTTACCTTACTGCTTTGGGTCTGCTTAATGGCCTCTTCGTTCGTTGTCTCAGAGCAATTATTACCTTATGTTAACTCGATTGCGAGTACCGCCTTAAGATTTTTATTGGCAACAATATTGATGATGCCTTTTATAGGCAAAACCTTCATTGAACAATGGAACTATAAAATATTACTTCGCTATAGCATCATCAGTTTATTGTTAGTCTTATTTTTTATTGGGTTATTTGAGGCACTTAAAACCACCAATGCTATGCGTACTTCGGTTATTTATACCCTGCTGCCTTTAATCAGTGTCGTAATAACTTATATTGGCCTAAAACTCGTGACACCTAATAAACAAATCGTCGGATTTTTGATTGGTACATTAGGCGCAATATGGGTATTAGTGGCATTTACACAAGAAAAATTAGTATTGTCAGAATGGCGACTCGGCGATAGCATATTTTTAGTGGCTTGCTGTTGCCTAGCTTTGCATGTGATTTTAATCAAAAAGTGGGCAACTGATGTGCCGCCTATGTTGGGTGCATTTTATATTATGTTACTAGGCAGCTTAATATTATTGCCCTTTTTAATGCTTTTTGGTGACTTAAATAATATCGCTTGGCAACAAAATGAATTCTGGAAAGCATTATTATATTTAACGGTATTTACCACTATCGCAACTTTTTTCTTACAGCAACACTTATTGAAAAAAGTAGGTCCTAATCGCCTTTTAGGTTATACCTATCTCATTCCAAGTATTGTAGTTATACCACAGGGAATAGCCAAGGTATCTCAATTGTACAGCGCTTTACCGGGAATAATGTTAACCTTCTTAGCGCTTTATCTGATCTCCCAGAAACATCAATGATTTTCTCTAGACCTATATAAATGGATAGTACCAATAAATGAGCCTACAAATTGATATGGAAAATTTCATCCAATATTTTTCAGGTAACAAGCTTAGTATTGATAGTACTAATTTTGAAAAATTTGGCCTTAAAGCCAAACTCAAACATTATCAAAAAGGTCAGCAGTTAATTACTCAGGGGCAGCCAGCACCTAAGTTATTTTTTCTAGTCAAAGGGATTGTTCGTTATATGAGCGTTTCTCCTGAAGGCAAAGAGTTTACTCAGTCTTTTGCGAGTGCGCCAAGTCTTAGTGGTTCAACTAGGGCGATGACTAGAAATGTAGATGCCCTGTTTAGTATTGAAGCATTAGATGATGTGATTTGCTTGGAGTTTGAATGGCAGGTGTTTTTTGAGCAAATGAAATCACAGCCTGGTTTTCTGTCAGCATATAATCGTTTACTTGAAAATATGTTTATTAAAAAAGAAGAGCGTGAATATGCTTTTGTACAGCAAAGCGCTGAACAGCGTTATTTAACTTTTTTAGATCGTAATCCACAATTACGTGACAAAATATCGCTTAAAATGATTGCCTCACATATTGGCATTACCCCAATAGCGCTAAGTCGTATTCGAAATAAGCTAAAATAGCATTGCTTAGATGTTTTTTGGTTGCATAGTGTCTTTTGTCTTTAACTAATCTAATTTGGTCAGTAACTTTTTAAGTAGGGTTATTGGCAATTGATTAATAGACAGTTGAGCCCATAAAGCAGAATAACTGAGAGTAATATAAAGGCGAACAATGAATAAAAAACAACAGGCGCTATTACTTACGGGTGAATACACACTTTATTTATTGCGCCACGGTGAAATAGCAACACCGGGTATTTTAGCGGGAAAAACGGATGTTGCGCTGTCTGAGTTTGGCCATACACAATTATCACAAAGCACTAAACCACTTAAGAATATTAGCCGCTGTATTAGTTCGCCTTTAGTGCGTTGTCATGAATGGGCAAGTCAGTATTGTCAGCAACAAAACTTACCCCTAGAAGTTGAAAGCAATGTGCGAGAGATGGACTTTGGCGACTGGGATGGTCAACGTTATCAGGCACTATGGAGAATGGACAATCAGTCAGCCACTAGCGCCATAGGCGACTTTTGGCAAAATCCTTGGCAGCATCAACCGCCAAATGGCGAAACGATGGAGAGTTTTGTTAACCGTGTTGATCACTGGTGGCAAGACTATCTGGCCACAAATACCTTACAAAACACGCTTGTGGTAACACACGCGGGCGTGATCAAACATTTACTCGCCAGAGTGCTAAATTTACCCATTCCCGGCACAGTGCACCTGGCCTCAATTGATGTACCGTATGCGAGTTTGATCAAAATATCTTTATATCGAGATGACAGTGGCAAAGTTTGGTCAAAGCTTGTGCTATAAGTCATAAGTTTTTTGTCACTCAAATAAAGAAATAACACTTGCTATTTACGCTCAGCTGTTGATAATCGCGTGCTGTAAAGAAAACTCATTAATTTTTAATGTTATGACGCTAAAAATGTCATATTTGGGAATGTGGTGAAAAACCACAACTGTGCCCGCAACTGTAAGTCAGTGTCTAATACATGCTTAATTTTGAGCTGTTTTTGATATTAACAAGTCAGGATACCCATTAATAAATTAATCAACTATATTAATTCGAGCGGGTTACTCGAACACTGTATATTCATTCGCTTGTTGTTTAACTGATGTTAACAGCAAAGAATCGACTGTGCGTTGTTTGACCGCGGCAAGAATAAGCGAGTGAACATTGAGCCAAGCTCCTAAAACATCTAAATCAGCGTTATTAGCCGCAGAGCACTTGAGTTGGTGTACTGATGGCAACCTGATCCTTGATGATATTAGTTTCGCCGTTGAGCAAGGCAGCTTTACCGGTATTTTAGGACCAAATGGCGCAGGAAAATCAAGCTTACTACGCTGTTTATACCGCTTTGTTAAACCTGAACAAGGTATGGTGAGTTTTGAAGGCCATGATATTTGGCAGTTAAATGCCAACGATTACGCCAAAAACGTTGCTGTTGTGCTGCAAGAAACCCCCTCGCATTTTAATTTAACGGTACACGATGTGGTTGCGTTAGGATTAATTCCCCACAAAGGCATCTTTGCACGCGCTAATAAAACCGATGATGAAAAAATTATTCAAGCCATTGCACAAGTTGGGCTCGCGCATAAAGATCAGCAAAACTTTGAGCATTTATCGGGCGGCGAAAAACAGCGCGCCTTAATTGCACGTGCCATAGTGCAATCGCCCCGTTTATTGATTATGGATGAGCCCACTAGTCATTTGGATGTGCGTTATCAAATTCAAATCATGGAGCTAGCAAAATCCCTCGACATAACGGTTATTGCCTCTTTTCATGACCTAAACCTTGCCAGTGCTATGTGCGACAATTTGTTGGTGCTTAACCAAGGTCAACTCGTATGCCAAGGCACGCCAGCGCAAGTGCTGACTAAAGAAACCCTTTCTGAAGTTTTTGGCGTTTGTGCGCATATTAGCGAACATCATCAACACAAAGTTCCACACATATCTTACTACTATGGTTATATTCCAGATGAACATGAACATGAGCATGGAAAAGGTGAAGACCATGTTTAAAGCCAGTACTCAAAAAGGCTTAGCTCAACAAGGTTTGGCTCAAAAAGGCCTGGCTCAAAAAAGCTCAGCCCAAAAAACACTTGTTGATAAAAAGAATGGTGCATGGTTAGAGAAAAAAAATATCAGCCAGACTTTGGTAACTGTTATTGCTGTCATCATTTGTTTTATCAGTCTTTTTTGTGCATTGTCTTTTGGGGCCGCAGATATTTCTTTTGCGGATGTTTGGCACAGTGTTTGGCCAAATGACACCGATAAAGATGTTGGTTTTATTCAACGTATTATCTGGGAATTACGCATGCCCAGAGCCATCTTAGCGTTACTTGCCGGCTCAGGTTTAGCAATTTCGGGCTTGATCTTACAAACCGTTACACGTAATCCATTAGCCGATCCTTACTTATTTGGTATTTCATCAGGCGCTTCGTTAGGTGTGGTGATCCTTATCGCCTTTACTGGTGGTATCTTTACGGTGATGACACCTGTTGCGGCTTTTGCTGGCAGTTTGGTGGCTATGTTGATGCTAATGTTAATTGCTGGGCGCAGGCAAAGCCAGCAGGTTGAATCTATGTTGCTGGCGGGCGTTGCCTTATCTTTTTTATTTAGCTCCTTTACCAGCTTGCTACTTTATCATACTGACCCGCAAGCGGTTACCGCGGTGCTATTTTGGACCATGGGCAGCTTTTCACGCGCGCAGTGGCACAATCTATTATTTCCAACCGTTGTTATTAGTGCCTGTATCATTTTTATGTTGGCTTATCGACGCCAATTAAATGCGATGTTATTAGGGGATGAAAGTGCCACGACATTGGGCATTAAAGTGAATCGTTTTCGCATTATTATGTTGCTACTTAGTTCGTTGATCACCGCGACCCTTGTTTCTATGTGTGGCGGAATTGGCTTTGTTGGCTTGATGATCCCGCATATTGTGCGATTTTTTATCTCCCAAGGCACTGTCTTTGGTATTTTGTTAACGGCACTCGTTGGCGGCATATTTATGATTTGGGTCGATATATTATCTCGTACTATTTTGGTAAACCAAGAGTTACCTGTCGGTGTTATTACCGCAGCAACAGGCAGCTTATTCTTCCTGACCTTGCTTTATTTTCGAAAGAATCGACCCAGTTAATAACGGTGATTAACTAACATAACGCGGTAAATAACCACGATATCCCTATTGAGAGAAATATGACTTTTACAATTCAAACCGTTAGCAGCCAATTTGATCAGCAAATACAAGCTAAGGTTGACGGTAAAACGAAGCCATTAGGTGCGCTCGGACAGTTAGAAGCTACGGCTAAAAGCCTAGCACGGGTACAGGCTATGGTGACGAAGCAAGTCGACTCTTTAGTGATCAGCCAACCCAACCTTATTATTTTTGCTGGCGATCATGGTGTTGCATCTGAAGGTGTTTCAATTGCGCCAAGCGAAGTGACTGGGCAAATGGTGGCTAACTTCGCCACTGGCGGGGCAGCCATTAATGTTTTTTGTCGCCAATTAGGCTGGCAATTAAACGTTGTTGATGCGGGCATTTTACATGAACCAGCAGCATCATTAAACGTCATTAAGCAAAGGTTAGGTTGTATTACTCAACCCCTACATCAAGCTCCTGCAATGACATTAGCAAGCGTTGAACAAGGTTTTGCTATGGCGAGGAATTTGATCAAACAAACTAAAGAAAAGGGCAGTAACTTAGTTGCTTTTGGTGAAATGGGCATTGGTAATACCACCTCAGCATCGGCCATTATGGCGGCTATTATGCAAATTTCAGCACAAGAAACGGTGGGCAAAGGCACGGGCGTCTCTGATGATGTTGTGCTTAAAAAACAAAAAGTAGTTGCCCAAGCACTTGAGCTTCATGGTGATAAATTAACTGACCCCATGCAAATACTCGCTTGTTTAGGCGGCTTTGAAATAGTGCAGATCACCGGCGCCATGTTAGCCGCAGCTGAAGAAAATATGCATATTCTGGTGGACGGTTTTATATGTACCGCGGCAGCCATGATTGCTATACAGATAAACCCGGCAGTAAAAAATTATATGATTTTTGCCCATTGTTCGGGCGAACAAGGACATCAAAAAATGCTGCAATGGCTTGCCGTTGAGCCGTTATTAGATCTTGGCTTACGTTTGGGCGAAGGCACAGGTGCGGCATTAGCCTTACCACTGATTCAAGCCGCCGCTGCTTTTTATAACGATATGGCGAGTTTTGAACAAGCTGAAGTGACTAACGTTCTTTAGTCACGGCTTGCAACCACTGATTGCCACTGCTTGCAAAGATAGTCACGATAGACACTTTGCCACGATAGAAAATAATGATGAATTCGAGCCAACGAGTAAACTTATCAGAAGAAAAAACACTGCTGTTATTGGCCGTGAGTTTTTTCACCCGTATACCTGTGCGTTTACCGACAGAAATTACCCCAGCGCAATTAAATAAAACCAGTCGATATTTCGCCGTGGTTGGCTTGCTGGTCGGGTTGATTTGCTCATTAGTTTATCTGGTCTCGGTTGAATATTTACCTAAATCACTGGCTGTTTTGATTGCTATGGCGGTAAGTCTATTGGTGACTGGTGCCTTTCATGAAGATGGCTGGGCTGATGTTTGGGATGGCTTTGGTGGTGGCTGGAGCATAGAGCAAAAACTAAATATTATGAAAGACAGTCGCCTAGGTACTTATGGTGCAGCGGCTTTGTTTATTATTTTATTGCTTAAATTTCAAAGTTTAATGGCACTTGTCTCGCCAGTGATGGCACTTATTTTAGCCAATACCTTGAGCCGCGTAGTGGCGACGAGTTTAATTTACGACATGCCTTATGTGGCACTTGATGCCAGCTCGAAAGTAAAGCCACTTGCTCAACATTTATCGAGCAATAGCTTAATTATCTTGCTGATCACTGGGCTTGTAGTGAGTTTATGGTTTTTACCTTTGGTGGAATGTTTTTTATTGCTGGTTATTTTATTTGTTTTTAGAGCATTGTTGGCTTTTTGGTTTACTCGCCAGCTGGGCGGTTATACCGGCGATTGTCTGGGTGCAGCACAGCAAAGCAGTGAAATTGTTATTTATTTGAGCCTATTCATCTTTGGTTATAGTAGCGAAGCCCTAAATACCAGCACAGGAATAATAAACTGATGACCATACATTTAATTTTGGGCGGCGCACGTTCAGGAAAAAGCTCCTATGCTGAAAAACAAGCGCAGTACCATGAGCAACATGCACAATCACTGGTTTATTATTTAGCAACCGCTCAAGCACTCGATGATGAAATGTCAGCGCGTATCACACAGCATCAGCAGCAAAGACCCGATCACTGGCCGTTAATTGAATCGCCAGTTGAGCTGTCGAAAGCTATTGAACAACTGGTGTTAAAACACCAAAGCGAGCATAAAACACCGGTAACGGTTTTAGTTGACTGCCTTACCTTATGGCTAACTAATTGTTTATGCTCACCGATAAAAAACTGTTGGCAACAAGAAAAACAGTCTTTGCTGAAACTGTTAACGGGTTATGCACAATCGGGTCAGGTAAACTTACTGCTAGTGAGCAACGAAGTGGGCCATGGCATTGTGCCGATGGGGGAATTATCTCGAAATTTTGTTGATCAAGCGGGCTGGTTACATCAAGACATTGCCGCCATAGCCACTCAAGTCGATTTTATTATCGCTGGTATTGCCTTATCGCTAAAATCGACACCGCTTAAGCCAAAGGAGCAAAAATGAAAACCTTGATGATACAAGGCACCACCTCTGATGCCGGTAAAAGTACCGTGGTTGCTGGGCTTTGTCGCGTTTTTGTCAACCGAGGTTTTAAAGTTGCGCCTTTTAAACCACAAAATATGGCCTTAAATAGTGCGGTAACAGCAGACGGCGGTGAAATAGGTCGAGCGCAGGCGTTACAAGCCATTGCCGCTAACATTGCACCACGTGTTGATTTTAATCCTATTTTATTAAAACCAAATAGTGATACCGGCGCGCAAGTGATTGTGCACGGTAAAGCGCTGTCAAATATGGAAGCGAGCAGCTACCACGACTATAAAAAGGTAGCGATGAATGCTGTGCTTGAGTCTCATCATCGGCTAGCGAAAGAATTTGATGTGCTGATGGTGGAAGGGGCGGGCAGTCCCGCTGAAATTAACTTACGCGAGCATGATCTTGCCAATATGGGCTATGCCGAAAAAGTTGATTGCCCGGTTATTCTGGTGGCGGATATTGACCGCGGTGGGGTATTTGCGCATTTAGTCGGCACGCTTGAGCTATTGTCTGAGTCAGAACAAGCGCGCGTCAAAGGTTTTATTATTAATCGCTTTCGCGGTGATATTAAATTACTAACATCAGGCTTAACTTGGCTTGAAGAGCGTACCGGCAAACCTGTGTTGGGGGTTTTACCTTATTTGCATGATTTAGCCCTTGATGCTGAAGACGCCATTGCTATTGATAACAAAGTCAGTTCGCGCAAAATTTCAATCGCCGTGCCTTTGCTGCCCCATATTAGTAACCATACCGATTTCGACCCCCTAAGACTTAATCCTGAAATAGACTTACGTTATGTAAAAATGGGTGCGAGAATAGATAATTGCGACTTGATTATTCTCCCCGGCAGTAAAAATGTGATTGCTGATTTGGCGTTTTTAAAAGCGCAAGGTTGGCAAGAAGATATCAATCGTCATTTGAGATATGGCGGAAAAGTACTGGGTATTTGCGGTGGCTTTCAAATGTTAGGTGATAAAATATTTGATCCTCATGGCGTTGAATCAACGGCTGAAGAAAATGGCGAAAGGGCTATTTCTGGGCTGGCTTTAGCTGATTTTACCACGACATTGACCACCTCAAAAACCCTTACTCAGGTTTCGGGTAAATTGTCCTTAGCGGGGCAGCAGTGTGACGTTTTCGGTTACGAGATTCACTGTGGTCATTCACAAGGGGCTGCACTCAACAAACCATTAATAACTGAGTTATCTATTGGCACTACCGGCATTGATGGCTTCATCTCAGCGGACAATCAAATTGTGGCAACTTACTTACATGGTTTGTTCGATCACGGCGCCGTCACCAGTGCGATATTACAATGGCTTAAAAAAGATCATGGTGTTCAAGCGGTGATCGACATTGAGCAACATCGAGAAGTTCAACTAGATCGTTTGGCTGATATTTGTGAGCAGCATTTACAGATGGATGATATTGAACAGATTTTACAAGCGGGTGTGAGTACTAGTACTAGTTCTAGCACCACTCGCCATCAGGAGATGAGCGCATGAAGGTAATTACCATTCAAACTTTTACACAGGGTTTAGCTCTGGTTTTCAGTCAAGCTTTCACACAGGCTTTCACTCGGGTTTTTACTCAGTTTCTTGTACTGATCAGCTTACTACTCGCTTTCTTTCCCGGAGTAGGAAACGCTGCCGAGCAACGAATAGTAGCACTTGCCCCGCATATTGTTGAAATGTTATTTGATATTGGTGCTGGTGATAACATAGTTGGCACTGTGGTTTATGCAGATTACCCAGCAGCGGCGTTGAACATTCCACGTATTGGCGGTTATCACGGTATTCAAATTGAAAAAGTGCTGGCGTTAAAGCCTGATTTAGTGATGGTGTGGCAATCAGGTAATAAAGCTTCAGATATTGAGCAAATGGAAAAAATGGGCTTGAACATTATTTACAGTCAACCCCATAACATTGAAGATGTGGCCAGTGAGCTACGAAGATTAGGACAATTAACCGGCCATGAAATACAAGCCGAAGCCGTTGCTAATCGTTACTTACAAAGGCTTGAAAAATTACGTCAGCAACACGCTAATATTGAGCCAATGAAAGTTTTTTACCAGCTTTGGCCTGAGCCGATGCGCACCATAAATAAAGAAACCTTGATTAATCAATTGATTGAGGTTTGTCAGGGGCAGAATGTTTTTGCCGACAACCCAACGCCTTACCCACAAATTGGCATTGAAAATGTTATAGTTGCGCAACCTGAAATTATCATTTTGCCGGATGAAAAATCAAATAAAGAACAACCTATTATTGATTGGCACAAATGGCCAGAAATTCCCGCAGCAAAGCATAATCGCTTTATTCGCGTTAATGCAGATTTAATGCATAGATTCAGTACCCGAATGCTAGACGGTATTGAGGATATGTGTAAAAAAATTGATGCGTTTCGTTAAACGTATCTAGTAAACCCAAGCAGTGGAAATTATTCCACTTTATTATGGTAGGCAACGAGGGAAACCTATGCAAATTAGGTACTGCCCCCGCAACGGTAATAACTCATCGATGTGCTAATGAGTTTAAGTCCGACATCTTGTGCTTACTTAATTATCACTGAGCTAAATATAAACAGCTCAGTGATCAACATGATGCGGAGGGCATCATAGAGCGAGGTAACATGAAAACTAAACTATTTAATAAAACATTAACTCAACTTGCTGTAGCTTCAGCATTACTTTCTTCTGCATCAAGTGCAGTGGCTAATTCAAACGATGGCGCAGAAGACGCTAGTTTGGAACGAATGGTTGTCACGGCTAACCGCTCGCAACAAGAGCAGTTTTTATCACTGTCAGCAACACAAGTTATTGGTCAAGCTGAAATTGAAGCGATTCAACCACAAAATATTACCGAATTACTCAATACGGTTGCCGGCCTAACGGTTGTTAACTTAGGTGGCGCGGGTCAATCAGCTTCTGTATTTATGCGTGGTACTAACAGTAACCATACGCTGGTATTGGTTGATGGTGTCCGTGTTGGCTCTGCCACATTAGGCACAACTGATTTTTCTTCAATGTCTGTTGCTTTAATTGACCGCATTGAAGTGGTAAAAGGCCCACGTGGTGCGCTTTGGGGCTCTGATGCCATTGGTGGTGTCATTCAAATATTCACTAAAAAACTTCAGTCAGGTGAAGGTATTGTTACGGCAAGTGTCGGTAGCAATGGCTATTGGAAAACAGAAGCCGCGATTGGTTTAGGCAATGATTTGAATTCGTTGACTCTTGTTGCTACTTTAGAAGAAAGTGACGGCATTAACGCATCAACTTTTACGGGTCAAGAAGATGAAGATGGTTATGACCGTCAATCTTTTAGTATTAATGGCCAAAGCCAGCTAACCGACGAATACTCGCTTGATTTAGTTTCTCGCTATGAACAGGGTGGTTCACAGTATGATAGTCAATGGGGCGGCTCTGATGAAAATGAGCATGAAAACTACTCGGTAAAAGTGGGCGGCGCTTATAACTCAGCAAACGTTTTAGTTGAAACTTCTTTTGCTAAGTCACAAGACCAAGGCGGTACTTTTGCCGGTAATGTGGACCCGAAAGAGGTCAATAAAATCACCACCAAACGCGATCAATTTGGTTTGTTAGGCCAATATGAGTTAAGTGAAAAAACCAGCTTTGTTGCTGGTTTTGATTGGTACAAAGAGCGTGTGTCGAACACGGGTTCAGCGTATGTAAAAGATGAACGTAAAGCGAATGCCGTGTTTATTCAAGCGCTTCATCAAGTCAATTCATTTTTGTTTGAAGGTGCAGTGCGCCAAGATGACATTCAAGGCTTAGACAAAGAAGTTACTTATAATCTTTCCGTGGGTTATCAGTTAAATGACGACTGGTTATTGAGCTTAAGCCAAGGGACAGGATTTAAAGCACCAACCTTTAACGACCTATATTGGCCAGATTTAGGCAATAACAGTCTTCAGCCTGAAAAAGTTGAAAGCACTGAAATACTTGTCCGCAATCAATTTGACCATGGTAGTGTTGAAATTAGCCTTTATGACTCTGAAATTGAAAACTTAATTGACTGGGCGCCAGATGCTGAAGGTATTTGGCATCCAGAAAATATCAATAATGCCACCGCGCAAGGTGTTGATTTAACCGTTTCATTACAAACGGGTGATTTCTCGCACTTAGTTGCGGCGGGTTATGTTGAAACCGAAGATGAATCAACGGGTAAGCAATTGCTACGTCGACCGAAAATCACAGCAACTTATACTTTGGCTTATCAATTCGATGCCTTAACAGCGAATCTTGTTTTAGATTACCGCGGTGATAGTGAAGATAACAAATTTAGCCCAGTAACGTTAAGTTCAGTATTGTTAACTAATCTTTCGTTAAGCTATCAATTTTCAGATGAAATCTCTGTTACCGGCAAGGCAAATAACCTTTTTGACGAAGATTATACGGTTGCTGAAAATTACTTAACTGATGGTGCTAACTATCAGTTAGCAGTGACTTATACTTTTTAGTGTCATTAGACATTAGACATTAGTCATTAGCTAAGCAGCTAAGCAGCTAAGTAAGTAAAAAGAGAAAATATCAAACAGATAAAAGGTAACTCAATTGAGTTACCTTTTTTTATTTAAACTAATGATTTATTTAAATAATGCGTTTAAATAAAAGTTTATAATCAATTGTTTATAATCAATTGTTTATATGGGTCAAGGCCTTCGCCAAGCGTTCAAGCTGCTCTTCCTTTGCTAAACCGAACCTTAATGCATGTTTATCGTCGGTTAGCCGCACATAAACACCTTGCTGACACAGGGCAATATAGTAATGCTCAACATCAACGCCTGTTTTAAAATAAACCGTTTGAAATAAATCAGTGCCTAATATTTTCGTGATCAATTCATAAGGCAAATTTTCAGCGAGTGTCGCTCGTAATCTGACAGTTAATGCCTTTAGTTTACGTTGTTGTTTTTCTTGCCAGTTTTTATCTAGCAAGGCTTTTTGGGCAATAAACTGCGCGGGGCCGTTTACTTGCCAAGGGCCAAGGTGCTCGCTAAATTTGGCCAGCCAAGTCTCTTCGGCTATTAAAAAGCCGATACGAATGCCTGCTAAACCAAAAAACTTGCCAAATGATCGTAATATCAAGGTGTTTTTATCATTACTGATGACACTCGTCATTGATTGACAGGGTTTTATCACATCGATAAAGGCTTCATCAATCACTAATAAACCGCCACATTTTGCTAACTTTGCTTGATAGTTTATAAGCATTGTTTGCTGGTATAACTGCCCCGTTGGGTTGTTCGGGTTAATGATCACTAACACAGAATTATCGGCAATTTCTGTCAGCTCAGGTAATTCATCTTGATACCAACAGGGGGTAAAACCTGCCGTTTGCCATGCTAAAGCATGTTCTTTATAGCCTTGCTCAGGTAAATAAACGGTAGTCGAATACTGATTTTGCTCACGCCAAAGCGTGGGTAATAGCTTTATTATTGCTTGGCTACCGTTAGTGACTAGCAGGCTATTAGCAGCATAATAGCGTTTTGCTGCTGTTACTAAGTCGTGACTTGATTGTGGTAATGCTTGGTATAATTGCTCGGGAATTGCTGGAATAGGGTAGCTAAATGGCGCTATGCCGGTCGACAAATCTAACCAGTTTTCGGGGGCAATATTAAACTGTTTAGCCACTTTTTGTAGTTGCCCACCATGAATAAGAGCCAAAATCGGTTCCCTAAAGTTGAAAGTAAATGTTGAAAGTAGAATATTGAAAACAAGGTTAATTATACAAGAAGATAGCAGGCCAGTTGAAAGATAAAAACGAATAAAACTAATGTAATAGCAGCTCGTCTAACGAGGGTTATACTGCGAGGGATATCCTCGGCCGTTATTGCACTAGCTACATTGACGTTTTCCCCTAATGTTGGTGAAGTGACAGTTTTGCCGTGATACAAAGCGCTGCCGCCCAGCGTTCGTTTCATTACGGTTGCTCCTGCTGCCATGACCCAACCACCATTATGGCTTTTATATTGATTGCCTTGTTGATAGGCATTTTTTAACGCCTGACAAAATGGCTGTTGTAGGGCATAAAGTAAGGTACAAATTTTAGCGCTGATAAAACCTAAAACATCATCGGCTCGGGCAGCAAAAAAGCCAAAGGCATTAAAGCGGCTATTTTTATAACCCCACATGGCATCAAGTGTATTGGCCAAACGGTGTAATATCACCAAGGGTATGCCACCGATAAGGTAATAAACCAGTGAGGCGATAACAGCGTCGTGTCCGTTTTCGAGCATAGATTCAACCGTCGCCCGTGACATGTCATTAGCTGTTAAATCATCGGTTTCGCGGCTAACAAGATAACCGGTATAGTGTCGTGCGGTGGCTAAATCAGCTTGTATTAATGGTTTGAACACTTGCATTGCATGTAGGTGCAAACTATTTAGCCCTAGGGCTAAATACAAAAATATAGCTTCTACAATGAGTTGCATACTGGTCGGCAATATCGCGAGTAACACATAAGACAAATAACAACAGGGCAGCACGAGTAAACACCAAGCTAATGTGCCGAGTAGGGCATTTGTTTTCGAGAAAGGGACATTTTGGTTAATGGGCTTATTTAACCGCTTTTCAATTTTAATCGCTAAATTGCCAAAACCAATCAACTGATGATACTTTTTCGGCTCTCCTAAAATATGATCAAACAATAACGCAAGCACTAAAATAAGCGTGAGTTTAAATGGCGCAATCAACAGTAAAAAAGTTGTTACAAAGCTACTGTCGCTCATATTGAAAGTTATTCCGAGGTAATGGTGAAGTATGGCATTTTTGGTTGAAAATCTAAGGTAACGACACAGCCATTCTTATATAAATCAAAAGCATTTTTAGTTTCTTTTTTTCCCAGTAAAAATAGTAAACAACGCAGTGCTTCACCATGAAATATGATTAACAAATTTTGTCCAAGGTGTTCATTGGCCAGTTGTTTTAGGGTATTAAAAATGCGTTCTCCACAGGCCAAGGCTGATTCCGCCTTGTTAATTTGCAGCGCGGTAACTTGATTTAGTACTTCATCATATTCTGGCAATAGTTGCAGACTTTTTACTTCTTCTCCTTGCCAAAGTCCCAAATTTCTTTCCATTAAGTTTACTGATATTTGATGAGTAACGTTGAGCTTTTGTTGACAAATAAAAGCACTTGCTAGGGCACGACCAAGCGGGGAAGAAATAATAAGATCGATATTTTTAGTCGCTAACTTTTCTGCAATTTCCAACGATTGCTTTTTACCAAAGGGCGTTAACTCACTGTCGAGTTGTCCTTGTAGACGTTGAGTTTTATTCCACAGCGTTTCTCCGTGGCGAGCAAGATAAATTCTGGTTTGCATGTGTAGGTACGTTGAATTGAATGGCGGGCAGCATACCGAAATCTTGTTGCCAGTGCAATTGTGAAACGTATTGACTAGGCGAACTAACATTTCTTGTAAAAATTAGCCCATCGACTTTAAGTGGAGGGTATTGATAAATAAGCTTGGGTCGGCAATTTTATCTAACATTGAAATATCTGGCAAACAATCGTCATCGACATAATCAGCAAAATTGGCCGCTGAATCAAAAACTAAGATATCTAACGCTAACCGATCCAAGCCGTATAGACCTCGGTGGATCATATCTGCCGAAAAAACTAACAAGTCGCCCGCGGCTAATTTAATTTTTTTACCCGTAGAGAGGCTGTCACTACTCACTTTGCCCTTTTTTTCTTGTCGGACAGCAAATTCTTCATCATTATCCCAGCGTTTATGCGTTCCAGGCACTAGCTCCATGCCCAGTTCATCAAATAAAGGTACGCGCAGGTGTACTACTTGCGTGTCATGAATGACTTTTTTTTGCACATCTACATCGTGATCATATTGACAATCTCGATGCCAAAAATCTTTTTGTTGAGGATTAACAGGGTTGAAAAACAGTTGAGTATTCATAAACGCTGGCTTAGCCGATATAACCGACTCGACCACATCGACTATTTTTTTTGAACTGATAAAATTAAAAAGCTTGACCCGATCGTCGAACGCTAAGTACTGACTGCCGGTGATTAAAGAAGAATTGAACGCTTCCTCTTGATAAAATTTTGCGTTGTCTTTTTTCCATAACTGATGAAATTTCAATACTACTTTTCTAAGTGATGATATTTCAGCGTCATTGAAATAATTTCTAATGACAAAATAACCTTGCTCGTCATAATTACGCTGTAATTGACTTCTATTGTTTACCATTAACACCCATTACCTCTGCTTTCACTTTACCGCTTGCTTCGCCATCAGCAATATTTAGTGCTCGTTATCTTGTCGCAATAAGGTCTGACAGGCGCATTCTAGCAGTATATTTGGAGAATGAATATTAAAGTGTCTAGCGAATATTAGGAAGTCGAAAGCTCCTTGGGTGAGTTAATAAAAAAACGGCAGTCTTTGCTATCAAGACGATATGCCCTGGTATTGTCTAAGTCATTATTATTTGTTGCTATTATCAATACCCATACAGTTAGCGTAATAAGTAACGGTTGCGGGCCAATCAGAAAATACGCCTACTACGCCTATCTCTTTTGCTAAAACGTCTAACAAAGTCAGTACATCCGCGTCGTTATTTATCGCGTCATTTATGCTTTGATAATACCAGCCGCCGCCATTCGCGAGTAAACCTGAGCGCTCAAGTGACCAAGCAATAATATTAAGTTCAGCTGCTTTGGCGGCATTAGCGTATTCAGAAGGTATAATTTTACCGGCTGAATTTAACGTGACTAGCATCCATAGCGGTGGCGCTATGTACTCAACACCTTGGCTTTTTAGCTGCGCCATACTGGGTTGCCAAGTCTGTGAGTCTTGGGGATTGAAACCCGCATCACTATCTCTGCCATCAAGAAATACCGCTTGTTTACCAAACGCGGAATCATTCGCTATCCAATAGTTAACATCTTCAAGGTTAAACGATTGTGGATACACTTGATTAGCTGGTACGCCAGCAGATAGGTATTCGTCTAGCATTTTTTGTGCGTAATCTTTTTGGCTAAAGCCGTTAAATGGCATTTGTACACTGGCCGACTTTAATTCCGGTGTCATTTTAACACCGGCATTTTTAAACATGGCAATACTTTCGGCATGGGTCATTAATGTGCCTGTGCCTGAGTACAAATCAGTACGCCAATCAGGCGTACCCGCCAGATATTCTTCTACTGTGGTCGCTTGTAAATTCGCACCATCCATCTTGCCTTTAAGTGTTTTAAATTGGGCGAGGGTAATATCGCTTGTGCAGCACTTAGCTGTTGCAGTAATGCCATTGATTGGGTCTGCGGGAGAGAAGGGTAGTGAACATTGCTCAGCAAGTTCTGGCATGGCCAAGATATTGGTTGTTGTGGCTAAATCGCATTGCGAGTGACGACAAACTAAGGCTTTGTCTGAGGTAAAGGTGACGTCGCACTCTACAATACCAGCGCCCGAATCTATCGCGGCTTGATAAGACTCTTTGGTATGCTCTGGGAATAACATTGCCGCGCCACGATGACCTATTGAGAAATCAGCACGATAGAAAACATTATCTTTACACTGCTCTAGTTTGGTTTTTAATTGGCTTTCTTGCATTTGGTTAATTAAAAATAACGGTCTTATTCCTACTTGAGCGACAGCTTTATGCTTCAATTTATCGGCAGTGTCATCAACGCCAGTATAGCTATAAGCGACTTGCAGAAAAAAAGCGATTAAAGGGAGTAAAAGCCAATGCTTTTTTGGGAAATTAATTTGCATATCTGTTTCTTGTCTTTAACTTTAGGAAAGTGAGTTAAGCCGTTCAAAAATAGCGCTTAGAAGCGCATCATGGTAGATGATTATTGTGGCAGTTTAGTGATGTTTTTGTGACGAACTGATTAGCATGCCGTTTACTGGCTCTTTAGCGTAGTGTGGGCATCGCGATGGCACGCGGTGGCGACAGCAGCCAAAGGGAGAAAAAGAGTGCGGCAGCCGCACTCTTTTTCTGGCTATCGTCGTCATGCGACAAATACAATAGCTTCAATCAATGTCGCAATCTAATAACCGTGGTGATCTAGTTAATCGCTGTGCTTGGTATTAATTTTCAAGAGCCGCCATCATTTGCTCTGGATATCGACTGCCATGGATTTCTTGGCTTAATAACATGTCTGACACACGTGCAAGATCTTCAGTCGTTAAGATAATATTGGCTGCCAAAGCATTCTCTTTTAATCTCTGTGTGCTTCGAGTGCCAGGAATAGAGACATAACTTTCATCTTGGTGAGTAATCCAGGCTAATGCCAGTTGCGCTGGAGTACAGTTTTTGGTAATAGCGAGCTCTTTGATGTGGTTCACTAACGTTAAGTTTTGCTCAAAGTTTTCTTTTGAAAAGCGCGGATTGTTCAAACGCCAATCATCTTTATCGAGATCGGCACGACTTTTAATCGCGCCCGTTAAAAAACCTCGACCCAGAGGACTATAAGCAACCAGCCCTATACCGAGTGATTTACAGGTTGGTAGAATTTTTGCTTCTAATTGACGACTCCACAATGAATACTCACTTTGTAATACAGAAATGGGAAATTCTTTGTTGGCTCTTATTAAAGTATCCGAACCTGCTTCAGAGAGTCCCAAATAGGCCACTTTTCCTGCTTTGACAAGTTCCCCCATGGCACCAACCGTTTCTTCTATGGGAACATTGGGATCCATACGGTGCTGATAGTAAAGATCAATTTGCTCTACACCTAACCTTTTTAAACTAGCATCACAAGCTTTCCTGATATATTCAGGGCTACCATTTATGCCCATAAAGTCACCTTGGGCATCGCGCATAATGCCAAATTTTGTGGCTAAAACAACCTTATCTCTTTGTGTTGGGTTTTGCTTAAAAAATTTACCCAATAATTCTTCATTGGTTTTTGGGCCATAAATATCAGAGGTGTCCCAAAGGCTTACGCCTTGTTCAATGGCTACAGCAAGCGCCGATAATGAATCAGCTTCATTGCTATGACCATAAAACTCCGACATTCCCATGCAACCTAAACCGATAGTGGATACTTCTAAGCCTTGTGTACCTAATTTGCGTGTTTTCATCTATTATCCTTAGTAAATATTACTGTTAACGTCATCAATAACTGAGGCTAAGTTTATCGACAGCACAGGTGTTTCTATTAGAGTGATACTCTTTAGTTCTTGCCTATTCCTCCAAATTTGCTTTAAAAATCAAAATCTTTTGCTGGTTCATGCAATAATAAATGCAAGTAATTAATACGGAACTAATGCGAAATGAATGCGGAACTAATATGGAGTTAACCTATATGACAGACAGTAACGACCTGGCAAATAAAATGTGCCAATTAATGCCTCAAGCCGGCGTTATGTCTACCGATGTGCCCAATTTGACCTTAGTAAGAAGCGATGAGGTCATGCCATCTAGCAAGCCGATCATCTATGAACCTTGTATTTATATTGTCATCCAAGGGAAAAAAGTGGCGGCATTAGGTAGTGACGATTACATCTATGATGGCCTAAATTACTTGGTACTTTCGGTGCCATTACCGCTCGAATGCCAAGTTTTAGAGGCCAGTGTCGAAAAGCCCTATTTAGCGGTCAAGGTTGATATTAATACTGAAATGCTCAACGAGCTTATTGAAGAATCGACCGCTAACTTAAAAAAAGCAGACGACTCGCCAGTCAAAAAAGGTATATTTGTTTCTCGTTTGGGTGATAATATCCGCGCAACATTGGAGCGAATATTATCGTATGTTGATCAACCAGCAAGTGCTAAGGTGCTTGGGGCAATGGCGATAAAAGAATTATTATTTCATGTTTTAGCGGGAGCACAAGGGCATTATCTCAGAGCCTTTGCTTACCGAGATAAGCAAAGCTTCCAAATAGCTGCAGTGATTAATTTTATTCAAAGTCATTATACCGAAAGTATAGAAGTTGCCGACTTAGCCTCAAGGGCGAATATGAGTCAATCATCTTTTCATCATTACTTTAAAGCGGTAACTAGCTCTTCTCCTATTCAATATATCAAAACTATTAGATTGCATGCGGCAAGGCGCAATATGTTATACGACAATAAATCAGCTGGGGACGCTGCATATCATGTTGGTTATTCAAGTCCCTCGCAATTTAGCCGTGAGTATCGGCGTCTATTTGGTGTTTCACCCTCTATTGATATGCAGTTATCAACTATTGATGTTTGATCATGATAGGCTTGGTATTGTGTTGTGAATCTATAAAAATACAACAGATTTGTTGTTTGGGTTTTTCCTTAAGTAGAGTTTCCCATTAGGCATAATCAATACGAAAGTTTTGATGTAGGTTTTGCCAATGTGTTTTCAACGTTTGTTGATGTAATTCATCCATAGGCAATTCAGTTAACATCTGCAACCAATGTGTTCTAGCAAGTTCAAGTGTTTCTTCAAGATGAACTTTTATTGCTTGCCAAGGGACTCCAATCCGTTTTGCCCATGCTTCAAATGATGCCATTTCAGCTTGATACCAGTTTTTGTTTTTCGCCATGTTGAGAGCAAACTCTTGCTCCCCTTCCACATAGGAAATAGTCGAGACAATATCGTAGGCTGGTGACAAAATAGGCTTTGTTCCGTCTTGATATATTAGTGACCAATTCTTTAAATGTGCATCTCCATTTGCCAATAGAATATTTACTAATAATCGCCTTGCCATTTGTTGAACATTTTTCAAACCTTGTGAACCAAATTGGTACATAGCATTAGCAATCTGTTCATAATTATGCTTTTTATATTTATCATGAGAATACACTTGGAATACTTGAGCTAAGTCTTCTGTATGAACTCGTTGGCCTTTTTGTCGATCAAACCGTTTAATTGCGTAAGCATGAATTTCGTTAGGAAGTTGAATATCTGGCAGGTTATCCAAGTCAGTCATTTTAACCAACTTGATCTCAGGGATATCAACCCCAACAACTTCAGCTAACCTCATGGCGGTGTATTCATTGTAAGGAACAAACTTATGTACGGTTGATGGTGTTTTGATAATCCAACTATCACTATTATCATCTTGACCAATATTAAATCGACCATCTTTACTCTTCACAGAAGAAAACTTCATTTGTACGCCTGCCAGAGAGAATTTATTCTGGCTATGCTCTACATCTACCTGAACAGCTTCGACTTGTTCTCGGTGATCAAGTGCCCATTTAGGTACATTGCCAGCAGGTATAAGTTCCGCTTGTAAAGCACCCGGTAAATTCTTCCCCATGTGAGCCATTAAAGGAAATTCATTATCAACATGCACTTTAAGCGAGCGAGCCATCCAGTCACGCAGAGCACCTTCTGGTAGTAAGTTTGACAACACAGGAGTTAACCTCTGAGAGCTTATCAATGGTTTTGACAAATATTGCTTATTAGCTAGTTGTGTCATTGTAAAGGTTTGCCGCTCAGTTTGTGCTAATGCAGCATAATCAGGCGAAAATACGAAAATATTTTTCCCACCAGAGTAATGAGTTAGCACTCCTATTTCTTGTCCGTTGAGTGAGAATCTAAGCGCTTCAACACTTTCCGTTCTTTTAGTAGCAATCATCACTAATCCTCAAGGTGCTTATTTTTACTCGACCAGAAATCATCAGCTATTGAAGGTAATTCTACATGCTGACTTTGTCTGATTTGATCAGGATCAGTTATTGATAATTCAAGTCCTAGCCCATCTAAGATACGCAGCAACGTAGAGACTTTTAAGTCATTACCTGACTCGATGCGTTGATATTGTTGTTGTGACATACCAATAAGCATACGCATATCTTTTTGCGAGAGTTTTCTCTTCTTTCGCTCTTTGATGAGCAAGTCAGTAAGTGCTTCAACTACTTTCATAAAAACAACTCAAGTGGTGTATTAACTATAAAATACAACTTTTATGTTGTAAAATCAACGAATACAACTTTTATGCTGTTAATTTGTAAAAATACAACATATTTGTTGTTTATGGTTTTCATTAAGTAGAGTTTATTGTCCTATCGGTGTCTCGGTATAAATCTTCCTTAATATCTATATAAGAACATTTTCCGTTTTTGGGGATTAGCTGAACAGCTTGGAGTTTGTTTTTCTGCTTGGCGTCGCGGTGGCGACTACATCCAGAGGGGGAAATCCAACATGCTACTCTGTTTTGTGCATTCATCTTTAGCTTGAGTTTGTTGTTCTGTTTGGCGTCGCGGTGGCGACAACACCCAAAGGGGCGTTACACGCCAAAAGCCCCTTTGGAATCCCCGTGGCGCCCTACTCAGTGAAAACATAAATCATCAATTTTGTGTTTACAGTCAATACCTGCCGATATTCGTCCATGAAAAGCGGCAGTCTTCGCCATCCATGGCTCAGCTTGACTGACACTTTACAAAATTGATATTTATTCACTGAGATGGGATCGGGAGATCTTGGATGCTCTGTTTTATTAAACGAACACTAGATCTTTTGACTCGTTAAAAAAGACACTATATCAACAAGCGCCAAGTCTGCTTCTTCAAACGCCGGAGTGAAGCACAATATTCACGTATTGCCATCATGGATGATGGCAAAAGCAATGTTGCACATGGATGTGCCTTCATTGCTGGTACGTCGAAGATATTGTGCTGAATGTAGGATTACGTTTGATGCAGCAGCGCCGAGGGAGTCCAGAGGGAGGTCGGCGTTAGCCTCCCTTTGGGTGTCGTCGCCACCGCGACAAATCATTTAAATTTACTCTGACGCCATTTCTTACAACATCCCCATTGGGGGTCGCCCAAGGTTAGGACATCCTTGGGCGACGGTTAGCTACATCATCGAGGTCAGTCAAAAATGTAGCCGAGGGAGGTTGACTTAGTTTAAGTTGCTAATCATCACAAATACATTCATCGAACATGTGAAACCCGCAAGCATCACAAGTGAAGCTTCCACCATTTTTCATAAAAGCGAGTGACTGAATATCATGATAGGTTTCTTTGCTTTGCTTAATTTTTTTTTCTATATCAGCAATTTTTTTTGCTTTTTCTTTGACTATGTTGAACATTAAATTACCATCTTCAAGAGAAAAACCACCAGTTTTTTCAAGAAACATTCGTTTAGATAAACTCACAAAAAGCACCCCATAATTTTGACAAGAAGAAAAATAAATCTGAAACTAGTTTGATAGATAAATATACTATTTACAAGGTGTTTTTACGTGTATTTTTGGTTTTCTTTGTCTTTTTATGTATATTAAATTCTATATTTATCAGATGGCTACATAAAAGTTATATAATGTGACGGTTTGCTTGTATTCATCTGTTATGCCATGATTTTTCGGGTATAACAGTTTACTGTTGGAAGTATTGTTTCTGTTTGTTTTCATCAGTTTTAGCACTGTTTTGAGGGTTTAAACGTTAACTGCTGAAACTGCACTTTTTGTTTGTGTAAAACCGTTTTACCAATGTTTTGAGCGTTTAGGCACTAACTGCTGAAACTGACCTTTTTGTTTGTGTAAAAACCGTTGTGCCCAGAATCGATTTTTATATAAACGCTATAAAAAATATAAGGTAAAAAATTAATACGGATGATCAAGAAACCTTAACAAAGTGATCATTACAAACAAAAAAGGCGAACCATTTCTGGTTCGCCTTTTTATTTAAAGCTCTAAATTTTCGAAAAAATTAGTCTTTATAACTCTCAATCGGAGGGCAACTACAAACCAAATTTCTGTCCCCATACACATCATCAATACGATTTACCGTTGGCCAGAATTTATTAGCCGCTGCTGCGGGTACTGGGAATACGGCTTCTTTAACCGTGTAACCACGATCCCAAACATCGGTAATATCCGCTAAAGTATGTGGCGCATTTTGTAGTGGGTTGTTGCCTAGTGCCCACTCGCCGGTCTCAACTTTACGTACTTCATCACGAATACAAACCATGGCTTCGATGAAACGGTCAAGCTCAACTTTAGACTCAGATTCTGTTGGTTCAATCATGAACGTGCCCGCTACTGGGAACGACATTGTTGGTGCGTGGAAACCGTAATCAATTAATCGCTTTGCTATATCCACTTCAGTAATACCAGAGGTGGCTTTAAGTGGGCGCAAATCGATAATACATTCGTGCGCAACACGGCCATTTTTTCCTGTATATAAAAGTGGGTAATGTTGGCTTAATTTAGTCGCTACGTAGTTAGCGTTAGTAATGGCGTATTTAGTGGCGTCTGTAACCCCTTTTTTACCTAACAAGGCCACGTAAAGGTATGAGATACATAAGATACCGGCGCTACCATAAGGTGCTGCCGATACGGCGCCGTTACCTGCTGTTTCTTCATTTACGTTAATTAACGCATGATCAGGTAAGAAGGGTGATAAATGCGCTTTAACGCCGATAGGGCCCATACCCGGACCACCGCCACCATGTGGAATAGCAAAGGTTTTGTGTAAGTTAAGGTGAGAAACGTCAGCACCGATGAAACCGGGTGATGTTAAACCTACTTGTGCGTTCATGTTTGCGCCATCAAGGTAAACTTGACCGCCGTTGTCATGAATGATGTTACAAATTTCTGCAATGGTGGTTTCATAAACACCGTGCGTAGACGGATATGTGATCATGATACACGCAAGATTGTCGCTTAACTCTTCTGCTTTCGCTGTTAAGTCGGCCATATCAACGTTACCTTGTTTATCACAAGCGACTACCACCACTTTCATACCCACCATTTGCGCTGTTGCTGGGTTAGTTCCGTGTGCTGACGAGGGGATTAAACAAATATTACGATGCGAGTCACCACGGCTTGCGTGATATTTAACAATTGAGATTAAACCTGCATATTCACCTTGAGCGCCAGAGTTAGGTTGCATTGACATTTTGTCGTAGCCGGTTAACTCAACTAACCAGTCGGCTAGTTCATCAATCATTTTCTTGTAGCCTTGTGCTTGGTCGATTGGCGAAAATGGATGCATGTTGGCAAATTCAGGCCATGATACTGGGATCATCTGTGCGGTGGCATTTAATTTCATGGTACAAGAGCCTAAAGAAATCATTGAGTGGTTCAATGCTAAATCTTTATTTTCAAGTTTTTTGATATAACGCAGCATTTCAGTTTCGCTATGGTGCGAGTTAAATACTGGGTGCGTTAAAATGTCAGACTCACGTACGAGTGATGCGGGAATAGACGTTGAGCCTTGCGTTATTATTTGGGCATCAAGTCCTGCTACATCTAAACCGTGTTCAGCGCCTAATAAAATAGTAAATAGTTGGGCGATATCAGCACGCGTTGTGGTTTCATCAAGCGATATACTGATTTGACCGTCAACGTCTGTGCGTAAATTAACGCTCGAAATAAGCGCGCGTTCAATAATTTCAGCTTTATTGTCTAGCTTAAAAGTTAAGGTATCAAAGTAGGTATCATGAACCGCCGATAACCCTTTTACTCGAGTGCCGGTTGCTAAAATATCAGCAAAACGATGAATACGATTAGCAATAGTTTTTAAGCCTTTAGGGCCATGATAAACCGCGTAAAAAGCGGCCATGTTGGCTAATAGTACTTGTGCTGTACATATATTTGAATTGGCTTTTTCACGACGAATATGTTGTTCACGTGTTTGCATAGCCATACGTAAGGCATTGTTACCGCGGGTATCTTTAGAAACCCCGATAATTCTGCCCGGCAGAGAACGTTTGTATTTATCAGAAGTAGTGAAGAATGCTGCATGAGGGCCACCGTAGCCCATAGGTACGCCAAAACGTTGGCTAGAGCCAATAACGGCATCAGCGCCTAACTCGCCCGGCGCTTTTAATAACACTAAGCTCATAATATCCGCAGCAACAGCAACAATACCTTTGTTGGCGTGAATTTTTTCAATTAACTCGCTGATGTCTGATACTTCGCCCGTTGCACTTGGGTATTGAATTAAGGCGCCAAAAATATCGTGCTCTGGTGCTTCATTGGCGGGCGCAATAACAACATCAAAACCAAACATGTCGGCACGTTGTTTTACTAGGTCAATGGTTTGTGGAAAAACATCGTTAGCGATAAAGAAAAGGTTTGATTTTTTGTTTTTAGAAACACGTTTAGCGAGTGCCATTGCTTCAGCGGCGGCTGTGCCTTCATCTAATAATGAGGCGCTGGCTAATGGCAAGCCAGTAAGGTCAATACACATTTGCTGATAATTAAGCAAAGACTCTAAACGGCCTTGGGCAATCTCTGGTTGATATGGTGTGTAAGCCGTGTACCAGCCTGGATTTTCTAGTACATTACGGGTAATCACATTGGGTGTTAATGTGCCGTAGTAGCCTAAACCAATGTAAGTCGTGTTTACTTTATTTAAGCTAGCAACCGCTTTTAAATCAGCTAATGCTTGCACTTCTGTTTTACTGTCACCAATGTCAGGTAACTCTGCTAAACGAATATCATTGGGGACAATTTCATCAATTAAGGCATCAATAGACTCTGCACCAATATCATTAAGCATGGCTTGAGTTTGCGTTGCACTTGGGCCGATATGGCGACGAATAAAGTCTTGAGTTTGTTCTAATTGTGCCAACGACAAAGGGGAGAGTGAGTTAACAGCCTTTGAGCTATCAGATAATTGAGAAGTCATAACAGTTTCACTTAAATAAATTGTACAAATATAGAATGAAAGAAAGCCTCAAATTCTTAGACAGAATAAAAGAGGCTTACTCATTGACGTTTAGGTTTTCGTAAACAGTCGATTTTTAGGCAAGGCTGCTGAAGTTATGAGTCTACTGAGCTTAGTGGGCTAAGTGATTTAGACGAATAACAAAAGCAACGCAGTATAAAAGAAGAATGTGACCGAAAATTAGTCTTCGTCGATAGAGTTCTTGTAACCTTGGGCATCTAGCAAGTTTTCTAACTCACTGGCATCATCGAGTTTAAGTTTGAATAACCAACCGTCACCAAAAGCATCTGAATTTACTAATTCAGGAGAGTCTTCTAAGTCTTCATTTACTTCAATAACTTCACCAGAAACGGGTGCGTATATATCTGAAGCGGCTTTTACTGATTCAGCAACACAAACATCATCGCCGGTGCTAACTTCATCACCAACATCAGGTAATTCAACAAAAACCATATCGCCTAAAAGGTCTTGGGCGTGATCCGTGATACCGACAGTAACAGTACCGTCACCTTCATTGCGTACCCATTCGTGCGATGTTGCATATTTCAATTCTGAAGGAATATTGCTCATTTTTATTTTTCCTATTGGTTAAATATTTTTAATGTAAATCTAAGTTTGGTTAAATTTTTATAGCACAAAAACTCATAAATAATACTAGTACAAATCCTAAATAATTGGGATTGTAGTGAAGACAATAAAGTTATAGTTTCAAGTATGACGGATTAAAATACTTTTTTGCCGTTGCGGACAAAACTTGGCTTAGTCACTTGTACTTTAACTAACTTCTTGCGCATTTCTACTTCGACTATATCGCCAACTTTGACGCTACGAGGTACGCGTGCTAAAGCAACGCTGTGCCCTAATGTTGGAGAAAAAGTACCGGAAGTGATAATTCCTTCAAAAAGAGCACCGTCGCCTAAGTCGGTAAGCACTTTTTGGCCAGTACGAAGCACGCCTTTTTCGGTTAATACTAAACCTACCAGTTTCGGTTGCTCGCCGGCAGCTTTTTGTGCGGTTAGTACATCACGACCAATGAAAGCACGATCAGTCGGCTCCCAGCTGATTGTCCATGCCATATTAGCGGCTAAGGGCGAAACAGTTTCGTCCATATCTAAACCGTAAAGGTTCATACCCGCTTCTAAACGTAAGGTGTCGCGTGCGCCTAAACCACATGGGGCAACACCGGCGTCAATTAGTTTTTGCCAAAAATCTTCTGCGGCGCTATCAGGGACAATGATTTCGTAACCGTCTTCACCCGTGTAGCCAGTCGTGGCGATAAATAAATCACCCACTTGCACACCAAAAAATGGTTTCATACCTTCAACGGCAACAATTTGTGCTGGAGTTAATAGCTTAGCGACTTTGGCTTTTGCTTGTGGACCTTGTACGGCGATCATGCCAAATTCAGGGCGTTCAGTAATGGTGAGATCAAAACCTGCCGCTTGCTTGGTCATCCAGGCTAAGTCTTTTTCACGTGTCGCTGAATTGACCACTAAACGATAATTAGTGTCTGAGAAGAAGTAGATAATCAAATCATCAATTACGCCACCTTCTTCATTTAACATACCTGTATACAATGCTTTGCCAGCAACGGTTAGCTTGGCAACATCATTGATAACCAAGCGGCGCAAAAATGCTTTTGCATCTGTGCCTTGGACATCAACAATGGTCATGTGAGAAACATCAAACATGCCAGCATTTTGGCGAACAGCGTGGTGCTCTTCTATTTGTGAGCCATAGTTAATGGGCATTTCCCAGCCGTGAAAATCAACCATTTTAGCGCCAGAAGCTAAATGTTTTGCATGTAATACGGTTTTATTGGTCATCATTCATACCTAAGAAGCCATACTTAACTGTAATGACAAATTCAAATAAAAAACCAACTTATCTTAAAAGTCAGAATTTAATTTTTTATATCGAAGTGTTTTGAAATTTAAACCTAAACTTCGGCGTTGATAAAGGGGATAGCTGTAATAAATTTTATAATTTTTTATCACTGTCACGGTAAATTATTGACAAATAGGGGGGGAATTGTAGGCCTTGCTTCGCACTACACCGAGCATGGCAGAGCCTTTGTGTAGGCTCGAAGAGCCCTTTGTGGAGCATAGCGACTCGGTGGTGAATAGTTGGTGTTTTTTTATTACTGCTGCGGCAGGCTGAGCAAGGAGCAGGGCAGCAGCTTAGCTTGGCTTATGGCGTGCTAATTCCGGCAAGTCGGCTTTCAGGCCAAGCGCTTGTTCAATCATTAATTTTTTGGCGGGCTTAATATTGTTAAGCAAGCTCATACCAATACCACGCAGTAATTTTAAGCCATTTTGTTGTACCGCAAACGTTTGCTTAATCGCTTCCATGGCGGTGATCATTTCAATCGCTTCGGCTTTTCGATAACGTGCAAAGGCTTTTAGTACTTTTTGATCCGCCAGATCTTGCTCTGGTGTTAAGCTGGCTAAGCTTTGGGCTAATGAGGCCGCATCAAGTAAGCCTAAGTTAACGCCTTGCCCAGCTAACGGGTGAATTGTATGAGCCGCATCGCCAATAAGTACCGTGCGATCTTTGACAAAATCTTGCGCTAAACGCATCGTTAAAGGGTGAGTAAAGCGCTCGCTAATTAATTCAATGGCGCCTAACTTACCGTCACTAGCGGCCGTTAATTCTTTAGCAAAATCTGTTGGCGAAAGCTCAATTAATCGTTTCGCTTCCTCGGGAGATGTTGAGTAAACAATCGAGCAAGTGTTGCCATGTTGCGGGAAAAGAGGCAAAAACGCTAACGGACCGGTCGGCAGAAATACTTGCCATGCGGTATTTTTATGGCCTTGCAAACAGTTAACCGTGGCAACGATAGCGTGGTGATCATAATCACGAGTGATCATGGGGGTGGCTAGTTGTTTTCTAAGCCAAGAATTCGCACCGTCTGCACCAACAACGAGTTTGGCGATTAATGGCATTTGTGGGGGGGTATTGTTTGTGTGTGTATCGGGTAGCTCAAAACTGGCAAACACTTCACTTTCGCCCATCGCAATATTGGCTAATTTACTGTGCGTGAAAAAACTAATGCCTTGGTCTTGTTGAGCTTTTTCCCATAAGACATTACGAATGACTGTGTTTTCAATAATCCAGCCCAACTGTTCATTTTTTGGAAAACTATTTAAATCGGCTACTGAAAAATCAAGTTTTCCTAAACCGGCTTTATCCCATATATGCATGTGTTGATAAGCTTGCAGGCGTTGCTTTTCAATATCAGCCCAGACATCTAGCTGTTCAAAAATGGTTTTGCTTGCGACATTAATGGCACTAACCCGTACTTCGGGCTCGCTGCTTAAATCAGCGATAGGTAAAGTATCGGCTATGGCAATGGTTAGGTTGGTGTTTTTTCTTAACGCCAGCGCTAAGGTCAAACCAACCATGCCGGCGCCAACAATTAATAAATCAAATTTTTGCATTTTTCTCTAACCTTTTAGGGTTTTTTAGCCAAGTTAACTTTCTAAAATTTGCTTGCTAACATTAGCTTTCTACAATTAGTAACCCATCAGCTTATTGACTAAGGTATTTTTTAACGGGGAAATATAATTCATCATTTTCAAAGCTATATTTCTGCCAGTCACCAGTGGTGGTAAATCATTGGCAAATAAGGTGACTAATGAGTCTGTTAGCGCAATAACTTGTTTTTGATCTAACAAGCGCTGCTTAGCATAGTCATTAAGTAAGGCAAAACTGCCAATGTCTCGGTTCGCTTGTAACTGTTTGGCAAGTAAACTAGCCATTAGCTCTACATCGCGTAATCCTAAGTTAAAGCCTTGCCCTGCAATAGGATGAATAGTGTGGGAGGCATTACCAATTAAGGCCATTCGGTGATACGTTTGCTGCTGTGCCTGCAATAATACTAATGGGTAAACATCACGTTTTCCGATATGCGTTATGGCGCCAAGCCAATGGCCAAAAGCAAGTTCGAGTTGTGCTTTCAAATCGTTATCATTCAAGGCTAAGACATGTTCACTTTGCTCTGACGACATAGTCCATACCAGTGAACAACGGTTTTTTGTGCTTGGTTCGGTTTTTAGTTCGCCTCTTGATTCGGAAAGGGGCAACATGGCGATTGGGCCAAATTCAGTGAATCGCTCAAACGCTTTGTTTTGGTGAGGGTTTTCGGTGGCGACATTGGCTATTAATGCAACTTGGTGATAATCACTGTCACTAACATTAATACCTGCAAATTGCCGACATGGAGAATTTGCGCCGTCACAAGCAAGTAATAAACTTGTCTCAACAGATTGTCCTGAGCTAAGTGCGATACTTATGTTGTTGGTATCATTATTTGGCTGCCAATTAATATCGATAATACTGTCGGGGCATAACCAATGGATATTGGTTTTATCGGCTAATTCTGTTAATAAGCCTTTGCCAATCAATGCCATTTCAATAACATAACCTAGCGCAGTAACATTATGCTCTTGTGCTTCAAGCCGAGCTTTACCGTAGTGACCTCGATCAGAAATATCAATTTTTTCAATGGCGCAAGCATCATTTGCTAAATGCTGCCAAACCCCCATATCTTTTAAATAAGCCGCGCTACCATGAGAGAGAGCCAAAACGCGATCATCAAAAAGTGCGGGCGTATTGTTTTGCTGCGTTAGCTCGTTCACTTCAACAATGGCAATAGATAATAAGCTACCATCAGCTTTGGTTAATTTTGCCAAACTTAATGCCATTAAACAGCCAGATAAGCCACCACCAGAGATAATAATATCGAATGCTATTTTACTTTTATCCATAATTATATTTTCTTTTTCGTATTTATTCAGCTTAATAAATGTTTACCACAGAGAACACCGAGGTCACAACACTATAACGAGAATAATAAAACCTCTGTGTAGGCTCGAAGAGCCCTTTGTAAAGCATAGCGACTCGGTGGTGAATAGTTACTTTTTTCCATGTTACTTAATACTTAAAGTTGTGCTTTAGCGCTTCATTAAGGTTTCAATGTCAGTAATTGTTTCGGGACAATTAGCGGTTAAATTTTCACAGCCTTGCTTGGTGACGACAATATTATCTTCAATACGAATACCAATACCGCGCCATTGCTCCGCTATATCCATATCATCAAGCGGCATATACAAACCGGGTTCAATGGTGAGTACCATGCCCGGTGTAAATTCACGACACTGCTCTTTATTGTCATTAATATGGTAATCGCCAACATCATGAACGTCTAAACCGAGCCAGTGCCCTAAACCGTGAATAAAGTATTTTTTACTGGCTTTTTCTTTGACTAATTCGGTTAAATCACCCGATAAAATGCCTAAATCAAGCAAACCTCTGGTTAAATATTCGTTGGCGATATTATTGAGCTTGGCAAAAGTAGTGCCCGGTTTAATGGCTGAAATTACCGCTACTTTGGCATTCAGTACCAGTTGATATAAGGCTTTTTGTGGTTCAGTAAATTTGCCATTAACGGGGAAGGTGCGGGTGATATCTGCGGCATAGCCGGATAATTCACCACCCGCATCAATCAGCAGCAAGTCGTTATTAACTAAACGAGCACTGTTATCAGTGTAATGTAAAATATTAGCATTATCGCCACCGGCAACAATGGTGGCATAAGCCGCATAACGGGCGCCATGGTGAGTAAATTCGTGCAGTATTTCATTTTCTATTTGATATTCAAACAATCCTGCGCTTGTTATTTGCATCGCTCTTTGATGGGCTAAGCCTGAAATAGTATTCACTTGGCGCATTAATTCGATTTCATTAGTACTTTTAATTAATCGTAGTTCGTCAATCATTGGGCTGACATCAATTAACTGGGTCGGGACTTTTTCGCCTTGACGAGTACTTGCCCGTACTTGTGCTAAATAACCAAAAACGTGCTGAGATAAGTTTTCATCATCAAAGGCAAAATAAACCTGTTTGATGCCGTTCAAATATTGCGGCACTAATTCGCTTTGTTCATCTAGAGTAAAGCATTGGTCAAGCTGATAATGCTGACAGGCTTTTTCTTGGCCAATTCGACGACCATGCCAAATTTCGTGTTTTTTGTCTTTAGGCAGTGAAAACAAAATGCTTTGCTCACTGCTTGCTTGTTTTATTAACATTAACATTGCATCGGGCTCATTAAAGCCAGTTAAGTAATAAAAACTCTTGTTTTGACAAAAAGCGAATTCGGTATCATTGCTGCGTGTTACTTCGCTCGCCGCGCTAAAAAAAGCAACACTGTTCTCTGTCATTTGTGCAAAGAGCTTACTTCTATGAGTCACAAACTCACTGATTGGCAGTATTGCAATGCCGGGTAAATTTTGATTTGTCATGGCTGATCTCTAGTGAATAGTGTCGTTAGTACTCGCGCCATTATTAGCTGAATTAGCGGGCAGGGTGCCTAGCTCACTAAAACATAGCAATGCCGAAATACGAACATATTCACAGATTTCGAAAAATGCTTGTTCGCTGTCTTCATCTTCTTCCATTTCTGCAGAAATATTGGCAATTTCAGCAAAATCAATAAGCACTTCTTTCACTTCACTTGATGTTACTGGGCTATCTTTTTGTTGCAAGCCAAAGCCTAAGTTAAAGCCCTGAACCCAAGCACCAAGTGCATGTCCTCGCTCAACAAGTGAGTCATCATCGTCGGGTAACATTAATTGAAAAGTGTAGGTGTCATCAAGAATATCGGTCCAAAGTTCGCGGTACATTTGCTTAACTAATTTTTTAACGGCTTTGGGAAAACCGTCGCTACCTTGCGGTGAAAAATCTAATAAATCGTCTAGCATTCCTAAATAGCTTTGTTCTTCAAAAGCGAAACCCGCGCACACTAACCCCGCTAGCACACCATGAACTTCACTGGCGTGGGCTTTAATGTTTTCGGTGGTGATCACGGCTTGTGCGCTAGCAAAATCGACTTTGTTATTGCCGAGGGTGTTATTTGTCATGATGAGGCTCTATACCTTAGAAAAATCTTTGCTGCTATCCTAACACTGACCTACTGAAAAGGCATGGAAAATCCGATAAAACAGCTCATTTATCTGCCATTTGCTTGCAACAGGATAGCGGCACAGTTATAGTGCAGGTTATTATTGTAGGTCGCTACGGTATCTAATTAATTACGCTTGGAATTTCTCTGCAAATGACTCAACGCACCGTTGAAATTAATGTGACTGATCGCAAACTAAAAGTTGCCTGTCCTATTGGGCAAGAAAGCGCATTACTTAGTGCGGCGGCAGAATTAAGTGTGCGCTTAACTAAGGCTAACAATAACAAATCTATTGCCACACCTGAGCAAGCATTGTTAATGACGGCACTTAATTTAACCAATGAGCTATTAAACGCAAAACAGCAACTGCAAGCTGAAAAAAAAGAAAATAAGCAAAAAATTGCTTTACTACAATCAACTATCGAACAAGCTTTAATTCCTTTGCATAATAAACAGGCTTAAGTGCTTGTTTCTCTCTCGAGATTAAATAAATATTTACTGCTAATTGCTTAAGTTAACAGCATAAAATGTTTAAATACAGAACACTTAGCACTTGCTGGTGAAAAAACACTTAATTCAGCTGAATTTTTCGTTATAATGATTTCTGTCTTCTGGGATGTTTGTATGCGAACTATGTCCCTGAGCCGATAAGTTTTACCTTAGGGAGTTGACTAATAGCTATTGCGCAAGCCCGGCTCGTATCGGGAAGCCTACGGTTAATATGATACTTCCGCCCTGAACACACGGTGTTCAGGACTATGTAAGCTGCGGCATTCTGGAAGTCACTTATTACTTAGTCATATTATTTCAAGATAAACTACGGTGAGCTGCGGCGCTGAATAGCACTAGGGAAGTCACTTATTACTTCACTACTTATAATATACTTTCAGGATTAAACTATTGTGAGCTGCGGCGCTGAATAGCATTCGGGAAGTCACTTATTACTTAGTCATATTATTTCAAGATAAACTACGGTGAGCTGCGGCGCTGAATAGCACTCGGGAAGTCACTTATTACTTCACTACTGATAATATACTTCCAGGATTAAACTATTGTGAGCTGCGGCGCTGAATAGCATTCGGGAAGTCACTTATTACTTAGTCATATTATTTCAAGATAAACTACGGTGAGCTGCGGCGCTGAATAGCACTAGGGAAGTCACTTATTACTTCACTACTGATAATATACTTCCAGAATTAAACTATTGTGAGCTGCGGCGCTGAATAGCACTCGGGAAGTCATTCACTTTTTCTGTTTTTACTCCTTACTCCTTACTCCTTATTCACCACTTATTACTTGCTAATATTCCCTCAAGATCAACCTATTATGAGCTGCTTGTAAAGCAACACTCTGAAAGTCATTTCTGTGTTATTATCTCATCATGAATACAACTCAAACATTTGATAACCGCTCAATAGGTATTTTTGACTCAGGTATTGGCGGCTTATCTATAGCTAAGCGCATTAGTGAGCAATTACCCCACGAAAATTTGATCTATGTGGCGGACAGTCAACATGCTCCTTATGGGGAAAAATCTACGGGGTTTATTACCGAACGCGTCAATCTCATCGCTCAACAATTGATCAAACAAGAGTGTAAAGCTTTAGTTATCGCCTGCAACACCGCAACCGTTAATGCCATTAGCCAATTAAGATCGCAAGTTGATATTCCCATTATAGGCGTAGAGCCGGCAATAAAACCGGCAGCAAAACAGAGTATAAATAAGAAAGTGGCGGTTTTAGTTACCCAAGCAACCAGTCAAAACCCAAATTTTCAACGCTTAATTGACAGACATCATAATGGTGCTCTTGTTACTATTCAGCCCTGCCCAGGTTTAGTCGAGCTAATTGAGCAAGGAAAACAACACAGTGACCAATGCTATCAGTTGCTTAAAAAGTATCTTGAACCCTTGATGTCTGCAGGAGTTGATACTTTAGTGCTTGGTTGTACTCATTATCCTTTTGTTTTAGAAGCGATTACTTCAATTACCGGCGGCCTGATCCACGTTTTAGAAACCGCCACGCCAGTGACTAGTTATTTATCTAGGCAATTGAAAGATAAAGGCTTATCAGCAAACGTCAAACAAACTGGACAGCATCAGTTTTTTAGCTCAAAAGTGAGTGAACACCAACAACAACTTTTTAGCCAACTTTGGCAGGCGCCATTAACAGTAAACGCTTTAACAATTCTATAAACTACTATATTAGCTATATCAACATGAAAAGCTTTATACACTTTCCTTTACAACTAACAAGCAAACAAGCAAACAAACCAAACAATAAACAAAACAACGACAAAAATAACGAATCAAATAATTTAAGCCATTTAGACGTCTAGGCGTAAAAAAGCTAGAAAAAGCCCCTTAAAGCATGTAATATCGCTCCATTATTTTATTCTCCACTTATATGTTAACGCTGAGGGTTTATGTCTAGACATTTTTTTACTTCCGAGTCTGTTTCTGAAGGCCACCCTGATAAAATTGCCGATCAAATTTCGGATGCGGTTTTAGACGCTATTATCGCCAAAGATAAATATGCCCGTGTTGCTTGTGAAACTATGGTAAAAACTGGCGTAGCGATAATTTCAGGTGAAGTTAGCACTAATGCTTGGGTTGATTTAGAAACCATCACTCGTAATGTTATCAGTAATATTGGTTACACTTCTTCAGAAGTTGGTTTTGATGGTGAAACTTGTGGCATCATGAATTTAATTGGTCAACAATCGCCTGAAATTGCTCAAGGTGTTGATCGCAGTAAGCCTGAAGATCAAGGTGCTGGCGATCAAGGGCTTATGTTTGGTTACGCCACCAACGAAACTGAAACATTGATGCCTGCGCCACTGTATTACTCGCACCGTTTAGTTGAGCGCCAGGCAGAAGCCCGTCGTTCAGGTGTTTTACCTTGGTTACGCCCCGATGCTAAATCACAAGTGACTTTTATTTATGAAGGTAATAAGCCAGTCGCGATTGATACTGTGGTGCTGTCAACTCAGCATAACCCTGAAATTAAACAAGAAGACTTAATTGATGCGGTAATGGAAAACATTATCAAGCATGTATTACCGGCAAAATTTTTAACTAGCGAGACAAAATATCATATCAATCCAACGGGTCGTTTTGTTATTGGTGGCCCTGTAGGCGATTGTGGTTTAACGGGTCGTAAGATTATTGTTGACACTTATGGTGGCATGGCGCGTCATGGTGGTGGTGCTTTCTCAGGTAAAGATCCATCAAAAGTTGATAGAAGCGCGGCTTATGCGGGTCGTTATGTTGCTAAAAATATTGTCGCGGCAGGTCTTGCTGACCGATGTGAAATTCAAATATCTTATGCCATTGGTGTTGCCGAGCCAACATCAATTTCTATTGATACTTTTGGTAGCGGCAAAATTAGCGAAGAACGCTTAGTCGCCTTGGTACGCGAACATTTTGATTTACGTCCGTATGGTATTACTAAAATGCTAGATTTATTGCATCCTATGTATCAACAAACGGCTGCTTATGGTCACTTTGGTCGTGAACCTTATGAAATGACAGTAGGCGATGATACTTTTACCGCTTTTAGTTGGGAAAAAACCGACAAAGCGAATGATTTGCGTAAGTCAGCTGGTTTATAGCTTCTATTTGGAAAAAACAGCACCTTCATCCTGAACATACACGCTCTTTGCCATCAGGATAATTGCTCCTGCATTATCTAATAAGTTATATCTCTATAACGTCATGGCACCGCGATATACGACCGCCAAGGATGGCGGAAGTGCAATTTTTGCAGGAGCAAAAAATTGCACCGTTCATCCTGAACATACACGCTCTTTGCCATCCATGGCACCGCGATATACCGTTCATCCTGAACATAACAACCAGCATACTTTTACCAGGTGCTGGTTTTTTTATCATAGTATCTCTCAATTATTCATTTTGCTTAATCAAGCGTCTTGTTTTTGAAAATTTATTCTCATTGAATTCTGTCCCCTTAATTCATCCAAATAGTATTACTCGGTTAACTTGCTAAGAAAAAACGACAAGTTAACGGAGTAGTCGTCAATAAATATGCGGCTAGATGACAATTTTATACAGATACCGATTGTAATTTGCCTGCTTCGCCCTTACTTTAACCATTAAGAAAAAATAATAAATAAAAGCTAATCATGCGAAACCCAAGAGTTTACCAAAATAGCGAATTTACGCTAAATGACACGATGAAATTATCTGACGATGCCTTTGGTCATATTGTTAGAGTTTTGCGTTTGGTTGAAGGTGATATCATCACACTTTTTAATGGTAATGAAGCCTTTCAATATTCTGCTAAATTAGTAGAGGTGAAAAAAAAACAGGCGAGTGTCGAAATAATTAACCGAACCGTGGTAAAAAATGAATCACTGCTGAACATTCATTTAGGCCAAGGTATTTCTCGTGGTGACCGTATGGACTTTACTTTACAAAAGTCGGTAGAGCTTGGCGTTAATACCATAACACCACTTTTTACTGAACGCTGCGGGGTAAAATTATCTGCGGAACGATTATCAAAAAAGCGCGAACAATGGCAAAAAATAGTCATTAGTGCTTGCGAGCAAAGTGGTCGCTGTTTTGTGCCTGAAGTGACTCAGCCTGTGCTTTTACAAGATTGGCTTAATGAAAAAACTAAGGCATTAAAACTAAACTTGCACCCAAAGGCTGAGCATTCAATTATGACTATACCGGTTAAGTTTGAAGGGGATCGTCAAGAAGTCAGATTACTTATTGGCCCAGAAGGGGGCTTGAGTGATGAAGAAATAAGCCAAGCGAATCAAGCTGATTTTCAAGATATATTACTCGGCCCAAGAGTACTAAGAACAGAAACCGCGGCACTTACCGCAATTACAGCACTACAATGTCGTTTTGGCGATTTAGCATAAATTTAGGGCTACTTTACTCAACGCCGTGTTTTTTCCTGGTATTCGCAGCACACTAGTTGCAAATATCAGGCTAAATAATATAAAAATAGGATAAAAAATGACAATGATTGAACCTAAACAGATAAAACTTGGCATTGTGATGGATCCCATCTCACAAGTGAAAGTCGCGAAAGACTCTTCCATGGCAATGATGCTTGAAGCCCAAAAACGCGGTTATGAAATTTATTACATGGAAATGAATGATTTATACCTTGACCGTGGCCAAGCTCGAGCGAGCACTGAAAAAGTTAAAGTGTTTGACGATGCTGAGCATTGGTATGAATTATCAGACAAACAAGATATTGCCTTAAGTGATCTTGATGCGATTTTAATGCGTAAAGATCCGCCTTTTGATACCGAATATATTTACGCCACTTATATGCTTGAGCGCGCTGAAGAAGCAGGCACACTCATCGTTAACAAGCCACAGAGTTTACGTGACTGTAACGAAAAGCTATTTACCGCTTGGTTTGCTGATTTAACACCTAGAACCTTAGTCACTAGAAGTGATGCTCAAATTCGTGCTTTTCATCAAGAATTAAAAGATATTATTATCAAACCGCTTGATGGCATGGGTGGTTCATCAATTTTCCGCATTAAAGAAAAAGATGCCAATGTTGGGGTGATCATTGAAACTTTAACAAACCATGGTCAGCAATACGCTATGGTACAAGAATATATGCCAGAAATTGTTGATGGCGATAAACGCATTCTGATTGTTAACGGCGAACCTATGCCATACTGCTTAGCACGTATTCCTGCCATGGGCGAAACTCGCGGTAATTTGGCCGCCGGTGGTCGAGGCGTGGCGAGGCCTTTGAGCCCGACAGATAAACTTATTGCTGAAACTATCGCCCCTGAGTTGAAAAAGCGTGGTTTGTATTTTGTTGGTTTGGATGTTATTGGCGATAAAGTCACTGAAATTAACGTCACTAGCCCAACTTGTATTCGTGAAATAGAAGCGGCTTACCCTATTAATATTAGCGGTAAGTTGATGGATGCTATTGAAGAGAATATAAAAAGATAGTTATTAAGTTAGCTTAAAAATTTTTACCACAGAGAACACCGAGCTGCTAGCACAACACAGAGAAGACATATTATCTGTGTTGGCTCGAAAGCCCTTTATGAAACGTTGCAGCTCTCGGTGGTGCAAATGGCCTTATCAATTACCATTGTTAGTGAGCATTTACGCTCACTAATGGTAGGGCTAAAATATTACCCACAGATCAAAGGTATAATGAATGCAAAGCTTAGAGAACCAATTTTTAATTGCCATGCCATCATTAGGTGATGACTATTTTAATAAAACCGTCACTTATATTTGCGAACACAATGACGAAGGTGCCATGGGCTTAATTATCAATATGCCAGTGAATATCACTTTACATGATTTGTTAAAACAGATTGAAGAAGATGATAAGGAGCAGGTTAGTGGTCAAGGTGCTGCACATCAGGAAAATAGCCTTGAGCAAGCATTAGCCCCAGAGCAAGAACCTCTGACAGCAACGCTTGAAAACACTCTTTTAGACCATAGCTTAGACCATAGCTTAGAGCAGTTAGTGCTTTCTGGTGGTCCTATTTCTCAAAATAGAGGCTTTGTGTTACATCGTACCCAATCGGGCTGGAAAAGCTCCCTTGCGCTTAGCGATGACATTATGATCACCACTTCAAAAGATATATTGATGGCACTAGGCACGAAAAAAGCCCCAGAACAATATATGGTTACCTTAGGTTACGCAGGTTGGGGACCAGGTCAATTAGAGTCTGAATTACAAGCAAACTCTTGGTTAACCATTGATGCTGACAGTGATATTTTATTTAACACTCCCATTGAGCAGCGCTGGCAAAAAGCCACTGAAAAACTTGGCATTGATATCGCCCACTTATCATCTGACGTTGGCCATGCATAAAAGCAGCCCGTAGGCTGAATTTACGTTATGTGGAGCTTACGTTATATTGAACTCGCTTATTAGACAAGGCAGCACGTATATTGTCCTATTCGCGCTTATTAACCTATAAGAACTAATCAATAACTAATCAATAGCTAATCAAGAACTAAGCAAGAATTTTTATATGAGTAAAACTAATAAAAAAATCGGCCAGCGCACTATTATTGGTTTTGATTTTGGTAAAAAATATATCGGCGTTGCGGTCGGTCAAGAAATCACCGGTAGTGCTGCTCCTCTTGGCTCTATTAAAGCGCATGATGGCATTCCCCATTGGGATTCTCTCGCCAGTTATTTAAAAGAATGGCAACCTGATTTAATCGTGGTTGGTCTGCCGCTTAATATGGACGGTAGTGAGCAACAACTTACTAAAGATGCTAAAAAATTTGGTAACCGTGTTGCCGGGCGTTTTGGGGTAAAAGTTGAGTTTCAAGATGAAAGATTAACCACTGCCGATGCCAAAGAGCAATTATTTGCTCGCGGTGGTTATAAAAATTTGAAAAAAGATAATATTGATGCCGAATCGGCACGGCTTATTATTGAAAGTTTTTTTGAACAAAGTTACCAATAAATACTGTGCCCAAGGCAATTTAATTTCTGCTAATGAATATACTCGCTATTATATCGCCTTTAATTGTTGTCGCTTTACTCGGTTTTATTTGCACAAAAACACAATGGCTAAGCAAAGAGCAATTGAATGCACTGAGCAAATTCACCTTTTCAATTAGCATTCCCGCTTTTCTCTTTTATCAAATGGCCAAGGCTGATTTTAGTGAGCAAGTTAGCCCGCAATTATTTGCTGCTTTTTATCTCCCGGTATTAACGTGTTATTTTATTGCTTGGCTTATTAGTTACTTTTTTTACCGAAATAAACCACTGTTCAACAGTGATGCAGCAGCGTTTAACAGTAGTGCGGCATCAGCGGTATATGCCTTAAGTGCTAGTTATTCTAATACCATTATTGTCGGTTTACCTGTGTTGTTAGCTGCCATGGGAGAGCAAGTGGTAGGCATTATTTTCTTAATCGTTACTTTTCATAGCGCCATGCTTTTTGCCTTAACCAGTGCTATTGCAGCAATAGCCAACTCGAAAAATAGTGCTCAGAAATTTAACGGGCTTAAGTTCGTCAAGCAAACGTTAAATAACCCGCTTATTATCAGTATATTGTCGGGTTTACTGATTAATTTATTAGGTATTACTTTGCCTGATTTTTTACAAGATAGTTTAGCGCTCATTTCAAAACCAGCCATTGCGTTAGCGCTATTTATTTTAGGCGCCTCATTAGCCTTTTATCAGGTACGCCAAGAACTCACTTTTATCGGCATTGCCAGCTTTATTAAATTGATGTTATTACCGGCATTAGTTTTTGTAACGGCTCAGTATATTTTCAATCTCGAAGCTTTTATTGTCACGGTATTAGTGATGTTAAGCGCCTGCCCAACAGGTGTAAATGCGTCTTTAATTGCCGCCACTCACCAGCAACATCAACAAACTGTTGCCGGTACAGTCGTATTAAGTACGCTTATCAGTATTGTCACCATTCCTTTATGGTTGAGCTTTATTTTATAAGTCAGGCATTTTTGCCACCAGTAAGTCAATAAAACACCGTACCTTGGGTGATAAGTGTTTTCGACTAGGATAAATAGCATAAACGTTTGCTGCAACTTCGGGGTAATCACCAAATAATATTTCCAGTTTATTATCCGCCATGGCTTTCTTCATCGTAAACTCAGGCAAACGACATATACCTTGATCCGCTAACACCATGGCAAGCTCCATTTGTGAGCTGTTACACAACATTTTACTGACCACATCGACATAAATACTTTTACCACTATGATCTTTATAAAGCCATCGTTTGGGTGTTTTCAAATTGCTATAGCAAATACATTGATGTTCAGATAATTGTTGTGGCTTACTTGGCCTACCAAAGCGTTGTAAATACTTTTTTGAGGCCACTGTGTATGCTTTGCTACTATATATTTTACGGCAAATAAGGCTAGACTCGTCAAGCTGGGTTGTGGCCCTGATCACCAAATCAAAGCCATCTTGCACAAGATCAACATGGCGATCATTCAACTCTAATTCCAGTTGAATATCAGGATATAACTGCATATATTCAGCTAAAATACTTTGTAAATAGCCTTGAGTAAAATCAACGGGACAGCTTATTTTAAATACGCCTTTAGGCTGCAAGTTTCCTTGGTTTAATAGCGCTAGAGCATCTTGAGCATCAAAGACCATTTGCTGGCATTGTTCATAATAAATTTTACCCTCTGGCGTTAAACTTAAGGATCGTGTGGTACGGTTTAGCAGTCGTACCGACAAGCGCGCCTCTAATTTATTAATCTCTTTACTGATATAGGAGTTTGAATGGCCTGTTAATGCTGCCGCGGCAGAAAAACTGCCACTGTTAACAACTTGGGTGAAAATGACGACACCGTCAAAAAGTTTAGTTTGTTTATCATTGATAGTCATACGGAAATAGTTTTATTACTTTTGGGGTATTAATTACTTTTAACAATAAATGTATAGTACTAACCATCAACTTGTCAAAGGAAGTTAACCCATGAAACTATTAGCCTTTGCTGCTAGCAGCAGCGCAAAATCAATTAACAAACAATTAGCCACTTATGCCGCACAACAAGTCAAACATGACGAGGGTGTCGAAGTAGAAATTTTAGATATTAATGACTACGAAATGCCGTTATTTAGTGAAGATAAAGAAGCACAATTAGGACAACCACAGCAGGCAAAAGACTTCTATGCCAAATTAGGTCAAGCAGACGCTATTATCATTTCGTATGCGGAGCATAATGGTTCATACACAGCAGCGTATAAAAACTTGTTTGACTGGACATCACGTATTGATCAAAAGCTTTTTCAAAATAAAGCTATGGTATTACTAGCGACATCACCTGGGCCTGGTGGCGCAGCGACTGTGCTGGCCGCGGCAACAGGTTCAGCACCTTACTTTGCTGGAGATGTGAAAGCCCATTTATCTATTCCAAGTTTTTACGATAATTTTGATATGGACAGTCAACAACTCAGTAACCCTGAGCTAGAAGACAAATTACAAAGTGCCCTCGCATTACTAGTTAAATAGAAGGGTTAAATAGAGGGGTTAAATAAATTGGTTAAATAACTTTTTTGTTAGCGTTCATTTTCCCCGGTTAATCACTTGATTTTTAACTGGGTTTTTATATTCATATTTATGTAGTCAATGAACAGTGAGCAGCCAATTCTTATAACATCTGAAAAAAATGAGTGTGTCATTACATAGACGTTGCCAACTGACATTTGCGCATTATTCATGCTTTCCATCTTGGTATTACCTTTAAACGGGCTAAATCAGGTTAAATCAGGTTAAGTTATACCGTGTTTTCCATAAAAAATGGCCAATTATCGCTGCTAGCATTCACTTTGGGTTATATTAGTCGGTATTATTTGTGTCACTGAGCTTGTTTGGATTTTTTATGGTAAAGGCCGCGACAATTTTTTGTAAAACACAGCTGTTAATGATTAAAAAAGTACTAGCTGTTTGTATTCTATTTGGATTTTTTCTACTTACTTTGTCGTCTTGTAGTAATATATCTACAGAAGATGACAACCAAGCAACAAGATTAATGTTTACAGATTTTGAACGTAAAATAGCCCAAAAAATGGCGTTGGATATTCGCTACTTTTGCAGTGAAGCACCGATAAAAGGTGAGCATTGCCAACAAGGTGTGACTAAGTTGCCAACGGCTTTGGCTGACTTAATACAAGCAACCGATATTGGCGCTGTGGTTTTATTTGCCGAAAACTTAGTATCTAACCAGCAAATTATTCAACTCACTCATGATTTACAAAAAGCCGCTTTAATGAGCAAAAGTGCTAAACCATTGATTATTTCTATTGATCAAGAAGGGGGCCGAGTTGTTCGTTTGCCTCATGCTACCTCGTTTGCAGGCAATATGGCGATTGGCGCAACTTATGTAAATAACAAAACTAAGTATGCCTCTAGCAGCAGTCGCGTTATTGGCGCTGAGCTGAATGTTTTAGGCATCAATAATAATTACGCACCCGTTATTGATGTGAATACCAATGCTGACAACCCGGTGATTAACACGCGCTCATTTGGTGAAAATCCTCAGCAAGTTGCTGAACTTGGCGTTGCTGCGGTTAATGGTTTGCAAGCACAAGGAGTGATGGCAACCTTAAAACATTTTCCGGGTCATGGTGATACCAGCATTGATAGTCACTTAGGCTTACCTCGTGTTGATCATGATTTGGCGTTAATCGAAAAAACAGACCTTGCTCCGTTTAAATGGGTCATTGAGCATAGTGATCCTGCGATGATCATGACCGCACATATTCAATACCCCGCTTTAGATAGCGCTACTATCACCAGTAATAACGGTGACAAAATTATTCGCCCTGCAACCATGTCTCGAAAAATTCTTACCGATTTGTTGCGTGATAAAATGGCTTTCAAAGGCATTATTGCCACCGATGCCTTAGATATGGCGGGTATTGCCCATTATTTTGATAAAGTCACCGCCACGGTTGAAACATTAAGTGCTGGGGCTGATTTAGCGGTAATGCCTTTTAAAATTAGAGCGCCTGAAGATATTGCTAAGTTTAAGGTTTTTGTGCAAGCAGTCAGTAAAAAGTTAGCAGATAAAATTGCTCAGGGGCAGTTATCTGCTAGTGACATTGATGAGTCTTTAGCAAGGCTAAATCACTACAAAGAGCAGTATATTCATTTACCGACTACCACCATTGCAGAGCAAGTGGCGCAGGCGGATAAACTCATTGCTAGTGAAGGCCACCTAGCGGAGCAACAGCTACTAGCCAACAGTGCCACGACGTTATTGAAAAATAATGTTGATACGCTGCCTATTGTGCCTGCCGATATAAAACATATTCATTTATTAGTGGCGAATGAGCAAGAGCAACAGGCATTGCAAAGCGCTATTGTTAAACAGTGGCAAAAAGCCGGGCAAAGGCAACTCAAAATTACCAGTATTATTGCTGACCAAGATAAGGCTTTGGCGAAAATTCAAAATATAAAGCAGTTAATTCAGGCGGATTTAGTCATAGCCACCATGAGTGTTAAAGCGGGTAGCGTTGTTGATTTAGGCGGTATTGATGACTTGCTCAGACAAGCGGTTAATAGTCTTAAATCAGGACAGGTATTGCCTGAGCAAGCATTGTCCACGAAAACATTACCCACGCAAGCATTGTCCACGCAAGTAAAGGCTAATTACGGGCAATTAGTGCAATTGCAAATGGCACTGGCTAAAGAAAAAAAAATCAAGTCTTTATTAATTGCTCAGGGCTCTCCTTTTCTGATTAAACCTTACCTTAGCTCAGCTGATGCCGCACTATTAATGTTTGATGATAAAGTCATGGCTGACAAAGAAGGCAATTACTTCAGCGCTGGCATGAACGCAAGTATAGCTATAGTGATAGGGCAGCAGGCTAATGGTGTCTTACCGGTAACGTTAAAATAACCGTATTTACACCTTAAAAATGTAGCAGTCACTTGGCTTAGTTTTATGTTATTATCTGTCGCCCAATTTTCTTGTTTGCAGCAACAAACCTAAATAACATAGAAGTAACCTTATGATAATGTCTCTTATACGCTGGCCAATAGGTCGTCTTATTTTATTGCTTAACTTTGTTTTTTCACCGAGTTCACCTAAAAGAGCTCAGGGCGAGCAAGAAAAAGTTGACGCTCAAACACAGAATTTAAGTTTGTATCAATTACCGAGCTGCCCTTTTTGTGTGAAAGTACGTCGCACAATGAAACGCGAAGGTTTAAATATTGAGCTTCGTAATATCAATCAAAAAAATAACTTTCGTGAAGAGTTAATTAATGAAGGCGGTAAAAGAACCGTACCTTGTTTACGTATTGATAAAGCCGATGGCGAAGTACAATGGTTGTATGAATCAAGTGATGTTGTTGCCCACTTACAACAGTTGGTTAAAGTCGCTTAAGTTAGTACTTTAGTTAAAATCAATTAACTGAAATTATTCCTTACCTTTGAGTGTCTAATAGCTTAAGAATACTTTATTGCTGTTAGGCACCTATATGTTAATTAAAACACCGAAAAACTCTTCTCTTAAAGACTCAGCCGTTACGGATGAGTCTGTTTATCATGACCGTCGCAATATTCTCAAGCAAATGGGCTTTTTAGGGGCTGGTGCTTTACTCGGCTCAGCGGTTACCAGCAAGGCTTCAGCCGGTTTTTTTAGTGATGACAAGCCTAGCTTTAGCACTAAAGCACTCACTTATAGTAAAGACACAAAAAATGTCGGTTTGTTAAAAACGCCGGAGCAAAAGGTGATTTCTCATAATAACTTTTATGAGTTTGGTGCTAAAAAAGATCAACCTATCGAACTCTCACAAGGTTTTAAAGTTGACCCTTGGCAGCTGACTATTTCGGGCGAATGTGATAAGCCAATCACCTTAGATTATGATGACCTCACCACTATGTTGCCATTAGAGGAGCGCATTTACCGTATGCGCTGCGTTGAAGCATGGTCTATGGTCATACCTTGGGTTGGTTTTTCATTGGCTGATTTATTGAAAAAGGTAGCCCCTAATTCGCGTGCTAAATATGTTGCTTTTGAAACTTTGTATGATCCTGAACAAATGCCAGGGCAGGCTAGCCGACGCTTAGGTGGCGGCATTAAGTATCCTTATGTAGAAGGTTTGCGTATTGATGAAGCGATGAACCCACTAACACTGATGAGTGTCGGTTTGTATGGTAAAACCTTACCGCCGCAAAATGGTGCGCCTATTCGTTTGGTCGTGCCGTGGAAATATGGTTTTAAGAGTATTAAATCAATTGTGGCTATCAAGTTACTTGAGCATCAGCCGCCAACAACTTGGAACAAATTAGCGGCAAGAGAATATGGCTTTTATGCCAATGTAAATCCTAATCATGATCATCCTAGATGGAGCCAAGCAAGCGAGCGACGCATCACTAGCGGCGGTTTGTTTGCTAGAAACCGTATTGCCACTTTACCTTTTAACGGCTACGGTGACGAAGTTGCTGATTTATATCGCGGTATGAATTTATCTAAGTATTACTAGCTTTTGTCAGAGGGAATTCATTCTCAGTCTTTAATTTTTGTAGGAAGGGACTTATCCCCGGGTTTTAACATGAACAGCAGTAGTAAAGTTTTAATTCTAAAGATTATTATTCACCTTGGTGCCTTATTACCCGTTATTAATTTATACTTTTTAGCGTTTGCAGACCAATTAGGTGCAGATCCTGTTGAGGCGGTTATTCACTTTACCGGCATCGGCAGTTTAAACATATTACTGCTAACTCTGTGTGTTTCGCCACTGGCTAAATTTTTGAAGCAGGGCTATTTACTGCAAACAAGGCGCTTGTTAGGACTTTATGCCTTTACTTATGCGTTATTACATCTGCTTAATTTCTTGGCTTTTGAAGTGCAATTTGATGGCATGCTATTTATTAGTGAGGTGATAGATCGCCCGTATATCACTGTCGGCATGTTGGCTTTCATTCTATTGAGTGCTTTGGCCATTACCTCACTGAATCGACTCAAAAGGAAGATGGGTAAGTCATGGCAACATTTACATAATTCTATCTATTTACTTGTGCTGTTAGTTACAGTGCACTTTTATTGGTCAGTGAAGTCAGAGTTGATAGCACCACTCTTTTATTTTTTATTGGCTATTATTTTACTGGCGGTAAGGCATAAAAAACTAAAACGTTTGATCCAGTCGATGTTTGCTTGATATTTGTTCGACATTTGTTCGACATTTGTTTGTTTTGTAATATTTTCTTTCTATAATATGCCGCAAAATTTTAACTAGATAAATTATTAAATGACCGCATTGATTTGGGACGAAGGAATGAGCGTTGGCATTGAAGCTATAGATGAGGATCATAAACAGATTATTGCTATTCTTGCCAAGCTAACATCAGCGCAATATGGCAAAATATTAACACAAGAAATAGACGATATATTTACTGAGCTTAGTGACTATGTCAGTAAGCATTTTGCCAGAGAAGAAGCCTTACTTGAGAAAGTCTCCTATCCTGAACTGATTGCGCATAAACAAAGTCATCAAGCCTTTATTGATAAATTGCCAGAATTAAAACAACAATGGCTAACACAAGACAACTTAACGACGAGTGAAAGCATTATTATGTTTTTACATCAGTGGATCATTAATCATATTTTGGTTGAAGACTTAGAGTATGTGCCTGCGCTATTGGCACATGCCAATGAGCACATAAGTGCTAGACACTCAAAACCGTTAATAAATGTTAAAAGTAGCGCAGATAGTTGCTCTAATCGTCGTGATGCTCCTATAGTGGCAAAACTCTCTAATGTTTTTTCAAAAAAAGTGACCTTGAGTCAAAGAGTTTTCATTACCACCTTCATACCCGTGCTTACCGTATTTATTCTTTGTATCGTTATTTTTATTGAAAATCACCAACGCTTTAAAAATATTGAATTAGTATTAGGGCTAAACAATGTTATTGAGCAAGTTAATGATATTAGCCACTCTTTGCAAACTGAACGAGGTTTATCTAGTGGCTTTACTAGCTCGAATTATCAACAGTTTGCTCAGCAATTATCAAAGCGCCGTTTATTGACTGATCAAGCCATTAACGCTTTTATCAACGGTGATTTTTCTCCCGAAGTGCAAAGCAATATTGCACAGTATTTAGAAAACTTTCGTGAGTACTTTGTGCAATTATCAAAACACCGCCAGCAAGTTGACAATAAAAAGGCTAACTTTACACAAACCTATCAAACTTACACACAGTTTATTGAACAATTACTGTCTATATCCGAGCATTTAATTCATATAGATATGAACTCACAGCTAGCTAATGATATTTCAGCTATTAGCTCAGTGTTACTATTTAAAGAGTACATGGGGCAAATTAGAGCGATAGGCATGGGGCTGATAACCGAGCATAATGAAGATATTTATAACCATAGCGCGGTTAGTTTGCTGATGGGTAAGCAGCTGAATGCGTTAAGAGTTTTCCATTATTCTGCTAATAATGAACAAATAGCTGTTTGTGCTGACTCTTGTGATGCCGCCACACACCAACAGTTGTTGGCACAAATCTTTACTCATCTAGTGCAAGCACACTCTGTCGAGCAAAGAAGTGAGCTTTGGTTTGATTTTTTGTCGGTAGAAATCGATAACCTTAAAGGTGTTACGGATGAATTAAGGCAAGTATTTAACGCTAAAGTACAGCAAGAAAGTCAGCGTTTAGCACAAAATTATTACGTCATGCTGGTGGTGTTATCTTTATTTTTATTGTTGGTTACTTTATTTTCAATGGTGCTCAATCACAGCATAATCAGCCCGGTAAGGGGGATTACTGCTGCTCTCAATACTATGGCGAAAGGGCAGCGCAATATTCACTTTCAAGAGGTTGTTGTCAACGATGAAATTGGTGCTATGCAAGCGGCTTATGAAAAATTGCGCCGCAAGCTATTACAAGTAGATATTTTTCAAGCCATTGTTAATCGTCAAAAAAGTGAAATAGAATATCGAAAGTCTCAACAGGCGCACTTTGAAAATTTAGCCTTTACTGACGCCTTAACTGGTGCGGTAAATCGGCATCAATTTAACTCAGTATTAGCTGACGAAATAGCTAAAGCTGATAATTATCAACAGCCATTATCTATTTTGTTATTAGACATTGATCACTTTAAACAAGTTAATGATACTTTTGGTCATGGCGTTGGTGATGAAGTGTTAGTAATGTTTTACCAATCTTGCAAAGCTGCGGTTAGAAGCGCTGATGTGGTTGCACGCATTGGTGGTGAAGAATTTGTCATCATCTTACCCAATACGAATGCCGCAAGTGCTTTTCAGTTTGCAGAGCGCTTGCGTGAAGAAATTCAGCAACTTGAGGTTATCATTGATGATAACTTAATTGAGCTCACCGTTAGTATTGGTGTTAGCCAATGGCAAAAAGCAGTGTTTTTTTCTGCGCAAGAATTTATTGCTGATGCGGATAAATTACTCTACCAGGCTAAAAAGCAAGGACGAAACAAAGTTGTGGCGGCTAAAATCTAGCTGCCACTTATCGCGTTTTTTAGCGCTTTAGTCGCAATTTCTCTATGAAGCCCCTATTTATATTGGTTAACCGCTTGTTGTTAGCGGTAAAGCATAATATGCTTTTTATGTATAACATAGTCACTTTATATATAATCTACTATTTAACCTTTCTTTTATAGGAACTTCCATGCAAACAATACCCGTTAAGTTAGGCTTAATTGTGGCAGCGATGTCGCTGTCTTTAACTGCCTGCTTACCTTTTGAAAAACAAGATGCGAAAGTAAGCATCAATAAAAATCCTTTCCCTAGTACCTATAAAACATTACCACAGCAAAATACCTTGTTTACCAATGCAACCGTCTTAACGGGTACGGGTCAGCGCCTTGATAATGCTGATGTGTTAATGGTTGATGGCAAAATTACGCAAGTAGATGTCGGTATTGTTGCGGAAGACGTTCTAACCATAAATGCCCAAGGTAAATGGCTAACACCGGGCATTATTGATGTACATTCTCATTTAGGGGTTTACCCGAGCCCTAGTGTTGAATCTCATGCCGATGGCAATGAAATGACGGCACCCAATACGGCAGAAGTATGGGCTGAACATAGTGTTTGGCCGCAAGACCCAGGTTTTCAAGCGGCTAGAGCTGGTGGTATTACTAGTTTACAAATTCTCCCCGGCTCTGCTAATTTATTTGGTGGTCGAGGGGTGACATTACGCAATGTGCCGAGTGAAACCATGCAAGGCATGAAATTTACTGATGCGCCTTATGGCTTGAAAATGGCTTGTGGAGAGAACCCTAAGCGCATATACGGTAGCAGAAAACAACAACCTTCAACGCGTATGGGTAATGTCGCAGGTTACCGCGCGGCATGGGCAGCAGCAACCGAATATAAACGTGCTTGGGATAAATATAATAGCGATTATGCTGCGGGTAAAAATAGCCAGCCACCGACAAGGGATTTAGAGTTAGATACCTTAATGGGCGTGCTTGATAGTGAAATACTGGTTCATAACCATTGTTATAAGGCGGAAGAAATGGCGGTGATGATTGATTTAGGTAAAGAGTTTAATTATAACTCGGGTACTTTTCATCATGGCATTGAGGCCTATAAAATTGCCGATAAGTTGGCAAAAAACGCGAATTGTGTGGCTATGTGGCCAGATTGGTGGGGTTTTAAAATGGAAGCTTATGACATGGTTGAAGAAAATGTGGCCATTGTTGATGCCGTAAAGAATTCTTGCGCGATTGTACACTCAGACTCAGATATCACCATTCAGCGCCTTAACCAAGAAGCAGCTAAAGTGATGTATCGAGCCAATGAAAACGGTTTTGCCTTAAAGCCTGAAGATGCTATTAAATGGATAACTTTCAATGCCGCTAAATCTTTAGGTATTAATGATAAAACCGGCAGCTTAGCAGCGGGCAAAAATGCTGATGTAGTATTGTGGAATGGCAACCCCTTTAGTGTTTATGCACAAGCGGAGCAGGTATTTATTGATGGCGCTAAAGTTTATGATCGCCATGATGAAAGATATCAAGCGAAAAGCGATTTTCTGTTAGGTCAAGAATAGGGTAAGGCTAGGAACATAATGAAATTTAAACAACTCACACAACTCACAAAATTAGCACAACTCACTAAAGTAGCGCCGTTTAACAAGGTTACACTGACTATCATATTGTCATTAACCTGCTTAACTCATGCGGTACAAGCAAAAACGATTGCCATTACTAATGCGACAGTTTACACAGTAGCGAGCCAAGGAATTTTATCGCAAGCGACAGTTATTATTGAAAATGACATTATTACCGCGATTAATCCTGAGCAAGTAAATGCTGATGAAACTATTGATGCTAACGGACGCATATTAACGCCTGGCTTGATTGGCAGCATGAATGCATTAGGTTTAGTGGAGGTTGCTGCGGTGGCGAAAACGCTCGATGGTGGTGATAAAAAAGCTGACATTACCTTTGATGCTAGTTTAGCGTTTAACCCTAAATCAACCTTAATTGCTTATAGCCGAAAAGGTGGCATAACCAGTAATATTATTGCCCCTAGCGGCGGTGAAGACTTATTTGCAGGGCAAACTTTTGCAGCAAATTTATCAGGTGATTTTAGCAGTATTATCGCTAAGCAAAATGCTGTATTGGTTTATTTAGGGGCGAAAAGTAAAGGCTCTAGAGCGCAAAGGTTACAAGCGCTAGATCATAGCTTTGCTGATCTTCAAAAAAAGCTCGACAAAAAAGCAAGCAAAGAAGCAAAACAAGCAGCCGATAAAGATGATCAGCCCGCTAAAGAACTAAAACGCGACGAGAAAGTCATAAAAGCCTTACTATCAGGTGAAAAACCGTTATTAGCTTATGCTGACCGCGCCACGGATTTGCTGGCTTTATTAGCGCTAAAACAAAAGTATTCACTCGATTTAGTGCTAGTAAGCGCAAGTGATGCGGTATTGATTGCTGATGAAATTGCCGCTGCTGATGTCCCCGTCATTATGAGTGCTATTGACAACCTGCCTAGCAGTTTTGATTCGTTACACGGTGATTTATCTAATATGTCGGTGTTAGTGAACGCTGGCGTTAAAGTTATCTTAGCCCCGAAAGGTGACAGCCATAACCTCAATCAATTACGTTTTGATGCGGGTATTGCGGTGGCTAATGGTTTAGCTAAAACGGAGGCCTTAGCAGCGTTAACGGCTAATGTTGCTGATGTATTTAAGTTTAACTCAGGGCGTATAGCGGTTGGCAAAAACGCTGATTTAGTACTGTGGAGCGCCGATCCGTTTGAGTTAAGTACTAAAGTGGATGTAATGTGGATAAGTGGTAAACAAGTTTCTACACAATCAAGACAAGATGCACTACGTAACCGTTATATGACTCAAAGCGATATGCCTAAGGCTTATAGCAAATAACACTCCTTCTTTGTCTGTATTAAGCCTAAAGACTTTACCATTGAGAGTTGAAGCAAGTTATATGCTCTATGCATAACCTAAGTGACCTACATCCATGTAGGCCTTGCTGCGCACTATACCGAGAACAGTAAAACCTCTGTGCAGGCTCGAAGAGCCCTCTGTGGAGTATCACGACTCGGTGGTGAATAGATCTTTTTGTCTCAGTATAAAAAATGATGGTATTGATAGTAAAACCTTGTAATCTGGTCATATCAATATCATAGTTTTTAACCACTTTAGCTTATGCGATATTTCTCTATTATTTTGCTATTTTTAGCCTCTTTTTACACCGCTAACCTTGATGCCCAACAACATCCGCGCCCTAAAATAGGTGTGGTACTCAGTGGTGGCGGTGCTAAAGGCGCAGCGCATATTGGTGTGCTTAAAGTATTAGAGAAAAACCATGTACCTGTTGATTATATCGTCGGTACGAGTATTGGCGCCTATGTCGCGGGTTTGTATGCGTTGGGCTATTCTGCGGCTCAAATTGAAGAGATCATGCTAAAACTGCCATGGGATGATGGTTATTCTGATTTTATCCCTCGTCAATCGCTCGCTTTTGAAGATAAAAAACTAAGGGATCAATACAACCTTTCATTTCGTCTTGGCTACAGTGATGGTGAATTAAAAACTCCAACTGGCTTGCTGTTAGGGCAATCGGCGGGGCAGTTACTGCAAATATCTACTGATGTGGTGCCTAAGTTTACCAGTTTTGATGATTTAGCCATTCCTTATCGTGCCATTGCGAGTGATATTGTCACTGCTAAGGCGGTGGTGATCACTAAAGGTAGCATAACCAAAGCGATGCGAGCATCGGCGGCGGTACCTGGTGTGGTTGATCCAGTTAACATTGACGGGCAATTATTGGTTGATGGCGGTATTGCCAACAACATGCCCGTCGATGTAGTTAAAGCGATGGGCGCAGATATCGTTATTGCCGTAGATATTGGTTCGCCTTTATTAGGTAAAGAGGATATCAATAGTGCGATTGATGTGATCAGCCAGTTATCAAATATTTTAACCAATACCACCACCTTACTGCAAAAAGAGCAGCTTAGTGAGCAAGATATATTATTGCGACCAGCTATTGATGATTTAAGTACCACAGACTTTGCGATTATGCCGCAGGCGTTAATTTTGGGTGAACAAGCAGCGCTGTCAGCGCAAGATAGAATCGCTAAATTGGCTATTAGCCCTCAAGATTATGATAATTATCAGCAAGAGAAAAGTAATAAAAGCCAAGTTTGGTTTGCTAATTTTGCTAACCCCATAGTGGCAATTACTTACCAAAATAACTCCACGGTTAGTCAAACTATCATTCAAGAAAAGCTGGCGATAGCAATTGGTGACGTTGTTTCTATAGAGACGTTAAATGCTGCAGTAACTCGCATATATGCACTGAATCAATTTGAGCATGTTGATGCTGAATTTATTGATTTACCGCAAGGGCGTCACTTAACCGTTACTACGCAACAAAAATCTTGGGGACCTAACTTTCTACATTTTGGCTTTAGTTTACAAAGTGATTTTTCGAGCAAATCTATCGTTGCCGTTGATATGGCCTATATTCAGCATGATCTCACCGCTAATGGTGGTGAGTGGCGTAATGAGGCAAAACTTGGCTGGGAGTCTATGTTTGCCAGTGAATTTTATCAGCCATTAGCTAAAAACCAGCGTTACTTTTCTAGCGCAAGAATAGAGTTTGCACAAGACAAATGGGAGCCGACTCAAACACGTCCCGAGTTAGTTAATGAATATTTTCAAGCCAATCTTGGCCTGGGTGTTAATTATACCGACAATGGCGCAGTAGAGTTTGGGTTTATCGGCGAAGATGGTCGACTGTCCTTTAAGGATGAAATATCTGCTTCATTTGATTATCGCTCTGTAGGTGCTTACCTCTCTTTCGATTATGATAGTTTGGATAGCATGCACTTTCCTACTCAGGGTAATAAGCTTTCGCTTAATGTTTACTTGCGTAAGGAAAATTATGATGAGGTAACGGGTATTGCGCCTAAAGACGACTCGTTTGAGGTTCAGTTTGATTGGCGCGGCGCCTTTAGTTTTCGTCATCATGCGTTTGCTGGCATAGTGTCTTTCTCGTCGTTAGATAATGACAGTGATTTTTCCGTACATGTGAGTGAGTTAGGTGGTTTTTTAAACCTGTCGGGTTACCAGCAAGATGCACTTATAGGAGCGCATAAAGCGTTTGCAGCTATTGTTTATCAATACGACTTAGGGCGGGAGCTTTTTGGTCAAACTAGTTTACCTCTGTATTTAGGCACAAGCATTGAAGCGGGTAATGTTTGGGCGGTCAATGATTCGATAAAATTGGATGATTTAATTCCCTCTGGTAGTGTATATTTAGGGACGGATACCAGTTTTGGCCCAGCTGTTTTAGGCATTGGTTTTGCCTCTGGTGGCAATAGCACCGCTTTTATATCGTTAGGCAAAAGCTTTTAAGCTTTGCAACATATTAATCTTTCTTTATTATAACTTCCTCTCCCTCTGTCAGTAATTACGAGCATAAAATGTCGGTATTAGTACAAAATGAATTTGGTCAAGTTCAACAAGTTAATATAACAAGTGATATTGACTCATTAGTTATTGAGCATCAAAGCTGTCAGGGGAAGATCAGCTTATACGGTGGGCAAGTACTCAGTTGGCAACCTAAGGGGCAAAAAGAGGTTTTTTGGTTATCTGAACAAGCCACTTTCGAGCCGGGGAAAGCGATTCGAGGCGGTATTCCCCTTTGCTGGCCTTGGTTTGGTGCACACTCAGAAGATGTAAATAACAAGGCTGGCAATCATGGCTTTGCACGTAGAGAGTTCTGGCAAGTTAGTGATATTCTCATCGACAAAAGTCAGGTTGAAATCACCTTAACTTTTCAAGGTGAAAATAGGCATGATTTATGGCCAAACGCTTGTAAATTAACGCAAGTACTTTCTTTTGGTAGCGAATTTACCCAAACGCTGGCAATGAGTAATTTAAGTGATAAAGATGCTTTTTATACCGGTGCTTTGCATAGTTATTTTTGTGTTAGCGCCCCTGATAATATTAGTATTGAGGCACTTAATAAGGCACCGTTTGATGATAAGTTAACAGGAGCATCATACCCACCACAGCTATTGGCGAATGGTGTGGGCCCTGTTGATAGAGTTTATCATTCAAATAAGATTATGCTGATAGCTGATCGTGTGTGGCAACGCACTATTGAAGTAAGTGCGAGCAACACCCAGCAATGGGTTTTTTGGAATCCTGGGGTTGAAATTGCCAATAATATGGCTGATATTCACGTGCATGGTGAGCAAGAGTTTGTGTGTTTAGAGGCCGCGAATACACAAAAGCAATTACTGGCTAGTGGCAAAACCTTAACTATATCGCAAGTCGTTCGAGTTATTCCAAATGTATAACCACTTGGTTACGTCCGTTAGCCTTAGCACAATATAAGGCCTGATCAGCTTTGGCTAATATGTCTTGCAAAGGCACATCGGCTAAGCTGCTTTCACTGATGCCAAAGCTCACCGTAACATTGAATTTTTTACTGGTAGAAGCAGGTGAGAAGGGAATGTTGGCGATATTGGTTCTAATACGATCTACAATTTCTTGCGCTTGCTCGGCCGTGGTATCGGGTAATACAAGGATAAATTCTTCTCCGCCCCAGCGACCAGTTAGGTCAATACTTCTTAAATTTTCATGTAACTTTTTAGCAATCACTTTTAAGACATCATCACCAAATAAATGGCCATAAGTGTCATTGACCGCCTTAAAATTATCTATGTCAGCGATAACAATACTGACATGATCATGCTGCTGGCTTAGTTGAGAATACTTCCAATGAATATAACCTCGATTGGGAAGCTGGGTTAAATAGTCTGTTTCAGAGTCTTTCACTAAGTTTGACTTTAAGTTACTGACACATAAGATGAAAATATAATAAAGCGCTAATGACACCATTAAAAATATCACTAGCTTAGGGATAAACAATAGCCAATAAGCTTGTTGTTTATTCGCAGGAGGGGCAATGATAAATACGCGCCAATTAATTTCTTTGAGATGCATTTGAGAAACAATTAGTTCATTACTTGCTGAGCTAAAGATACCATCTTGCTCATGGTTAGGTTGGTGTTGCTGTTGATAATGCTGATACCAATCGAGTTCATCAATTTTTACTAGTTCTTCTTGGCGATGATGGCTGCTGGTTTTCATTAACTGGCTTGAGCTTAAGGTAATATTATTATTCTCATCAACAAAATAAAGTTCAAAACCAAAGTCTTTTTTAAAAGTGGTGAATTGTTTGGAAAAATAATCTAAATCAATGCCAAGGCCGACAAAACCTAAAAATTCACCTTGCTCATTAACCATTTTGACATCGAAAAATAAATGCGGATTTTCAGCATCACCAAAATCGGTGAAACTATTTTTATCAATGGCTTTTAGTCGATAAAACCATTCGGCATTTTGCCAAGATAAATCGGTGTTTTTATCGTTTGAATCAATGAGTAATTTATGTTTTTCAATGGCAATAAAAGCCAGAGTATTAAAACGACTTGCGACACTGCTTATATAGTTAAAAATAACTGCTTTTTCAATTTTATCTTGCTGGATATAATCAATTAAAAAAGGATCACTGGCCATATATTGTGACACGGTTAATGGTCTGACTATTTCACTGGTGATAAGAGAAAAAAGTGGCATTATCACTTCTTGTTGCCGTTGATTATTACTGGCAAAAAATTCTTTAAAGGTGAAATAGGAGGTCGCTATTATGACGATAATAGTGATGATAAAAATAGCCGAAATGTATTGATCAAATTTTTTTATAAACTTCATTGAACTGTATTTATAGCCAACTATATAAAGAGTGAAGTAAAACAAGCTGTGTAGGCTCGAAGATCCTTCTGTAGAGCATCGTAGCTCGGTGGTGAACAGCAACAATAATATTATAACTTAACTGTACGTTCGAATGGTGATTAGTGCAACTAGATAAAAGTATTACTTTTTTAGCCTATACGTAAGTGCTTGTTTAATAACATCTGAGTAAAATAAATTTTTAAATAAAAGCCTCTTGGCAAGGTCATAAAAGGTTTGCCATCGCAGTTGAATGCCTGAGTTTTGGCCTGAGAATTGGCCGCTTTAGGCCTTAATTGCAACACTTGTCCATGTTTACCCTGAATGTTTTCTACTTCTCCTAGGGCAATCATGTCGGTAAGCTCTTGCCAGTCCATGGCTAATAGTTGTTCTTCTGCTACGGTAGGTGACCAGATAAAAGCACTAGCAACTTGGCGCTGAGCCAAGGGGATATTCTTATCACTAATAATAGGAACCCATAACACGCGCTTTAGCTTTTTTTTCACCCATGAATTTTGCCAATTGATACCCGTAAGTCCTTTTAATGGCGCGACACTCACAAAGGTTGTTTCTAATACCTTACCTTGGCTACTGATAGGCAGTGTTTTCAGTTCAATACCTAACTCAGGAAAGTCTGGTTCAGGCCTGGAACCAGCACTGGCTCCTAATACGTGTTCAAGCAGTAATCCTACCCAACCTTTATTACGCTTTAAATCTTTTGGGATTTGTACGCCTGCTTTTGTTGATATTTCCCCTAATGTTAACCCAGCTAAAGCTTGAACTCGGCTAATAAGCTCAGCTTCTGAGCTAGGAATATTTGTCTGAGTTGGAAAAGCGATGTTATTTAGCCTGTTGACGGAAAATTTTCACTATTATCAAGGTCAAGTTAATTGCAAGCAAGCGAAATTATTATTTGCTCACTAGCCGTTAATATGGTTGAATTGATGGTATATATTTTTTAGTTTGTCAGGAGTTCCTGTGATCGATGCCGAAGGCTACCGAGCCAATGTCGGCATAGTAATAATTAATGACAGGGGACAAGTATTTTGGGCAAGACGGTTCGGACAACATTCATGGCAATACCCACAAGGTGGTGTTGATGAAGGTGAAACAGCTGAGCAAACCATGTATCGAGAGTTACATGAAGAAGTTGGCTTAAAACCTGAACATGTAAAAATTGTTGCTTCAACTAAACATTGGCTAAAATATAAATTACCAAGGCGTTACATTCGACACGACAGTAAACCTGTCTGTATTGGGCAAAAACAGAAGTGGTTTTTACTGAAGTTAACCGCACCTGAATCATCGGTTGATTTATTGCACAGCTCTCATCCTGAATTTGATGATTGGCGATGGGTAAGTTACTGGTATCCAGTACGACAAGTGGTGTCATTCAAGCGTGATGTTTATCGCAAAGTAATGAAAGAATTTGCTGCACAGGCATTATCTTTTGCTTACGAAAAGCGACCAGACCGACGTCCGAATAGACGTAAACGTCGTGCTTAATTATTATTATGATTTGTTTTAAATGTAAAATTTAAAGGCCTACTTTTATGTGGGCTTTTTTATTTATAGCTTCACTAATATCTTCAAATGAATAAGGATGCCATGCTAACTACCCTACGTCATATTGTACTTGAATTTAGTCAAGATGCTCAATTGCAAAGTGCATTAGAGCGTATGGTTAGTCAAGTTAAAAAAGCCTTAAAAACAGACTGTTGTTCGGTTTATTTAGCGAATTATCCACAACAACATTTTTTATTAATGGCGTCTGACGGTTTAGCACAAAATTCTCTAGGACAAACTACCATAGGTTTTTCTGAGGGCTTGGTTGGCTTAGTGGGTCAACGAGAAGAACCACTTAATATCGCTAATGCCCATAGTCATCAACATTTTATTAATGCCCCAGAAGTGCAAGAAGATGATTTTAATGCCTTTTTAGGTACGCCTATTATTCATCGCCGTAAAGTTCTCGGTATTTTATCTATTCAGCAAAAACAAGCTCGTTATTTCACTGAAGATGAAGAAGCCTTTTTAGTGACCTTAGCGGCGCAATTAGCGAATGCGCTAGCCGATGCTGAAGTTAAGAATTTACTCAATCAAGCACAAGAAAAAAATTGCGCGGTTAAGCAACTTGTCGGTATATCAGGCGCGCCGGGTATTGCACTAAGCCAGATTATGGTTTGTCAGCCGAAAGCGGATATATCAGCATTAGCTTTACGGAAAAGTACTCAACATGATCAGCAAAAGCAAATTCAACGATTTGAGCAGGCATTAGCTAAAACATCTGCTGATTTTGAGCAATTAAGCCAAAAGCTTAGCCAGATTGTTGATGATGATAGCTTGGCTATTTTTGATGTTTATAAGCAACTACTTACTCAAGCTGAACTTAGCCAAGAAGTGTTTGCCAAAATTGTTCAAGGTTGGCAAGCTGAAAGTGCCCTTAAGTTGGTGATAGAGCATTATGTGATCCAGTTCGAGGCTATTGACGACAGTTATTTACAAGAGCGTGCTAGCGATATTCGAGACTTAGGCAATCGCTTGCTGTTCAATTTACAACAACAGCATGATCAGCCAGTAACTTTGCCAAAAGCTTTTATATTACTGGCACAAGACGTTACGGCTGCTATGTTGGCTGAATACCAACATAAAGGGCTGAAAGGCATTATTTCTTTATCAGGCTCTGCTAATTCTCATGCTGCTATTTTGGCTCATGCGCTTGAGGTACCTGCAATTATGGGGGTAAGTGGTATCCCTATGGCACAAATAGATCAACAGCAAGCGATTGTTGATGGCTATAGTGGCGAATTATTTATTAACCCTGATGACGCATTGAAGCGAGAATATCAGCACTTAATTACGCAAGAACACGCCTTAACTGAAAAAATTCTCGCAGAGATTCACTTGGCCACTATTACGTCAGATGGTCGCGCTATTGAGTTACAGCTAAATGCAGGTTTATCGGCTGACGTTGATTGCCCGGAGCAATTATCGGTATATGGTATCGGTTTATACCGCACTGAAATTCCTTTTATGAATCGCCATTGTTTTCCTTCTGAGTTAGAGCAAACTCAATTGTATGAAAAAATATTGGCCAACTTTCCTAATAAGTCAGTCACGATGCGCACCTTAGATGTGGGCGGCGATAAATCTTTACCTTACTTTCCTATCAATGAAGACAACCCCTTTCTAGGTTGGCGAGGGATCCGAATTACCCTTGATCATCCTGAAATTTTTTTAGTACAAGTAAGAGCCATGCTGCGGGCTAATCAACACCATAAAAATTTAGAAATTATGCTGCCGATGATTTCTAACGTCAGTGAAGTTGATGAAGCTATTCGGTTAATTAATCAGGCCTATTACGAGGTAAAGAGTGAGGTAAAAAGCGAAGTAAAAAGTAAAACGAGATATAAAGGTAAAAGTAACCCCGAAAATCATGTCGATCACGATGTAAATAGCTTAGCTCGCCCTAAAATAGGCATTATGCTTGAAGTGCCTGCGGTCATTTTTCAATTAGAAGAATTAGCACAGCGGGTAGATTTTTTCTCGGTTGGTAGTAACGACTTAACGCAATATTTATTGGCGGTTGACCGTAATAACGCCCAAGTGGCGAGTTTGCATGATGCTTATCATCCCTCGGTTTTACGCGCTTTGAATACGATTGCTGAGCAATCTGCTAAGTATTTAGTACCCTTAAGTTTGTGTGGTGAATTAGCAGGAGAGCCCGCAGGAGCGCTATTATTATTAGCGATGGGCTTTGATAAACTCAGTATGAATGGGCATAATATAGCGCGGATAAAATGGGTTATTCGCCATGTTGACTTTCAAAGAGCAAAAATTATCTTAGCTCATGCCTTAAAATTGACGACGGCTAAGCAAGTACATAGTTATTTAACCGAGCAACTTGAGCTGTTAGGCTTAAGCGGTTTTATCCGTGCAGGAATGTAGTAAATGCTATTGATTTTTATCAGCTGTATTTTTCTGGGAGCTATGGTTGGCTTTCTTGCTGGTTTACTCGGCATTGGTGGTGGTTTAGTGATGGTACCAGCGTTAGTTTATTTGTTGCCTACTTTAGGTCTCAACAATGAAGTACTAAACGCTGATGTCATCATGCCTATGGCGTTAGCCACCTCTTTGGCCGCGATTGTGATGACCTCTTCAAGTGCTGCCTATGCCCATCATAAAAATAATAATATTCCTTGGGATTTAGCTAAACCATTGATGCTTGTCATGGCATTTGGCGCTTTATCAGGGGCTTTTATTGCCGATTTATTATCAACTAAGGCATTGACTAACTTCTTTGCGATTGCGGTAATGTTGCTGGCTACTTATATGCTTATTTCTATCCGTTTTCAGCACTCACGTACTATGCCTTCTCAACCTAAGTTACAGCTTATTAGTTTTATTACTGGTATTGTTGCTAGTTTACTGGGTATGGCTGGCGGCATAATTTTAGTGCCTGCTTTAACTTACTTTGGTATGCCATTACGACACTGCATTGGTATTGCTACGGTATGTGGTGTCATTGTCGCTTTGTTTGGCTCTTTGGGGTATATCATTTCAGGATTAGATAATGATTTATTGCCAGCGTGGAGTTTAGGTTACGTTTATTTACCTGCTTTGTTGGGGATAGTGTTAACATCTTCCTTGTTTGCTCCTATGGGAGTGAAAGTTTCGGCTAAACTGCCGGTACAAACCTTAAAAAAATTCTTTGCTGTATTTCTTATTTTAGTGGCACTAAAAATGATGTTAGCTTAGTTGTATTTATAAAATATTGGATAAAAAATGACTGAACAGTTTTTACAATTTCCCATTATCGACCCGATAATCTTTAGTATTGGCCCTGTTGCATTGCGTTGGTATGGCATGATGTATTTAATTGGTTTCTTAGCGGCCATGTTTATTGCTAATAAAGCCGCGGATAATAGCAAGGGGCTTTGGACTCGTGAGCAAGTCAGTGACTTATTATTTTATAGCTTTCTTGGCGTTATTTTAGGTGGCCGAGTTGGCTATGTATTGTTTTATCAGTTTGATTATTTTCTGGCAGATCCCTTATATTTGTTTCAAATATGGCAAGGCGGTATGTCGTTTCACGGCGGCTTAATTGGTGTTATCGCGGCAGTTTTTATTTTTGCTAGAAAAAGTAATAAATCATTTTTAGCGGTGGGAGATTTTGTTGCGCCGTTAGTACCTATTGGCCTAGGGATGGGGCGTTTGGGAAACTTTATCAATGCCGAGCTATGGGGACGCCAAACAGATGTGCCTTGGGCTATGGTGTTTCCAACCGACTCACTGCAAGTACCGCGTCATCCGTCGCAGTTGTATGAATTTTTTCTCGAAGGTGTGGTTTTATTTGCCATTTTATATGTCATTACCCGCAAACCAAGAAGTCTAGGTTTAGCTTCAGGAGCTTTTTTAATTGGTTACGGTATTTTTAGAACTATTGTTGAATTTTTCAGAGAGCCAGATGCACATTTAGGTTTGTATTTCTCTTTTATTTCTAAAGGGCAGATATTAAGTTTACCGATGATTTTAGTGGGGATTTTGGTGATTTATTTGGGTTACCTTAGCCAAGAAAAATCGGCGATTAAATCGACTAAAGTTTCTGATACAGCTAAAACCAAAGTAAGAGGAAAGTCATAATGCGCGCATATTTAGATTTATGTCAACGTATTGTTGAGCAAGGCACTTGGATTGAAAACGAGCGTACGGGCAAACGTTGTTTAACGGTGATTAATGCCGACCTTGAATACAATGTCGCGAACAATGAATTTCCGATGATCACCACGCGTAAAAGCTTTTTTAAATCGGCAATTGCAGAATTCCTTGGTTATATACGTGGTTATGATAATGCGGCTGATTTTCGTAAACTAGGCACTAAAACTTGGGATGCCAATGCTAATTTGAATGAAGCATGGCTAAATAACGCCTATCGTAAAGGTGAAGACGATATGGGCAGAGTCTATGGTATTCAAGGACGTGCATGGGCAAAACCTGATGGCGGCACTATTGATCAATTACAAAAAATTGTTGATAACTTAAGCCAAGGAATTGATGATCGCGCTGAGATCATGAGCTTTTATAACCCGGGCGAGTTTCATCTGGGTTGTTTACGTCCATGTATGCATACTCATAATTTTTCAATTTTAGGTGATACACTGCATTTAACGAGTTTCCAGCGTTCGTGTGATGTGCCGCTCGGTTTAAATTTCAATCAAATACAAGTGTTTTTCTTTTTAGCTATTATGGCGCAAATCACCAGGCTTAAACCGGGAACGGCTTACCATAAAATTGTTAATGCTCACATTTATGAAGATCAATTACCACTAATGAAAGATGTACAACTTAAGCGTGAACCCCTACCTTTGCCAAAACTGATTATTAACCCAGAGATTAAATCATTAAAAGATTTAGAAACTTGGGTCACTATGGATGATTTTTCTGTTGAAGGCTATCAATGCCATGAGGCAATTAAATATCCGTTTGCGGTATAAAACCAAGTACCGAGAGACGAGTTATTAGTGTCGAATGATGTATGAAAAAAAACCAGCGCAAGCTGGTTTTTTGGTTTTTGACACTAACAAATCAATAAGATTAGTAATTATGGTATAAACCAAATTCTTGGTTGATCATAATATTCTGATCATGAGCCCATTGATAATATTCTTGCTCTTCTAGCTGGCTTGCCGCCGCTTTATCAAGTAATACAATAGCATTTTCATGCATTTGCAAAGCTGATGCCGGGCATATAGCTGAAAGGGGACCAGCAACCATATCTTTAACCGCTTTGGCTTTGCTTTCACCTGTGGCCATTAACAATACGTATCTAGCATCTAAAATGGTTGCTATCCCCATGGTCATCGCTAGCGTTGGCTGAAACTCGTTTTTATCAAACAAGCGTGAGTTATCATTAAGGGTTTGTTGAGTTAATGTTTTAATGCGTGTGCGTGAAGCTAAACTTGAGGTTGGCTCATTAAAGCCAATATGGCCATTAGCGCCAATACCTAAAATTTGCAGATCAACGCCGCCAGCCTGCTTGATTTGCTGTTCATATTTTAGGCCCTGCGTACGTGGGTTTTCACCTTGCGCACAGGTAGGTAAAAAAGTCTTGCTGATATCTATATCAACATGATCAAATAAATTTTCATTCATGAAATGGCGATAACTTTGCGCGTTACTGGCATCAATACCAAGGTACTCATCAAGATTAAAACTGGTGGTATTTTTAAAGCTCAATTGACCCGCTTGGTGTTTATTTACCAATTGCTGATAAAGACTAATTGGCGTACTGCCTGTGGCTAAGCCCAGTACAGGTTTCGGGTTTTTATTGAGCAATTCGGCCACCCATTCGGCTGCATGTGTGGCAACGTGTTGGGCGTCATCAAAAATAATAACTTGCATGTTTTTTCCTTAGAAAAACTAAACTATTATCCCAAAAGGATCACTTCCTCAAGGGAACAGAAATCATTGCGTATTGATTTATTGGCTATGCTTTTTAGCCTTTGGCTTTTTATTTTGCAATGACATTAATCTAGGTGCGTTTTGTAAGTTTACCACAAAATTAGTCGAGGTAAGGATAAAAAAGCGCCTTATTCGTTTTATTTGATCTTAAAATTACTTGGAATGGTGAAATTACCTTGAAATCTGGTTCTACCAGTTTAACTATGCGACACTGCCAAACACTATTGCTTTTACAATGATAAAAATTATGGAAAACGACAAAGTCTTATTTCACCTTGAAGACCATATAGCCTATGTGTCACTAAATCGTCCGGATAAACATAATGGTTTAGACGAAGCAATGATTGTGCAACTAGTACAAACGGCTAAGCGTATTAAAAAAGATCGCTCTATACGTTGCGTTGTTTTGCAAGGGCAGGGGACTTCATTTTGTGCAGGCTTAGACTTTAATTATGTTGCCAAACATCCGTCAATGATTGCGAAGCTTTTCCTTAAATGGCCTTGGCGAAAAGACAATATGTTTCAGCGTGTTGCTCATATTTGGCGTGATTTGCCAATACCTGTTATTGCCGCAATACATGGCAATTGCTTTGGTGCGGGCATGCAAATAATTCTGGCTTGTGACTATCGAGTTGCGACACCTGAGGCCAATTTATCTATTTTAGAGATGAAATGGGGCTTAATCCCCGATATGAGCGGTATGGTGACGTTATCACGTTTAACAAGAGTGGATATTGCTCAAGAACTTACCATGACTGGGCGGTTTTTTTCAGGTAAAGAAGCCGCTGATTATGGCTTAGTCTCTAAATTAAGCGATAACCCTGTCGAAATGGCGCAAGCTTTAGCGAAAACTATCGCCATGCAAAGCCCTGATGCTGTTGCCGCAACTAAATATTTGTATAAAAAAACATGGCAGCAAGATACTCGTATGGCACTGTTTTGGGAGCGCATTACTCAGTTACGTTTACTGGGCAGAAAAAACCAGCGTATTGCTATGCAAAATGGTTTAGCCAAAGGCAAAGTAAAAAAAACATTTATTGACCGAAGTAGTTTTTAGTCGTTCGATAATTAAATAACTTTCGACAAAACAGTTGATTGGGTGCATAGTTAATATGATATACGCCATTTTGTCTTAAGTGAAAATATTTAATGATGAAGCAAACGCCAAAAACAACAGGGCAGTGGATAGAACTGATTGCCAATACTGAGCTACCCGCCATTACTTCTACGGCGAAAATGCTCGACAAATTTTCTAACGATGACAAATCTTCTTTACCCAAGTTAAGTCAAGCTATTTTACATGATCAGGCGCTTTCTTCTTGCCTTCTTAAAGTGGCTAATAATGCTCAGCACATCGGCGTTAATAAAGTGACTACTGTGTCTAGAGCTACGGTTATTTTAGGTATTCAAACGGTAAAAAATGTCTGTTTAACCGCGAAATTAGTCGACAGTTTATTAGCCAGTAAAAGCTTAGATTTTCGTGTCTATGAAAAGCTGATGCAGTTAATGGCTAATTCATTTTTTGCGGCAATGTTGGCGAAGATGATGGTGCCCAATTACAGTGATGAAACGCAAGAAGAAGTGTATTTAGCTGCGTTATTATACGGCATTGGTGAAACTGCCTTTTGGAGTAGTGGTGGCGAATTTGCTGATCAGTTGGCTCTCTCTGCGGATATGGATAATCCAGATTTTAGTCGTTATTGTGAGCAAAAAATGGGTACCAGTTTTAATGCCTTGAGTAAAGGCTTAGCAACTACGTGGAATTTAAGTGATTTATTATTAAAAGCATTAGATCAACCTGAAAGTCGTACCAATGAAGTTAAAATTATATATTTTGCCGACCAATTAAGTACCAGCATATCTTTACCGGGGGAAAATGAAGAAGACTTCAAGCAACTGCTCGAAAATATTGCTGATATTATGAACGTCAGTGTTGAGCAATTAAAAGTTAGAATTACCCATACCCGTGAACAAGCCATGGAGTTGTTAAGCTCCTATGGTGTTGAAGTCTTGTCAGGTTTGATCAAAGTACTGCCTAAGGCCAGTGATTTTGGTCAACATAAACGTGTTGCGCCTAGTCATAAAATAAGCAAAGATAAAGCGGTGTTAACTTCATTTATGACGCTAACCCAGTTGATGAAGTCTAGCCGTGATTTAAATGAATACATTCAAACTGTGTTGGTTGATGCGGCCAAAGCTTTTGAGTTTGAGCGTTGTAGCTTTTTGATGCTTTCAGATGATAAAAGTGTTGTTAAATCCCGATTTGTTTTTAATGAGCATGGTGAAACAGATTTAACTAAATTTATTATAGATATACAAACAAGTGAAAACGCCATTGGTCGTGTTTTAATATCTAAAACTCCAGCTCTGATTAATGATTATACCCATAGACAATGGCGTGATTTAGTGACTGAAGAGCTTGCCGAGTTTATTCATGGTGGTGCTTTAGCTATTGTGCCGGTAAAAATTGGCAATAAAGCGATTGGCGTGGTGTGCGGACAATTCTTGACTAACAAAAAAGAACTTGAGACAGAAGACTTTCAACAATTATGCTCGTTAGTTGATCATCTTAATATGTGCTTAACCATGATTATGCTACGTTAATGACTTTAACGCTTAACTTCTGTTAGACTCCCTTCTCTCTTTTTAGCAAATATTTTTGTACTATCCAAATGACTTCTTCTACTTCTTTTACCAGTAAGTTCACTCTAGATAAACCTCACTTTAATGAGTGTTACAGCCAAACAAATACGGTTGATCGTTCAGGAAAAGCTTTTTTCAAGTCAGGTGTTTTAACTGTATTTGGTTTATATCTGTTACTTTTTACCCAAGTAAACGCCTATGCTGCTTGGTTTGTTATTGCCTTAGGTATATTAGAAGCGGTAAGTCTTTACTATCATCAACCTTGGTGGGTGGTAAGGCAAATGTTTTCAAAAGCGGCGGGTAGTGAGGTCACTATCACTATTGATGAGCAAGGCATTCTTAATGAATCTTTTTATCATACGGGTAGAATTTTATGGCAAGATATTACTGAACTTAAGGAGTCAGAACTAGGCTTTGTCATTTTTTTTAATATTGATAAAAGTAGTGGTAAAAGTTACTTATCAAAAAGCTGTTTATCTACCGAAGAACAAGCTTACCTGATACAAAAAAACGGTGCTAGCCTTCTACCCTAATATTTTTAATCAACAAAAGTCATGGGCTGATTTTGATCAACAAGCGATGAAAATCTCAGGGGAAAAGAAATTGCTCCCCGTTAATCAAGCTTAGCTTTAGCGCTGATTACAAATCGACACTTAACACTAACAAGGTATTACAATATAGAGTGTAACTGTGTTTTACAATTTCCTTATCAAGAAAATCACCCACTTGAGCTAAGGATAATTGTGATGACAAATAATTTAATGACTGAAAATAACGAACCATTGTTTAATGATTTAGCGGTAAATAATGACTCAGTTAGTAACCAAGATAAGTTGATTTTGTTAATTGAAAATGATCAACTGCTATCAAATGCTTTACAGCAACGTATGCAAGCAAGTGGTTATCAAGTAGTGCCAAAGAGCCGTGATAAGAGTATTGAGCAAAGCCTGACAGGCATGCAAGCGGATATGGTTATTTTAGATATTGGTTTTAGTGATTTATCAAGTTTGTCCGTTATTAATAAAATTCGACATTACTTTAAAGGGCCTTTAGTTGTATTAACGTCTCGCGATAGTGAGCAAGAACAAATAACTGCATTTAATTTAGGTGTCGATGAGTATTTGGTAAAACCTCTTTCTGCAAATATATTCTCGGTCAGAGTTACGGCTTTATTTAAGCATTATGTTAAAGCTCAAACCATAAATGAAGATAATCAAGTTTGTGTCGGCGATTTAACTTTGTATCCCATCTCCCACAAATGCCAAGTGGGGCAACATGCCATCGTATTAACTCAATTTGAATTTAAATTATTACGCTTGTTAGCTGAAAATAAAGGAAAAATAATGACTAGGGATTATATCTATCAATCATTATTAGGCCGAGAATATAATGGTAGCGAGAGAACCGTTGATGTTAGGGTTTCTAAATTACGAGAAAAGTTAACCATTGAGGGACAGCAGCAAATTCATATCGAAACTATATGGGGGCAAGGATATATGCTTAATGTTGTCGAGTAATATTGTCGAGTAACGTCTAAAATGGCATCACTAAAAAGAATATGTGGTGCCCACTAAGGCCATTTGTTTGTTACGATGAAAAATAACATTATTGATATCATCTGTAATAGGTGAATGAATGAAACCACCAGAAAAGTGCCACGTTGAATTGACCGAATAACTTCCTATTAAGCCGTAACTGTAATTTAATTCAGTATCAATAATCTTATGGGTATTATCTAAAATAAGCGTTTGATCATAATTTGAATCCATATCCTTAAACTGTTCAATACTTGCTGTTAATGACAAATTAAAAGCGTTGTTTTTATGTAAGCTTATTGCCCCAGTAAAGTAATATTGTCTCCAATTTGATGCCGTTTGAACTGGTATTAAACCGGTTTCAATTGACATTATTCCCGCGGTATATTTACCTTGTATTTGCGGCTTTACTGTCAAGGTAAACACACTGTCATTGATGCTTTGTGTTACATCATGAAATGCAAACTGCTGGTTAAGATGATAATTGGTTATTATAAAAGTATTAGTGACTGGCGTGTTTGCATGAATAGTATTGTTTTTTTCATCTGCATAGCTAGTGCTTGCTAATAAGTAAAACACAGTGAAGCCGGTGAAAAAAGTCAAATGTTTCATATTTTCCCTGTAATTAGTCAGTTATTGTTATCAACCAAGCGAGCAATCATGTTTTTATTTTTAGTCAAGCAAACAGTAAAGCTCAGTAAGTTACTCAACTTGGTATTAATTAACTATAGTCAAAAATAATAAAAAGTAAGTTAAATTTTAGATAAAAAATCCTGACCTGGTCAAGTAAATTCAGTCACCCTAGTTAAGCTACTTTTTCTAACTCATTAATTTTCAATTCAAAATCATTAGGGCTTTGATACCCTAAGTAAGAATGTAGTCGGTTACTGTT
>MAAB01029590.1_pt1 | contig 79605 bp, 65 predicted proteins | sample 1115991 | NCBI WGS metagenome assembly MAAB01 (sample SAMN04961124, study PRJNA320927) | seawater metagenome | isolation source: sample BD02T18 sea water enriched with oil for 18 days | place: USA:Gulf of Mexico | collected 2013-07-27
TGAAGATGTGGTAGAACTTAAAGCAACCATTATTCCTTCTTTAGAGCAAAGTAGTACTAAGCCTGAGCATGTAACTTCAATGGCATTACTTTCTGGCAGTAGCTCTATTTTAATAGGTAATAGCGCAGGTCAAGTTACACAGTGGTTTGAAGTGGCAACGGATAACGGTCGCCAGTTTAAAAGCATTCGAACGTTTAATGTTAGTGAAGCTGAAGCCGTTACCGGTATCTATACTGAACAGTTTCGAAAAAGTTTTTATACCCTAACGCCTTCAGGCGAATTGGGCGCTTTTTACACCACCAGCGAAGCGGATTTATGGCGCGGACAGTTAACAACAACACAACCCTCTGCCTTTGCCATTTCGCCACGCGCAGACGGTTTGGTGATTATTGATGATAATCAATTAAAAATATTCAGTGTTGAAAATGAACATCCAGAAGTGACATGGAGCGCTTTGTGGGAAGAAGTTTGGTACGAAGGTTACCCTGAGCCAGAGTTTATTTGGCAGTCGACGTCAGGTTCAGATGACTTTGAGGGGAAATTTTCCTTGGTACCTATTTCATTTGGTACCATGAAAGCAGCAATGTACGCGATGATGTTTGCTGTGCCAATTGCCTTAAGTGCCGCAATTTACACCGCCTACTTTATGACATCAGGCATGCGCCGAAAAGTTAAGCCGACCATAGAACTAATGGAAGCTTTACCTACCGTTATTTTAGGCTTCTTAGCCGGTTTATGGTTAGCGCCAATTATTGAAGACTATTTACCTGCTATAGCAATGTTATTAATATTGCTGCCTCTGTCGGTATTCTTAACTGCATTCGCTTGGCATAAGTTGCCAAAAGAAGCGAAAAACAAAATTCCTGAGACATGGGCTCCAATATTGCTTATTCCTGTATTGATTCTTGCTGGTGCAAGTGCCTTTGCTTTATCACCTATATTCGAAACGATGTTTTTTGGTGGTGATGTTCGCCAATATATAACTAATGACCTAGGTATCGATTTTGACCAACGTAATTCACTTGTTGTTGGAATTGCTATGGGGTTTGCTGTTATTCCTACCATTTTCTCCATGGCAGAAGATGCGATTTTCAGTGTACCAAAACACTTAACCAGTGGTTCTTTAGCACTTGGCGCAACGCAATGGCAAACGCTTGCTAAAGTTGTTTTATTAACGGCGAGTCCAGGTATATTCTCAGCAGTAATGATGGGCTTAGGGCGTGCTGTTGGCGAAACCATGATTGTGTTAATGGCTACAGGTAACACGCCAATTCTAGATTGGAGTATTTTTCAAGGTATGCGTACCTTAGCCGCTAATATTGCTGTTGAAATGCCAGAGTCGGAAGTGGGTAGTTCGCATTATCGCATTCTGTTTCTAGCCGCTTTTGTTTTATTTGTTTTCACCTTTATTTTCAACACGTTTGCCGAGCTGATACGTCAGCGCTTACGTGAAAAATACAGCTCGTTATAGTTGAGGAACTGAGTTTATGAATAGTTGGTTTAAATCTGGTTCACCGTGGGTATGGTTATCTGCTGGCGGCGTAAGTATCAGTTTAATTTCAGTTCTAGGTTTATTGTGGTTAATTGCGTCACGCGGGTTATCGTACTTTTGGCCAGCAGACATTTATCAATTTGAAACAGTTGATGAAAAAGGCAGAGCAGTTACTGTGATTGGTGAAATATACGATCGTGAGAGCCTTCCTACAAAACAGTTATCACATTTAAATTTAGGCTTAGACCCTAATAAAGAAACAATAGAGCGAATTTTAGTAAAAACGGGCAACCGTGAATTAGTTAACTTAGATTTTCGTTGGTTGTTAATGCCGCTCATTAATAAGACCTCGAAACCTGAAGACGTCGTTGTTGTTGAGCGCCGAACTAACGGTAATTTTTATGGATTTATTGAAGGAATTATTTTAGACGGTAAGCCTGAAGGCCTTGAAAAAATGGCGGAATTGGTTGAACGTGTAGATGGCTTTCAAGAAGAAATGGCTGAATTACAAAAAGTTGATATCGGCGCGATTAATTATCAAATAGAACGTTTACGTTTGAAAAAGCGCAAACATACCCTAGATGAAACATTAACGGTTGAGCGTGAGCAAGAAATTGATGCGCAAGTGGCTAGCTATAATGCTGATTATCAAATACTAGAAGCTGAATTAATGGCTATTCGTGAGAAAGTCGCTCGCGACCAATTAGTGGTACGTGCCATGGGTGGCGAAGTTATTAAGATTAATTTTGAAGAAATAATCAAAATAACTTATAACAATAAATTGTCTATTTTTGGCCGAACTTCAGTATTTATTGAACAGATAGGTAGTTTCTTAGTTGATGATCCTAGAGAAGCCAATACTGAAGGTGGTGTTTTCCCTGCCATATTTGGCACTGTTTTGATGGTTTTATTGATGACGGTAATTGTATCGCCAATGGGCGTTGTTGCCGCTATTTACTTACATGAATATGCCGGTAAAAATGCACTAACCAAATTACTTCGCATTGCGGTTATTAACTTGGCGGGTGTGCCATCAATTGTTTATGGTGTATTTGGTTTAGGATTTTTTGTTTATATGGTCGGTGGCAGTTTAGATCAATTGTTTTATTCTGAAACCTTACCCAGCCCCACATTTGGTACACCAGGTGTTATGTGGTCAGCGATTACTTTAGCTATTTTAACTTTACCCGTAGTTATTGTTTCAACGGAAGAGGGGTTGTCGCGTATTCCATCTGCAATGCGTCATGGCTCTTTAGCATTAGGTGCTACGAAAGCAGAAACCTTATGGCGTATTATTTTACCTATTGCGAGCCCAGCTATTATGACAGGTATTATTTTAGCGATTGCCCGTGCTGCAGGTGAAGTTGCTCCTTTAATGCTAGTCGGTGTAGTGAAAATGGCGCCGAATTTACCGCTTGATGGTAACTTCCCTTTCTTACATTTAGATCGCAAGTTTATGCATTTAGGTTTCCATATTTATGATGTTGGCTTCCAAAGCCCGAACGTTGAAGCCGCACGTCCGTTAGTGTTTGCCACCGCATTTTTATTAGTGACAATTATAGTTTCACTGAACATGACTGCGGTTACTATACGTAATCGTTTAAGAGAAAAATATCGCATGTTAGAGCATTAAGACCTAGAACCTAGAATTCGCTTTAACCGAACAAAATTTAAGAATTGAAAGAGAAACTTATGATTTCAGTTAGTCCAAGAAAACTATTAGAGCCACAAGTAAAGCTTGATCTTAATAACTTATCGCCAGAGCAAGTGGCGTTAGAGATTAAAAATTTAAACTTATACTATAGCGAAAAACAAGCGCTACAAAATATCAGTATGTCTATTCCTAAAGGACAAGTAACGGCATTTATCGGCCCAAGTGGTTGTGGTAAATCTACCTTGTTACGCTGTATCAATCGTATGAATGACTTAGTTGATACCTGTAAAATTGAAGGAGCTATTAACCTTCATGGTGAAAATATTTATGGCAAACATGTAGATGTTGCTGCATTACGTCGTCAAGTAGGCATGGTGTTTCAGCGTCCGAATCCGTTTCCTAAAAGTATTTATGAAAATGTTGTTTATGGTTTACGCATTATGGGTGAAAACAATCGTCGTGTTTTAGATGAAGCTGCTGAACAAGCGCTACGCAGTGCTGCACTATGGAATGAAGTGAAAGACCGTTTACACGATAGTGCTTTAGGGCTTTCTGGGGGGCAGCAACAACGTTTAGTGATTGCCCGCGCCATTGCAATTAAGCCAGAAGTATTATTACTTGATGAACCAACGTCAGCGCTTGACCCTATTTCAACATTAACGATTGAAGAATTGATTAATGATTTGAAAAAACAATTTACCGTGGTTATTGTTACACATAACATGCAACAAGCTGCGCGAGTTTCAGATCAAACCGCATTTATGTACATGGGTGACTTAATAGAATACAGCGATACTAATACCTTGTTTACTACTCCCGCTAAAAAGCAAACAGAAGATTATATTACTGGCCGTTACGGTTAATATCGACGATTACTATTTCACTACCGTGAAGTAAAAAGGAAATAAAATGGATAACTTAAATCTTGGTCGTCATATTTCAGGCCAATTTAATGAAGACTTAGAAAATGTCATCAACCATGTTATGCACATGGGAGGCTTGGTTGAAAAACAATTAAACGACTCACTAAGCGCAGTTCATGGTGCCGATGAAACACTGGCGAAAAGTGTACTAGCAGCTGATTATAAAATTAACGCATTAGAAGTTAGCATTGATGACGAATGTACGCGTATTATTGCTAAACGTCAGCCAGCAGCAGGTGATTTACGCTTGATTATGGCCATTGTAAAAACCATTGCAGATCTTGAACGTATTGGCGATGAAGCACAGAAAATTGCTCGTGTTGCGCTAGAGAATTTCTCTGGAGACCAAAAAGCACTATTACTTAACTTAGATAATTTAGGGCGTAAAGTTTTAGAGTTTTTACAAGCAGCTTTAGATGCGTTCACTCGCATGGATGTTGAGGCTGCGGTAAAAACACATCAAAGTGATGAAAAAATTGACCGTGAATATGAAGCATTAATGCGCCAGTTAATGACTTATATGATGGAAGACCCTCGTTCTATTCCACAAATCATGACGGTTATTTGGTCGGCGCGTGCTTTAGAGCGAATCGGCGACCGTTGCCAAAATATTTGTGAATACATTATTTACTTTGTTAAAGGCAAAGACGTTCGTCATACAACAGCCGAAGATATCAAATCTTTGTAAAACTACAAAGATTCCGCTAGGTTTAAGTAACTTTATCTATCCCCATAATTTTTCAATAATTATGGGGATATATAACAAAATGTACTAAAAATTGTCACCTAATCGTCATAAAACGCTTGAACATCGTGTTGAATGGGTTAATATCCGCGACGAATAATAACAAAGAGCAATTAGGCTCTCGGAATAAAATTATGGCTAGAAATTCAATACTAGGTGTATTTGCAAAATCACCTATTAAACCATTAGAAAAACATATTCGATTGGTCACTAAGTGTTGTAATCAACTACCTCCTTTCTTTGCTGCTTGTGCTGATCAAGACTGGTCAACAGCTGGAAAAATTCGTAGTAAAATCTCAAAGTATGAACGTGACGCAGATACTTTAAAACGTCAAATACGCCTTGAATTACCGGGCGGTTTATTTATGCCGGTAGATCGTGCTGACTTATTAGAGTTACTTACTCAACAAGATAAAATCGCTAACAAAGCAAAAGATATAGCTGGACGTATTTTTGGTCGTAAGCTTCTTATACCTGAAACACTGCAAGCTTCTTTTATTACCTACGTAGCAAGAAATATTGACGCAGCCGAAAAAGCCGCTGACGCCATTAATGAATTAGACGACTTATTAGAAACCGGATTTCGTGGTCGAGAAGTAGAATTGGTTGAGAAAATGATCAATCAATTAGATGAAATTGAAGATGACACTGACGGCATGCAAATTAAATTGCGTAGCGACTTGTTGGCTATTGAAAATGACTTAAACCCTATTGATGTAATGTTTTTATATCAAATTATAGAATGGGTAGGTGATTTAGCCGATTTAGCTGAGCGTGTTGGTGCTCGATTAGAAATTTTACTGGCTAGAAAGTAAGGGTAAGTCATGGATATTTTATTAACACATGGCCCAATGTTGGTCATTCTTGCCGGCGTTGTTGGTTTTTTTATGGCGTGGGGCATCGGTGCAAACGATGTTGCTAATGCTATGGGTACATCAGTTGGTTCAAAAGCATTAACGATTAAGCAAGCTATCATTATTGCTATGGTCTTTGAATTTGCCGGCGCATATTTAGCGGGTGGTGAAGTTACTTCAACCATACGTAAAGGCATCATTGATGCTGCTTATTTCGTAGACAGCCCTGAATTACTCGTTTTTGGTATGATCTCAGCATTATTTGCTGCCGCTACTTGGTTACTTATTGCTTCTGTTTTAGGTTGGCCTGTTTCAACGACTCACTCAATTGTTGGTGCCATTGTTGGTTTTGCCGCTGTTGGCGTAAGTGTAGATGCCGTTGAATGGGGTAAAGTACTTGGTATCGTGGGTAGTTGGATAATTACACCGCTTATTTCAGGTGTTATCGCTTTCATTATTTTTAATAGTGCGCAAAAGTTAATTTTTGATACGGATAAACCTTTAGTTCAAGCGAAACGATGGGTACCTTTCTATATGTTCCTAGCGGGCTTCGTTCTTTCTTTAGTGACCATCAAGAAAGGGCTGAAACATTTAGGCTTGAACATAGGTTCAACGGAAGGATTTGTTTATGCGATTATTGCTGCGGTTTTCGTCGCTATCCTTGGTAAAATATTTATCAACCGTTTGAAATTTGATGAAACAGCCGCTAGGAAAACACATTACGCTAACGTAGAAAAAGTTTTCGCCGTGTTAATGATAGTTACCGCTTGTGCTATGGCATTTGCCCATGGTTCAAATGATGTTGCAAATGCGATTGGTCCACTAGCTGCTGTCGTAAGTATTGTCGGTAATGAAGGTCAAATTGCAGCTAAATCTGCTATCGCTTGGTGGATTTTACCTCTCGGTGGTTTTGGTATCGTTGCTGGTCTTGCATTATTCGGGCATAAAGTTATTGCAACGATTGGTAATGGTATTACGCATTTAACACCGAGTCGTGGTTTTGCTGCCGAGTTAGCTGCGGCATGTACTGTTGTTATTGCTTCAGGTACTGGCTTACCTATCTCAACCACACAAACCTTAGTAGGGGCTGTGCTAGGTGTCGGAATGGCTCGTGGTATTGCAGCAATCAACTTAACCGTAGTACGTAATATTGTTGTATCTTGGGTTATCACCTTACCAGTAGGTGCTGGCTTATCAATCCTATTCTTCTGGGGAATGGTTGCAATGTTCACCTAAGTTTGATTGAAAAATTGTTTAAGAAACCAGCAGTGATGCTGGTTTTTTTTATTAAAAATATTGAAACGTTAAATTTAAAATAATAACCACGATATTTATTACTAAAATGATTAGGTAATACTTGCCTGAACTGCCATTACCCTATATTATGGCGCCTCTTTGAAGTTCAGCAGAAATTCAAATTGCCTTGATAGCTCAGTCGGTAGAGCAGAGGATTGAAAATCCTCGTGTCCCTGGTTCGATTCCGGGTCAAGGCACCATTTTCTATTTATCATTCCTAATACTCATCATTAGCTAATTTTCATATAAACTAATTCTTATTACTTGTTGTTCAGTTATTGACTGGCATTTATGTGTTTATGGACATAACAAGAATAGCGAGATTCAATCCTATAATGCAAAAATGTTATTTAGCTAAGTTAACCTTGGGGGCAAGGTTTAATGTTCTTTAAGTTGCGGTTAAATTAATGTCATAACAAATCACAACATTAAGATGGGCATTTACTAAACTTGATGGCTACTTTTGTTGAGTTTTGCCAAAGATGGCAAGTTAGTAGGTAAATTTAGTCAGATAATACGATTGCACATTATTTCCTTATTTCATGCACAGTGTTTGCACTTTTTATTGTTACTTTCTGAAGAGATAAATTAGCAGTAGGAAGTATCTATATGTCAAAAAAAACAATTTTAAAAAAATTATTTACCTTCGTATCATGCAGTCTTATTTTATTGACTCTTTCCGCTTGTAATAGCGATGAGTCTGAAGTTGACCCCGTTGTTGTTATAGATACAGTTACAGGTGGGACGACGGAGAATACACAGCCTACTGCTAGTGATACTCAAGCAACGGCTAGAACCAATGACATGGTAACAATTAGGTTGATAGCTAACGATGCTGACAACGATACGTTAACTTTTAAAATAGAAGGCACAGTTGAAAACGGCTCACTGACGCTGACAGGTAATATAGGCACTTATTTACCTAATAATAATTTTTCAGGGTCTGACAGTTTTACTTTCAGTGTCAACGACGGTACCAGTGATTCAAATATCGCCACAGTGCATATTGATGTTTTAGCACTTAATGCAATAACCACACTCGTTGATGGCAGCGAGGTTGAAACCAGTATTCTCGTTAACTTGGGTAATTTGCTTTATCACGATGCGAATTTATCTGAACCAGCAGGGCAGTCGTGCGCGAGTTGTCATGATATAAATACGGGATTTGATGATCCTAACAGTGCAAACCCAACTTCTGTGGGGGCTGACGGCACTAGTTTTGGTACGCGAAATTCACCCACGGCAAGTTATTCAGCTCATATTCCTGCCCCTCGCATTGTGCAAGGAGGAGCAAGGGGAGAATTCATCGGCGGTTTATTCCTTGATGGTCGGGCTGCTTCATTAGAAGAACAAGCTAAAGGTCCTTTTCTTAATGCCGTCGAAATGGGGAATGCCTCTGCACAAAGTGTTATCGAAAAAGTCGCTGACAGTACCTATGCGCAAGAGTTTGAACAGTTATTTGGAGATGATATTTTTACAGATAATGAACGTGCCTATAATTACGTTGCAGATGCTATTGCTGCTTTTGAAAGAACACAGCTATTTTCTCCTTTTTCATCAAAATTTGACCGTGTACAAGCGGGCACTGAAACCTTTACGGCAGCTGAATCGCGAGGGCTGAACATTTTTAATACCAAAGCTGATTGCCAAAGGTGTCATCATACGAATGAAGGAAACGAAATTTTTTCGGACTTTACCTATAAAAATATAGGAGTACCAAGTAACCCTAGATTACCTGCCTTTATTGCTGACCCTACTTTTGTCGATTTAGGCTTAGGCGGTGAGAATGGGGAGGAACGAAATAATGGTGAATTTAGAACATCAACTCTAAGGAATATAGCTAATACAGCTCCTTATATGCATAACGGTGTTTTTACCACCTTAAGAGAGGTGATTGATTTTTATAATACCCGTGATACAACCTTTAATGATGGTCCTGAAGTTATTGAAAATATGGACCAAGGTGGCAGACTCGGTGAATTAGGGCTTAACAATAATGAAATCGAAGATTTGCTTGCCTTTTTAGAGACATTAACTGATGAATAATCAGAAAACTTGCTGGGTATTTAGCTGACGGATAAGACATTTATGCGAATAAAGCGTATAAATGTTTTATAAAAATTTTATAACACTAATTATTTATTGTGAAATGAAAATATTTACCAAATTAATCTTAGCGCTAATGGTAACTAGCTTACTGATATTGACGATTATCTTTACGGTAGTGCAGTGGAGTTTTGACCGTGGCATGCTTAATTATGTTAATCAAAAGCAATTAGATAATTTGCAGTTATTTAGTGAAAATTTATCGAATTATTACCAGAAACAGGGGAACTGGCATTCACTATTAACGGCTAGTAATTTACAAAAATCAAGGCCAGCGCCAAATCATTCACCTCGGGCTAAAAAGCCAAAAAATGACAAACACTTTAAAAGAAAACCTGAAGATAGAAAGCCACCACCACAGGATTCACTATGGCTTACAATATTAAGGCTGTCAGAGCAGGGGGAGAGTCTCCCTGATGATATCGACACATATCTTGATACTTATCTCAGTAATACTATAAAAAACAATTTCGATAAAAATGCTTATGGTCCACCTAGACCTCGTCGCGAAAACAACCGTGACTTTCCGCCTCCCAGAAAAGGTGACCAGAGATCAAAAAAAGAGCCCCCAACAGAGTTTGGCCATGATGGAGCCAAACCTGCTTTATTAGACAAAAATAAAGCTTTAGTCATAGGCCATTACCGAGATGACTTTAGCTTGAAAGCTATTAAGCTAAATAATCAGGTGATTGGCTATCTTGCTTTACCTCCCGCTAAGCATTTAACTGATACCTTTGATCTCGCTTTTGCAAAGCAAATGCAACAAAATTTGCTGTATACCTTTCTGGTGTTTTTTATACTTATTATCTTGATAGCTTTACCGTTATCGCGACATTTTGTCTTGCCAATTAAACGTTTAGAACGCGCAATGAGGTTACTCAATAAAGGTGATTTCAAGGTGAACTTGAAAGTAAGTGGTAAAGATGAATTAGCGTCTTTATCTAGAAATTTTAATGATTTAGCACAAACACTCTCACAGAATGAAGATTCAAGAAACCGATGGTTAGCCAATATTTCTCACGAGTTACGTACACCTATCGCCATTATAAAAAGTGAAATTGAAGCGATTGAAGATGGCATAAGAGCGTTCAATTTGAAAAGCTTACACTCACTATCGGAAGAAGTGTTGCATTTACAAAAGTTAGTGGCAGATTTAACGGAATTAACCAATGCTGAAATTGGCGCATTAAGATATCAAAAAGAACGTATTAACGTTTCAGAACTTATTGAGCAAAACATTAATCGTCATCAGCATAAAGCGAGTGAAATTGGCTTATCAATAAGTTGTAAAGTGGAAAACCGAGCTTTGTATATTTGGGCGGATGAAACCAGAGTGAATCAACTATTAGATAATATTGTAAATAACAGTATTAAATATACCCAAGCACCAGGTGTCATTTCCGTGAATCTAAGCCAAAAGTCAGCTTCAGCTATGATCATTATTGATGATACTTTACCTGGAGTGCCCAGCGAATCGCTAGACAAATTATTTGAACACTTATATCGCGTCGACAGTTCCAGAAATAGGAAAACGGGTGGTTCAGGACTTGGGCTTTCATTGTGTAAAAGCATAGTATTAGCGCACCAAGGCTCAATTACGGCTAGTGAGTCATCAAGTGGTGGTTTACGTATTTGTTGCACTTTGCCGCTTGTATAGTAAAAAGTAAAATTAAGGACTTTTAATGGCTCATATCCTAATCGTAGAAGATGAAGAAAAGTTGGCTAATGTGCTAGCTGAATACTTAGCATTGGCTGATCACCAAACGACTATTTTATTAGATGGCCTTAATGTTATTGATATCGTAAAAGAGCAGCCCATAGATCTGGTGTTACTGGATTTAATGCTACCAGGTAAAGACGGTTTAACGCTTTGCCGGGAACTTAGAGAATTCAGTGATATTGCGATTATAATGATGACTGCAAAAGTGGAAGAAATTGACCGATTATTAGGCTTGGAGTTAGGAGCCGATGACTATATTTGTAAACCTTATTCTCCCCGTGAAGTAGTTGCTCGCGTTAAAGCACTTTTAAGACGCACTTCTCCCCAAGAAAAAACTACCAGCAATGTCTTAGAGTTAGACAGTGAGACCTATCAGGTAAAAGCTTACCAGCAAGTGGTTGAGTTAACGGCGATTGAATTCAATTTATTGAAAATCCTTAATAATAAGCCGGGAAGAATATATTCTCGTGCACAGCTAATTGATTTGATTTATCAAGATAATCGCATAGTAAGTGAACGTACCATTGATAGTCATATCAAAAAGTTACGAAAAAAATTGAATGCTATATCATCAGAAACTGAACTCGTACAGTCAGTTTATAGCGTTGGTTATAAACTGACCCTAACTTAGTTTAACTTAGTTTGTTTATCCTTTAAAAAACTTAATAAAAAATTCGGCATTGCTGGGGAAATACCAGTGCATGTATGACGCAAGAAATTTTCCTTGAAAATATATAGCTTCACCTTGGATCTTTTTTGAGTAATATTGTGTGTGTGCAAGGGGAGCCAATGGAATGTTGGCCGTAGAATAATGAAAACTATGACCACGAACTTCTTGTTTGCCAGTTTCTTCTTGAGAAAATAAAAAATTATCAAATTCAGCATATTGTTGACCAATAGCACTGAGTTTTTTCTTCATTTCGCCACTACCTGAAAAAACACCTGCCATCTTATATGTCTTCTGCTGATTGTTTTCCTCAAGTACCGTTAAGTTATCGAGCATGTAAAGCATGCCGCCACATTCAGCCAAGAGTGGTTTATCTTGTTGTACAAAGTCTTTAAGTGAATTAATAAAGCTATGATTATGACCTAATTTCTCGGCATATAACTCAGGATAGCCACCAGGGAAGTACAGTGCATCGCCATCAGGTAATGACTCATCAGTTAACGGAGACGTAAAAACTAACTCTGCTCCCGCCTGTTTTAATAAACGTAAATTAGCTTGATAAAGAAAATTAAATGCTAGGTCCTTTGCAATAATAATACGCTTTCCTGCTAGTGAATTATTAATAGCTTTGTTAGTGTCACTGTTACTTTCAGGACAAGTAAAAATAACCTTCTCAGGCAATTTACTCAGTGAACTATTGGCTATTTTACTTGCCGCTTTCTGCAGTTTCTCATCTATATCGTGGAGTTCATCAGCTTGCACTAAACCTAAGTGACGTTCTGGTAAGCTTATCTCGCTATCTCCCATGAAGACATCAAAAATACCAATACTTGCAGGAGCACTTTCGCGGATCATGTCTGCATGTCGTTCACTGGCTATTCTGTTAGCAATAACGCCAGTAAACTTTAATTCAGGTTTATATAGTTGTAAACCTAATGCTAAGGCGCCAAAAGTTTGCGCCATCGCACTGCCGTCGATAACGGCCAAAACCGGAATATCAAAAAACAAACTAAGATCGGCTGTGCTTGGCTCACCGTCAAATAAGCCCATGACACCTTCAATTAGAATAAGGTCTGCTTGCTGAGCGGCTTCAAATAAAAGTTCTCGACAGTTTTCTTCGCCAACCATCCATAAATCAAGCTGGTAAACAGGGTTACCGCTTGCTTTAGTCAAAATCATCGGATCAATAAAGTCAGGACCAGTTTTAAAAACACGAACGTCTTTACCTTGTAGGCGATGATAATTAGCGATGGCGGCAGTGATAGTTGTTTTACCTGATCCAGAAGAAGGAGCGCTGATAATCAACGCAGGGCAATCGCAACTATTTAACATTTGTTTGGCCACTTTTTAATAATTGAATTTGTCCAAAAATACAGTAAATCCCTAAACCTAAAGCCACGTATAAAAATGGGCTTTGAATATAAGGTAGGTAATATTTAGCGACACGCGTGCTGTATTGTAGCCATGATAAATCAGGAAATTTTCCTGAAATAAAATAATAACTGGCGTTGGAGGTGAAAAAAGCGACCGAACTTGCGATAAACAACCCGATTAAATTTTTTGTCATAGCCAATGCTATGTTCGTTTGCTGAATGTTAAAAAAGCAGTATTTTCCTGTTTGCCACAAAGCAAAATAACCTACTACTAAAAAGGGATAAGATACGGTAATACAGTCACCAAAAGCGCCACGTGCATAACTGCTCGCCAGATCAATGCTGACACTTAAGGCAAAAAATCCCCAAAAAGTTTTATTGGTTTTTAAAAAGAAGCCACCAAGAAAAAATACCGCTAAAGAAGCACTAGGTAAATGGAGTGCGGAAGCAAAATGGTAAGGACGGGTCATAATCATTAATGCGGATAAAATAACAAAAATAAGCCAGTAAGTTTTAGCTACGACGTTTTTATTTACTGGATCTGAATGTCTAGAGGTGAATTGTGCAGTGTTTTTCATAACCATGTTCCCTTTGTATAAAATTGAAATAAATATACGGGATTGGGAACCAGGAAAGACAATAAGTATATTAAACGCAGATGTTTCATCTATCATTGACGCTATTGCTCTCTGATGAAACCGCCCTCCGCAGTGATCGAGTTATTAGGCCGGTCTCCGGACTTCTGATCATCGCATTTGCAATACCTTCCCATAATATAAATATTACAGTGGTTTTATTGCTGCTCACAGTTACCGTTGCGGGGGCAGTACCAGCATTAAACTGGTTTCTCGTTTCACCTAACGAATTGTTAATAAAAACAATGCGTCAGACACCTAATAAGAACGACACTCTACTAAATAGTTACGCAACATTCAATTTAAGGTTAATCTATTGTGTCTCAATAGCAGAATTTATTAAAAGGTACATGGCATTGCATCAGCGCACTTTATATTTATTACGTCACGGTGAGATTTCTACTCCAGGGATTTTAGCGGGTAAAACTGATGTGGCACTTTCTGAAAAAGGTCTGCAACAGTTATGGCATACTACAGATCAGTTACCAGTTATTACGCATTGTATTAGTTCGCCTTTACGGCGTTGTCAAAATTTTGCGACTGAATTTTCCAACAAAAATAATATTCAACTTGAGGTTCACCAACATTTACAAGAAATGAACTTCGGAGATTGGGACGGTAAACACTATCAACAACTGTGGGAAGTCACAAAAAAGGATGAACAAACTTCTATCGGTGATTTTTGGCAAAACCCATGGAAATTCGCCCCTCCTAATGGCGAACCTATGAACGACTTTGTACAACGAGTAGATCAATGGTGGCAGCAGTGGTTATTAAATTCAGTAGAAGGAAATACTCTAGTGGTCGCGCATGGAGGGGTTATTAAACATCTGATAGCCCGAGTGCTAAATATGCCTATGCCTGGCACGAATCATATGAGTCATATTGATGTACCTTATGCAGCCGTTATTAAAATCACGGTTTATACTGACGAGCAGGGCAAAAGTTGGCCTAAAATAGTTTTTTAATAAATATTGTACATTCGGTTATAAATTGACCTTATGGGTAATTAATCCTTGCTTTTTTTAGCTAGCTGACGATAATCGCCTGATAAAATTAGTTAGCTCCTTTTTAATGTGGGAATGTGGTGAGAATCCACAACTGTACCCGCAACTGTAAAAGCTTTTATTTCTATGTGTTTAGTGAAAAGCTTGAGTCAGGATACCCATTAATGAGTAGTGATAAACAAAGTCGAGCGGGTTTACTCGAACATTGTATATTCAATTCTTTGGTAAATTTCACTACCTAAAAAAATTGACTGTGCTCTGTTTGACCGTTTTCAATGTGTCAGTGGCGAGTGAGTATCAATTTTTGAACATCAGTAACAGTCAATCATCATCAGCGGTAGCTGACTTACTTTGTGTACAACAAGTGTCTTGGCATGCTGATGGACAATTGATTTTAGATGATGTCTCTTTCACTATTAAAAAAGGCAGTTTTACCGGTATTTTAGGACCTAATGGCGCGGGTAAATCAAGCCTGCTTCGTTGTTTATATCGCTACACAAAACCTGACTCTGGTGCCGTACTCTTTAATCAAAAAGATATTTGGCAGCATTATGCTGCTTATCAATATGCACAAGATATTGCTGTGGTTTTACAAGAAACCCCTAGCCACTTTAACCTAACGGTGCACGACATTGTTGCTTTAGGTTTGATACCCCACAAAGGCATATTCACACGAGAACAAACGAGTGACTCACAAAAGATAGCCTGCGCTATTGAACAAGTCGGTTTAGTCGACAAAACTTTGCAAAATTTCGAGCATTTGTCGGGCGGTGAAAAACAACGCGCTTTAATCGCTCGCGCCATTGTGCAGTCTCCTAGTTTATTAATTATGGATGAGCCAACTAGTCATCTGGATGTACGTTACCAAATTCAGGTCATGGAGCTTGCTAAGTCTTTAGGTATTACGGTTATTGCTTCCTTTCACGATTTAAACCTTGCGAGTGCAATGTGCGACCAGTTATTGGTACTGAATAAAGGTAAGTTAGTAGAGCAAGGCACGCCTAAAGAGGTGCTCACCAGTGAAATGTTGTCATCTGTATTCGGTGTTTGCGCGCAGGTTTCAGAACATACGCAACATCAGGTTCCTCATATTTCATATTTTTATGGCTACGATTCAGCGGTTAAAAAGGGTGATGTAAACCATGATTAAAATGAATCAGTCCTTAGTTCTTTTTATTACCATCGCTTTTGGTCTCTTCAGCTTTATTGCTGCGTTATCTATCGGTGCGGCAGATATTAGTTTTAAAAATGTACTAACAAGCTTACTTGTTAGTTTTTCTGAAGACACTAACCCTAGAGATGTGATCTTTTTTGAACGTATTATCTGGGAACTCAGAATGCCACGCGCTATTTTAGCGTTTTTAGCTGGTTGTGGTTTAGCGGTCTCGGGTTTGATTTTACAAACCGTAACGCGCAATCCTTTGGCAGATCCTTATCTTTTTGGTATTTCTTCAGGGGCTTCTTTAGGTGTCGTTATTTCGATAGTACTGCTGGGCAGTACTATTTCGTTAGTAACACCCGTTGCAGCTTTTGCCGGCAGTTTAGTGGCAATGTTAATGTTATTGATGATTGCTGGTCGTCGTCAAAGCCAACAAGTGGAGTCCATGTTGTTGGCCGGTGTTGCTTTGTCATTTTTGTTTAGTTCATTTACCAGTTTATTGCTTTATCAGACCGATCCGCAAGCAGTAACAGCCGTACTCTTTTGGACGATGGGAAGCTTTTCTCGCGCAGAATGGGGAAACTTATGGTTCCCTGGCCTCGTTATTATTAGCTGTATTGTGGCGATGTTAGCGTACAGACGTCAACTTAATGCAATGTTACTGGGCGATGAAAGCGCAACGACATTGGGTATTAACGTTAATCGTTTTCGTTTAGTGATGTTGTTATTAAGTTCGTTAATCACTGCAACGTTAGTTTCGTTATGCGGAGGTATTGGTTTTGTTGGTTTGATGATACCGCATATCGTACGATTTTTTGTTTCGCAAGGCACCATATTTGGCATTATGCTCACGGCTTTAGTCGGCGGTGTTTTTATGATTTGGGTTGATGTTTTATCGCGTATCGTTTTAGAAAACCAAGAGTTACCTGTGGGTGTGATTACTTCTGCTATTGGTAGTGTTTTCTTTTTATCCTTACTATATTTTCGAAAAAACAAAGCTTAAAGGTACTGTTGATGACATTTTTTATTAAAAAAGTTAGTGATGAATTTGATGATCTAATCCAAGCGACTATTGACGGTAAAACCAAGCCAATTGGTGCTTTAGGTCAATTAGAAGATACGGCAAAAAACATTGCTCGTGTGCAATATTCATCATCGCTATCTGTTCACTCACCATTGAGTATTAACAAGCCTAGCCTGTTTATATTTGCCGGAGACCATGGTGTCGCGGCGCAAGGTGTATCAATTGCACCTAGTGAAGTGACCTCTCAAATGGTGGCTAATTTTGCTAAAGGTGGTGCGGCAATTAATGTTTTTTGTCAGCAATTAGGCTGGCAGTTAAGTGTAGTCGATGCGGGAACTTTATCGGCATCTGCGAGTGATAATATTGTTATAGACCAAAGATTAGGAAATATTACTGAGCCACTTAATTTATCGCCTGCAATGAGTCTATCACAGGTTGATTTAGGTTTTGAAAAAGCTACTGCGCTCATTGAACAAACAGCTAAAAGTGGCTGTAATCTGGTTGCTTTTGGTGAAATGGGTATAGGTAATACCACTTCTGCATCGGCCATAATGGCTGCGGTTATGGGGATTCCTGCCAGCGAATGTGTTGGCCGTGGTACAGGTGTTAGTGACGAAATAGTAAAAAGAAAACAACTCGTTATCGAACAAGCATTAGCGTTTCATCAAGATGAACTCGTTAATGCTAAAGCTATTTTAGCCTGCTTAGGCGGTTTTGAAATTGTTCAAATTACTGCTGCTATGTTAGCGGCGGCAGAGCGAAATATGCAGATAGTTGTAGATGGTTTTATTTGTACCGCGGCAGCAATGTTAGCGATACAAATAGATGAAAATGTTAAAGATTATATGATTTATGCCCATTGTTCTGGCGAACAAGGGCATCAAAAAATGTTGGACTACTTAAAGGTTAAACCGTTATTAAACTTAGGGTTACGTTTAGGTGAAGGAACTGGAGCGGCATTAGCTTTGCCGATAATCCAAGCGTCTATCGCATTTTATAATGATATGGCAAGTTTTGCACAAGCTGAGGTTACTGATGTTACCTCACCAACCATTGATTGAGCTGACAGCTAAATGAATAAATTATCGTTTCAGGAAAAATGCCAACAACAATATTATTTATTGCTTTTAGCGTTGAGCTTTTTTACGCGTATACCTGTGCGGTTACCTGAAGTGTTCAAACCTGAAATGTTGCATAAAGCCAGTCGTTATTTTGCTTTAGTGGGGGTATTTATTGGTGTTGTAACAGCATTGATTTTTGCTGTTTTTGCTAGTTTTCTCCCTATATCGTTGGCGATACTCATTTCTATGGCTTGTAGTCTGTTGCTTACCGGTGCTTTTCATGAAGACGGTTGGGCAGATGTTTGGGACGGATTTGGCGGTGGTTGGACGGTTGAACAAAAGCTCAACATCATGAAAGACAGCCGTTTGGGGACTTATGGCGCTGCAGCTCTATTTTTTATCTTAATGCTAAAATACCAAAGTTTGCTCTTACTGACTAGCAGTGAAGATAACTCAATACTAATGCTATGTTGCGCCCTTATTTTAGCTCATACCCTAAGTAGGGTTGTCAGTACCAGTTTAATTTTTAGTATGACCTACGTCAGTGAAGATGCGCAGTCAAAAGTGAAACCCTTAGCGCAGCACTTATCAATTAATAGCTTGTTAGTATTAGTTATTACCGGTGCTTTAGTACTATTTATATTGTTGCCCGCATTACATTGCTTAGTGATGGTCATCTGCTTATGGGGCATGCGACAGTTACTTATATTTTGGTTTAATCGCCAGTTAGGTGGTTTTACTGGTGACTGCTTAGGAGCGGCGCAACAAGTATTAGAAGTAGCCATTTATATTATTTTGTTAGTGTTAGCGGCAAAGCCAACGTTTTTATTAACGGCAAAATTTTCAATGAAAAATTTTGTCGGAGTAAGCTAATGAACGACATATCTTTGGTTTTAGGTGGTGCACGTTCTGGTAAGTCTCGTTTAGCTGAAAACATGGCTAAGCAAGCTGAATCACAAGGGCTTACTGTCTGTTATTTAGCGACCGCACAGGCACATGATAAAGAAATGCAGCAACGTATTACGCAACATCAAGCTGACAGACCTCAGCATTGGCCATTAGTAGAATCACCTTTATATTTGGCACAATCACTTGAGCAAGCGATAAAAACGAGTGGCTGCGTGTTGGTTGATTGCCTAACACTCTGGTTAAGTAATTGTTTGTGCCAGCAAGACAAAGAGCTTTATAAGCAACAAAAAAATGCATTGATGCAATTTTTACAAAGTTTTGTTAGTGAAACTCAAGCATCGAAAGCGGTGAAAGCAAAGAAAATTATATTTGTGAGTAATGAGGTAGGTCACGGCATTGTTCCCATGGGGGAATTATCTCGTCAGTTTGTTGATCAAGCTGGCTGGTTGCATCAAGAGCTTGCAGTATTGGCGAGTCAAGTCGATTTTATCATGGCGGGTTTGCCTCTTAACCTCAAAAATGTCTCATTAATAAAACCTGCTCAGGAAAATACTTCATCATGAAAACATTAATGGTTCAAGGCACCACCTCAGATGCTGGAAAAAGTACCCTAGTTGCAGGTTTGTGCCGAGTCTTTGTAAACTTAGATTATAAAGTCGCGCCGTTTAAGCCACAAAATATGGCGCTAAATAGTGCCGTAACCGAAGACGGCGGCGAAATTGGTCGAGCGCAAGCGTTGCAAGCAATCGCGGCTAATCTTGTGCCAAGAATCGATTTTAATCCAATATTACTTAAGCCTAATAGTGATACCGGGGCTCAAGTTATCGTACATGGTAAAGCCATATCGAATATGGAAGCTACGGGTTATCACGATTATAAAAAAGTCGCGATGGACGCTGTACTTGAATCTCATCACCGCTTAGCAACCGAATTTGAAGTGTTAATTGTTGAAGGTGCAGGCAGCCCTGCTGAAATTAACCTACGTGCTAATGACATTGCCAATATGGGCTATGCCGAAGCGGTAGATTGTCCGGTAATTATAGTGGCTGATATTGACCGAGGCGGTGTTTTCGCTCACTTAGTAGGAACTTTAGAGTTACTTTCTCCAACAGAGCAAGCTCGTGTACAAGGTTTTATAATTAACCGTTTTCGCGGCGATATAAAATTATTGGAGTCGGGACTCGATTGGCTCGAAGAAAAAACAGGAAAACCTGTCTTAGGTGTTTTACCTTATTTACATGACTTAGCCCTAGATGCCGAAGATGCAGTCGCGATTGAAAATACGTTAAGCCATGCAAAAATAAATATTGTTGTGCCGTTACTACCGCATATTAGTAACCATACCGACTTTGATACGCTCCGTTTGAATCCTGAAATTAATTTACGCTATGTAAAAATAGGCGAACGTATCAATGATTGCGAATTAGTGATTTTACCCGGTAGTAAAAATGTTATTTCTGATCTGAAATTTTTGAAAGAACAGGGCTGGCAAAGCGATATAGAACGTCATTTACGTTATGGCGGTAAAGTATTTGGCATTTGTGGTGGTTATCAAATGTTAGGGAAAAGTATTAGCGATCCTCTGGGGATTGAGTCGAGCAATAAAAGTATCGCCGGGTTGGGCTTACTTGCTATAGATACCTTACTCACAGCGGAAAAAACCTTGTCACAAGTTACTGCCACCATGACATTAGCCAATGAAAGTTGTCTTGTTAAAGGTTATGAAATTCACTGTGGCGTCTCTAATGTTTTACCAAATAATGAGACAAAACCGCTAAGCCCGTTGTTGCACTGTAAAAGTGATAACCAAGCGACTGATGGTTGTATTTCAGCAGATAACCAAATCGCGGGCACCTACCTACATGGGGTGTTTGACCAAGGAAAGGCAACCACATTATTACTACATTGGTTAGATAAAAACATTGAAATACAAGAGGTTATTAACTTAGATGAACATCGGGGAAAACAATTAAATCGTTTGGCTGATGTTTGTGAAGCACATTTAGATATAGCCGCGATTGAGGCGATACTAAAAGCGTCAAAATCCACTTAACGCTTTAAAAATTAAAGAAAGGAAAAGAGATGAGAATATCGAGTAAGTGCATAATCTTAGTTATGATCTTTATTGCCTCAATAACAAACGGTTACGCTGAAAATAATGAGTTAGTGACGAAAAAAGCCCAACGTATTGTTGCTTTAGCGCCACACATTGTTGAAATGTTATTTGATATTGGCGCTGGGAACAAAATAGTGGGAGCCGTAGCCTATTCTGATTATCCTAAAGCGGCCTTAGATATTCCGCGTGTCGGCAGTTATCACGGCATGCAAATAGAAAAATTATTAGCGTTAAATCCAGATTTAGTCATCGTTTGGAAGTCGGGAAATTCACAAAGTGATATCGATAAAATGAAACGCTTAGGGTTAAATATTGCCGTTAGTAACCCTGTCAATATTGCCGATGTTGCTACCGAATTACGTTATTACGGCGAGCTAACCGGTAATCAAGAACAAGCTGAAAAAGTGGCTTTAGCGTATGAAAAACGCTTAAAAAGATTGCGGGTTGAAAATAAAAATAAGCAAGCGATCCCCGTTTTCTACCAATTGTGGCCAGAACCAATGATGACGATTAATGGTACTACTTGGATAAATCAGTTAATTGAGGTGTGTCAGGGAGCAAATGTTTTTAAAAACAACCCAACACCTTACCCTAAAATAAGTACAGAAAACGTAATTGTTGCTCAACCACATTTAATCATTTTACCAGATGAGGATTCTAAAAATCCCATGCCGATTATAGACTGGTTTAAGTGGCCCGAAATTCCAGCGGTGAAAAATAATAAATTTATCACCGTCGACGCAGATTTATTGCATAGATTTAGTACTCGCATGTTAAGCGGTATTGAAGATATGTGTGAAAAAATTGATCAGCATAGATAGCTGTTCAGTAAACTTAACCGATAGATAAATGTATCTATTAATTGTGAATTACAGGGGAAGTCAATGAAACTTTGGCACTGCCCCCGCAATGGTAATTATTACGGTAAACGAAACATTTTGTTCACTGTAATTTAAGTCCGATACTCTGTAATTTACGTAATTATCTTGTTGACATGACGCTTATACCCGTCACATTTCAAGATGCAGGTTTCAGCAAGTCGATAAAGGGTCAGGTACAAGGCATTGATTGAAGAGAATAGTTATTCTATTGTCTAAATCAATAACGCCGTAGATGACTCTTTATCGCCTTGCCTGTAGGGAGCTAAGCTAAAATATCAGTTCAGCGTTGCGATACTTGATAAGGGAATAACCATTATCTGCGTAACGCGCCTTGATCTGATTTCCTAGCTTAGCTCTGAAACTGCACCTTGAAGTGTGATGGGTATATAAAAAACAAGCGCAAGCAGCGAGATCAACATGGTGCGGAGGGCATCATAGGAAGAGGTCATATGAAAACTAAATTATTTAATAAAACTCCTATTCAACTTGCTATTGCAGGTATTATTTTTTCAAGTTTAACTACAGCTACAGTTCGTGCAAACGATGCTAGTGCTGATACCATTGAAAATATTGTTGTGACAGCTAACCGTACACAACAAGATCAATTTTTGACATTGTCGGCGACGGAAGTTATCACCAAAGAAGATATTGTTGCTTTTCAACCGCAAAATGTTACCGATTTATTAGAAAAAATTGCCGGTATTAGTGTAGTTAAACAAGGCGGTGGTGGGCAGGAAAGCTCAGTCTTCATGCGTGGCACTAACAGCGGGCATACTCTAGTATTGTTAGATGGTGTTCGTATAGGGTCTGCTACATTAGGCTCTACGAGTTTTGGTGCTATTTCAGTTGCCTTAATTGAGCGAATTGAAGTTGTTAAAGGACCTCGTGCAGCTTTATGGGGATCAGATGCTATTGGCGGTGTCATTCAAATCTTCACAAAGAAACAACAATCAGGTGAAGGCATCATTAGTGCAGGCTTCGGCAGCAACGGTTTGTGGAAAACTGATGCTTCAATAGGCTTAGGCAATGAACAACATTCATTAACGTTAACGGTATCAGCTGAAGAAAATGATGGTTTTACAGCAACAAAATCTGATGATTCACCTTATGACACTGATGACGATGGTTTTAACCGTTTATCTTTTGGCGCCATTGGAGAAAGTAAGATAAATGATGAATTTACATTACACTTAGCGTCACGTTGGGAACAAGGTGGTTCAGAATACGATCAAAGTATTAAATACTATAATCCTGATAATGCAGCAGCTGATGAAAACGAACATGAAAACTACCACTTACGTCTTGCTGGTCAATATCAGTCAGGTGCACTATTTACCGAGGTTTCATTAGCAACAAGCCAAGATCAAGGTGAAACTTTTGGTAATGACGTGGCAAAGTCAGAAAGCGATGAAATTAAAACTCAACGTGATCAACTTTCAGTATTGGGGCAATATTCTTTTAGTGAGTCAACCAGTATTACTACCGGTTTTGATTTATATAAGGAAGAAGTTTCTACCGATACTGATAAAGATCCGTGGACACCAGGATTTCAAAAGTGGGCCGTTCAAGAACGCGACGTTAGTGGTCTATTCATTCAGGCACGTCATCAGCTTGATGTCTTCCTATTTGAAGGTGCGGTACGTTGGGACGATATCGAAGATGTAGAAGAAGAAACGACTTACAATGCTTCGATTGGTTACCAAATTAATGATGAATGGTTAGTGAGTATAAACCGTTCTACGGGCTTTAAAGCACCGTCATTTAACGACTTATACTGGCCTGGCTCTGGAAACGCTGAATTAGCACCTGAAAGTATTACCAGCAATGAAATTTTGATACGTAACAAGTTTTCAAGCGATAGTATTGATGGCAGTATTGAGTTTAGTTATTTCGAATCAGAAATTGATAATTTAATCGCTTGGGCGCCTGGTGCCTCAGGTGCTTGGCAGCCAACTAATATTAACCAAGCAGAAAATGAACTCAGCGTATACGCAGCATCGAATAACTTTAGTCATCAATTAGCTCTTGCTTTCATTGATGCTAAAGATGCAAATTTAGATGTACAGCTTGCTCGTCGACCTGAATTTACAGCTAATTATACCTTTAGTTATCACTGGCAGGATGTCACCCTAAATAGCATTTTGAGCTACAGAGATGAAAGTTTTGAAAAAGCGGAAAAAGATGCAGATGTGCTAGAAGATTACTGGTTAGCTAATATATCATTAAGTTATCAAGCGACAGAAAATCTTGTTGTTATTGGTAAAGTAAACAACTTGTTTGATAAAAGTTATGAAACGGCGCAAAACTATGCCGCAGACGGTACTAACTTTTTAGTCACTGCAACTTATTCGTTCTAATCGATAATTTTTAGCGTGATGAGTAATTCAAAAGCCTACACGATTGTGTAGGCTTTTTTGTTGAAAAATCGCAATAAACTATAATTTTTTCTTGGTAATATCCATAGACTTTAGGGTCAGTTTATCCATGATGATGGTGAATTGAACTTGTTCTTCTGTTGTCAGTGCTGACAATAATTCTTGCTCTCGATGTAAAACCATAGGCACCAGCTTTTGATAAACGGATAGGCCCTGTTCAGTTAATTTTAACAAAGAAGAGCGCTTGTCATTGTTATCGGTAGTTTTGACTAATAAACCCTGAGTTTGCATTTTCGCTATCGCTCTACTTGCTGGCATTTTTTCTAAGTTGGTTTGTTCACCTATTTGCTTTGCCGAAAGCAACTCTCCGTTCCCTAAAATAGCTAATACACGCCACTCTTGTCTTGAAAGATCAAATTTCCCCGTATAGATATCGGCTATATTATCACTGACTTTTGCTTGTAGTTGGGTGAGTTGGTAAGGAAAAAATTCCGTTAAATTCAAACTTTTCATGATTATCTATTTTCAGTTAAGGTTTAAGGTGTTGTGCTATTTTCACTTCTAAATGACTCTGCATTTAAATGATGTTTTTTTAATAGTTTATAGAATTCAGTGCGGTTTCGCTGCGCTATTTTCGCCGCTTGCGAAACATTACCTGCAGTAGTTTTTAATAACGTCGCTAAATAGTCGCATTCAAATTGCTCTCTTGCTTCTTGAAAAGACGGAAGTTGTGCACTTTGCGCCCGTAGCGCGTTACCAATCAACACTTCGCTGATCAGTGGCTCTGTAGAAAGTGCAACACATTGTTCGACAACATTTTGTAACTGACGAATGTTGCCGGGCCATTCTGCGCTTATTAAAAACTCCATCGCTTCTTGAGTGAAGCCATTTATTTTGTTGGAGGTGTTTTTAATTGCTAAACTGAGGAAGTGTTGTGCTAATAGAGGAATGTCTTCACGGCGATCAGCTAATGGCGGTAATGCTAATTCAACAACATTTAAACGGTAGTAAAGGTCTTCACGGAAGCTTTTATCGATAATCGCTTGCTGTAAATTTTTATGTGTCGCGGCAATGATGCGCACGTTTACCTTAATGGATTGACTGCTACCGACAGGCCGGACTTCTTTTTCCTGCAATGCGCGTAATAACTTTACTTGAAAACTCATCGGCATATCACCGATTTCATCTAGAAATAATGTGCCACCTTCGGTTGATTGAAATAAGCCTTGATGGTTTTTATCTGCTCCAGTAAAAGCGCCTTTACAATGACCAAATAACTCTGACTCTAACAATTGTTCAGGAATTGCTGCGCAGTTAATAGCCGTGAATGTTTGTTTGTGTCGCTTACTGGCTAGGTGCACCGCTTTAGCCAGTAATTCTTTACCTGTGCCGCTTGGACTGTGAATAAGCAAACTAAAGTCGCTTTGCGCAACTTGATAAGTTTGTTGTAACAACGAAGCCATAATCGCACTACGACTTATTATTTTTTCACGCCAAACATCCGATTTCTGATTTGTCGTCGTAATGTTATTTTGTGGTTGCAAAAGTATGGCTTGCTGCACGGTTGCTAATAATTCTTGGCTTTCAAAAGGTTTAGTTAAAAAACTGAAAACACCTTGTTTAGTGGCATTAATTGCATCAGGTATTGTGCCATGGGCGGTCATAATAATAACGGGTAAATTAGGTTGTTGTTGGCGAATTTTTTCAAACAGTGCCATACCGTCCATACCTTCCATGCGCAAATCACTAATGACTAATTGCGGAGCAAAACTTTTTAAAATCCCCAATGCCATCTTGGCACTATTGGCCGACTCTATTTGATAACCCGCAGCGGATAAACGAATACCAAGTAGCCTTAATAGGCTAGGGTCGTCATCAACGAGTAATATTTTTTCTGAGGTGTTTTTATCGAACTGTTCTTCAATTTTTTTTGATGTCACCGTGCCTACCGCCCATGCTCATTTATATTGGCTTCTAATCTTTTTAGTTGGATCATTTGCTGTTGTAAATGCTGAAACTCTATTTGCTGTTTCAGATGTTTCTGTCTAATTTTATCCTGCGATCTTTTTGCTAAGGTTAATTTATTTAGCAGTAAGATTTGCTGATTTAACTGTTCTTTTAACATGTTGAAAAAGGCGAAATCATCGGGTGTTAATATGGCAGCATCTAAAGATTCTAACGACAGCTGATTCAACTTACTTTTTGCTGTAAATGGATTATGAACGGGCGATTTTGGTATTGCATAAATGAGTACAGACTTTAACTGCCATTCAATCGTTAAATTGCTGGCAATACTTTTTGTGTTGTTGACTTGAGATGATTTTAGGTGATGTATTTCATCCATTAACTGTTGTGCGTTAAATTGGCTCAATAACAAATAGTGCTGACTAAAGTTTATATATCTGTTTCCGATATTATTATTCCCGGTTAGTCGTGAATCTCTCGCTGACTGACAACCACTTAAAACAAATAGGCAGATAACGAACAGGAATGGTATAAATAACACTAAATTAGCAGGCCGAATTTTATAAGGTCGTTGATCAGCAAAATACATTAAACTTGTACTCCATTACTGACTTTACTGTAATAAGCATTAGGGAGTGTTATAGCCATGGTTGTACCACTTTTATCGTCACTGTTTATAGCAACTATACTCGTTACCTTAATGGTGCCTTTAAGTCGCATTAATAGCTCCTTTACAATCGTTAAACCTAAGCCACTGCCTTTAATTTGGCTGTTCTGTGCAGGAATCCCTTGATAAAAAGCATCGAATATATTTTTTTGCTGGTCTTCATCGATACCCATACCATAATCTGTAACTGATAAATTCAACTGTGAACCTTGTAAATTACAGCGTATTTCTATTTGACTATTTATCGGTGAATACTTTATGGCATTGGATAATAAGTTATCTAAAATAACACTTAATTGTGTGCCATTCACTTTCAATTTTATTGACTGTGCTTGGTGAATGATCGTTAAGTTTTTACGCTTAATATCCAAGGTTCTTTGCTGTAAAGCCTGTTCAATCAAAGAAGGTAATTCAATTCTCTCCGCATCTTGTAAGCTTGTGGAGTCGAGTACGATATTAAAATCAAGAAGATCCTCAATCAAGCGTTGTAAGCGGTTTACACTGGTACGAATTATTTTAGATATCTCTTGTTGTTCGGCATTTAATTCACCGACACTATTATCATAAAGTAATTCTGTACCTTCTCTTATCGCGGCTAAAGGTGTTTTCAGCTCATGTGAAATATGGCGAATAAAGCTCGATTTTTGTAGTTCAAGTGCATGTAATCGATTACGCATTACCTCTAGGGCATCTGCAATTTCTTTTATTTCAGGAGAACCACTAAAGGTCACTTTGTTGTTGAAGTCACCTTGCTCTAAATGCTGTATTTTACCTAATACTTCCTTAAGAGGGTTGGTGATTAAAAAGATGAAAATTGCCGCAATAATAAAAGCAAAAGGAATGATAATTAAACTTTTCAACATATCATGCCTTACATCACTTGCCGAGGCTCTTATTTGCTCAGCTTGACTAAGTAAAAGGTTGTTACTGCGTTGAGTTATTTCTTTTCTAATCTTTATTAACTCTTTGAAGTAGTCCTTTAAAGGATCTAATGAAGCTGTTTGTAGCTGATGTTGACTTAAATACTGGTGCAGGTCGGAAATTATTTTAGATAATTCCTGACTATATTTATGTAACGTCTTATCGCTTTTAAAAATTGAATTTTCGGATAAATTTACCTGTAGATTCTGCTCTTGTTGAAAATAACGAATTAAAATATCTTGGTCTTTTAAAATTAAAAACTGGCTCGCACTACGTTCCATTTTATCTAGAGTGAAATCCAGTTGGCGATTAGTTTTTACTAACTCAGCAACATTGAAAATAGCCGATGTACTTTGATGAGAAAGCTGGGTGACTTGGTTTGCGCTATAAAGTAAAGCGAGTACTAGCGGCAAAGCAACAAAGCTAAAGCCTAATACAGTGAGCTTTTTAATAGAAAGAGAGCGAATAGCTACCATTGTGGGGAAGTTGATTGTTTTCATGAGAGTCATAAGTGATAACGAAGTGAGTAGTGTAATTTTTTTATGCAAAAATACAAGGGTGTCGCTAATTTGAGACAGAAGGTTTGTTTTTCTAATTCCAGCTTTATTTGGGGGGATACAGATTTAGTCATTGTTTTTAATCAATTTATTTAATCTTTCCTGAGTATAAATACATTATATTTAATTTTAAGAGAATTTAACTGTTGCCTAATGACGACACAATTGCTTGATATTTATAGGTGTTATTAACTTTTATGTATTTAAATCAGTTGATTATAAGTTTGGTTTGATTCCTGCAATATCAGATTTGACATTAATTCAATTGATTGAAACAAACTTATGAACTCTATGAATAAAGGAATTGAAATGAACCACATTAGCTTAAAAAAAGTAACCTTGCTTGTTAGTACTTGTGTATTAGCGTCTTATTTTGTCAGTGCGGACGAGAAGGTTACAAGCCTTAATACACCAACAATAGAAGCTGTTTCAGCAAAAGTAGCAAGTGATAGTTTATCAATTGCTATTAAAGATATTCCAGCCTTATTAACAAAATTTGATAGTAATAAAAATGGTTTACTCAATAAAGCTGAAGTTGCTGCAAGCAAGAGTGAAATGCTTGTTAAACACTTTAAAGACATTGACCAGAATGCTGATGCTGAAATAAGTGTTGTCGAGTTGCAGCATTATTTTACTGCTGAGAAAGCTCCAAAAGTTGTTGCCGACAGCTAACGTTTTAATAAAGTAAACAGATTCCTTTAGAAAAACCTGTTCCCAATATTTCCGGCTGTTAACTATTTGCGGTCGGCTTTTTCTCAACCCAAATATTTACGATAGAGAATAATTTCCATGAACAACGAATTTCCCCATGATTCATCTGCTAAATTGATGCCTAGATTTGTGCAAGTCGACGATTGGATTTTTGAAGTGAAAACCGTGCGCGCTTTACGTGTTGATCAATATGGCAAACCTTATACAGCGATTGCTAATTTAACGATTAATGGTGATAACGCATACCTTGATGGATTATTAACACGTGAAAATGAAAACTTTTCTCGTAAGGACTTCCAAGCTTTTTATAAGTTCTGCCAACAAATGGAAGTTAAGCAAGCAAACTTTGACCGCTTTAAAAATGATGAATTAGTATCGGAATCTATTGATATTCAACCTATTAAGAGTAAAACAATATTAAAGCTGGTACGTTGACAACTACCATGAAATTGTATTTATGTACTCGCGCTCTCTATTTTTTTAGTAAAAATGCTTTAAAATACGAAGACTTATTAATAGCGTTATAAAGCTCATTATTTATGGCATTAAATACTGCTCGCCTCGACCGTTTTATCAGTGAATATTGCAAAGTCAGCCGTAGAGATGTGCGATTGATGTTAGCAAAAAAGCGTATCTGTGTTGATGGTTCTATTACTGATGATATTGGCCTGCGCATTGATCGTTTTTCAAAAATCACACTCGACTCAGAGATTTTACAGGATAATAAAGCAATCTACATTATGCTGCACAAACCTGTTGGTGTGGTCAGTGCGACAGTAGACAAGCTACATAAAACCGTAATAGATTTATTAGTAGAGCAAAAATTATTGGTGAATCAAATATTAACTGAAAAGGACAATTTACATATTGTCGGCAGGTTAGATCTCAATACTTCAGGCTTACTGTTGCTAACCAACGACAGTCGTTGGTCTGAGCGTCTTACTTCTCCAGAGCATAAAGTCGAAAAATGTTATCAGGTAAGCTTACAAAATCCATTAACTGAAGATTATGCACAAGCCTTTGCTAATGGGATGTATTTTGAATTTGAAAATATTACGACTAAGCCGGCAAAATTGAAAGTTATCGCTAATCAAACAAATAAGCAGGGTAATAGTTATCTTGCAGAAGTAAAATTAATTGAAGGACGTTACCACCAAATAAAGCGAATGTTTGGTCGATTTCGCAATCCGGTTATTGGATTACACCGAAAAAGCATAGGAAGCCTATTGTTGGATGAACAGTTAATAGCGGGTCAAAGCCGGCTATTAACTGAAAATGAAGTGCTTGGGATTTTCCAAAAAAATATGTTTAATGAATAACCACTTTATTCAAATACGCCAGCATCCGCATCACTTTTACGTTCTAACCGTTCTTGCTCTTCTGCGAACGCGGCTTTAATTTCTTCTAATATCGTATCAACATTTGCTGATTGAGTATTTTCTCTAAATAAACCGGTTAATTCAGTTTCCGGTGTTAATTCAGCTTTTTCATATAGCGCCCACATTTCTTGGGCATATTTACTCTTTGCTAATTCTGGAGCAAATTGAGCATAATAATCGGTAATGTTGTTAACATCGCGAAGTAACATGCTTTTGGCATTATTATTTGCTGAAGCATCAACGGCTTGTGGTAAATCGATAATGACCGGACCGTACTCGTCAACGAGCACATTAAATTCTGATAAATCACCATGAATTACACCTACGCAAAGCATAAGCTTTACGTAATTCATCATGATTAGATGATCTTCAATAGCATGATCTTTTGGCATGACCACATCATTCAAACGTGGTGCAACGTCGCCTTCACCGTCAGTGATTAGCTCCATTAACAAGACACCTTCAAAACAACCAAACGGCTGAGGAACACGAATACCTGCGGTTGCTAAGGTATACAGTGCTTCAACCTCGGCATTTTGCCAAGAGTCTTCTTGCTGTTTTCTACCATACTTAGAGCCTTTTTCCATCGCGCGAGCACGACGGCTATTACGGCTTTTTCGGCCTTCTTGATATTGAGCCGCTTTTTTAAAGCTTCGCTTATTGGCTTCTTTATATACTTTGGCGCAGCGAATATCATCACCGCAGCGTACCATGTATACCGTTGCCTCTTTGCCGCTCATTAATTGGCTAAGTACTTCGTCAACCAGTCCATCGTCAACAAGTGGTTGTATTCGTTTAGGTATTTTCATTAGTAAATTAAATAAGCTGTAAAATTATTCTTCATCAAAATCATCTTCATCTTCATCGTCCAGTGCTTTGACCGCACGGAAGCCTTCTTTCACCATTATCTCTATATAAAATGAAGTTAAACCCGCTTTTTCAGCTTCATCAATATGTTTATTCATTGCAGACAAATGAACGACTTCTGATTCTGCTTCTGTTAGACCATATTTACAATCGAAATCCCAGAAATCAACACCTGCAGGAAGTTGCTTATTTCTTTCTCTTTTTACATACTTTTTCACATCATGTTTTACACCTTCAAATAAGCGAGCAACTTTGATTTTTGGGTGGGTGATGTTGAATGTTTTTTTCATGACGATCCTAGGTAATAAGGTTAAGATAATTTGTAATTTGTTACATATGAAGCGCATTTTACGTTAATTTTTACTTGGGTGCGACCGTTACTCTTTGCTAAAGTGAACTTGGCCACTTTTTCCCGTGTTTTTCCTAACTATTTATAAGGATTTTTCCGATTATGTCACTTTTATTTAAACGTTTATCACGACTGTTTTTAGCTTCTTTAACGACCTTGCCTCTTTTGGCTAATGCCAATGAGAATAATGACTTTAATCAATGTACTGCCAACCTAAAAGTACAAGCAAACTCTGCTGGGTTCTCAGATTATATTGTTAATGATGTTATTTCGACACTTTCCCCCTTAAAAAGAGTGATTGAATTAGATCAGCGCCAACCTGAGTTTAGCCAAAGCTTTGCTGATTATTTAAAATTAAGATTAACGGATTATCATATTCAAACCGGTCGAAAAAAATTAAGTGAACATAAAGCGTTATTTGAAAAACTATCAAAACAATATGGTATCCCCGCACAGTATTTAGTGGCATTTTGGGGACTAGAAACTAACTTTGGACGCCATAAAGGGAAAATGTCAGTGTTAAACGCTTTAGCAACATTAGCTTGTGATGAGAGAAGAAGTGAATATTTCACCGCTGAGCTCTTTGATTTATTTCATTTACTTGATAATAAAATCGTCACGGTTAAGCAACTAGAGGGGTCTTGGGCTGGGGCTATGGGTCATATGCAGTTTATGCCTTCAGCGCTTAGAAAGTATGCTATCGATGGCGATAATGATGGCATAGTGGATGTTTGGCAAAGTGAAGCTGATGCGTTAACTTCTGCAGCTAATTACTTAAATAGTATTGGGTGGTTGGAAAAAGAACGCTGGGGAAGACAAATAAAACTCCCCGAAAACTTTGCGTTTGATAAGGTAGAGTTTGACCGATTCTATACGTTAGAGACGTTTAAAACGTTAGGCGTCACACGTGCTAATGGCACGGCTTTATCTGATTATAAAATTGATGCAGAACTCGTTTTACCAGCAGGTGCTAATGGGCCGGCATTTTTGGTTTATCCGAACTTTAATGTGATCATGAAGTGGAATTTATCAGAAAATTATGCACTTTCTGTTGGCCTGTTAGCTAATAGCATTCAAGGGGCTACAGGACTGAAAATAGGAGATATAAATAATAACCACCTCTACAAGTCTTCGGAACTACAAGCACTGCAAGAAAAGTTAAATACCATGGGTTACGATGTCGGTAAACCTGATGGAATTTGGGGACCTAAAAGCCGTAAAGCTATTCGCTTGTATCAACTACAACACGGTTTGGTGGGTGATGGCTTTCCAAATCGTGAAGTACTAATCAAAGCTGAAATTAACAGTTAGTCGGGATATTTATTATTAACCGCTAACGCTTGGTCAATATTATCGAGTAAAGCTTTGAGAACGTTAGGATCAAAATGACTTCCTGATGAGTCATTCATGGCTTTAAGCACCTCTTCTATTGGCCAGGCCTCTTTGTAGCAACGTTTATGCGTTAAAGCATCAAAGACATCTGCCACAGCGACAATACGCGCAAATATGTGAATATCTTCACCAACTAAACCTTGAGGGTAACCTTCGCCATTAAATTTTTCGTGATGCTGCTGAGAAATAATTGCAGCAGTTTGTAAAATGGGGCGTTTCGAACCGTGTAAAATATTGTAACCAATTGAAGGATGATCTTTCATGATGGTCATTTCATCATCATCAAGTCTTCCTGGTTTGAGCAGAACAGCATCAGGGGTCGCAACCTTACCTATGTCATGCATAGGTGCTGCTTGTTTTAATAAGTCACACTCTTTTTGTGGTAAACCAAGTTTCATAGCAATTAAGTGGCTGACTTCAGCCATGCGTCTTATATGATTACCCGCTTCATTTGAACGCGATTCAACTACATCACCTAAGCGATAAATGAGATCTTCTTGGGTATCGATAATTTCTTTATTAAGCAATAGATTGTCAAAAGCTAAACTGACATTTCCTGAAAACACTTCCAATAACTTACGGTCGATATTATTAAGGTGCTGAATTCCTTTTAGGAATAACAAGCTAACTTTATCTCCTTGGCTAGGAAAATAGCCGACTAAGATATTATCTTCGTAGATACTGCACTTATTTTCTATGGCTTTGTTTAAGTATTGATATATTTCGCTGTCGATGGCGTCGTCGCCACTATCATCACTGATTTGAGCAATAATACGGTAGTCATTTTCCGAATAAATTGCGCCAATTCCCGTTATTTGTAATAACGCACTAGCTTGGTCGTTACGCAACAGAGAGACTACTTGCTGTAATAAACCACTGAAAAATTGTTGTAAGGTGCGTTGTTCTAAGACGTTACTTGTCGATGATATAACGCGTTCTAAACCCGAACGATAAATCTCTTGGTAAATACGTGCTTCTTCAATTTTTATAATATCGCGATAAGCACGTAATGCGGTAAATACTGTGGTGAATAATTTTGTGCGATTAAGTTCGGTTTTTTCTTTGTAATCGTTAATATCATAATCAACGATTACTTGTTCTTCTGGAGCTTGTCCAGGTTGCCCTGTACGAAGAACAATACGGCTGAAGTGGTTATCTAAGTCTTCGCGTAGCCATTTAGCTAGCATTAATCCTGCGTCATCAGTTTCCATGACCACATCTAAAAAAATAAGAGCGACATCTGATTCTTCGGTTAGAACCTTCTTTCCTTCTTCAGCTGAATAGGCATGTAAAAAGGTTAAACCTCTATCATCTAAGGTGAAACGTTTAAGCGCCATCTTGGTTATGGTATGAATATCTTCTTCGTCATCAATTATAACGACTTTCCAAGGAGGGAGTTCAGGTTGCTCTGTTTGTTTAAGAAATGATAATGCCATGGCCAACTTAGGATTAATAAACCTTGTGTTAGGTATAGCTAATAATGTTATAAATCTAAAGAATTTTGATTGATTTATAGTGAATAGAATATAGGGTAGTGAGGAATACTTCGCCTTTACGTCTTCATTTATCGTAGCAGTTAAATAAACTGGTCAAATGTTACAAGTTGTTTATACCGACTGACATTATTTTACCAATACCAGTATTGCCTCACAGCCTTCTCGCAAGATTATTTTTTCGAACCATCAGGTCGGTCCTCCCAAACTACTGTTAATGCATTAAACAAAATGGTTATTGTTGATACACTCAAACGTAAGCTGAAATCAGACAATGCTGGCGATATTAGTATTGATGTAGGCAAAGTCTACAACTTTGGTTTTGCGATTCACGACGATTACTTAAGCGCTCGTTATCACCATGTCTCATTTAGCTATAAGTTGGTTCTTGATAATGATGATGCTGAAATTAATGCGGTAAAACTTTAAATGTAAATCAATCACCTTTACATTCATTTTCTTATTTGGCTCCAAGGGGAATCTCGGAGCCTTTTTAATATTTTAGGAATATTCGCAGTGATTTTTTGTCCAAATAAAATAGAGTAGCAACCACTGTGCGCCTTTCGCCTAACATGTACTATATTTAAGCTATTATTAAATATAGTACATGTTATCTGGCGGTGTTTGTTGAAGTTTTTTGCTTTACTTTTATTATTCTTTATCAATATCTCTAATTTTGCATATGCAACTAAAGCACTTGTAGAACCCATTTTTACTGATATTAACCAGCCGATGACGAATTATTCTAAGAGTGACGGACTTAGTCAGGTAACGGTGCAGGCAATGGCACAAGATCAACTTGGTTTTATTTGGGTTGGTACGCAAGGCGGATTAAATCGCTATGACGGTTACGAGTTCAAACATTATAAAGCAACACCTTCCCAAAAAGATAAACTCGCAGGTAACTTTATTACCGCGTTATGTGATGACGGCGATCAAAATTTATGGATTGGTACCAGCACTGGATTAACTGTTTATAACTACCACTCAGGAGTTTTCACCTCTTTTCTTTCTCAGTTTAATAAAGCAATTCTTGTTGATAATGTAATTAGTCTGGCTTGCGATAACGATAAAGTATGGGTGGGAACTCAGGGGTTTGGCTTTTATAGCTTAGCTTTCGATGATTATCAGATAACTCCTTATCCTGAATCGGCAGGCATGCAAATATTAGATATAAAAAGTAAAGATTCAAACATCTATTTTGCTACGGAAAATGGAGTCTTTACGCAAGGATTTAAAAATACTTCGTTAATCCAACTCACCCAAGAGTCGGCAAAAAGTATCGAAATTGTCAAACAGACACTTTTTGTTGGTCGTCATGATGGCTGGTTTGACTCCTACCAAATAAAGAATGAAAAACTAACTAGAGGGCTACATTTTTTACTCTCACCAATACTTAATAATTCAATTAACAGCATCACACGAGATAAAGAAAAATTATGGTTGGCGACAAGGAATGGTATTTTTGTTATAAATCATGCGGGTGAAGTACTCGAACGTCATATCCATCAGCCAACTAATTTAAAAAGCCTTGCTGATAATATTGTTTTGTCGTTACTTATTGATATTGATGGTAATTATTGGTTTGGAACTGACTCGGGTGGAATTAATTATTTAAGTCAAACGGTTAAGTTATTTGGGCATATCAATCAATATAGTTATTCTGACGCACCATTAAAAAATGATGATGTGAGATATTTTAGCCCAGACAATCAGGGCAGAATGTGGCTAGCCACATCAATTGGCGCTTATATTTATGATAATGAACAATTTCAAAAGATAGAATATTATTATCCAGCACTGCAATTATTAGCAAGAACTTTTATTACAACCATTCTATTTACTCAGGGAGATGTTTGGTTCACTACATTAGACCATGGAGTGGTTCGTTATAATTTTGCTAGCAAGAAATCGACACTGTTTTCACCTGAACATAAGAATGCTCCATCCTTAAGTTACAATATGAGTACAGTTTATCGAGATGAAATACTATTTGGCTCAAGAGGCCATAGCTTATTAAAATATGATAGTGCAACGGCCAGTTTAAAACCCTTTTTGAGCGAATTTGACAATATGCCTGAACATGTCAGTGACTTGTTAGTACAAGGTGATGAGCTTTGGATTGGCAGTATAGGTCGTGGTATTTTTCTTTATCATCAAAATAAACTGGAGCAGTTAACGGTAAATGATGGTTTATTATCAAATTTAAGTTTCACTTTTGCTCGCGATGGTCAACAGCGTGTTTGGGTTGCTAGTGATGCAGGCATTAGCATCGTCGACAATAACTTTCAAGTCGAACGAACATTGTCAGAAGAAAGTGGCCTACCTAGTGACGCCATTTGGACCATGGTTTATGATAAACTTGGTAGCATGTGGGTGGGTTCAAGTAATGGCCTCTCACGCTTTAATACGACAAATTTTTCAGTCAGAAATTTTAATGAACGAGATGGTATTCAAAGTTCGGAATATAACTTTGGTGCAGGCTGGCTTTCGCCACAGGGTAAAGTGTTTATTGGTGGCATTAACGGTTTCAATCAATTTACTCCGCAAAATGTAAAAGAAGAATCAAAAGCTTCTAAGCTTTATTTAGTGGAAGTCTCCATTTTAGGTCAAAAAATTAATCAATTAAAAACCTCTAGAGAAACAAGTTTGCAACCTGAATTCATTAAAAAAATAATTCTAGATCATCAAGAAGATATCGTTTCCTTTAAGTTTTCGTCACTTGACTATTCAAACCAACAGCTGAATTACTTTTACCGGATGAAAGGGTTGTCGGATCAGTGGCTTTCCATGGACAATGAAAGTAGAGAAGTCAATTTTATTAAATTGCCGTCAGGACGTTATCAATTAGAAACTTATGTAGAAAACACTCAAGGAGTAAAGTCTACGGTCTTTAAACTACCTATTGAATTACAGGCATCTTGGTGGTGGAGCTCAATAAGTAAAGCGTTATACCTTGCAACTATAATCGCGACTTTAGTGCTTTTTTGGATTATTAGGCAACGTGTTTACCATAAAGTGCTTCGTGCTAATTCAACGATGAGTAAATTACAGCAACGTTTGCAGCATTCTCTTTGGGCCAGTGGTGATGAATTATGGGACTGGAATATTGTCAATAATCATGTGCATCGTCATAGCGTGGTCCCTCGGATTGATTATGGACAAGAGAAGAATCTGATTGATCGACAAAAGCCTGGAAGCTTTGTTCACCCTGATGATCAAACTGATTATCGGTATTTGATTGAGCAATGTATTTCTCATGGCAGTAATAGTTATGAAATGCCAATTAGGGTAAAAAATTTAACAAACAATTGGTGCTGGGTTTTGGATAAGGGCAAAGTTATTCAGCGCGATGAACAAGGGGTTGCAATACGAATAGCGGGAGCATTCAAAGATATAAACCGGTTAAAAGAGCACGAATCATCTTTAGAGCAACTGAATGAAAAATTAGAGCTAAAAGTGGCTGAGCGTACTCAAGAATTATCGACGAAAAATGAAAAAGTAGAACAAGCGTTATCGCAATTAAAGTATGCACAAAATAGCTTAATTGAAAGTGAAAAAATGGCAGCCTTGGGTGGGTTAGTTGCTGGTATTGCTCATGAAATTAATACCCCCCTAGGTATATCAATTACCGCAATAAGTCATAATCAAGACTCATTGTTTGATATAAATAAAATGCTAAAAGACAAAACGTTACGACAAAAAGACTTGGAGAAAGCCATTGATGCCCAAAGTAAGGGTTATAGAATGGTTTTGAAAAACTTAGACAGAGCCAATGTGCTGATCAGTAACTTTAAACAAGTTGCTGTCGACCAGAGTTCTGAAATGGAACGTGAAATTAATCTCACTAATTATGTGCATGAAATTCATCATTCTCTAAGGCCTCTATTCAATGGAACTGATGTTCGAGATAAGAAAATTACCGTTGATATTAAGGGTTCTGAAGACATTATTGTAGCGACTTATCCTGGTGCTTTATTTCAAATTATCAGTAATTTTATGGAAAATTCACTCAAGCATGGTTTTGATAATACGGATTATGGAAATATTATTATTACTATTTCGCAAACACTTAGCCATGTGCAAATTATTTATGCCGACAATGGTAAGGGAATGAGTGAAAGTATGCTGAAACAGGTTTATGATCCCTTTGTGACCAGCAAGCGGAATGAAGGCGGCAGTGGTTTAGGCATGCATATTGTCTTTAATTTGGTTACTCAGCTTTTTAAAGGTGAAATAAAATGCCAGTCTACACTTGATGAAGGCATTGAAATTATTATTAGTTTTCCTAAAACCTCTTAAGTATATGTGATAATAATTTTACTCTTTAGCCATTTCTAATAACCATTGAGTGAATGCTACTACCGGTGGATATTTCTTATGTTCGTTTGGCGTAACTAAATAATAACCAAAGCTACTGGTTACGGGTAAATCAAGAGCGGGTACTAATTCCTTTTTTTCGAGTTCACTTTGAATCAAAAATTTTGGCAACAAAGCGACACCTAATTCTGCAGTTGCCGCCTTCGCAATAATAGATACTTGCTCAAACAACATCCCTTGGTTTGTTGGCGGATTTTCTTGGTGTTGCAAGAACCAATCTTGCCAAGCTTGAGGTCGTGTCGCTAAATGCAATAGTGGCAGGCTTTGTAAATCTTTAATGTTATTTAAGGGATGTTTTTTTAATAACTCTGGCGAGCACACTGGAATCGATTCTTCTCCCATTAAAAAAGTACTTTGTGTGTTTGGCCAGTCAGGAGAGCCATAATGGATAGCCAAGTGCAAGTTTTCGCTGTGGAAATCAAACGGCGTTAATTTTGAGATAAAGTTAACGGTAATATCAGGATGTTTTTCTAAAAAGTCGGTAAACCTTGGGATTAACCAGCGGGTACCAAAAGTCGGTAAAATGGCTAAGTTTAGCGTGCCACTTAACGGGTTGGTGATGACATTCAATGAAGCCTTTAAAATCAACTGCAAAGCTTGATGTATTTCTTTAGCGTATACCTGACCTTTATCAGTTAAATGTATGGTGCGTTTTTCGCGAATAAATAACGCAATACCTAATTGTTCTTCTAAAGCTTGCACCTGACGACTAATAGCACCTTGGGTTAAATTTAACTCTTGCGCTGCTGCTGTAAAACTTCCCGTTCTCGCTGAGGCATCAAACGCCATGAGCATACTGGTACTTGGCAATAATTTTCGTTGAAACGCCATTTGTAAGATCCATTATTTATATTCATTGCATTACTAAAGGTAATGTAATGGTGAGATAAAGTCGTTTGAAGCCCATGGCTCGATAGTACACTATGTTTTAAATACATACACTTCTATTTAAGTTTAAAGCGTTACTGATACTTATTGTATGAGCTAACAACATAGTTTTAAAGTTATTGCACTACTTAATTTAAGGAACAAAAATGGCAAAAGCAGCAAAATATATCCCAACGGCTAAAGCACAGGCGTTTTTAGATAAAGTCGAAAATGGTAAGCACGACAGACAAATCATTAATGGTTTAAAGAAGTTTCTTGATGATCGTGCTCCTGAAGATATGTTAAATTTTTATTCTGAAGATGAGAAAAAAGCCCTGATCGCAATAAAAGGTACAGAGCAAGATATCGAATCTAGAATGCCAGTTAAAATTACCCGCCATTATTACGATTTAGCAAAAAATAGCTTACCATTACAAACCCTAGTTAAAGCAAGCCCAGCTGAAACCTTTGATATGCAAGGTGCACCAGATCCCGGAAATCAAATGAGTTACAGCCCGATTGAAGGCTTAATTCATAAATATGAGCTGGGACTTATTTATGTAGCCTCTACATGTTCTGCTCATTGTCGTTTTTGTTACCGTGAAGAGCTAATCGCGAAAAAAGAAATTACCCGTGAAGATGGTACTGCTGAGCGTAAAGGTTTAGCGCAAATATCTGAATTGGTTACCTACATCAATGAACATAATAAAATTGTTGCTGACAATGGTGGCAAGCATCCGGAAACAGGGCGTGAAAAGCTACGTGAAATATTAATGTCGGGTGGCGATCCTATGGTGCTGCTTAATAAAAATTTAGCACAATGGTTTTCCGCACTTGCTGATGCAGGCATAGAAAATATTCGTGTTGGTACTAAGGAGCTCGCATTTTATCCTGATCGTTTCGACAAAGAGTTTTTCGCCATGATGGACGATTTCCATGCGGCTTATCCTGGTATTCGTTTTCGCATGATGGTGCACTTTAATCATCCTGATGAATTCTTAGCAAAAGATGAGCAAGGTAATTATATTGAAGATCCTGCTGGCGGTTTAGTATGGGTAGAAAGTGCTCAAAGAGCGGTAGCGCAACTGGCTAGCCGTAATTGGATTTCAATAGAAAACCAAGCACCATTTATTAAAGGGATAAGTAATGATGCTGCCGCTATTCGTATTATGCAGCGTGAATTAAAACGTAACCGTATCGAAAATCATTACTTCTTTTGTGGTCGCGATATTATTGGTCATAAAGCCTTTAACTTGCCTATTGAAGATGCATGGAACTTGCTCAATGACTCGCAGAAAGGCCTTTCGGGTGTAGAAGCTCACGCTAGATTATCTATTACCCATTATTTAGGAAAAACCGAGGTCGTTGCTGTAACCAATGAACCTATGCCAGGCGTACCAGGTACAGAGCACGGTGTGGTCATTTTTAAATTATTACGTGGTGCAGCAGATGCACATAATAAAGGGCAAGTGGCTATTGTTGGTCGTAACCCTGAAGCTATCTGGTTTAGCGGTTATGAAGATCGTGTTATTTATGATGAAGCTGGATTATTCAAGCACTCAATGCAAGACACTAGCAGTATTGAACTGGTCGTAAATAATTAATATTTTTATTTAATGCATTGTCCTAAATAATAAAGCCGACTAAGTAGTCGGCTTTATTATTAGTAAAATAAAGTTCTATTTCAATAGTGTCGTCACTAGCCACGCTGAAATGTCGCTTAGCTGTTCAGGTAATACACTATGTGGCATACGGTATGATACCCACTGTGTTTGATAATCAGCATCTACTAATAATTGATGTGCCATTTTACCTGCGCTCATTGGAACTACATCGTCTTGCTCGCCATGATTTTGTAATATTGGCGTTTCTTTATTTTCTGCGGCTAAGTTTTCAGGTAAATGATCTGCGGTGGGTAAATAACACGATAAAGCCATTATTCCGGCTAATTTGTGCGGGTACCTAAGACCTGTAAACAAGCTAACAACGCCGCCTTGACTAAAGCCAGCCAAGACAATTTTATTCGCTGGAATACCTGCATCAATTTGCTCTTGAATAAGGGCGTGAATAGCCTGCTCAGATTCAAGCACACCTGGCATATCAGCACGGCTATGTAAGTCCATCGTTTTAATGTCGTACCATGAACGCATCACGTAGCCTTGGTTAATAGTAACCGCTTGCTCTGGTGCGTGTGGAAATATAAAACGAATGCCATGGTTTTTAGGTAAATTTAATACCGGCACAATTGGAGCGAAACCATTGCCAGAATCACCAAGGCCATGAAGCCAAATAACGCATGAATTGGCTGAAGAGTCAGGTTCTACGGTGACGCATTCTAAAGATTTTATCGACATGTACTTTACTTATATTAAGGGAATTTAATTGCTAGACATGATAACAGTCCCTGCTACTTTCCTATAGGGGGTACTTCAATAAGTCTTTAATCGTTGTTGTTGTTGTTGTTGTTGTTGTTGTTGTTGATTTTTCACATTTTCGGCCGAGGAACTCCATCGACCTTAGCGATACGTAATAGATAAATTCATGTGAGTAATATTAATTTACTTTATAAAGTCCTTTCTTCAGGTTGTAAAATTAAGTCGTCTTGAACATAGAACTGTTCTGCGCAGGAGCTTTTCCACCAGTGTTGCCAAGGTGAATATTCGTTTGACGACTCCGATATGTCCTGTGGCTGAGACATATTTAATAAAGCATTCGGCTTAAGTGGTTTGCTTAAACTACCGACTGAAATTAAACGACCATAAGGAGAGCGACGCTTGATCATTTGTGGCATGAGTTTAGCGGGATCATCAAGACCCATACTGCCCACTAGCTCGTAAAAACTAGCCAAAGTATTATCATGAAAGTTTTTCACACGTTCACTTTTATCAACAAGGTCGATGGCTTGGCTTCTTGCGGGATCTTGTGTGGCAATACCTGTTGGGCAATGATTGGTGTTACATTGTTTTGACTGTACGCAACCTAAAGCTAACATCATAGTTCGAGCAGCATTTACTGAGTCAGCTCCTATCGCTATTTTTGTTAACAAATCGAAACTAGTCGCGGTTTTACCTGAAGCAATAATATGTATTTGATCGCGTAAACCAACACCCACTAAGGCATTATTTACAAAACTAACCGCTTCTAAACATACCATGCCGAGACGATTTGAAAACTCAATAGGGGCAGCGCCAGTGCCACCTTCTGCGCCATCTACCGTAATAAAGTCTGGAGTTATTCCTGTTTTAAGCATTGCTTTACATATACTTAGAAACTCAGCTGGATTACCAATACAAAGTTTAAAGCCTACAGGTTTCCCTCCGCTAAGCTCTCTGAGCTTTTTAACAAAGTTCAATAAACTTATCGGCGTAGTACATTCCGGATTCACTGCCGGAGATACACAGTCTTTATCCGTAGGAATATTACGAATATTGGCAATTTCTTGTGTTATTTTAGCCTTGGGTAATACACCCCCATGGCCTGGCTTAGCACCTTGACTGAGTTTTATTTCGATCATTTTTATTTGTGATTTAGTGGCGGTAGCAATAAAACTTTGTTCATCAAAGTTACCTTGATGATCACGACAGCCAAATAATCCGGTACCTATTTGCCAAACAATATCACCACCATGTTTCAAATGATAAGGGCTAACACCGCCTTCGCCAGTATTATGTGAACAATTTGCTTTTTTCGCGCCTAAGTTGAGTGCGGCAATTGCATTGGCACTTAAAGAGCCAAAACTCATTGCCGAAATATTTAAATAAGAAGCTTGATAAGGCTGACGACAATCAGTGCCACCAATAGTGATGCGCTTAGCCCCATCGACAATGGTTTTTGGGGCAAGCGAGTGCCATAGACTTAAATAATTTTCGGCTAATAAATCGCGCTGTGTGCCAAAAGCAACTGTGTCTCTAATATTTTTTGAACGTTGATAAACCAAGGTTCGTTGCTCGCGGTTAAAGGGACGTTCTTCGGTATCATTAGCAATAAAATATTGTTGTATTTCTACGCGGTAAGATTCTAAAAAATAGCGGAGATAAGCGACCACAGGATAGAGTTTGTTGAGATTATGCTTACTATAATTGAGGTCGTAATAACCCATTAAACTATAAGAGACGGTGAACAACAAAAAGATAAAATTGAGCAAAGTAGAGGTTTGACTCAGTAACAGCAGGGCACTGACGTTTCCGATAGTGGTTATAAACCAGTAGACTTTTTGCATTATGGTCATATTGCTTCCTTTCATTTTATTCTGCTGTTATTGCACTACTTTCTCATTTTATCGTTTGCAATAGCAAGGTTATATCTCCAGTTGTTCGTAATGTATAACATGGAGTTGTATTAAATAATTATTTTGGTAATGAAGGGGGGATGATTAGAGAATCAATAAGGGGCTCCTTTATCAATGCCTGAACTGTTCCATAAATGCAACACCCTTCGATTACACCTGTGTCGATTCCGATACAGGCTCTGTCAGTGAATTAGCTTTGATTTAATTATACTGTTATATATCAAATAGTTGATGGTGTTTTTTTTCTTGGCATAACTCTTGTAATACATTACTCAATTATTCATCAATAAATGTAGTTACAGATATGGACTTACAAAGAGAAAAAAAACAGACACCGTTATGGAAAAAATACTGGTATGTACTCGTTGTTTTACTTCTTGGCGTCGCTACTTATCAATTAAAGAGTGTTATGGGCAATGCTTCTTTTATTGTTAAACAAAATGAGCTGGTTACTGCAAAAGTTGAGCAAGGTCGTTTTCAGGTAAATATTCGCGCTACCGGGGTTTTAAAACCGGAGAATATTCGCTGGGTATCAGCACAAGTGTCTGGTCGCGTAGAGCAAGCCTTTGTTAAAGCTGGCGCGTTAGTGAATAAAGGACAAATGCTTATGCAGCTTTCAAATCCTGAGCTACACCGAGAGTTAGAAAAGTCTCGTTGGGAGTACGAAGCCAAAAAGGCTGAGAACCACGCCGCTTATGTTGCTCTTGAATCTCAATTTCTTGATTTAGAGAACTCGGTTGTTGAAGCAAATTATAGTTATCAAAGTAGTAAATTAAAGCTTGATGCTGAAACTCAGCTCATTGAACAAAAAAATGCCACTGTTTCAGCACTTGATTACCAACGAAGCCAGCTAACGGTAAAGCAAAAAAGGCAATATTGGCTTTCTCAGAAGAAGAAAGTAAAAAAAATGAGAGCTAATTTAGAAGCAACAAAAACAGCTCAACAAGCACGCTTAGGTTTAGTGGAAAATAATTATCAACGAGTGAAAGATCAAGTGTCATCTTTATCGGTTAAAGCAACAACAAATGGTGTTGTACAAAAAGTGTCACTTGTTTTAGGTGAACAAGTTCAAGTAGGAGGAAGTGTTGTGCTCATTGCTGACCAAAGTTCACTTTTCGCTGAACTACAAGTTCAAGAGATTAAAGTCGCCGACATATCCATAGGCCAGACGGTTGTAGTCGATACGCGAAGTAATACTATCTTTGGTGAAGTTATTCGAATTGATCCCGCGGTTAATGCTGGCATGGTACAAATTGATGTGAAGCTAAGCAGCGAATTACCTAATGAAGCGCGCCCTGACTTAACTGTAGATGGTTTGATTGAAGTGAGTAATATTGCCGATGCCTTATATGTTAAACGTCCTGTTTTTGCACCGCGTTACAGTGATGCAGGGCTGTATAAAATTACCGATGATTATCAGTTCGCGCAAAAACAAATGGTGAAATTAGGACAAAGCTCGGTAAATCAAATTCAAATACTTTCTGGCTTAAAAGTTGGCGATGAAATTATTATTTCAGACACCTCTAATTGGCAAGAACATCAAGAAGTAATGATTAATTAATTCACGTCTTAATTTAGACAATATAACTGACAATATAGCGACAACGTAAAAGGAATAAAAATGACAACTTTAATCGAATTAACAGATATTAGTAAAACTTTTTTAACTGAAGAAATTGAAACTCGTGCAATAGATAGCGTTAATCTTGTGATTAAAAAAGGGGAATACATTTCATTAAGTGGTCAGTCGGGTTGTGGGAAGTCAACGTTATTGTCTCTATTGGGATTATTAGATTCATCAACTCATGGTAGTTATCAGCTTGCAGGTGTCGATGTTTCGTCTTTATCTCGTGATCATCGGGCAAAAATACGTAGTGAACAAATTGGTTTTGTATTCCAGTCATTTAACTTAATTTCAGATTTAACTGTTTTTGAAAATGTCATGTTACCGTTAACCTATCAAAGTGGATTAACTAAGTCTGTTATTGAAACTAAAGTGCAACAAGTGTTAGAAAAAGTTGAAATGTCGCATCGTAAAGATCATTTCCCTTCACAGCTTTCTGGTGGCCAGCAACAGCGTGTCGCTGTTGCTCGAGCATTAGTTAACGACCCTGCCATAATTCTTGCTGATGAACCAACCGGTAATTTAGATTCAAAAAATGCAGAAGCAGTTTTAACATTGTTAGATAAACTGCATCAAGAAGGCTCCACTATTTGTATGGTGACGCATGATCCTGTATCAGCAAAACGTGCAGAGCGTTGTTTAGAAATGTTTGATGGTCGTTTAATTGCTGACACCATAAATGTTAAAAATAATACGACAGTTATACCTACGCCAGAATTAGCTGTAGGTTAGGAGGAAATATGTCTACATTTATCGATATAAAATACGCCTTTAGACTACTCTTTAAAGCGCCTAAATTCACAGCAATGACCTTAGCTGTGCTTATTGGTGGTCTTTCTATTAGTTTATTTACCTTTTCATTTTTGTATTCAACCATGTACAAAGATATACCTTTGCCCAATGGTGACAGTATGTTGTCAGTAAATGCAGAGTTTAATGGTTCATTTCAAATACTTAACTCCTATGAGTTTTCTGTTATCAAAGAACAGCAAACCGTACTGAGCGAGTTTGGGGTCTACGATAAAAATGATTTTAGGTTATCGTTTGATGATAGCGGAAAAAACGTTTTTGGCACTTATGTTGATGAAGGATTCTTTACTTTTAGCAGTACCACAGCGATACAGGGGAGAACGTTACAAAAGGCAGATATGGCTGCTAATGCTGCTCCAGTTGCTGTGATCAGTTCTCAACTTTGGAAAACTGATTATTCATCTAATAAAAATATCATAGGTATGACAATTATTGTTAATGACATAGTTACCGAAATTGTTGGCGTTATGCCTCAAGGATATCGCTTCCCGGGATCTAGCCAACTTTGGCTACCTATTAAGCCATCAATGATAAAAACTTCTGCAAAAAACGCTAATCTTGTTTATTTGTATGGTCGTATCAAACCGGGTATTAGTAAGGCAAAAGCAGAGCAAACATTAAGCCAACAGCTTAATGCGTTATACCAGCAAAGTGTCACTCAATACAATTTGGATAAAGGGACAAAGTCTGTACAACTACTAACCTTTCCTTTTGCTCAAATGGGCGGGCAAGGTACCATTATTTTTACTTTCCTTAACGTGGTAGCGGCAATGATACTTTTACTTGCATGTATCAATGTTGGTAATTTACTACTGGCACGTGCTATTGAACGTCAAAAAGAAACCGCAATTAGAGCCGCATTAGGCGCATCTAGTCATCGTTTGGTGAGTCAATTAATGTGGGAAGGCATTATTATTACAGTGCTTGGTGGTATTTTATCGGTTTTACTTGTTGGAGCTGCATTACATTACACTAATATTATTTTGCACTCATGGAATGCTAATGCTTTAGTTTTTTGGTGGCAATGGGGCATGGATAAAGAAACGCTATTCATGGCTGTTGCTTTTACCTTAGTTACGATTTTATTGTCATCATTTCTACCGGCTTGGCGTTCAGCAAATCAAGATATAAATACGACATTACGTGATGGAACTCGTGGTGCTCAAGGGAAAAAAGCAGGGCGTTTATCAAGGTTTTTAGTTACTACCCAAGTATTTCTTGTGGCGATATTAATGCTTATTGGTTCTATGTCGGGTTATGTTTCTCATAAGTTTGTTAACTTAGACATGGGTGATGATTATAGTAACGTTATGACTGCTCGAATGGACTTACCAATTAATAAATATCCAGAAACGCAGCAACAAGTTGCGTTTTATCAAGGATTAATGGCAGATATAAAAAAACACCCTAAAGTCGTTGATGTAGTAACAAATAATTGGCTTGGAAGTTTACCTCTTACTTTAGATGGGGTTGATTATACCGATGAGAACAGCAAACCCATAGTAGATACGATAAGTGTTATTGGAAAAACGGATACCGTGGGAGTTAATCTAGTTGATGGCCGCTTCTTTGATCATCAAGATAAAGAAGGTAATCGTAAAGTTGCCATTATTAGTCAATCAATGGCAAATCGATATTGGCCAGGGGAAGCGGTTGTAGGAAAAAGCTTTACACTTAAAGTGAATGACAAAAATGAAAAAATGTTCATTGTTGGTGTGGTAACAAACCGAATGAACCCTGCAACACTGTTAGGTAAGCTTAACAGTGCCGATGAAATTTATATTTCTGGTTTGCAATTTATAACACCATATCAAATTCTGTATTACCGAATTGCGGGTAACCTCAATAATACGGAAGAAATATTTTATCAAGCACTCTATAAAACTGACCGAACTATTGATTTGTTTTATGCGGTACAACCCGCTGAAAAAAATAGAGGTTTAATGCGTGATACTATGCAGTTAACGTCAAACCTTACTTTTACCACAGGATTTTTTGCCTTAATGTTAGCGCTCGTAGGGATTTACGGTTTAACGGCTAACTCTGTTGCACAGCGTACACATGAAATAGGCATTAGACGAGCCGTTGGTGCTACCGACAAAAGCATTGTTAATATGTTTTTAAAGCAAGGAGCGAAACAATTAATTATCGGGTTAGGTTTAGCTTTAATTATTTTTGTATTAATCGCCTTTGGTTTTAATAAAATGTCGGAAGGTATATTTCCCGCTTATTTATATATAGTGATTGCTGCTACTGTGGTTATCGGTTTATCGGTTATTGTTATGTTGGCGATTTATGCGCCGACACGACGAGCGATAAAAATGGAACCAAGCTCAGCACTTCGTTATGAATAAATAGTGCTAAGTAAAAGCTATCGCCCTAAAGGTTAGGGCGATATACTCAGTTTAATCTATGGTCTTAATTATAATCCTGTGAAAAATAAAAGAATCTTAATAGCTGACGATGACTTTAATATTATTGCCAGTTTAAAATATATGCTTTCGGAAGAAAATTTCGATATTTTAGCGATGACCACACCTGAAGCTGTCTTGGAAAACCTCAAGCGAGAAAGTGTAGATCTTGTTCTCATTGACATGAATTTTCAACAAGATACCACTTCTGGTAGCGAAGGTTTACAATTAGTTGCCGCTATTCAACAGCTTGACGATACACTACCTATCATTGTCATGACAGGGTGGGCAACTATAGATATCGCGGTTGATGCGATGCGTGCAGGTGCTAAAGACTTCATTCAGAAGCCGTGGAATAATGAGCGTATGCTCAGCGCGATCAATACCCAATTAAAGTTGGCAAGTATTGACAAAAAATGTAAACGATTAAACCAAGAAAACAAATTGTTGCGTGCAGAAACTCTTCCTGAGAGTAACGGTATTATTGCTCAATCTCCTGCCATGAAAACCTTATTGTCTTCATTAGAAGAGTTGGCCAAAAGCGATATGAGCATCTTATTAACGGGAGACAATGGTTCAGGAAAAAGTATGCTAGCGGCTTATGTACATCAGTGCTCTGCAAGAGCAGATAACTCCTTTGTGCCGGTAAATATGGGTGCTATTCCTGAAAGCTTGTTTGAAAGCGAAATGTTTGGCCACTCGAAAGGGGCATTCACCGATGCGAAAGAAAATCGCATTGGCCGTTTTGAAATGGCAGAGCAAGGCACATTGTTTTTAGACGAACTTGCCAATATTCCTATGGCTCAGCAAGCCAAGTTATTACGGGTTTTAGAAGAACGAAAATTTGAAGTTGTTGGCAGTAGTAAGTCGCTTAACGCTGATGTTCGCATTATTTCAGCGACCAATTGCGATTTAGCCAAAGCTATTAGCGAACAAGTCTTCCGACAAGATTTGTTTTATCGGTTAAACACTATTCAGTTAAGAGTACCTTCATTACGTGAGCGTATTGAAGATATCGAGCCACTAGCGAGACACTTTTTACAAAAATTTGGTGCTAAGTATAATCTCCTTGCACCAGAGTTATCTGTTGAAGCCATTGATAAACTGCAACAGTATTGTTGGCCTGGTAATATTAGAGAATTAAGCCATTTAATGGAAAAACTGTTGTTTACTTGTAAAAAGCCAACGATAAGTGCACGTGATTTACTGCTAGAAAATATTATGCCGACCACTAATGTTGAAGAGGTAAATATGACTGATAGTTCAGCTAAAAATACAGCATTATCTTTAGATGAAATAGAAAAGTTGGCGTTAGTCAATCGTTTGAAGTATCACCGAGGTAATGCCACAGAGACAGCAAAATCTTTAGGATTAAGCCGTAGTGGTTTTTATCGTCGTATGAGTAAATATGGCCTTGATTAAAAAACAAAAAAAACAAAATGATGATCATAGCCTATTGGCTTTGGTCTTATGTTTACCCTGTTTACTAATCACGACAGTCGCTTTGATTGTCGCCAATGTTTCTGCTTATTTAATTGCTTTCATCATTATTGTTTTAACACTGATTGCCACTTTTACAGTCGTTATTTCAAAACAAAAGTCTCAACAACAAATTAGGACATTGTCTAATATAATAGAGTCTATGATTGATGGCGACTACAGTTTACGTGGTCGAGAGCAAAATAATCATGCCTATCAGGAGCTATTAACCTTAGTAAATAGCCTTTCAGACACTTTAGCTTTAAGTAAGATTGAAGCTAAAGAAAGCCGACAATTACTCGACAGAATCATGCAACAAATGGATGCGATGGTTTTAGCTGTTGATGAAAAAGGTCGTATTGTCATGGCTAATGACTCCGCACAGAAATTACTACTTATTGATATGTCAAAACAAACTAACCTTCTGCTCGCTGATTTGACTATTGGCAAAACCATTAGTAGAGCAGAAAGCGGAATTATCAATTTTGAACAACCGCAACTTAAAGGTGAACACTTTCTGTTTAAAGAATCTTTTTTAAGTGAAGGTAAACAGCATCAATTGTTTTTGATTACTTCGGCGCAACGGTTGTTATTAGAAAAAGAACGCAAGTCGTGGCAAAGTTTGTTACGGGTTTTAAGTCATGAAATGAATAATTCATTAACGCCGATTAGCAGTATTAGTCAGTCGATGACACAAAAGCTACAAAATGAAGGTAAAGCGTTAAATCGCGAATCATTACTTATGGGGGTTGGAATTATTAACGAAAGAGCTAGTGCATTGAGTAGCTTTATCGCCAGTTATAGTCAGCTTTCACATTTACCTGATCCGAATAAAAGTACCTTTGCTTTGCAAGGACTTATTCACAGTTGTGCTGCACTTTTTAGTGATTGTCGACTTATCTTTACAAAAGAGAGTATTGAGTTAAATAACCTGACGATCAATGCTGATAAAGCTCAATTTGAACAAGTTTTCATTAATATATTTAAAAATGCACAAGAAGCTATGCAGACCAAAGGTAATGACAAAACTATTGAAGTGTATTGTCAAATGGATGAAAAATATTTTCAGCTTCACATTTGTGATTCAGGAACAGGTATTGCCAATGAAGAGAACTTATTTGTACCCTTTTACAGCACTAAACCTCAAGGAAGTGGCATAGGTTTGGCGTTGTGTAAACAAATTATGTTTAATCATGGCGGGTTATTAACACTAACCAATAGAAAAGAAGTGCAGGGTGCTGAGGCAGTTATTTCGCTACCCAAGCACTGAAGCCGTTAATGCTTTTTGCTCACCCAGTTTTTATGAGGGTTAGTTAGCTGGGGATGGATTAATAATTAGCAATACTTGGTATATACAACGATTATTAATCTCTAGTGGGTTCCTACAATGCTTTGCTGAAGACTATATAACTTATGTTTGTATAGTTTTCTTTCATCAAGTTCATAGGTCCATTCTAACGCTTTAATTAACATTGCTTGGGCTTCATCCATTTTCTGTTGTTCTGCATAAATTTTATAAAGCCCCATATAAGCTTGGTTTAAATAAGGAGCTTTGTTTAAGGCTTTTTTAAAATGAATTTCGGCTTGTTTGGTATCACCTTTTTTTCTCGCTATAAAAGCTTCTCCTAACGAGTGATAAGGATTAGGATCATCGAGTTTATTCATCTGATTTTGTAATACTGTCGCTTCTGCTATTCGTTGCTGAGACTTAAGCAGCATAATATAATTACTTAATAGCGCTATATCAGGCTTCCCTACCTTTAGGCCTTCTTTATATATTAGTTCGGCAGTTTTTAAGTCTCCAGAACGACGATGAATAACCGCTAATAAATTAATGATTGCAGTGCTTTTATTATTATATTGATAGGCAGTATTTGCATACAAAAATGATTTTTCTAAATCTTTATCAACTAACGCACCGGCGGCAAGGTTCTTATAATACATTGCTAGAAATGTTTTATAAGAGTACTTTACTCCCTTACGGTTATCTTCGCTTGGAAAGTAATCAATAACTATTCCAGGGGTTGAAAAGTATGAAAAACCATCTTCAGCAACAAACGTATCATCATAAATTATTGTCTGTACGTGGGAAGAAGATAAAATAATGTCAGCTTTTTTAGTGAATACAGGCAAGGTATGAACCGTACGATAAGAGAAATCAATGCCGATAAGTTTAGCGTAAGCAGTTGTTAAAATAGCTAAACTCATACAATTGCCTTTATTAAGTCGCATTGCTGTAGTAGCGTTATACGTTTCGCCATAATAGGTAAAATTAGATAAGCGATCTTTAAGGATCTCACCAAGTGCTTCGTGGGCTTTGAAGCCTTGTGCGACTTTCTTGTTAAAGTGTAATAAAAACTTTGTCTGTTGTTCTTGCGTCAAAGTAAAAATAGCTTGTTCATCTATTAGTGCTACTTTATCTTGAGAAAATAAGCTGTAATTAATAGGAAGCTCAATCTGTTTGGGGAGTTCCTCCCTTGTGACTGAACAAGCAGAAAATGTGATCGCTAATATAAAGGGTAAAATTATTCTCATGATATTCATTTCCAACCTTAGCATTGTTATATAATCGTTTATTTTAGCTAGAAGCTAAAATAGTTATTAAGTACGAGTTATTACGTACTTAAGTTAGCAGAAAATAAATTTATAATAAAGTCCCTTTGAAAATTGCTAGCCAGCCTTATCGTACTTGTTAAATACTAGTTGTGTTAAGTCGATGTTTGTTATGTCGATAAGATTTGAAGTATAGGCATGAAATATCACCCTCAATCTTGTAGTGGTATGTTAGTAAGTTTTTGCTGAATAAATCAACAAAAACTCCTTCAAAACATTTCCCTTTTGCTATAATTAATACTATTAATTGCAATGCCTTGATAAGTGCGTATGATTCGCGACTTTTCTACCTTATTCCTAGTTAATATCTAACGGTATTGCTGGTAGTAAATCCTTATACTGGAGTTTATAAAGTTTCATGAGAAAGTTGTTATCTTCCCCCGTTCAAATGCCTTTGTCTGATGCTGAAAATCAGGTTTATCAAAATGCCCTTAAATACCTTACACCGCTAAGTTTAAATTTAATGGCCGTTAAGGTGACAGATCGCCCAGATGATTTTCTAGGTTGGTGTCGCGAGTTGATCCGAATATGTCGTGAAGATCTCAATAGAGATCTTTTAGAAGATGAGCAAACTTTACCACTTAAGAAGCTCCAAGAGATTCTTGAAACGGGCTTTACTATTAGCCAATTCAAAATGGCTCGAATTGCGCCTTGGCCAATATTTGCTGACTTTATCGAGCAACAAAACACTAAACATGCATTAGATGAGCGCTTGCGTTTATTGGGCTATATTGATGAAATTCGCCAAAAGCCTTTAGCTGATTTACTTGTTGAAGACCGCTTAGCTTTTTCGGGCAAGCACACTAGTCAGCTAGACTATAGTCATTATAATTTTGATGTTGAATGGTTTGCAGGTACTAAAGGTGCAAAGGTTTTTCATGCCTTACTTGAAATGTCGCCAGAAAGATTTGATGCCGCATTAGCTCATATTCCATTAACTGGTGATGTAAATCTTTCAGAATATCAGAGCTTTGTCAGCGACTTCCAACAAATTTTCACAGAATACACGGAATTAAAACCTCAAGGTGAAAAAGCGCCATTAGCAGTAGCAACACGTTTATTGGCTATGCGCAGACCTGATCAATTTATTGCACTAAACAATAATAAAATTGATATTCTCTGCCAAGGGTTATCAATTGCTAAATTCAAAAATAACGATTTTTCATCATATTGGCAGGACATGATTGGTACCTTACGTACCTTGGCATGGTGGCATCAGACTGAGCCAACAATTACCGTTGAAAATGAAGCTGAAGTTATTGATGAAAGTGAATCAGAAAATAGCCAAAGTGAAGTCATGGGTAAAAAAGAAAATCGTGAACTCGTTATATGGAAAAACCGTGCAATATTAATTGATTTGTTTTTATTTGCTGATGCAGATTTAGCTCCAAACTCAAATTACATTCGTTTGCGTGATAAAGCGATGAGTAAATCAAAGGTCACTCCTAAAAAGCGTAGTAAAGAGTCAGCAGAAATGTTGGTAGACAGAGCATTAACAGCGGATGACTTACCTGAGTATTTATTAGGGAAACGAGATTCAATTGTTATCCAAGTAAAAAATGGCAAAAGTGTTGAACAAGCTATTGGCTTAATGCGTGCTATTTTTGGTTAATTAACCCCTCTTTGTACGTTCAGTTGATCGGTATCAACTTAGTTCCATTCAAATTTTCAGATAGCTCATTAAGGGCGTAATTTAGCATTAAGTTAAATTACGCCTTTGAGTTTCTATGAACACTGTAAACCTTAAACAGTCAAATCACGCTGATGATTCTCTGTATTATCAAGAACAAGGTAATGAAGTCTCCTTATTTAAATATGCTTATCAGCACCAGTTGTCTGTTTTAATTAAAGGGCCAACAGGATGTGGTAAAACACGTTTCATTGCCCATATGGCTGAAAAACTCAACAACTCCCTATATACAGTCTCTTGTCATGATGATTTAACTGCAGCCGATTTAATCGATCGTCATTTTATCGGTCCTAATGGTACCTATTATCAAGATGGTCCGTTAACAAAAGCGGTCCGCGATCGGGGTTTTATTATATTGATGAAATCGCATCTATTGGCTTGTTAATATATGCAGCACAAATGATTTCAATTTCAGATATAAAAAAACACAAATACCGAGCACAGTTAATTTATGTTTTTTTTAGAGTTTTATGGTGGATTTTTAAATTATTTTTTATAGCTAGCGACGATGTTATCCATACGTTCGTTCGTACTATCAATGGCTGACTGAATACTGTCAACCGATTCACTGTTAGATTGTTGTTGTGTTTTAAACTCAGCCACTTCATCAGTTAATGCGTTAACTTTGTTTGTTAATGTATCAACTTTCTGACTTAAGCTACTAACGCTAGCTTCTAAAGCTTCTGTGTTAGCACAACCTGTTGCAGTAATAATAAGTGCAGCTAAAGCAATATTTTTAATTAACATAGATATTTCCCTTATTTTTCATTACTTTCATGTTTCTAGGCAAGTATGGCATAAAAAATTTAAGTTGTAACTTAGCTACCCGAGTGAAAATATCTATGTTATTCGTTACTTGGCCGGGTTTTTAATGATTTCTTCAACTTTCGAAACTAAATTGTCAATTTTCTGCTCAAGTTGCTTATTATGATCAAGTATTTCTTTATTTTGTTTGCGTAACTCTCGGTTTTTTACATTGGTATTTGAAAAACCAAAAAATCGATTAATAAATTGCGCTCCGATAAAGCTCATTAAACCGACACCAATATAGAACATAGCCATAACAATGACTCTACCTGCATTCGTGACAGGATAATAATCACCAAAACCTATGGTACTTGAACTCATTTGAAGCGCCCAGAAAGCGTTGCTATAAGTAGTAATGTTGGCCTTAGAGTCTGATAATTCAACGCTTAATAACAGCTGTGCAGCACCTGCCATAATCAAATAAAGGGTTAAAATAGTTAATAATAAAATATATCGAGATTTGTAATTTTTAATACCAAATTCATCGATTGTATAAGGAGTAAGTGTATGTCTAATCATTATTGTTCTTATATATTGAAGTCATTAATTATTGCTACTTTGCGTTTTCGGTAACATGGTTAACTAAATCATCCATCAATTTGCGTTTGATTTCCAGTTGTTGCTCTGGTTTTAAATCATATTTTAATGCTAAAACCTCATAATCAGCTGGTGCCAAGCTAACGGTTAGACGGGGTCGCTTAGGACGCTTGTTTGTTGGCAAACCTAGAATATCCCGAATTTGATCCGATGGACTTAATCCCGCTTGTAACGCTTCAGTTCTAATCGCTAATTGAATTTTTTCATCCATATCAAAAGCGACTTGTACTGCTTTAACCGCTTTTATTGATGACTGCCATTTATCGGGTAACTTTCTACTCACAAATTAACTCCCCGGATAAATATCGGTAATATCAGAAGTGGGGCGATATAAGGTGATGAACACATCGGTATCGCCGTCTTGCCATACTTCAATATCAATACCACGTGTCTGTTCTTCGTCAAGTAAATTGTAGAGTTCGAATTGTTCACCCGCTTCTTTGCCTTCGTAGCTACTTAAACTTTCACTGCGGTTATCTTTACGATGAAAATAGCCGACTTTTGCAAACGTACGTTGCTGATACTGCGAGCTACTCCAGCCAGTGGTTAAGGCAGAGTCAGCTTTTTTATCAAGAAATGCTTGGCCTGGTTCATCAAAAATAGCACCGAACGCGTCCAAATCAAATAGTGACTCGACATCTTGATGTTGTATTTTTAGTGCGAATTTAAGGTAGGTCTGATCATCTTTTTCAATGGTCAAATAAAGTTCGAGATTATTCTCGCCTTGCAGAACCCACTCTGTCTGGGTGTCATTTTCAAACTCATAGCAATTAATGGCAGATACTTGAAACTGCTGAGTACGTAATGACTCAGGTAAGGCGAAACTATCGGTAAGCACAATAATATCTTTAATTTTTAATTCATCAGCTGAATTAACTGTGCGCTCATCTTCTTGCTTGTTAAATATTCGTTTAAAAAAGCTCATATTCAGATCCCAAAAATCCGCCTAGTTGTCGGGAGGAAACATCTAGGCGGTTAAAACGGTGCGAGTTAATCGATAATAAGTAACTCGCTTCTACATTACTTCTGTTTAGCTTTTAAACGCTCTAAAACTGAATTTGCATTGTTATCGGCAGCACCGATACCTGCTTCTTTCAACTGAGCTGCCAATGAATTATCAGCGGTATCTGACTCAAGTAACTCAGCGGCTTTCATTTGGTCATCAAATTTCTGCTGCTTTGCTTTAATACGCTCTAAAGAGTCTTTTGCATTCAACAACTTCGAGTTACTTGATGAAAAGTTATCAGTAATTGCTGATGTCGCTTTTTGTACACTTTCAGTAGTTTTAACCATTGAAAGTTGACGCTTATATTCACCTACCTGGCGTTCGCTTTTCTTCACTAATTCTTTTAAGCGATTCGCGCTACCTGAAAAGCTATCTAGTGCTTGCTGCTGGCTCGATAATTCACTTTCTAAAGTAGATATTTTTTCAGCTACGGCAAGTGCTAACGTTTCATCTCCTTTTTCAAGAGCTTGTACTGCGTAACCTTCATGTTCAGAAACTTCACGTTTTAAACGGTCAACTTCACGTCCTGCGGCCATTTGTTGTGCCATAACGCCGGTTAGGTCACGTTTTGCTTTCGTTAAGTGATTTTCTGAATCACGAATTTCTTGTTCAAAAATACGAGTAGCGTTAGAGTCAACAATTGCTTCACCAACTTCTGAAGCGCCACCTCGAATTGCGGTCATAATTTTTTTGAAAATACTCATAGTTGTTCCTTAGGGTGGTTAATTAAAGTAGGTAATCGCTCATGTCATCAATAATTTCCATGGCGTTATTATTTAAAACACCTAGTTCGTGTTCGATGTCATGAAATGATGAATTAATAGAAAGAGCGCCAAAAATCACGTATTTGTCACCAATTTTTGAAAATGATGATAATGGCATAGGAATATTCATTTCCAACATACTTACGTGCATTTGGTTGATGCTGTCAGTCTTAACTTCTTCTTCGCCCCATAAATAGGTAATGCAAAGTATTTGATCGTCAGTAACTGAAACGAAAATAGGTAACTCTTCACGGTCGATAACAGTAATTTGTAATACATCGACTTCACCAGAAATAGGCTGGCAATCAAAAACTAATCCGGTTTCAGAGTTGTCAGCTAAACTATTTAAGTGATCAGCAATTTTATGGATATTCATGTGATTCCTTATTTATGGTTATATTTCTTTGTTAATAAATCTAAAAGTATCGTCTAAATTTCTCTTAGACATATTATGTCCTTGAGGTAAATTTAGCAGTTTGACATAATATGTCAAGCATCAATTTGTATTAATTTTAATATATTTGCGATTATTGCAAATAAGCGTTATTTAACCCTTGTTGATCCCGCCAAGCTTTTTGATGTAACTGATAAATACTATGGCTGCCTAGGTAGTTAATAGGAATATCAGCCTCATTCTTATAAAAATCTTTTGAGAACTCGAAAGCATTGGTGATCATAGGTAATGTTAACCAATGATGTTCAACAGGAATGCTCTCTAATGCTTTTAATCGAGCTAACGGGCTTGCACCACGTTTGGAGGCTATTGTCCAACCCCATTCGCCAAAGCTTGGCACGTTATCGTGATACTGCTGAACATTGGTGAAGTTTGCCGCAGCAACCGTTTTACCTATGGAAATAAATGCATTTTTAGCATGATAAGGGCTGGCTGATTGAATCGCGATTAGGCCATCACCAGCTAATAATTGCTTTAACCGTGCATAAAAATTAACTGAATAAAGCTTATTTAAATCTGGATGACTCGGGTCGGGTAAATCGACAATAATGCTATCAAAGGTTTTTTGTTGTTTTAATAAATTATCAATCGCGAGAAAAGCGTCTTCATTGATAATATTTACCCGAGGGTCTAGCAAACTTTTTTGAGTTAAAGTATTTAACTGATTGGCTAAGGAAGATTTAAGCTTTTGAGTAGGCTCTGCAAAAATAGCCATTAATTCGGCATCTAAGTCTATCAAAGTGACATTTTTAGGCGACCACTGCAGAACATCACGTAATGCTAATCCGTCACCGCCACCGATAATTAAAATATTATCATGTCGTGCAGAACCCGCCATTACGGGGTTTACTAGATAGCTGTGATAAATAAACTCATCGGCAGAAGAAAACTGTAATCGGCCATTTAAATAAAAATTAACCACACTGGGTTGAGCGCTGCCCATATGACGTTGAGTAAAGGTTAATTGTTGATATCGAGTTTTATCGGTATAAACAACCTTATCTAGATACAATAAATTACTCATTTGATTTAACCAGCCATTACCCGATTGATAAATCATGCCGATAGCGATTAATAATAATAAATGGAGGGATACTAAAGTTTTACGCCAACTGAGTTTTTCCCAAAAATGAAAAATAAATATACTACCGACAATCAAGTTCAGTGCTGCGGTTAAGGCACTCGCTTTACTGATATCAATCGACAATAAAAAGATGACCCAAACCGCTGCGCCAATGCCTGCACCCACATAATCGGCCCCGTAAATAGTACCTAAGTTGTTTTTTAAATGTTTTTGGTGAATTGTCTCTCTAATTCGAGCAATTAAGGGAATTTCCATACCAATGAAAAAACCTAATAACAAACCAAAAAAGTAAGGACTATTAAACGCTAGTTGTGAAAGTTGTTTGAAGAAACCACCCTGAGGAAGAGAATCAGGCGGCATGCCAAAGGTGTCAGCCAATATTTGCGGAAATGTTTGCGTCAGTGCAATTAAACCGCCAATAATCAAAATGGAACTACAACCTAAAAAAGCAATAGTAAGCTCTAGCCAAACAAAACCTTTAAATGCACACCTAATTCCTCGTGCGGCAAAAGCGCCTAAACCCATCGCTACTATCATCAATCCGATCATGGCATAAATGGTACTTTCCATTGCACCTAATACACGACCTGCATAATGAGATAATAAGTATTCGTAAACTAAACCACAGCCAGCTAAAACTGCCATGGTTAAAATAAGGAGTACGTCGTTCCAGAATAATTGTTTTTTTGTTGCTGTCATATAATATGTCGTGCCTTCATATCGACGCACATAGATGTGCTACTGCCTTAGAGATATGGATACCTAAGAACGGTCATGCTTAGTTCTACCTTCTACATTCATGTAGTTGTAAACATAAAAAAGCTTTAAGAGTTTTCGCTCTTAAAGCTTGTTAGATAAAGTGTGGATGAAACTATGCCATTAATGCGGCAAGAATAAGGGCAATTGAGATGCTGGTTGCCATTTCAACACAAGCTACACCAATGTTCTGCTGCTGATCAACTTCTTCGACTAAGTTAATTCCCCATAGGACAATGCGTTTTGCAATGGCAGTTAAAACAGCAACTAATAAGGTCATCACCACGGCAAATGCAAACCAAGCAACTAGGTTGTTTAACAGTGTTTCTGGAGAGTAAGTTATAAAATGGCTCGCTGCTGTTACGGCTAGAGCAGTACTGATTAGTTGGCCAGTATAACGAATAGAAATTGCTGTTTGTCCTTGAGCAAAAGCTTCTTGTAAGCAGTTACCTTGATTATTCTTAGCATACTGGCGTTCTTTTATACGTGTTACTAACAATAATATCGTCTGAGAAATAATAAAACCGGCAATAATCGCAATGAAAGTATCTACATCTAAGCCATGTACCCAAAGGAGAACAGCGCGAATAATTATCGCCGTAGCGATTGCTCCTGCTGCATCCACAATACCAATTGTTAAATTTTGTTTTAAAATTTCTTCAGTTTTATCGATATGTTGTAGTGATAATTTGTCATGAATAACACGACCAACTTTTATCAATATCAGCCCTAAGGTGCCGTAAGCAAACATACCGATAGCTTCCATGGTATAACTCGGAGCATTTTCTCCGCTTATCGCACCGGTAAGCACTATGCCTAATGCAGCAATTGAACCTGCGACACTTATCCCAAAGGCAAAGTTATCTTTTTGGGCTAACTCTTCAGTAGAGTTTACTTTAGCTGATAGGCCTGAGATAAAACGCATTGCACCAAGTAGTACGATAGCGATAGAAATATCAATGGCTAAATATATTAATAGGTCTAGATTTAGTGCGGTAATTTCAAAAAATGTATTCATGTTAATTCCTATGTCCTACTCGTTATTTGCCGCGTCTAAAACTGCGAGAAGTGGTACTTTTACTGTTTCTAAAGCTTGAGCTTTTGGAGTAGCTAGATTTCTTTGCGTATGAACTTTTACTGGTACTTTTTGTGCTAAAGCGTTTGGCACTCGTTTGTGCGGTACTACTTTGTCTAGACAGACTTGATGAACCTGTTCTACTTTTACTGTAAGTACTGTTGTATTTTTGGCCGCGGCTTTGAAATGATTTTTTGGTACGCGTATCTAAATCATTTTGTTTTTTTAATTGCGTCGGCGAGCTATAACGAGTTCGGCCATAATCATTGTAATAACTGTAGTTTCTTGAACGTCCCCAGTCATTATAAGATGTACGACGTGAGCCAAATACATCTCCCATCATAGAGTACATGCCATACCATGCCCAAAAAGACATGCCATTGCTGCCAGTATTCCAGCTACCGTAACTTGGGTTACCAATTAATTGCTCTCCGGTGCCAAAGTCTTGGGCATTATTTGCCTGTTTACTTTGTGCTTTTGACAGAGAGTTAACGCGTGGCAGTACATCATCTGACATATCTGCAAGTACATTAAGCGGATCGCTTAATGCGTCAGAATAAAGTACCGGATCAGCGGCAAGGTAAATATTAACTAATTCATTAAAAACATCTTGTTTGCTGGCAAACATATTAGGTTGGTTTTTAACTGTTGCTAACCTGTCAAGTAACGATATATACATTGGCCCTTTGGTCGTAGCATCTTTTTTAAATTCGTTAATTAATTGCGTTAGTTCAGGCTTTTGCTGATTTAGCTTATCGGCATATTGGCGAATTAAGTTAGCATTTTTCACTTGACCATTGTTTAAGGCATCAGCTAATTGTTGAACACGAAGTTCAGTGATGGGCGTTTGTTTATTGATCTTCTCTTTATAGGGATCGGAGCAACCGACTAAGAAAATAATCATGCTAAATAAAGCGTATTTGATCTGCTGCATTCCTGCCATAGTGTCCTCAAAAATGCTATGGTAAACAAATACTCAACTTAATTGAGTACGAATTTGTTATGGTTGATAACACGCTATTAATATCATCAAAGACATAATATGTCTATTGATTCGTGTATTCTTATTGTAATTAATTAATTCCTTTTTATCGCGCTTAGCGCAGAAGCCCCAAAATGAAAAAGATCACAAACCTGCCAGAAATACTTATTCATCAACAGCATAAAAGCAGTCAGCAATTTAATGAACAATATCCGCAAGCGGTCGCGTGTTTATCTGCACCGCAATTAGCTGATTTTGAAATGTCGTTAATGGTGAGCGATTTTATTTTAAACAGTGCATTGCAGTGCCCTAAAACGGTTGTTTCTTTGTTTTCTACTGGGCGGGTTTATCAAAGAGAATGTCCTAATTATCAGCAAATGCTTACTCAATTATTAGATGGCTGTGAAAGTGAAGAGCAGCTGCATAAAATTTTAAGACAGTTTAGATTACAAGAAATGGTCAATATCGCTGTTGCTGACTTATTGTTTAACCTCGAATTAACGGCGTCATTAGAGCGTTTATCAGAACTTGCAGACCAACTTATTTTAGCTGCATTAAATTGGCTGACATTATTTTGTCGAGAAAAGTGGGGGGCACCCAAAAGTAAAAATGGTGAAGCCCAACAATTGCTCGTTTATGGTATGGGTAAGTTAGGTGGAAGAGAATTAAATTTTTCTTCCGATATTGATCTTATTTTTACTTATCCTGAGATTGGGGAAACACAAGGGGTTAGACGGAGTCTTGATAACCAGCAGTTTTTTACGCGTTTAGGACAAAAACTTATCACTGCCTTACACCAAAAAACTGCTGACGGCTTTGTCTATCGAGTTGATATGCGCTTACGACCTTTTGGTGAAAGTGGTCCGTTGGTGCTCACTTTTAATGCCATGGAAGACTATTACCAAGAGCAAGGACGTGATTGGGAACGTTATGCGATGCTTAAGGCTCGGTTAATTGGTCAGGGAAAATATCATGACCAACTTTCAACCATGCTACGTCCTTTCGTATATCGTCGTTATATTGATTTTAGTGTTATAGATAGTTTGCGCCGTATGAAGATGATGATTGCTCAAGAGGTTCGACGTAAGCAGTTAAAGAACAATATTAAATTAGGTGCCGGTGGTATTCGTGAAGTTGAATTTATTGTGCAAGTTTTTCAGCTGATTCGTGGTGGCCGTGTAAAAGAATTACAACATCGACGTTTATTAACTGTGCTGCCTATCTTAGTTGAAAAAGAAGTCATTAACGCTAAAAATGAAGTCGTACTCACGACTGCTTATTGTTTTTTACGGCGTGTAGAAAATATCATACAAGCGTTAAATGATCAGCAAACGCAAACATTGCCTGACAATGAAATAGATCAAATAAGGTTATTATGGGCGCTTAACCATAAAAGCTGTGGAACATGGCCCGAATTTCTTAATTATTTAGCTCAACAAATGAATGGAGTTCATCAGGAATTTTGTGCTCTTATTGGTGAAGAAAGTCCTAATCATCAGGCTAAAGATCAACACTGGAGCACTTTGTGGGATAGCCATTGGACTGATGAAGAAAGCATTAGCTGGATAGAGCAAGTAAATAGGTTTATCGATGCTAGCAAAATTTGGCACTTGCTGGTTGAATTTAAGTCCGAAATGAAAAAACGTAGTATCGGAAACCGTGGACGAGCAGTACTCGACAAACTTGTACCGATATTAATGTGGCATATTCAGAAAGAGCACAGCGATCATACAACGTTAGAACGTGTGTTAATCATTTTTAATAAAATATCAACACGTACCGCTTATATTGAATTGTTGTTTGAAAATGAAGGTGCTTTAAAACACCTAATTAAATTGTGTCATCAAAGTAGTTGGGTTGCCGAGCATATAGCTAAATATCCTATTTTATTAGATGAGCTAATCGATCCGACATTATTAAATAATCCTCCGGAATTAATCAGTTATTCAGCAGACTTAAGGCAAGTTATGTTGCGCATTCCTGAGGATGATCAAGAAGCACAAATGGACAGGTTACGACAATTTAAACAAGCACAACATTTACGTATTGCTGCCGCTGATATATGTGAAATTTTGCCCGTAACGAAAGTTAGTGATCATCTAACTGCTTTAGCTGAAGCGATTATTCATGAAGTTATCCATTTAGCTTGGCAACAAATCTCAGAGCGATTCGGTGTGCCAGAGTCGACTATTGGTCAAGATCATAAAGGCTTTTCAGCTATAGGTTATGGGAAAATGGGCGGAATAGAGCTTGGTTATAGTTCAGACTTAGATTTAGTTTTTGTACATAATAGCCAAAGCGATGAAGTCACCACAGGTACAAAGCAGATCCCCGCTTCACAGTTTTACATGAAGTTAGCTCAACGTATTATGCATATTTTTAATACCCGAATGGCAAGCGGAATCTTATATGAGTTGGACATGCGGTTACGCCCATCGGGTAATTCTGGTTTATTAGTTGTACACATTGATAGCTTCGAGCAATATCAGCAAGAAGAAGCTTGGACATGGGAGCATCAAGCTTTAGTACGAACGCGAATGGTTTATGGTCATCAGTCATTAGAAAGTAAATTTCTGGAGATTAGAAAATCTATTATTTCTAAACCTCGTGATCGAGCCCAGGTTCGTGCTGATGTTTTAGCTATGCGAGAAAAAATGCGCTCGCATTTAGATAAGTCAACCACAGATAATGCGGATATTAAGCAAGGTCAGGGTGGCTTAGTTGATATTGAGTTTTTAGTACAGTTTTTAGTCTTAAGTGAAAGCGCAACGCATACTGAACTTTGCCAATACACGGATAACTTTCGTTTACTTAAACAATTGAAACATTGTGGCGTTATAAGCGAAGAACAGCAGAAAGAACTCACACAGTGTTACTGTAACTTACGTGACTTTGGTCATCATGCGACATTAAAAAACGAACAGCAGTTATTAAGCAACGTAGACTTTAAAAGCCTGGCAGAAAAAGTGAAGGCTATTTGTCAAACTATCTACCAATAAAACTAAAACATAGAACTGTATACAGATTATCTTCGACGATTTTTTACCGGTAATAAAATACATTCTTCATCAAGGTAAGGGATTGGTAAATCAATTAAGACCAGTGCACGTTGCTGATTACAAAAGTAAACATTAATACCTTCAGAGAAATGCCCTTCAACCGCTTTACCTACTTGGTAGGCGGTTTTAATAATCTCTTTATTAATACGAAAAGGGTCTTTAACAACAAAGTCACGATTTAACCACCAAATAACTTCTAAACCTTCACTGTTGGCATATTCAGAGAGTTTTTGAAAAAGAGTTTCACCTAAACGGAAGGGGTGGTTTTCATTACTACCACGCCAACTTTTACGTAATGGACGAGTTACCATGCGGCGCGCTTCAAGCAACTTGACGATATCACCCTTTGGTGTGGGTAAATAAACAATGTTATTACGAATTTTAGGCCCTTTGCTATTATCATCGCCATGTAAGTTGGCGTAAAAGCGAGATAGCCCATCAGCCGCGGCATTTTTACTCTTCTTTATTGTCGTCGAAGGAGCTTTTCTTATTGTAGCTTTGTCTGAAGGATCAATCGCTACGACTTCTTCTGACTTAGTACTTTCTTCAGCAGTAAATAATAACTCTTGGTTATCAAATAAGAAAAAGACCAAGGCAATTAAGACCGAGCCAAAAATAATGTTACGTATCCAAAAAATCATAGACGTTATCTTTGTAATAATTTCAGTATGGGTAAACTGATATAAGTATACACCATACTGAAAAGTCGATATTTATACAATGCTGGTTATTTATAAAGAGAAGGATCGTCTTCGTTGGGACGGGTTTTAAAGCGGCGGTGCAGCCACATATATTGTTCGGGCTTAAATAAAATAGCTTTCTCTAACTCTTGATTAATACGTATAACGTCTGCTTCGTCGTCACCCGTAGGGAAGTTTTCCATCATAGGCTTTATTTCTAGGGTATACCCACTGCCGTCATCATTTCTAGTGGGTATAAGAATGTGATTTTGAACATTTTTTTGTCGAGCGAAAATTAATGTACCTGTTGTTGTGGCGGCATCTTGAACGGCAAAAAATGGCACAAATAAACTACGATTTCTTCCATAATCTTGATCAGGTAAATAAACGCATACTTCTTTATCACGCAGTGCCTTCATTAACCCTTTAACATCACGTTTACCTAACATATATTTATTAGAACGACCTCGACCTCTAAACTGAAAGAATTCCATCAATTGATTATTGTGTGGTCGATAAAAAACAACCATAGGGTGCCCGGTACCAATACCTCGACAGTTAATCTCTACACTTAAATAGTGCATGGTTAACAGTAAAACGCCTTTGCCATCTTGATGTGCTTTCTCTAAGTGTTCTAGGCCAACAACCTTAGTTTTTCTTCTGACTCGCCAATCTGGCCACCACCAGCCCATACCAGTTTCAAATAAAGCGATACCCGTATTTTCGAAGTTTTTCTTTAAAATACGTTGATGTTCTTGTGGTGGCATATCGGGGAAGCACAATTCAAGGTTACGTAACGCGACCTTTTTTCGGCTGGAGCCTATTTTAAATAACAAACGACCCACCATACGGCCCAGCATTAATTGGAATTTATAAGGTGACCATGAAATGGTATAGAGAATAACTACCCCAATCCAAGTTAACCAATATTTAGGTAATAGAAAGGATATTTTAAAATCAGGTTGCAATACTTTGTTTTTACTCACGGGATGATGTCAACTCATTGAAATTCATGTGATACACTATTAGGCATTATATCTGTATATCCGTAAAGAGTTAAGAGGCATAGGATGAAAGTAGACATTCCCGCTTTTGCGCAAGCAAGTGTATTGGTTGTAGGCGATATTATGTTAGATCAATATTGGTACGGCCCCACGCAACGTATTTCTCCCGAAGCTCCCGTTCCGGTGGTTAAAATCACCCAAGACGAGCGTCGTCCTGGTGGTGCAGCTAACGTAGCATTAAACATTGCTTCGATCGGCGGACAAGTAACCTTGGCAGGGATCACTGGCGAAGATGATGCCGCTCAACATCTACGCACACAGTTAACCGCATTAAATATTAACTGTGAATTTGATCAACAGAATCATATTCCGACAATCACTAAATTACGTGTGATGAGCCGGAATCAACAACTTATTCGTTTAGATTTTGAAGAGTCACTTCATGATGTAAATAAAAGTAAATTAGAAGAAAAAGTTGCCGCTCAGTTAGCACAACACGATTTATTACTATTGTCAGATTACAGTAAAGGTACTTTGTCTGACGTGCAAAACTTGATTGCAATAGCTAAAGAGAAAGGTAAAGCTGTATTGGTTGACCCAAAAGGAACTGATTTTGAGCGTTACCGTGGTGCCACTTTATTAACACCGAACTTGTCTGAATTTGAAGCGGTCGTTGGCGAATGTAAAACAGAAAGTGATATTGTAAGTAAAGGGCAAACACTACTTGAACAGCTTGATTTAGAAGCGATGTTAGTGACCCGTAGTGAGCAAGGAATGACTTTATTGCGTCGAGACCATGAAGAGTTTCATTTACCTACGCAAGCACGAGAAGTTTATGACGTAACGGGCGCAGGAGATACGGTTATTGCCACACTTGCTTTAGCAATTGCTGCCAAAGCTGAGTATACCCAAGCCAGTGCTTTAGCCAACATTGCCGCTGGTATTGTAGTGGGTAAATTAGGGACATCAACGGTAAGTGAAGCTGAACTATTAGCTGAAATATCAACCGGACCAGAAAGTGGTTTTGGCGTGCTTAGTGAAGAACAATTAAAAATTGCTGTAAAGTTAGCGAAAGCTCGTGGTGAGAATATAGTCATGACCAATGGTTGTTTTGATATTCTCCATGCAGGGCATGTTTCCTATTTAACACATGCAGGTACGCTTGGAACACGGCTAATTGTCGCTGTGAACGATGATGCTTCCGTGAAACGGTTGAAAGGCAGTGGCCGACCAGTAAACCCTACAGACAGACGTATGGCTGTTCTCGCCGGGTTAGGCGCGGTTGACTGGGTGGTACGTTTTTCAGAAGATACCCCGGCGCGTATAATTGGTAATATCCTCCCTGATATTCTGGTTAAAGGTGGAGACTATAAAGTAGAAGAGATCGCTGGCGGGCGTGAAGTTATGGCTAATGGCGGAGAGGTGAAAGTGCTGAATTTTGAAGAAGGTATTTCAACCAGTGAAATTATCAAGACCATTAGACTTACTGAATAATTAAATAGTTTTTATAAAAAAAGCAGCTAGATTCTAGCTGCTTTTTTATTGGAAAGATAAACGTTTGCGATCTACGTCATACTCTCGCTAATTGAAGTGCTACTTTTCACTTTCTAAATAATCTGTCGTTTTAACATTAAACTCAGATAACAAGTCGTTAATTAGACGGTTAATCTCACCCGCCATTAACGCAAAGTCTGCATCTATTTTGGCTACCACATCATCGCTATCGATATCGTCATTTTGTTCTTGTAATACATCAAAGAATTTCAAACGTTTAATGGCTAAGTCATCACAAAGAATAAACGACATGGCTTCGTCCCATTCAAGTGCTAATTTTACGACATATTTATCAGCGTCTAAATGTGTTTTTATTTCTTCGCTGGCAAGATCTTGATTTTTAACACGAACAACTGCACCGTCATCACCTAATGCATGAAACTCTGCTTCCATGCCTAAGGTAAAGTTGTCACCGATACTTTTTTCATTTAACCAGTCGGTCATTAACTCGTCAGGAGCCGTTTCAGGCGAAACACTGGTTACTGGTAAAGTACCAATAACTTTGCGTAGTAAGGCTAATAAATCTTCTGCTTTACCGCGACTGCCTGAATTGACAACAATAATATTATGTTCAGCGTTGATGTAAGCATGAGTATCTGTGACACGAGAAAAAGCACGGGGTAATAATTCAAAAATAATATCTTCTTTGAATTGTTCTCTCTCTTTTTTCGTTGCACTTCGAGCTTGTTCCACTTCAAGCTGCGCTACTTTTGCTTCAATCATATCTTTGACAACAGGAGCAGGAAGGATTTTTTCTTCTTTGCGAGCACAAATTAAAAAGTTACCGTTTGCGGAGTGAACACTTGAGTGCCCATGTTTTCCTATGGCGTTCACCCAACCAAAATGGGATTGTTCAGTTGAACCACAAGGGGTAAATAAATGTTCCGCTAAGTGTTTTTCTAATTGATCTTCTGATAATTCAAAAGGGCGAGTAAATGCGAAAAAATATAGGTTTTTGAACCACATAGGACGTTTCCTGTGTAGCCGTTATTAGATAGCTACGGCTGACAAATTGAAAAAAGAGCAACATAATAACTTAAATATTTAAGATAAGCACTGATTAGCTTGGTCTTTAAGCTTAAGTGCTTTCATGGGGATTATCGCATGTCATCAAATTCAATGTTATAGCTTAGTCCCTGTCCTTCTTCGCTATGGGCAGTAATTGAGCCATTTAATGTGTCGGTAACAAGTTCATTAATAATATGAGTGCCTAATCCTGTACCACCAGTACCAGATTTTGTCGTGTAAAAGGGATCGAAAAGTAATGACAATTTACTCTGTGGCACACCAACGCCATTATCGTGGTAATTCAAATGTAACCTATCTGCTTTCAAATCAGCAGTAATAGTTATTATTCCGTGGCTTATGCCTTCAAAACCATGCAAAAGCGAGTTAATAATTAAGTTGGTAAGTATCTGCGAAATTGCACCTGGGTGACAATACACTTCAATATTCTCAGGACAGTTAACATTGATTACATGCATAGTTTTCTTTAGCTTTGGATGAAGCGATTGTATTATTTCATCAAGGTATTGAGCAATATTAACTTTGCGTGTTTTATTACTGGTTTGATCTACCGCCACTTGTTTATAGCTGGTAATAAGATCTGATGCACGGTTAAGATTATTTAATAACAACTGCAAGCTTTGATCTACGTTATCCGTAAAGTCATCTAAGGTGCGTTTCGACAGCTTTTGATCGTCGATATCTTTTTTTAGGTAAACGAGCAAGTCGGCTAAATAACTCGTTGATGTGATACTCACGCCAATTGGCGTATTAATTTCATGGTAAACTTCCGCGGAAAGTTTACCTAGAACAGCCATTTTCTCAGCATCAAGTAGTCGTTCTTGTGCTTTGTTTAACTCAGCAATTGAACTTTTTAGTTCATCATTCGTTTTTATTAAAGTTTGTTCTGTTTGACTGCGACGATAATTTTCGGCTTTAAGCTGTTCTTGTTGTTCGATTAACTCACGTTGTTGTTTATTCATTTCTAACATGGTCTTACTTAATGACGAGGTTTTTCTTGCAACCTCTTGTTCTAATTGTAGGTTCTGATCGTCAAGTTTATGGTTGGCTGCTAGTATTTCTTTTTGGGCACGACTTAATTCATTTTGATGTTGTATGAGTTCATCCAATAAATTGTTATAAGTTGTTTGTAATATAGTCAACTCATTATTTTCGTAGGTCATAATATGTAATTTTGATGCTTCGGGATCGTCAATATCAAAATGGTTAATTTGTTCCGTCAGTTCATTTAATGGATTGGTTAATAAATGAGAAAAGGCGAGTGAAAATAAAATGACCAATGCGGCTGTTTTTACCATGGCATTGCCAATTAAAAAATAAATGCCGACTTCAATACGTTCAAAAATAACCTTGTTACTTGATAATAGGGTAACCGTACCTACTTTAGTTGTGCGGCCTGAAAACTCGAAAATAAGTGGGAATGAATGACCAAAAAGGCCGTCTGAAAGGGAGTCTATTGCTGAATATTCGCTATTATCTGCGGTATCATCTTGTAAGTTAAGTAATTCGTTATCAGGAACTTCACCTAATCGTGCAATTATTTGTTCGTTTTCATCACTCACTGTAATGCCTTTTATCATAGGTATTGCAACTAATCCTTCGGCAATGTCTATGGCTTGGTGAGTGTTTAGCTCCCAAACAGCGCGGGTTAAACTACCTGTAAAGGTTTTTTCTAGAGTAAGTAACTCGCTATTAATATGACTTTTCGTATTTATGTATTCCGCGCCAATTTGCACGCAGGTGACAATAAAGGTTAAAACAAAATAAACCGATAAAACCCGAGTCAGTAATTTTCGAGATATGCTAGTAACCTTCATCTGAAATTTCTTTTTTATGATACCTACTGCTGATTCTAGCGATTTTACGGTAGGTTAATAGTTTTTTCTGTTATATGAGTGATTATTATTCAATATAAGGGAAAATTCACCAATATTGAAAAATTGATATATCTTCATGGTAATCTTTGCTCCAATGCCCCGCTTTTATTGACAAAAGCACGCGTAATTTCAAAAAATGTCATAAACTTTATAAAAAAGATGTGTAATGTCACAAAAGTGTCATAGATGTTGGGCAGAATATACATCAAATAATAAGTAACCCAAACAATTCTTACATATGAAGAATTTTGACATACACAAAGGTATTGACATGAAACTTTCTTACAACACTATAGCAGCAGCATTATTATCAACCTTATCTGTTTCCGCATTCGCAGGAGATGTTGTTATCTACGGTAAAGCAAACCTAACCGCTCAATCATCAGATGATGGAAACGGTGAAGGCTCTTATACTGAAATTAAAAGTAACGCTTCAAGAATTGGTTTTAAAGGCGGACAAGATTTAGGTGACGGCCTTGAAGTTATTTTTAAAGCAGAGTTTCAGGTAGATCTTGATGGCGATAGCGATAAAGGTGACAGTATTACTGACCGTAATCAATACTTAGGTCTTAAAGGAAGCTTTGGTACTGTTTTGTTAGGAAAAAATGATACGGTTTTAAAACAGTCACAAGGAAAAGTCGATTTATTCAGCGATTTGAACGCAGATATTAAGAAGCTGTGGAAAGGTGAAAACCGTATGAGTGATACCATCACTTATAAATCGGCTAAATTTAATGGACTTCAAGTCGGCGTTACATACATTGCTGAAGATGCTGTTGACGCTGAAGATGCTACATCAATAGCCATTTTTTATGGTGATAAAGCTCTTAAAAAATCTAAATTCTATGCCGCTTTTGCAGTCGACTCTGAAGTCAATGGTTATGATACAACACGTTTAACGGTGCAGAGTAAGCTTGCTGGTTTCACCTTGGGTGCTATTGTGCATAAGCAAGAAAAAGTATCTGACGGTAGTGAAGTTGATGGATTCTTAGTCTCAGCAAAATATAGCTTCGATAAAGTAACGGTTAAGGCACAATTACAGACTGCTGAGCACGATGGTGGTGATGACCGTTCAGGTATGACATTCGGTGCTGATTATAAATTAGCGAAAAGCACTAAAGTTTTTGCTTATTTCACAACATTCGATATGGACAGTGAAGAAGATAAAGACTATTTGGCTTTGGGCATGGAATACAAGTTTTAGTTAATGATGCCTAAATAAATAACTATATATATTGTAAAGAAAGCGACTTTTTAGTCGCTTTTTTATTGACTTAGCTTTTTGCGATAAGAAAAATGCAGTAAACTTGAACTGTGTAATATAAATGTCATAAATAGTTATCACAATGGTCACAAGATAAGATATCGAACGGATAACGGGAAGTTTACATGAATAGACAGATTCTGGTAGTAGAAGACGAAGCGCCAATCAGGGAAATGATCACCTTTGTATTAGAACAAAACGGTTTTAATGTCATTGAAGCTGAAGATTTCGAGCAGGCGAAAGCTAAAATAGTTGAGCCCTACCCAGACCTTATTCTACTCGACTGGATGTTACCGGGTGGTACAGGTGTTAAATTGGCTAAATCGTTAAAGCATAATGAATATACTCGTGGTATTCCAATTATCATGCTGACAGCCCGCGCTGATGAAGATGACAAAGTGAAAGGTTTTGATGCCGGAGTCGATGATTATGTCACTAAGCCTTTCTCGCCAAAAGAGCTTATAGCGCGTATCAAAGCGGTTATTCGCCGTGTTTCACCGACCGCATTAGAAGAAGCTATTGAGTTTCATGGTATGAAACTTGACCCAGTCGCTCATCGAGTATCAATAAACGATCGAGCATTAGAGTTAGGTCCAACAGAATTTCGTTTATTGCACTTTTTTATGACACATACAGAGCGTGTTTATAGCCGAGAACAATTATTAGATAATGTCTGGGGAACCAATGTTTACGTTGAAGACCGTACCGTTGACGTTCACATTAGGCGTTTACGTAAAGCTATTACTGGCGAAGGGCATGAAGACTTTATTCAAACCGTTCGTGGATCGGGTTATCGATTCTCAGGAAAACTGAAAACGAATGTTTAAGTTTTCACAACTTACCCAATTATTACTTCTTATTAAGCTTTCGCTTTCTCTTAAGTAAGACGACTCACTATGTATTTTCGTTTATCTGTAAAAAGCATCTTTACGCGTTTATTGACCATATTGTCGATAAGTGCACTTTTGGGTTTTATAATTGGTCAGCCGCTATTAGTGCTTTGTATCAGCTCGTTGGTATTACTGTGCTGGCATTATCATCATTTACTTAAACTGGTAAAATGGTTATGGCGCAGCAAAACTATTTCACCTCCGCAGTCTGAAGGTGTTTGGGGGCGTATTTACGATGGCTTATATCGACAAATTAGGCAGCATCGTCATAAACAAAAGCAACTTAATGACCGAATCCGTAAATTTCGAGATGGCGCTGAAGCTCTACCTGATGCAGCGCTGGTGTTGTCAGACGAGTTAACTATTTTATGGGGCAATAAAAAAGCCCAGCGTATTTTAGGCATTCGTTGGCCGAGTGATGTCGGGCAGCGCATTGATAATCTAATACGCTTTCCTGAATTTTCTAAGTATCTTGAAGTCGGCAATTTTGAACAGCCTTGCCATATTATTTCCCCGGTCAATAGTGAATTGCAACTTGAACTAAGATTAATGGCCTACGGCAGCGACCAAGTACTTTTCTTGGCTCGTGATGTCAGTAAAATTAAACGTCTTGAAGAAATGCGGCGTGATTTTGTCGCTAACGTTTCCCATGAATTAAAAACTCCGCTTACCGTGGTACGTGGGTATGTTGAAATGATACTGGCTACAGATCATGCGTTAGAGCCACATTGGCAAAAGGCCTTTGGTACCATTGAAACGCAAGTTTCGCGTATGGATCGTTTAGTGGAACAGTTATTGATTTTATCGCGTGTTGAAAATCATGCCGACGAAGAAGATAAACAATTAGTTGATATGCCCAAAATGATTCGCGCACTGGTGGAAGATGCTACTTGGCTTAATCAAGATAAGCAACATGCGGTTACTGCTGATATTGACGATAATTTACTTGTAGAAGGTATCGAGACAGAACTTAAAAGCGCTTGTTTGAATTTGATTTCTAATGCTATTGCTTACACTTCTGCCCAAGGTAATGTTCATATATCATGGTTACTGAGTGGTAATAAAGTTAAGTTTTCAGTAAAAGATAATGGCCCCGGGATTCGGCCTGAACATGTTAATCGTATTACTGAGCGGTTTTTCCGAGTGGACAAGTCACGTTCACGTGATACTGGAGGTTCCGGGTTAGGTTTATCAATAGTTAAGCATGTTTTATATCATCATAATGCAGAGTTGGCGATAGAGAGCCAGTGGGGCGAAGGAAGCGAGTTTATAATTTACTTTGAAGCTGTAAATAGGTCGTAGCTAAGGTAACTAAGACGAGAACTAATAAAGTTAATAGTATATTTATTTTTATAATAAAGCTGCGTACTTCGAGAAAATAAACAGCTTTATTTTGAGATCTTACTTAGTTAAGAGACTCTAAATCTAAGTGTTAATTGATTAAGAGTATCTGCAATATTACTGATATCTTTACTGGACACCGATACTTGCTCGGCACTAGCCGAATTTTCATAAGCGACATCACTAATCGCGGTTACATTCTTGCTAATATCTGTTGAGACACAAGATTGCTCTTCAACCGCAGCCGCAATTAATTCACTCATTTCACTAATACTGGCAATTTCGTTATTCATTGTAGTAACGACCTCTGCAACATCTCGAGTATTGTCAATACTTGTTTGGCAAACATCACGACTAACAATCATCGCTTGAACGGCATCGTTAGACGCCTTTTGCAGCTTTTCAATCATCAATTCAATATTCTTGGTTGATTCTTGAGTTTTAGAAGCTAAGGTACGTACTTCATCTGCAACTACTGCAAACCCTCGTCCTTGTTCACCTGCACGTGCCGCTTCAATGGCGGCATTTAATGCTAATAGGTTAGTTTGTTCGGCGATACCGCGAATAACTTCTAATACTGAGCCTATTTCATTTGAATCATTTTTTAGGTCTTGAATAATGTTGCTTGCTTGGTTTATTTCAGTCCCTAAATGGCTTAATCCGCTAATACTTTCTGATATTTTATCATTGGCCAATCCTGATGAAGAGCTAGCATTTTGTGCTGAATGAGCAACACTTGCCGCATTTTGTGCGACTTCATTAATACTCATGGACATTTCTTCAACTGCGGTCGCAACTTGTTCAATATTTGATTTTTGATCAAGTAAGCTTGTTGATGATTGTAAACTTAATGCACTTGTTTCCATTGCGACATTGGTCAAGTTATTACTGTCATGAATTATTTCGCTGATAATCGTGCGTAAGTGCGAAGTCATTCTCTGCATTGCACCATAAACACTTGAGTGGTTATCGTGATCATTAAAAGTGATCATTAAGTCGCCATCGGCAATGGTTTCAGAAATTCTTTGCATTTCATTAGGCTCACCACCTAGGGGTCTTAATATAGATTTTGATGTAAGTAGTGCGACTACAATTATGGTAAAAAGACAAAATGCAATAACATAAGCTATATTCCAATACATTTCATACATAGGCTCGAATGCTTCTGCCACATCTATTTCAGACAGTAACGCCCATTTTATGCCGTTAACATCAATGGTTGTATAAGCAGATAATACCGGATTTCCGTTATAATCGATGATTATTTTGTTGCCCGTTTGACCGGCAATAGCCAGTTGTGCTGCTTCTGTGTTCACGCCGTTGTTTTTAACGTTTCCGGCAAAAGAAGCTATTACTGAATGACCTTCAGGATCTAGAAATGAATCAGAACGCATCAGTAAATCACTGCCAACTAAGTAACTTTCACCGGTATCACCCATGCCAGCTCTCTGTTGCATTAACGTGTTTATTTTGTCTATCGATAACTGCAAGGCGATAACGATAGGTGTACCATTCTCGCTAAAAAAGGGTAAGGCAATAAAACCTGCAGGTTCGTTATTACTTGGTGCATAACGACTAAAGTCAGACATTGCAAACTCACTACCTTGCGAAACTTTCTTGTACAATGTTCCCAAGCCAGAATGATTATAAGCACCTGTTAAAAGGTTTGTCTGATAATCAGCTTCTTTCGTGACGGTATAAAAAATATCACCCGTATTATCGATAATAAAGAAGTCATAATAGCCATAGGTATTAATAAATTTTTCAAAAAAGGCATGTTGGTTATCTGCACTTGCTCTTAGTGCGTTTAGAGAGCTGAAATCAAGCGTTTTTTGTAGTGTTGCAGCTAATATTTCAATATCGCCTTTACGCTCACTAAAGTAGTCTTCGACTTGAGATTTTTTTATTTCTCGTACCGAAATAAGCTGAGAGAATGCCTGTTCTTCAAGGGCTGAACTAGAAATGTAACTAGAAATTAGGCCTACCGCTATGGTGGGGATTAATGCAATAGACAAAAATGTGATCAATAGTTTATGCTTTAGATTCATAATAATTCCTTTTATAGATAATCCAATCTTCTTAACTGGTATAGGGGTAAAAGTGCCAAAATGCTAATGTTAAACCTCGATGACTTAGTGAAAGAGAATTATTTTTAAGTGCTCAGATGATACCAACTCCAATCGTCGATAAACACTTAAGCTGTAATAAAACCGTAATAAAAGTGTAACGAATAGTTTTCACTGGTAACAATAGTGTAAATAACATAATGAGTTAAGTTTTAATCTTTAAATATACCTGCCTGTCATACAAGTGTCATAAAGCTTAAATATAATTGTCACATTAGGTTTATATAGTGTTCATAAATTAATTAGCACCAACCAAATTAATAATAATTTAGTTGGGAATAGACACTCTTAATGGAGAATAACATGGGTTTTAAACGTGCTTTAGGCATTATTGGCTTAACAAGTTTGGTAAGTTTCTCATCTTTAGCGATTGATAAAGATTTACCTGAATATAATAAAGTTAGCGGTATTTCTGGAAATTTATCATCTGTAGGTTCTGATACTTTAGCAAACATGATGACATTTTGGGCTGAAGATTTTAAACGCACATACCCTAATGTGAACATACAAATTCAAGCGGCAGGTTCATCTACTGCTCCACCTGCATTAACAGAAGCAACATCAAATTTAGGGCCGATGAGCCGTAAAATGAAATCACGTGAAATCGAAGCATTCGAAAAACGTTTTGGCTATAAACCAACGGCTGTTCGTGTCGCGATTGATGCATTAGCAGTATTTGTTCATAAAGATAATCCAATAAAAGGGTTACGTATTGATCAAGTTGATGCTATTTTTTCTAATAACCGTAAATGTGGTGCTAATAAGGATGCAGACCGTTGGGGTGACCTAGGGTTAACCGGTGATTGGAAAGGAAAAGATATTCAGCTTTATGGTCGTAACTCTGTCTCTGGTACTTACGGATATTTTAAAAAGAAAGCATTATGTAAAGGCGATTTTAAAAACAGTGTTAATGAACAGCCTGGTTCTGCATCAGTTGTACAGTCAGTTTCAGCTTCTTTGAACGGTATCGGTTACTCTGGGATTGGCTATAAAACGTCTGGTGTTCGAGCGTTAGCGTTATCGAAAAAAGGTGATAACTATGTTGAAGCTAATATGGCGAATGCTATTTCGAAGAAATACCCATTATCTCGTTTCCTATATGTTTACGTTAATAAGCACCCAAACAAAGCGTTAGCGCCGATGGATGCTGAATTTTTGAAAATGATATTGTCAAAATCAGGTCAAAAAATTGTTGAGAAAGATGGTTATATTCCACTACCTAACTCAGTTGTTATAAAAGAAATGAAAAAATTAGGTCTGAATCTTTAGTTGTAAATTGTTAAAATATAAGTGAAAAAAAAGGTCTGACTTATAGTCAGGCCTTTTTTATGTTCAGGATGAACGGTATGTCATGGATGGCAATGAATGACGAATACCCTTATGTATCGAAGTGGATACAAATAATTAACAAATCGATACTCTAAACGACTCGTGATCATTATAAAGTGTCATTAAGCGAATAATGACTAAAATGATTACATGTACATAGGTACATGATTTGGAGAAGTTTATGAAAAAATCCCCTTTGATAATTAGCTTGTTAAGTGCATTAATAATGAACCAAGCTTATGCCGAAAATGAACATACTAGGTTTAATGCTACGCAATGGAAAGAGATTAATTCGGCAAAAAAACAGCAAGACTCTCAGAGTTACTTCACGCTTAACAGTCGTGCATCTAACGATAGGACATTCGAATTAAATGTCGACTTATTGACTCAAATTTTAGGTAACGAAAAAGAAGTTATTGTAGATTTACCTCTGCCTAATGGACAGTTTGCTACTTTTAACTTAACTGCAAGTCGTGTGATGAGTAGTGGCCTTGCAGAAAAATATCCATCAATAAAGACATTTACAGGTTATCAAGTTGATAAACCTGAGAATCAAGGGCATTTTGATATTACTCCTCATGGCTTTCATGGCGTTTTTACCTTTGAAAATGATAAGGTTTTTATTGATCCAATCAAGCGTGATAATCGCTCTACTTATAGCAGTTACTTCCGGAAAGATGCGCAACCACTAAGTATTAATGCGCTAGGAAAACGATTGCCACCAAGACAGCACTTTTCAGCAGCTAAAAGTAATAACAGTGCTTTATTAAGAAAGAATAAAAAACAAGCAACTAACCTTATTACTTATCGAATTGCTGTCGCTACAACGGCCGAGTACAGTGCCTTTCATGGTGGTACTAAAGAGCTGAGTCTTGCGTCAGTAGTAACCATGTTAAACAGAGTCAACGAAGTTTACCAAAGAGACTTAGCTATAACGTTAGAGTTGGTGGCTAATAACGACAGTATTATTTTTCTTGATGCAGACAGTGATCCATTTAAAAATACTGATGAAGATATTGATGTCATTACACAAGTCATTAATTCGGCTATGAGCGTTGACGCATATGATATTGGTCATATTGTCGGCACAGGTGGCGGTGGACTCGCTGGATTAGGCGTAGTCTGTAGCGAAGCAAAAGCCGAGGGACTTACCGGAAGTGAAAGCCCAACGAGTGATGCGTTTCATATCGATTATGTTGCACACGAGATTGGCCATCAATTTGGTGCTGATCATACGTTCAATGGCGCACTAGGTGGTTGTGAAGGGAATAGAGAGTCTGCCAGTGCATACGAACCTGGCAGTGCATCAACCATTATGGGCTATGCGGGAATTTGTGAAGATCAAAACCTACAAAACAATTCAGATGCTTATTTTCATCTACGTTCTATAGAGCAGGTTAACGAATATATTACCAATGGAACAGGGAATAGTTGTGGAATAAAGACTGCTAAAAATAATAACGCACCTAC
>MAAB01029368.1_pt1 | contig 79591 bp, 71 predicted proteins | sample 1115991 | NCBI WGS metagenome assembly MAAB01 (sample SAMN04961124, study PRJNA320927) | seawater metagenome | isolation source: sample BD02T18 sea water enriched with oil for 18 days | place: USA:Gulf of Mexico | collected 2013-07-27
AAAACAACTTGGCTTTCCTACTTTACTGTAGGTCATTCGGACGCGGGATGGAGCAGCCTGGTAGCTCGTCGGGCTCATAACCCGAAGGTCGTCAGTTCAAATCTGGCTCCCGCAACCAATCTTAATACTTCCATATTTAGTATCTCCAAACAAAACCGTCGGGCTATTCCTTATAAATAGCTGAAATTCGTCATTATCTGTTTCAAATATAGCTCCCTCAACCAATTTTTATTTTCTGTACTTTATCCTGTTAAAAAAACGACAATAAATATCCCTTGTAACACTTTAAATTTTTAGCTCTACTCATTACGCCATAAACACAACCGCAACAGCATGTACACTTTCTGTGCTTTTATTGCCATAACAATGTGGCAGATGACCATGAAAATAGATTAAGTTACCCGCTTCAACTGTATAGCCCTCACTTTGTACTTCAACGTAAGCTGTACCTTCTAAGCACAAAAATAGCTCATGACTACCTTCTGGATGCGGCACACCTTTGCTATAACACGAAGGTTTCATAATGATATCGTTAATGAGTAATTTTTGAGTACTGATAGGACTGGCCCTAGTACTGGAGAAGCGGCCATCATCGAGTTGAATAACAGGCATATCTCTACGGGCAACTTCAGTAACATGTACTGATTGGCGACTAATCAAATCGTCAACTGATACCCCTAAGGCCTGCGCAACTTTAACCACCAATGTTATGCTTGGGTTTGATAGATCACTTTCCATATTAGCCAATGTTGCTCTAGGTATCTCAGCCATTTCAGCTAACTTAGTTTGCGTTAACTTATGCTGAGACCTCAGCCTTTTTATACCTTCACTAATTGGGTTACTCACTTATTACTCCAAAAAACTTACCGCTTTATCCACCACTATGTGGAAGTTTTAATTAAGTAAGTCATATAGTTATTGTTGACTACAATATATCAACATATCAACGCCATTAATTCTAATATTAAAACATAATGTTAACTTATTGTCATTTATAGTGCATCTGCTCTAGACACGGCGAGTATTATCATTACAATCTAGCCAACTTATCAATCTTGATAATTTTAATCATCAAAATGTCCTGGAGAATAATATGAATGTTGACCAACATATCAAAGTAGCACAATGGCACTTAGAGCAAGCCCGTTTACATAACGTTAGCGATCACACTTGTGGTTGTCCTGCTAACAAGCATGACCAACGCGCAATCGATGCAGTTGAAGCTGGTATCATCATTGAAGAAAAAGCATGTACTATCGAAGCTAAAGAAGCTCGTGCATAAGCCCAAGCTTATTTAAGTACCTCTTTTAAAAACCGATAAAGTTCGTTTCATCGGTTTTTTATACCCGACACCTTACAACGATACCCTCCATTTTCAATTAACGCTAAAGCTATGACATAAAGCGGCTGTATAAATTCCTCAAGAATAATTCATTATCCAAACTTAATAATTGAATAATAACTCTTAGATAAATATAGTGTTACCTCTATAGTTATTAATTACCCCTAAGGATTTCCATGGCTGGTGCAAGTTTACTTACCCTTCTTGATGATATTGCAATGCTACTTGATGACGTTGCCGTATTATCAAAAGTGGCAGCTAAAAAAACTGCAGGTGTATTAGGCGACGACTTAGCCGTTAATGCCGAACAACTTTCTGGCGGTTTAAAAGCCGATAGAGAGTTACCAGTTGTGTGGGCTGTATTTAAAGGTTCAATGCTCAATAAGGCTATATTGGTGCCCTTCGCCCTATTACTAAGTTACTTCCTTCCTATAGTAATTATGCCGCTGCTAATGTTAGGTGGCGCTTATTTATGCTATGAAGGTTTTGAGAAAATTTGGCATAGTTATGCGCATAAAAACGAGAACAAAAAACAGCATGAAGAACTAGTTACGGCCTTGCAAGATGAAGATATTGATATTACGACTTACGAAAAAGATAAAATTAAAGGGGCTATCCGCACCGATTTTATCCTTTCTGCAGAAATTATTATCATTGCTTTAGGCACAGTGTCAGATAAACCAATCACAACTCAAATAGCTGTCTTAATTTTTATTGCCATTTTAATGACCATAGGTGTTTATGGCTTAGTAGCGGGCATCGTCAAGATTGATGATGGCGGTCTATTACTTGTGAAAGATAAATCAGTCAGCCTTTGGGCTAAATCAAAACGCACCCTAGGCTATTTTATGATTTCTTTTGCGCCTAAACTAATGAAATTTTTAGCTGTCGCGGGCACTGTTGCTATGTGGCTTGTCGGCGGTTCACTCATTACTCATGGAGTTCCAGCTTTTCATCACACTATTGAAACAGCAACAAACTTTGCCGCTAGTGCTCCTATATTTTCTGGACTATTAGTTCCAATCACGCCTTTGTTAATCGACCTATTAGTCGGCTTTATTTTGGGGGCGATATTGGTCTTTATTTCTTTAGGTGTAATGAAAATAGCGAAACATAAAACGAGTGAGGGGTGAAATAGCAACTAGTTAGATTGTTAGCAATAAGGAGTGCATAAAAAATGCACTCCTACACGTAAACCTATAGGCGTTGACCTAATGCTGTTTGCTATACCTTGGGTGATAAAGCAACAGAGTTGAATTTAATCTTATGCCAACCAGTCTGTATAAAGTTACGAATATTACCGTGGTCATTACCTTGTGGATTTTTAACAACATCATCACGATAAAATCGACCAAAGCACGCTAACGTTTGCTGCTCAGTCAAACCATTAAGCTTGGCAAAATAAAAAATCTTACATGAGCCTTCATTAGTACCTGTTTTATTAACTAATTCACCATTAGTAAACGTTGTAGGTAGATAGTTATAGTTTTCATTAATAACTTGCATCACTTGTTCAAAGCTTATTGATTCATTATTTGAGTCTAACTGGCTGATAAAATCAGCGAGTGTAATATTTACTTCTTGAACGCTCATTAAACATCACCAGCTTTTAATCTTGCTTTTGCTTCCTCAACTTTAGAGAAGTCTAATCCAAGTTCATTAACAGCCTGTTCAATCAAGCCTGGATCTGCCATCACTAAGCTCATAATCGCTTGGAGTTTTTCTGGTGGAATACCAAGTTGCGCTATAAATGCCATTGCCATCATAGGATTTTCAGTGAGTGCTTGAAAAAGCTCATTAATCTTTTCGTCACTAATATTTAACTCTTTTAAAATTTGTATGATCGGGTTCATTAATTTTCTCTATTTAACATAAGGTTTTGCGTTAGTAATAAGCACCGTACGTTAAATGTACGCGCTTAATAGTTATACCGTTGATAATATCAAATTATAGATAACTTTGCAGACCGTAGCCTGTGAATAAGTCAAATACCGAGTTAACTACAGTCATTTACTAGGGTCTGTTGATCTTTCGCGATTAAATTTTGTTCGGCTCTTTTATAAGAGAGTAAAGCTTTTTAATCGCGGCGAGTACTATGTAGCCTAGTCACTCTAAGCAAGTACGACTCAACAAAGAGTAAAACGCTTTTAGCCGAATCCTTCGGACAGCGCTTGTTGGACATTTTTACGGCGTTATCGCCTTTTTATGTGACGCTACATGGATTTAGCCTATTAGACAATGCAGGAGCACATTGTCCTGAATAACCACATGACAAAGGCTCTGCCTTGTATAAATACCCAACAAGCAGCTGCAAAAACAATCTCGAAAGTTCAACAGACCCTATATTATTCAAAAAGAAAAAGTATAATAAGTCCAACTGACACAGACTTGGATAATTATCTAACAGTACCTATGCCGCCAAAATTTAAACAACAGCCATTTGAACAACCTAAATTAAAGTATTTATCCGCCTATTCAGAGCTGGTACAGCTTCAAGTGGAGCAAATGCTTGAGCAAAATACGTTAGAGAAGTATCTATTAAATAAGTATCCGAGTACTCATGAAGTTACGAGTGATAAAGCTTTACGTGCCTATGTAATGACGCTAAAGAACCAATACTTGAAAAAGTCATCTCCTTTGAGTCAAATAAAGTATGACGATAAAATTCATATCATTAATAATGCTTTAGGTTTGCACACTTATGTATCCCGCGTACAAGGTAATAAACTCAAAAGTAAAAATGAAATCCGTATTGGTAGTCTCTTTAAAAAAACGCCAGAAGCCTTTTTAGCCATGATAGTGGTTCATGAATTAGCACACCTAAAAGAAAAGGAGCATAACAAAGCTTTTTATAAGCTATGTCAAAGCATGTTGCCTGATTATCACCAATTAGAACTAGACTTGCGTATATACCTTACACAAGTAGAGGTGTTCGGAGCTATCTATAAATAAGTGCTAATAGCCTAAAATTGGCAAAATTTACCAACTTGTTTGGTGAAATTATTTTATATAAATTCCCCCTTAACAACTCAAAAAGATAAAATATTAAAATGTCTGAAACTAAAATTAAGTTTGAACTGGAAAAACAAAATAAAAACAGTGTACGTTACAAGGAAATCCCTAAAGATGGTATGCCACCCATTTTAGGTTCTATTTATGTTCAGAAGTGGTATGCAGGTAATAGTAAGCATATTGAAGTAACAATAAGTAAGATTGATGATTAGTGGCGATTATCGAACGATAATGCGCGATATCTAGACTATTTAAAATAGTAGAAATAAAAAAACCAGAACACCTTATTAAGGTCATTCTGGTTTTTTCGATTAAGCGTTAGTACAACTAGCGCTTATGATTTCTGCTTGTTACTCTTGATATAGCATAGCTAGAAAATCTTTAGACTCATTTACTTTAGAAAATTTAAACAATTGTGAGCCTGCTTGGTCTTTAACAACAACATTTAATTTGTTAATTGAAATTGACTTTACTGGTGCTTCAATAGCAAAAATCTTACCTTGATAAGTATAAGACATAATATAACTCCTTTAATTGCGTATAACGCAATATTAAAAAGCTCGATTACTGTACAGTGTACAAAAATATAATACGATGAATATAACGATAATGAACCGGAATTTCATACAGCAAAAAGCTTTAATATAATAACTTTATATAAGGTGATGGCTGACTGTGAAAGGGAAAGCAAAACACGAAAAATTACTGGGGATTAACGTTGTTTCGCAGAGGAATGCTAAACAACGTCGATAATTTACTCTGATTAGTTGAAAAAGTAAACATTTATTTTTACAGGCGTACAAAAAAATAAATGTCCGATTATGTAATCACAAGAGTGACAAGTTACCCTCCTGCCCGAAAGCCCTCATCAATACTGAATAAAATATTATCTCCCATGTACCTAGTCGAAGCTCCAGCCAGTATTATCACTTCAATGATAAAATATCACAGTCAACATTATCTAATATTTTTTCAACCAAGTTACCAATAAATTTACCATTATTAGCCATTCCCATCACTAACAAGTCCACTTGTTCTGTTTTAACAAGATCTGGCAATTCAAATTCAGCAGAGCCCGCAACTAAATGTGTTGATTTTTCATCAAAGTCATAGTCTTTTAATAAGTCTTCAAAAGCAACCTTATGATGATGTTTTATCGCTTCACTATAATCATTAAAGTCGCCATTAATTAAAGTATGATCCATACCCACAGAGCTCATACCTTGCCAAAGCTCTATTCCTATAGGCTGATAACAATGGCAAACATGGGTTTGGCTATCAAAAAGTTCAGACATGACCAAGCTTGCCTGCAGGATCTTACTATCTAATTTTTCAGCTTTATCGTGAGATTTTTCAGGATCAACAGCAGCCATAATACGCTGATATGAATACTCATTAATATTTTTTGTCAGTAATAATGGAACTGGGCAGTGCTCTAACAATTTCCAATCACAGGGAGTAAAAAATATTTTATTAATAATTGAATCTTGCTTGGTTGATTTTATTACCATAGAAGCATCAGTACTTGCCACTTTAGCCAATACAGCACAACTCACATCCGCATGCCAAACGACATCCATAGTAGCAACAACATTAAGTGCTTTTATTTCAGGTATATAGGTTTCTAACCAGCGAACTTTAGAGGCTAAATATTCATTTTTCAAATCATCTAATTGTGCTTGTTCAAGATTCCAATGACTAACACATTGACTATTATAAGCGACAAGGAACAATTCAATACTTGCCGATGTTTTCTCGGCAATTTTTATTGCTTGCACTAATGCGGCTTGATGATCACTGCTAGAGTCCATTACCACTAAGATATTTTTAATTAATTTCATCTTTATCCCCTAACGAACAAGCGTCTCAATAACAATTGATATTATTTATTAATAAAATAATATCAATGACTTCTCTTACTTAAAAATTAGTTGAATGAGCAAGGATTAGCAATGTATTTACAACAAAATTGCATATACATTGATCTAGCTAAACATCCGATATATGTAGCTTCACGGTTACCTCTTTAAAGGAAAATTGGCACGATTATTACTAAGCATTAAACGTATATACTAAAGACTCAACATTTAAAGACTTGATAACCGATAACTGAGTCGACTAATGCTTAACTAGAGCCGATTTATTGTCTCCCAAACAGGGTTAAGATAGTAGGACGAGCACCTAAGCTCACCTATTGCTTTTTGGCAGTAATAATAAAGCCCCTCTACTAAAATCATTAGTAGAGGGGCTGATGATGCTAAAAACAATGGGGGATTGAGTTAATATAACCTTGAAACATTTACCTAATACGCTATTCACCAACAGGTACTATACCCTTGACTGTTAACTCACCGAGTGTTTCTGTAACATCAACTCGATGATATTTAAGAGCAAATGACATGGCTTGTAGTTTGCATTGACTCTTACCATCAATCAAAATTTTACTTTGCGGGCATAATTTTATTTTACGGATCGCTTGCGGGGTATCAAATTCCATTTTTATCATTCCTTTAAATAGAGGCTTAAATTGTACGTTTATCACACAACACTGAGTGTAGGTTAAATAATAAATAATGCGAGTTAGTATTTTTCATGATATAAAATTATTTTTATTTACTAATGTTATCAAATATTTAAAAAATATATTTTTAGTGGTAACGGGTATAGCGGCGAGAATAAAGCTATTATTCATCATAACGCTAATAATAAAGTGAATATGGCTCAAAACTATTATATTAAAAAATATCCATCAGACTAAATATGGGTCCGTTTTCAATAAGCACACTCTGGAGAAAATGATGTTAGAAATGGCTGTGATATATCTCGCCGCAGCAATAGTTGCGGTGCCCATAGCAAAGCGTGTCGGCTTAGGCTCGGTGCTTGGTTATTTGTTAGCTGGCATTTTGATTGGACCTTTCTTATTAGGCTTAGTTGGCGATCAAACTGATGTAATGCATTTTGCCGAGTTTGGTGTTGTGATGATGCTATTTTTAGTCGGTCTTGAATTACAGCCTTCTCGTTTATGGAAACTAAGACATTCAATCATTGGCTTAGGTGGCTTACAAGTTGTTATAACCACTCTACTAATCTGGGCTGCCTGCTACACTATTTTTTCACTGGCGTGGCAAACTTCGCTGGCTATAGGGTTAATGTTGGCACTTTCATCAACGGCTATTGTTTTGCAAACATTAAATGAAAAAGGCTGGATAAAACAAGAAGCAGGTCAAAACGCATTCTCAGTATTACTCTTTCAAGATATTGCTGTGATACCCATTTTAGCCTTAGTCCCCTTATTAGCCTTCAGTGACAGCATTAGTGCCTCAGGCTCTAATGGCAATTTGATTGAACATTTTCCCGTGTATATTCAAACGGCAATATCTGTTGGTGTTATCGCAGCTATTATTTTGGCGGGTAAATATGTTTCAGCACCTTTATTTCGTTATATCGCCGAAACGCGCTTACGTGAGCTCTTTACGGTATTCGCTTTATTTCTCGTTATAGTTATCGCGGTAATTATGCAAAAGATTGGTTTATCACCTGCCCTAGGTACATTTTTAGCTGGCGTCGTTTTAGCCGAAAGTGAATTTAGACATGAACTGGAAGTTGATATTGAACCGTTTAAAGGACTATTACTTGGTTTATTTTTTATTACTGTCGGTGCGTCAATAGATTTTCCATTACTGTTTGATGAACTAGGTTTAGTGACATTATTAGTCGTGTCGTTAATTGTTATCAAAGCTGCGGTATTATTTTGTTTAGCGACGTTATTTAAAATGGCGAAAAAGCAAAGGTTACTATTTACCCTCGCGTTAGCCCAAGGAGGTGAATTTGCTTTTGTACTGCTATCACTCACTTCTACTTTGCAAATACTCACACTAGGGCAGAGTAAAATCACCACTTTAGTGGTCGCTATCTCTATGCTGATGGCTCCTGTTTTATTGATCATTTATGAAAAAATACTCAACAAAGAGCAAGAGGACGCTAAAGAATTTGATAAACCCGAAGATATAGAGGCCACCAAAAGCGTTATCATTGCGGGTTATGGTCGTTTTGGCCAAATAGTAGGTCGTCTACTTAGCTCGCAAGGTTATCATCTGTCTATTTTAGACCACAGTCCAAGTCAAATTGACATGTTAAAGAAATTTGGCAATAAAGTATTTTATGGTGATGCTGCACGTAAAGACTTATTAGAAGCTTCCGGCGCAAAAGAAGCGCAGTTGTTAGTAATAGCTATTGATGAGCCGGATAAAATCATTGAAATTGCCCTACTCGCGCAAAAGCATTACCCAAATTTACAAATTGCTGCCCGTGCTATTGATCGCCATCATGCTTATGAGTTATTACGTATCGGTGTAAAAGCAATTAAACGAGAAACGTTCGAATCAGCTTTGGAACTAGGCATTTCAGCGTTAGAGTTACTAGGAAATAGCACCGAGAGCTCTAAACGTGCTGGCAAATTATTTTCCGATCACGATAAAGAATCAATGCATGTTTTATCTAGAGTCTGGGGAGACGATCATAGTTACGGTGTTGCAGTGAAACAACGCATGGAGCTGCTTCAACAAGTACTCATTAGTGATAAAGAAGACCAGAGTAAAATGCAGACTTGTCAAAAGTTAAAAGAAGGAAATTAAAACTATAAAGTTAAAAACGATAAAAGCAACTTCACTGATAAAATGCAAAAAGCCCTTATCACAAAGATAAGGGCTTTAATTAACAATTTAATACTGATAATTTAAATTATTGAGTTAATTCATTTTTTGTTATTGCAGCAATTACATAGGGAATAACCATTATTTAATCACTGCGCCTAAAACTGAAACAGCTCACAAACTCTGAAACATGCGTCTTGAATGGTAATGGGTATATATTGTATGGGCAGTAAACTGGAGACGAAAAAAAAGCCCTAAAATGGGCTTGTGCTACTTAGTAGTAATTATACCAATATCATTGGCGCTTTCTATTACTCACAATGAGTAACGATTAAAGCTTAATAACGGCCATTTTATCCTGAGACATATCGTGCATTGTGTAAGCAATGCCGCCAGTATTATATCCCGACTGCTTCCGCCCAGCGAAAGGCATCCAATCAACCCTAAATGCACTATGATCATTCACCATCACTGCAGTAGCCTCTAATTCTCGAATGGCTTTCATTGCTACATCAAGATTTTTTGTAAACACTGACGCTTGAAAGGCATATTCCAATGAATTAGCTTGAGCAATAGCTTTGTCAATATCGGTATAGCTATATACACAAACGACAGGACCAAAAACTTCCATAGTAGAAACTTTAGCATCAACTGGTGGCTCAAGAAGTACCGTTGGTGCATAGGTGGTTTTTCCTAATCGTTTACCTCCAGTAACAAGTGTTGCGCCCGCTGCCACAGCTTCATCAACCCAAGCAGCAACCCGGTCAACTTCTTTAGGTCGAATAAGTGGTCCGCACTCTGTAAATTTATCTATCGCATTACCAACAATGAGTTTTGCTGCGCCATCAGCCAACATTTGTGCAATATATTTTGCTTTGGCCTTAGGGGCAAAAATACGTTGAACAGACACACACACTTGTCCTGAATGATAAAAACCACCTTTAAGTAAACTTGGGATCATCTCCTCAATATCTGCACTATCTTCGATAAGAACAGGGGCAACTCCGCCATGTTCTAATGCACAGCGTGTACCTGGTGCTAACTTAGAACGCAACATCCAACCCACTTTAGCCGAACCAATGAAACTGAAAAATGCCACACGTGGGTCGGTGATCATTTTTTCAGAGGTAGGGATATCACAGGCAATAAAATGGCACCAGTGAGGGGGTAAGCCTGCTTCATGTAATATATCAACAAATGCCTTACAAGATAACGGCGTATCTCGTGCTGGCTTAACTAACACAGGGCAACCTGCAGCAACGGCTGGCGCAACCTGATGCACGATTAAATTCAACGGGTGATTAAACGCAGAGACAGCAACGACAATACCAATCGGCTCTTTGGTGGTAAAGGCTATTCTACCCGCGCCTGCTTGAGTTAAGTCCATCGGTATTTGGCTACCGGTTAATTTAGAGATTTCTTTGGCGCAAAGCTCAACACCATCAATAGCTCTAGCAACTTCAACACGCGCATCGGCCAGTGGTTTTCCCCCTTCACTGGCAATTAATAGCGCTAATTCATCTGCTCTTTGAGAAAGTAGTACCGCAGCTTTTTTGAGTATTTTAATACGCTCAAATGCAGGAAGCCATTGATGGCTGTCTTTAAAGAGTTGTTGGGAGCTTGTTAAATATTTATCAATTTTATCCCAAGTAACTGTCGGAACTGACCCTACATGACTTTGATCAAAAGGGTTAACCACATTAAGTTTTTCCGGCCCGTTCTTTTTTCCAGAAACGCTACTTTTCTTTGCATTAGCCATAATATTTCTCTTTAATAGTTGAAAGTGCTTTGCCCAAAGGCTTCATATAAAGTTATATTAAACAAACCTTTTCAGCTAATTCATCAATTAATACTCTCTGATTTTCAGAGTAATCAACTGGTAATTCAACAAGATGCACTCCCCCTGCAGAGAAGGCTTTTTCATAGGTAGGTATTAGATCTTGGGCACAAGTGACTCTATGCCCTGTTGCGCCATAACTTTCTGCATATTTAACAAAGTCAGGATTACCAAACTCTAAGCCCCAATCATCAAAACCTGCACTGGCTTGCTTCCAGCGAATCATGCCATAAGAATTATCATTTAATACCGTTACCACTAAGTTCAAACCTAGACGAATGGCAGTTTCTAATTCTTGTGAGTTCATCATAAAACCACCGTCACCACATATCGCCATGACTCTTTGATCTGGGTTTAACATGGCAGCCATCATGCCTGAAGGAAGACCTGCTCCCATAGTGGCAAGGGCGTTATCAAGTAATACCGTATTAGGCTGATAAGCCTTATAGTTACGCGCGAACCAAATTTTATAGATGCCATTATCCAAGGCGATAATATCTTTATCAGCCATTACTTTTCGAATATCGGCAACAAAACGTTGTGGAATAATAGGAAAACGAGCATCACCTGCCCCTTCTTCAATATGCTCATCAATCGCTAACTTTATTTTTTCAAAATATGTACGATCAAATTGAACTTCACCGCCTAACTTAACTTTTAATGCATCAACAGATGCAGCGAGATCGCCAATAACTTCAATTTGTGGAAAATAGACTTGGTCAACTTGCGCTGACTTATAATTTATATGGATAACTGTCTTACCACCTTGTTCCATAAAAAATGGCGGTTTTTCAATGACATCATGTCCAATATTGATAATTAGATCTGCTCGCTCAATAGCGCAATGTAAATAATCGCCCGCGGATAATGCTGCCGTCCCCAAAAATAGGCTTGAACGTTCATCAACAACACCTTTACCCATTTGCGTAACAAAAAACGGAATACGAGTAGCATGAACAAAGTTACACATTGCCTCACGAACATTTTGCCGGTTAGCACCTGCGCCAATTAATATTAACGGCATTTTTGCTGACTTAATTAATGTTACAGCCTCCTTTAGCACGATATCACTCGCATGAGCATAATGCCGTTTATGTGGTGTCACTACTTTTTCAGTACAGTCTTCTGCGGCAATATCTTCCGGTAATTCTAAAAGCAAGGCTCCGGGCCGTTCTTCTTCACTAAGACGAAAAGCTTCTCGAACTAGCGATGGAATAGTATCTCCGTGCACAATTTGTTTAGACATTTTACAAATAGGTGCAAACAAGCCAACCACATCAATAATTTGGAATTGGCCCTGCTTTGACTTTTTAATGGGCTTTTGCCCGGTAATCATAATTAAAGGCATGCCCCCTAAGTGAGCATAAGCGGCAGGTGTTGCCAAATTTGTAGCACCGGGACCAAGTGTAGCCATACAAACACCCGCTTTTCCGGTTAGGCGACCATAAGTAGCAGCCATAAAGCCCGAACCTTGCTCATGGCGAGTAAGTACTAACTTAATGGTAGATTTACGCAAAGATTCAACCATGTCCAAGTTTTCCTCCCCAGGTACCGCAAAAATGTACTCCACCCCTTCGGCCTCGAGCGCTTGTACAAATAAATCTGATGCCTTTATCTTATTCTCAATCATAGTTTTTCCCTAAATTAGCCTAACCTTAGAGATTAAAAGTCACTGAATTATTTAAGTATTAAAATGGCTGTTAAATCACTTTCAACACGTTAATTACCGCATAAATTTCATCTCATAGAATATTCTAGACCATAGAAAAAATGCTTCCATAAATATGGAGATTGAAACCTGATATTTAGAAAATGAATATGCCTGCTTAAAATAATGAGAGACTTATCAACACCCGTATTTTTGATGTGATCATATACAAAATTGGGGTTTATTAGCGCGCACAGATGACGAACATACTATTTCTATAATGGAAAGATTGTACTGTTTCTACTAAGCTCTCTCTATTAAGGACATCAAATATGGTAGTTAAGAGCATTGTGCTCTAAAGGGAATAAAGGGAATAAAATGCAACAAGAGCTAGATGCCAAGGACGAATTAATTAAGTCACTTCGAATAGAACTCATAGCAGCCCAAGAAAATGAACACCGATTGACTACGCTTATTCAATCGGCTCCTATCTGTATTCATGAAATTAACTTAGCAGGCCAGATCACCTCAATGAATGGAACGGGTCTTAATATGATGAATATGAAAAAAGAAGAGGAAGTTTGTGGTATTCATTACATAGATTTTGTCTGTGAAAAACAAAAGGTTGAAATAAATGAGTTCTTAACACAAGCATATCAAGGTGAGTTTCATGCTTTTGAATTTAGCCCCGAAGACTCTGAACTTATTTTCAGCTCCTGTTTCGCCCCTGTTTTTGACGAAATGGGTCATGTAGAAAGAGTTTTAGGGTTAACCGAAAATGTTACCGAGCAAAGAAACCATCAAAGAAAATCACGAGAGAGTGAAATTAAATTTCGCAGTATATTTGAGAATACAGAGATCTCTATTTTGAATGAGGATATGTCAGACCTTAAAAGTGCTTTGGAGCAGCTTCGTATTGCCGGAGTGACAGATTTGTATCAATACTTGAGAGAACACCCGCAAAAAATAATTGAATTTACCGGCATGGTCAAAGTAGTCAATGTGAATAATGCAACGCTCAAAATGTTTAATTTAACTTCAGAGCATAATTTTATTGAAGAAATATCGAACTCTTTTACCCCTGAGGCAGATGAGGTATTTATCAAGGAGTTATGTGCTATATGGGATGGCGATAAGGTATTTCGTTCTGAAGCTACTTTTACAACAAAAGCAGGTAATAATATACATACTATACTTTCTTATCATATACCTACGTCAAAAGAGGGATTCAAAAGTGTACCCGTTAGTATTGTCGATATTACATTGCAAAAACAAATTGAAGAGGAGTTATTCAAAGCAAGAAAACTTAAATCTATTGGCTTCTTAGCGGGAGGAATAGCCCATGATTTTAATAATATCCTTGCTGGCATGTTTGGTCACCTTGAATTAGCAAAACTAAAATTACCCGCTGAACATGATGCATATCAGCATATTAAAACGGCCAATCAAGCGATGGATAGAGCTACCAACCTAACAAATCAACTACTGACCTTTGCAAAAGGTGGCGATCCTTTAATTGAGACTATAGATGTTAAACAGGTTATTGAAGATTCAATTGAGTTCTCTCTTAGTGGCAGTAGTGTTAAAACTATCCTGACACTACCAAAAAATTTATGGATGCTTAATGCCGATAAAGGGCAATTATCGCAGGTTATAACTAACCTGTTAATTAACGCCGTTCATGCTATGCCCAAAGATGGAATTCTGTCTGTAGAGGCTATTAATATTGAAAATTTCACTCATAACCTTGTTCCCCATCTTTGTGGCGAATTCGTTTGTCTCCAAATTTCTGATAATGGCGTAGGTATCTCTGAGGAGCATAAAAAATATATATTTGACCCTTATTTTACCACTAAACAATCAGGTAGTGGACTTGGCTTAGCTACGGCACACAGCATTATTGAAAAACATAATGGTTTTATCAGTGTGGAGTCGGAACTTGGTAAAGGCACAACATTTAGTATCTATCTGCCAGCAAGTTCAGATGTACAGATAACTAATAATGTATGGTTCAATGAAACAAAAAACCTCACGAAAAGTTCAGGCAATGTCTTATTGATGGATGATGAAGAAATGATTCTGGATATATCAGTGGAGATGCTTATAGCCTTAGGCTATTCAGTTGAAACTGCTATTGATGGGAAAAATGCGCTAGAAAAATATATTGATGCTGATAAGTGCGGTAAACCTTTTGATGTTGTTATTATGGATTTAACCATTCCTGGTGGTAAAGGTGGCGAAGAGGTCATAACGGAGCTACTTGATATTAATCCTCTGGTAAAAGCCATTGTTTCAAGTGGATACTCCACCGGTAAGATTATGTCCAATCATACCGAATATGGATTCAAAGGTAGGCTAGTCAAACCATTTCGGATGAAAACTTTAGAGGATGAGTTATGTAAAATACTCGATTAATATTGATGTTATTGTGATGACATAGTTCATTTAGCCCCCTAATTGATGTGTTACTATACCCTTTATAATATTTTGCTAATACTTTGAAACGCTAGCCAACAATGATAACTAAATTGACTAACAGAACCCCATTCAACAACTTCACTGACAAGTGCTTTTCCTCTTTGCTAACGTTAACACCGCTAATAATCCTGAACGTTTTCTTGTTTTTTTTTATTACCCCATTACAAGCAAAAACAATTAGCACTTTAACCAAAGAGGTCTTTAGTGAGCTTCATCAATGTGATAAAAAATTTGAGTATGACATTTATTTTTTTAACCGAAAGGTTGGTTATTTACACCGTAAAATAAAGTGGTATAACAGCGAAACGACTACCAAAGCAACAGTAACATCTTACGGTGAAGTGAGTTTTTTATGGCTTGAGTCAACCTACCAGCAAAAGAGTTCGATGCAATATTCCTTTCAATACCATCACTTTTTAACGCCAAGATTTTCTCAGAAGTTGACTGGGATTAAATCAAGAGAAATGGAAGCTGATATTGCTGATAATGGCCTTTCATCAACGGTCACCTTAAATAATGAAGTATCTCACTACCAACACAAAGGTGAAAATAAAAACCAGGCATTATATGACATTGATACATTAGGAGCACAAATTAGGCTTAATTTATTACAAGGAAAAACACGCTTTAAACTTTCTCGCCAGGCAAGTAATAAAATTGAAAACTATCAATTTGAAGTCGCTGGTAATGAAGCGATCATCCATGACAAATGGGGAAAGTTAACCGCGATTAAAGTGATTGAAATAGGTGAACATGAAAATATGGTTTTATGGTTTTCAAGTAAACACGACCATCAATTGATCAAGGCTGAACTCGATATGGTCTTTTCTCCGATAGTATGGTTATCTCACTTTAGTCAACAATGTTGATCGTAATGGGGATGTTCGCTTTATTAGGTTTTTCTATTGGTTATTGTCCATACATCAACATCAAGATCATTATCGCTAATCGCTTTATTCAAACGTTTTAAAAAGCGTTCTTTGCTTTTCGGATTAACAATCAATACAATGCCGGCTTTTTTCCCTGTCATGGCTGAATAAAATAGCGCCTGCCCTAAAGACTCAGCCCATTTCTTCCCCCAATCATACTCTATAGCATGGGTATCGGTTAAACAATCAACCCGCGTTTTATCTATTAATACATGCTCTATTTCCCCCTGACAATGAGCATCAACAAAGTCTGCTTCCCGCCATTTAGCTGATTTAGCTGATTTAGCTTGAGCAAAGTTACTCGTAGAAAATAAAGTAACCAGAGTGAAGATTATCAGTGATGTTAAGAGTACAAGTGGTACAAAGAAAAACTGTTTAATCATTTTTTATTTCAAATTCTTATTATTGTTATTGTTGGTGTATTAAACTGGTATCTTCTCTTTCAAAACCATGACATACATAGCCAGTTATCTTGCGTTTTTTCTTAGATATTTGATGAAAGTGCTCATAACCCACTGAAAATGCAAACGGATTGGCATTGTAGTCGGCATAAGACTGATCACTACCGTTCTTAGCTTCTCTCGCACCTGCGGCGAAAGAACTTAAAAAGTCGTCTCGATTGTTGAGTAAGATAGTTATTGAGCCCTCCCCTCCATCAACAAGTTCTAGCGCGCCTAATGCAATATATTTATCAACAACTGCGTTATTGAAAAAGCCACTATATTGATCCGTTTCAACATCATAGGAAACGGGAGAATCACCTGATGCTTCCATTAACGAAACAAATAGCTCTTTTACTTTTTTTGAAATCACCCACAGTTCCTTGCTTAATACATTTTTAGTTCATTAACTTACTTCTAATTTTACTTTTTATTTAAAAAATTAACTAGAGTATTTACCAATAATCCCAGAGGATTCATTACTTTTTTATAATAGAAAGTATCGGTAACTACGACAACGAGTCATGGCATCAAATGGATAAATCGTGCAACACTAGTGCTAAAGTCAAAGTCATTGATCGTATTCAATTTAAATCCCCTTACCGTACTTATGAAAAACAAGCTTTTATGGTATTATTCAGCTATAAATAATGATGGTAGTAAACCCTGTGGGTTTTATTTCATTCTATTATGAGAAGGTAACGCTCTATTTATCAGCTGACTTACCTGTCACCGATCAACGTATTAACTTATATGTATTATTAATAATTACAAACTTATGGCCAAAAACACTTTCACACCTGATTTACTTGAACAACACTTCACCAAAAATGAATGGCAAAAAGGCACTAGGCTTTATAATGCTAACGGCATAAAAACTTGCGCCTTAGATGGTGAAACAATTCGTGGCGTAGTTTTTAGTGAGCGCTCAAATCAGTCGAGTTATTTAACCCGTTTAGTCTTTAATAGTAACCAGAGTGATATTGCCAGTTATTGTGATTGTTATGTCGGGCGTGATTGTAAGCATGGGGCAGCCTTAGCACAGTATTTTATTCATGAGCATTTTGACCAAAACAGTATTGCCACTTCTGAAAAAGTAATAGATAAATGGCTTAGCCGATTTCAAGCTCAGCCAAGTAGATACCAACCTAATAGTCAAAATAAATCCTTGTTATATTTTTTAAAGCCCAACAGCTATAACGAAGATGATTATCTCACTTTAGGTATTAAATCTGCTCGCCCAAGAATTAGTGGCGGTTGGAGTCATTCTCTTGGTAGTGAATATTCAGCGAGTACGTTAATTAATAGTGCCTATGCTACTAACGATGATGTTGCTGTACTTACCGAGCTTATGCGTACTAACCAGTATGGCGAAACCATTAAGTACTTTGATTTATTCGAACGTATTATAAAAACTAATCGCTGTTTTTGGCATGGCACATATGATTTAAACGAAGCGATCACCTTAAGTGAGCCGATAGAAGCGCAATGGCAGTGGTTAGCGCTAGATAACCATTTACATACCTTGCAGCTCATTTTAAATGAGCCTTGTGAAAACATTCATATTATTAAAGCACAGCCACTTTGTTTTTATGATGAAGAAAAAAATTGTTTCGGAAAAATTAATACCAATACACAATGTGATTTCGAAGCTGGTTTACTCAACTCGCCTATTTTTGAAGAAGATAAATTACCTTGGGTAATGAGTAAACTATCGATGTCATTAGGTGAAGCGGTTCAGCGTTTGCCTAAACCAAAAACACAATATTCACAAGAATTAACAAAGCCCGACGTATATTTGCATTTTTCTACGCCGACAGAATCTAATCCACAAACAGGTTTTGTACGCGTTAATTTTTCTTATCAAGGCTGCTTGGTTAACCCTCATTATGAGAGTGTTACCATCACCCCCTCAGAGCTAACGGATAGTGAAAGCGACGTTAAAATTTATCGCGACTTAGCATTTGAGCAAACGGTCATTGATAAACTGACCACGTTAAAGTTTAGTGCTCAACCTAAACCAAAGCGTTACACTTTTACTAATGAAGATTATTTAACTAAAGATAAAACACCTAAATTTTCAATGTTGATGCAAAATCGTTATGTTTGGCATCATTTTTTGCATCAAGAAGTACAATTACTTAAAGATCTGGGCTGGAATATTAGCTTTGCTGATGATTTTTATTATAAACCGCTGACCACAGATAGCGTATTTGATGCTGAAGTCATTGAAACCGATGACCATGATTTTTTCTCATTAGGGTTAAACTTAACCATTGATGGTAGGAAAATGCCCGCGTTCCCTATTTTACTAAGCGCTATTGAACAACTACCGAAATCAGCATTGCTTGACCGTGATAAAGAGCAACTGATTTCGCCTGACGCCCCTATTTATGTTGATCTAGACAAAGGTGATTTTATTGCTTTGCGCTATCAAAGCGTACAACCAATCTTAAAGCAATTTATCGAACTCTTTATGCCCAATGCCTTAAATAAAGATGGCACCATGGAGCTTTCGCGTTTTCAAAGTCATCAAACGTTATCGATGTTAGATGATCAAGGAGTGATAGCAAAAGGCACAAGTAAATTAAGAGCCTTGGCTGATAAATTAAAAGACTTTCAAAAAGTCACCACTGTTGCTGTACCAACAGGTTTAAACGCGACTTTAAGAGCCTATCAGCACCAAGGACTTAATTGGCTGCAATTTTTACGAGAGTATCAATTAAACGGCATTTTAGCTGATGACATGGGGTTAGGGAAAACCATTCAAACCTTGGCGCATTTATTAATTGAAAAGCAGCAAGGCAGATTGACACAGCCGGTATTAATTGTTGCTCCCACCAGTGTTATTTTTAACTGGGCGAATGAAATAGAAAAATTTACGCCGCAACTTTCTTATCAAGTATTACACGGTAGCAAACGCCATCAACACTTCGGTTGTCTTGAGCGAATTGAAGGTGATGATAACCTTGAGAAACAGGTTGATATAATTATTACCAGTTATGCATTAATTACCAAAGATTTAGATCTTTATGCGGAGAGAAACTTTTATTATCTTGTGCTCGATGAAGCCCATTATATAAAAAACACCAAAACTAAATTATACCAAGCATTTTTAACACTTAAAGCGCAGCATAAGTTGTGCTTAACAGGTACGCCGATGGAAAATCATTTAGGCGAGTTTTGGGCACAATTTAATTTTTTACTGCCTGGTTTCTTAGGTGGACAAAGACAATTTACCAAACTATTTAGAACCCCGATAGAAAAGCACGGCGAGCTAGAGCGTAAGCAGTTATTAAACCAACGTATTAAGCCGTTTATATTACGTAGAACCAAAGATAAAATAGCCACTGAACTACCGCCGAAAACTGAAATAGTTCAAACGCTTCGTATTGAAGGTAAACAAGCTGAGTTGTATGAATCAGTACGTTTAGCTATGGATAGTCGCTTAAAAGATATCATTGCTGATAAAGGCTTAAAGCGTAGTCAGATAGAAGTATTAGACGCGTTATTAAAGCTAAGACAAGTCTGTAATCACCCTAAGTTATTAAAACTTGAAGGGGCTAAAAAAGTAAATCAATCCGCTAAGCTTGATTATTTAATGGAAACATTGCCAGAGCAAATAGATGAAGGCCGTAAAGTATTAATCTTTTCACAGTTTACCAGCATGCTTGCCTTGATAGAAGAAGAGCTAATTGAAGCCGGCATTACTTATGTTAAATTAACGGGCTCAACCACAAATAGACAAGAGGTCGTTGATAAGTTTCAAGACGGTGAAGTTCCTGTCTTTTTAATTAGCTTACGCGCGGGTGGCGTCGGTTTAAACTTAACCGCAGCCGACACGGTTATTCATTTCGACCCTTGGTGGAATCCTGCGGTAGAAAACCAAGCAACTGACAGAGCGTATCGTATTGGCCAAGACAAACCGGTATTTGTTTACAAACTGATTATTGAAAATTCGATAGAAGAAAAAATTCAAAAAATACAGCAAAACAAAGCTGAACTAGCCAAAGCATTGTTATCTGAAGAAGTCAGCGATAGCAAACTGAGCTTAACCGATGATATTTTAGGCTCACTGCTTTCACCGCTGAGCTAAGATAAATAATCACCTAGAATGAAAAAAGATAAAGGCTGATACATTAGGTACCAGCCTTTTTTGCATAACAAGATAAGTATATTCAATTGAATATACTTACTTAATTAAGCCCAATATTTCTTTAAACTCCGGTGCTCGGCAGTCTTTAACTAACTCAAACAAACACATCTCTAATCCTGTTAGCTCAACCCCATTATTGACCAGTTTTTGTATCGCTAAGTTTTTATTTGCTAAGGTACGTGAAGACACACAATCAGTCACCAACTCTACCTTAAAGCCCATTCGTTTTAAACTTAACGTGGTTTGATAAACACAAATATGCGCCTCAATGCCACAAATGATCCATGTATCTACATTTTCGGCTTTAACGTTTTTCATAAACTGAGCATCTTCACAGGCATCAAAAGTAAACTTATCAATTGGTTTTTGATTGCTAGGCAGAGAGTTAGATTCAGACATAGCTAAAGAACTAGGTCCTGCGCTAAGCAACAAACTCAATTCATCAACCGTTGAACCTAATCTATCTGGATTTTGTTCAAGCCATAAAATAGGTAAAGAAAGTGCTTGTGCACCTTTAATAAGCTTTTCACAATTTGAAATTAAAATAGCACTATCATGTACCAAACTAGCCAATTGACCTTGTATGTCGACAACAATAAGGCCGGTCTTTTCTTTTTTTAACATAGCTTTTTAAACCTAGATAAGTTCTTAAAAATTACTGTCATATAATGCCCTTTAAACCGGTAAAAAAGCGAGTTATTAATTAGGGTCTGTTGATCTTTCAGGGTTAAAATTTATTCAATTTAAAACGGATTTACTCGCGGCGTGAGCTTTGAGTTTTAGTTATTCTATTCAATAAGCGAACAACAATGAGTAAATTCGTTTTAAATGAACCTAAAGGCAGCACTTGTTTGAAATTTAGACGGCGTTATCGCATGTTCGTGTAGCCAGCTACACGTCACATGCTCTGTCTTGTATGAATACCAAACAAGTTGCTGTAAAAGCAACCTCTAAAGTTCAACAGATCCTCTTATTCATAATGCAAAAAGGATGTAACTTCTATTTAGTTGGCGACATACTATCTGGCATCAATACGGTGATAACTTGCCCTTTTGAGCAAATGACACCATTGGCAGACAATGTGATATCGACGATAATTTTACGATCTTTCACTTGACTAAAACGACCAATTAATTCTAATTCAACACCCTGTGGTGTTGGCGCTAAATAACTAATATTCAGTGCTCCAGTGACAAATCGTAAAGCAGGTAAACTACCCATCTCACGTTTTTGTGCGAGATAGGCCATGGCTGAGGCGCTGCCCGTTCCATGACAATCAATCAATGAGGCAGTCATGCCGCCGTAAACAAAACCTGGAATAGCGGTAAAAATATCTGAAGGGGTAAAACGTGCAACAGTGGTGCTCGCTAACAAATCATGCTCATCAATGTGCTGCCAGTAACTTTTTAACTGGTGACCGTTCGGGTTATTTTTACCACAGCCATAACAGTGGCTTAGCTCTTCAGGGTAACAGTCTTGAAAATATTGTTTGTTCATAATAAGCCTTGTTTATATTAAATCTAAGTAACTTAGCCAATAGGTCGTAAATCATCAATCACTTTACCATCGTCTGCTAAAGTACCTAGTGCAACCAATTCAACCAAGCCACTGAGTTTGGTAATTTTTTTCAAGCTGGTGCTAATGCTCTCAATTACACCGATAATATCAGTCTCAGAATACGCATTAACATCTAACTCACATTGCAAGCTCATTTGGTCATTGTAATTGACTTGAGTCACTGATAAGCGCATTTTGGTGATGTGAGGATGGTCTTTTCGTACTTGCTCTATTTGCTCTGCATGCACGAACATGCCTTTAACTTTGGTTGTTTGGTCAGCGCGACCTAACCAGCCTTTTATGCACATGTTTGTTCGACCACAGGCACTCATCTCAGAATGTACTGCCGACAAATCTCCCGTCGCAAAGCGAATAAGCGGATAATCACTATTAAAACTAGTGACAATAACCTCTCCGATTTCGCCATCGCTAACGGGGTCTAATGTACCTGGACGGACTATTTCTATCAGTAAATCTTCAGCAATGATAAAACCATCATCACTTATTGATTCAAAACCAATAAGGCCTACATCTGCACTAGCATAGGCTTGTAAGGTGTTAATACCTGCCGCGTCAAATTCTGCTCTAAGTCCTTTGGGCAGAGCTTCTCCTGTAACTAACGCTTTGGTAATACTGGAAACATCTCTATTTTCTGCCTTGGCTTTATCAAGTAATATTTTCAAGAATGAGGGTGTACCACAATATCCCTGTGGTTTTAAATGCTCAATAACATCAAGCTGCTGCTCAGTTTGTCCTGGCCCAGCAGGAATAACCACACAACCACATGCTCTAGCGCCTGAATCAAGAATAAATCCGCCCGGAGTTAAGTGATAAGACAAGCAGTTTTGCACAAGATCACCCTCTCGAAATCCTGCCGCATAAAATGCTTGCCCCATTCGCCACCAATCATTACTGGTATTTTCGGGATCATAAATAGGTCCTGGTGATTGAAAAATTCGGCCTATGTTAGCCGTTTTAGCATTTAAACCACCTAATGGAGAGTTTTTACTCTGTAACTTCATCAAGTCAGATTTACGGGTAATGGGGAGTTGCGCAAGTAATTCACGGCTGGTAATTTCATCGGCAACAATATGCGCTAACGTCTGACTATAATGCTGACACTCTTGCTTAGCGTAGCTGATAAAATCAGGTAAGCGCGCTAGTAGAGACTGCTCACGTAGCTCATTGTTTTGGCTTTCTTTTTGGTAAAAAAATTGTTTCATGATGACTCGATAATTTAGAAATATAATAATTTATAAATAGATAACATTAGTTTTTCATATCGTCTTTTATTTACTACACGTACTTTCAGAAAGTAGTCAGTTCGTTCGAGTTTTAGGAGATAGCACGGAGCTTACGGATGTAAGTTTCGACAACAAAACCGAGTGAAATGCTGATTACCTGACACGCACATTTTTATAACCAACGCTTACGTCTTTTGTATGACTTCAGGTTTTTAAAGCTTTTCCGCTCTTCGTTACCGCCACCTAAATAAAACTCTTTTACATCTTCGTTGCTAAGCAATTGCTCTTGCGTACCATCAAGTACAATCTTGCCCGACTCCATAATATACCCATAGTCTGCGGCTTTAATCGCATAGTTAGCATTTTGCTCAACTAACAGCATAGTAATACCCTGATCTTTATTTATCTTTTTAATAATGCCGAAAACTTCTTTTACTAATAAGGGTGATAAACCCATTGATGGTTCATCTAAACAAATCATTTTAGGACGCGCCATTAATGCTCTGCCTATGGCCAACATTTGCTGCTCACCACCAGATAAATACCCTGCTAGGCCGGTGCGTTCTTTTAAACGCGGAAAATAATTAAACACCATCTCGAGGTCTTGATTGATATAGGCATCATTACGCGTATAAGCCCCTAGTTTTAGGTTTTCGATTGACGTCATATCTTCAATAATACGACGGCCTTCCATCACCTGGATCAGACCACTACGTACAACGTCTTCCCCATTTTTCTTATCAATGCGCTCGCCCATAAAGGTAATATCACCTTTAGTCACTTCACCATATTCACTGCGTAATAAACCTGAAATAGCTTTCAGTGTTGTTGATTTACCTGCGCCATTAGGTCCAAGTAAGGTGACAACTTCTCCTTCTGGCACGTCTAATGTTACGCCGCGAAGTACTTGAATAACTTCGTCATAAACCACTTCAATGTTGTTAACCGATAGAATCGGAGAAGCCGTTTGAATTTTTACTGCCGCCTGTGACATATTAAACTCCTTTAAAATGTAACTATCCATCTTTTGGTCATTTAGCCCAACTTCGTTGTCGAACGTACTCATTGACTAGCGTCAACTCCGTGCATTCTTCTAGAATTTGAACCAAATGACTGCAATATGAACAGCTACTATGTAATTAAACACTTATTTATCTAATTGAAGAATCAAGCATCGATCCTCTAAATATTTGGTGCTGCAGCGGCATTGTCGTCGCTGCGGTGCCAAATATGACGAAGATTAAAAACCTAACCAGTCATCACGACGTTTCAAAGTTACTTCTGATACTTTTTCAATCTTAATATCACCACCGTTGTAGTTACCTTTATAGATATTTACTTGGTTAATGCCACGGTGATCTTCATTGGTCCAATTAGCCGCTAAACAGACACCATCTAAACCTTTAGGTACCCAGTTTTTATTAACGTACATGCCTTTTTTAACATTTTCACCTGTGATGCCGCCGTTATCTTTAGCCCACTCCATCGCTTCTTTCATGAAGTATGTTGAACATACGCCACGCATGTAATGATGAACGCGCTCTTCTTTACCTGATTTATCTGACATTTTTGAAATTTCATGTACCAGTTTCATACCGGGTACATCGTCATTCCAGAACGGTGTCATCGTTGGGAAGATGTAATTCTTGATACCTTCACCTGCCGCTTTAAATACATTCTTGTCGCCACCCCAGATATTTGACATAAACTGAATATCAACACCAACGGTATTACACGATTTAACTAACGACAGTACTGAACCACCTAAGTTACCTATATAGCCGTAGTTTGAACCTGAGCTTTTAATACTTAGACATTGCGCTTTAAAATCACCTGGTTTCATTGAAATAACTACAGGAGGCATAACATTAAAACCAAGCTCTTGTGCATATTCTGCACAAGCAGCTTTAGGCGCATTAGGGAAAGGATGGTTTGCACCAATATGGGTGAACTTGGGTTGACCTTTTTCGCCTTTAGTTTTCCAATCATCTGCAGCCCACTGCACTAAACCACGACAAGCATCGGAATAAGAAGCACCATAAAAGAAGTTATAAGGTGCCGGTTTTTTAGTATGTGGGTTCTTACCTGTTGGGTCGGTTAAATGTCCAGAATAAGACGCAGAAAAAACAGGTGTTTTATCACGGGCAACAAACGAAATTAATGCTTCAGTATCTGCCGTGCCCCAACCTTGCATAGCAACCATGCTTTTACGTGATTTCCACTTTTTATAAGCAGCAATAGCTTGTGGAACTTTATAAGCATAATCAATCGTTTCAGACTCTAACTTAGTGCCATTAATACCACCATGAGCATTGATATAGGCCAGTGAATCACGAACACCATTAGCATAATTTTTACCGACAAAAGCAGTAGGGCCTGACATGTCAGCTAAGTGACCAACAAAAACAGAATCCTCTGCTTGCACTTGGCTAGTAGAACTTAAAGCGATACACGTAGTAATTGAACTTAGTAATAATTTTTTATGTTTAATGTTATTCATCTGAACATTCCTCAACTTTTTATTTAGATCCTATTTCTATAAGTAATGTTTATATCAATAGGTCGCAGTATTATTTTTATGTTTCTTCGTACTCTTTTGTAGTTAGCCCCATAGCTAACTACGATTACTCTCCCTTCATTTATCGGTGTTTTAAAACCTAATAAGCAAATGGATAGAATTTCCAATAATTTTTTATTTGCGCCCAACGATGCGCCAAACCTTCGGGTTCAAAAATTAAGAAGCCGATAATAACTAAGCCAATAGCCATTTCTTTGATATACGCTAAGCCGTCAACAACCATAGGAATATTACCCCACTCAGTCATCTTCATTAGCCCTACGCCAGTGCCTAACACTTCAGGTAAAAACACCATGAATATGACGCCCATCAAAGTCCCTTTTATCGAGCCTAAGCCACCAATAATGATCATGGCTAAGAATTGAATAGACATCATGATGGTAAAACCTTCGGCTGAGACATAACCCAAATAATGGGCATATAACGCACCACCAATGCCGGCATAAAAAGAAGATATACCAAAAGAAAGTAGACGGTATTTATTTAACTTTACCCCCATAATCTCAGCAGATAAGTAATGATCACGTACGGCAACAAAAGCACGTCCGTCACGACTACGCATTAAGTTACAGCCCCAGATAAACATAAAGACTAGAGAAAATAAGGCGATATAATAAAAACTTTGGTCGGTGTCAAAATCAAAACCAAATAAGCTCACCGGATTGGCCATTGAACCTGATGAACCACCAGAGAACCAATCTGCACGGGCAAAGAAATCTTCAATAATAAACTGCGAGGCCAGCGTAGCTATGGCTAAATACAAACCTTTAATTCGAGCAGCTGGCGCACCAAACATCATGCCAACGCCCATGGTTAAGAAACCCGCTAAAGGAATACATAAAAACACCGGAATATTAAAACTGGTGTTTAGCCAGGCTGAGGCAAAGGCGCCAAAACCAAAGAAAGCACCATGCCCTAAAGATATTTGTCCGGTGTAGCCCACTAAAATATTCAAACCTAAGGCTGCAATGCCTAAATAAGATATTTGAATTAATAAGGTAATAAAGTATCCATCAACAACTAACGGTGCAAAGCACAACGCTATGATGGTAAAAATAGTCACCCAACGGATGGTTTTCGTTTCAAAAATTGTATTATCTTGTTTGTAGCTGGTACGGAAATCTCCGCACGGGCGCATCGTTAAACTCGACATGAATCACTCCTAAATATTTGTATTGTTACTTTTTATTACTTTTGTGCTGTACCAATTAAATTCGCTCAATGTCTTGGGTGCCAAATAAACCGTAAGGCTTGAACCAAAGAATAATTAACAACACATAAAATGGTGCGATGTCGTACATATTACCTATGTGTAAATATTGACTATCAAAAAACTCAGCGACGTTTTCCAATACACCGATAATAATACCGCCAACAATGGCACCAACAATCGAGTCTAACCCACCTAAAATAACGGCTGGAAATACTTTGATGCCCATAATCGACAGTGAATCTGACACACCATTAACCATACCGATAACAATACCTGCAGTAGCGGAAACCGTTGCCGCAATGCCCCAGCTCATAGCAAAGACATGCTTTACCGACACACCTAAACTTTGCGCTGCTTGTTGATCGAAAGCTGTCGCTCTCATCGCTAAGCCATGCTTGGAATGTTTAAAGAATAAATAGAACGCGACCATGATAATTAATGCAATCACCGTACTCATTAAGTACGCCATTTCTACATTTAATCCCATGATGTTAATCGACTGAGTATCAAATACTTGTGGGTAACTTTGTGGTGAAACACCAAATATCCATTTCATTAACGCTTGGAAGAAAATAGACAGGCCGATAGTGACCATAATCACCGAGATAATCGGCTCACCAATCATTGGACGCAGTACTATCATTTGTAGCAGCACACCAAAACCAGCCATGAAAGCCAGTGATAATAAGAAGCCAACAAAGAATGGCAGTTCTAAGTAAATCAATGATGCCCAACATACCCAGGCACCAATCAATAAAAACTCACCTTGAGCGAAGTTAACAATTTGCGTGGATTTATAAACCAACACAAAACACATACCAATGACACCGTATAACAAGCCAACAATAAGGCCATTGATAATTAATTGAATTAATAGTTCAAAATTCATGATGCTTTCCTCTGGTTTTGACTACTGGTTGATGAATCAGCGTTACCATCACTTTTACCATTATTTTCACCATCACTCTTAATGACCGTAGCCACCTTAAGCTGCGTTTGAATACGTGAGCTACCACCATCTTGGAAGGTGATCACCGTATCGATATCAACCATTTCTTTGTTGTCATAAATAGACTCAATAAGGTCGCCATACTTGTCAGCAATAACGGTGCGTCGTACTTTACGTGTACGTGTTAATTCACCATCATCGGCATCGAGCTCTTTATAAAGCAAAATAAATTTATTGATTTTTTGTGCATCAGGTAAGGTCGCGTTAACCTTTTCAACTTCTTTAGTAAGCTTTTGATAAACCTCAGGCAGCGCTGAAAGGCTAGTGTAGTTAGTAAAACCGTAACCTTGTTGTTCTGCCCATTTAGAAACAATGGAAAAGCGGATACAAATAATGGCGCTTAAGTAAGGTTTGTCTTTACCTAAAATAACGGCTTCACCAATAAATGATGAGAATTTCAGCTTGTTCTCAATATATTGTGGTGAGTACTGCACGCCATTACTCGTTTTAGCTAAATCTTTAATTCGGTCAATAATGACTAAATGCCCTGATGGTTTGAAATAACCGGCATCACCGGTATGCATCCAGCCATCAATAACATCTTCATCAAAAGCTTTTTGGTTATCTAGATAACCGGTGAACATACCAACCGTTCGAGCGATAACTTCACCAACACCGGCTTTATCGGTATTAATAACTTTCACTTCAGCAGTATCAAAAGCCACACCAACACTGTCGTAATCAACATCATTTTCGTTGTGCACTGTGTAAGCGCCACATAACTCTGTTTGACCATAAAGCTGACGTAGCGGAACACCAATAGTTTGGAAGAACCTAAAAGTATCAGGCCCCATTGCCGCGCCGCCTGTTGCCGCTGATTTCAAGTAAGTAAAACCTAATCTATCTTTTAAGGCATTCATCAGTAAAAAATCGGCAAACCATGAACGTTTACCCGCAAGTTGTGCTTTTTCAGACAATGCAAAGGCAAAATCAAATAATTTTTGCTTTAGTGGTGTTGAGTCCATCATGCGAGATTTAACGTCGGCTAAAATACCTTCCCAAACGCGTGGCGCAAGTAAAACAAAACTAGGGCCTATTTCACGTAAGTCGGCCATCAACGTTTCTTGCCCTTCAACAAAGTTGACTATTTGACGAGAGATTAACGCTTGGCCAACGGCATACACTTGCTCCATGATCCATGGCAGTGGCAATACCGATACATAGTTATCACCTGGTAAACGAGGGTCTGCACGTAAATAAGAACTACAGTGCTTAACAAAGTTACCACCGCCTAGAAAGGCTATTTTAGGCTTAGACGTGGTGCCTGACGTAGTACAGTAAATAGCGGTTTCATCAGCATTTGTCGCATCAACATAGGAGTCGTATAAGTCGGGGGACATTTTTTCTATTTCTTGGCCTTGCTTATATATCTCCTCAATAGAAATCAAGCGCTTATCGTCATATTTTCGCATACCGCGCGGATCGCAATAAACAATGATTTTCACATCGGTAATTTCATCGCCTAATTCAAGTAATTTGTCACACTGCTCTTCATCTTCGGCGATAACGACTGTGGCATTACTTTTATTCAGTAAATAAACAACCTCTTCATGTAAGGAATCTTGGAAAATCCCAATAGAATAACAACCCATGGCATGGGCAGAAACTTCTCCCCAAACCCATTCGGGTCTGTTATCACCTAATAAAGCGATAGCCTCTTTAGGGTTAACGCCTAACTTTATTAGCGCGAGGGATAACCATTTGACGCGATTATTATAATCTTGCCAGCTAAATTCGTTCCAAATACCAAACTCTTTTTCACGCATGGCCGTTTCATTTGGCCAATTTTTAGCATTGTGTCTTAATATTTTAGGAAAAGTATCTAACTCTCCCATTTCAAAATCTGGCTTGTTCGTTGGTAATTGCGTAGACATTAGCTAGCCTCCCTTTCTGTGTACGTTTCAGCACTAGAGCTATCAGCTTCATCGTCATCATCTTCTATACCTAAATAAGCACGTTTAACATGAGCATCGGCTATCACTTCATCAGGTAAACCTGACATTAGCTTCTTACCAAAATCAAGCACCATCACTTGGTGTGAAATATCCATTACTACACTCATGTCATGCTCAATCATCACCACTGTAATACCGAATTCTTCATTTAAGTCGAGGATATAACGCGCCATATCTTCTTTTTCTTCTAAATTCATGCCTGCCATCGGCTCATCAAGCAGAATTAATTTGGGTTTTAATGCCATTGCGCGCGCCAACTCAACACGCTTACGTAAACCATAAGATAAAGTGCCAGCGACAGATTTTCTGATATGAGAAATTTCTAAAAAGTCGATGATTTCTTCACAATAACGACGGTGGGCAAGCTCTTCTTTTTGTGCAGATGAAGCCCAATATAAAGGCCCGGTTAACCAGTTATTTTTAAGTAAATGATGACGGCCAACCATAATATTGTCTAAAACCGACATATGACCAAACAGAGCTAAATTTTGAAAGGTTCGTCCCATCCCAAGATCTGCTCTATCGTTTGGGCGTAATGACGTTACATCTTGGTCATTGAAAATAACATTGCCTGAATTAGGGCGATATCGACCTGAGATACAATTCAGCATAGAGGTTTTACCAGCGCCGTTAGGACCGATAATGGAAAATACAGAGCCACGGGGAACTTCAAAGCTAACGTCTGTTAGTGCTTTTACGCCACCAAACGCTAATGAAACATGCTCTACTTTGAGTATTGACTCAGTCATACTCATACTCCTCAATTGATAAAATAATATGTATACCCGTTCCACCTGAAGATGCAGGATTAAGCTGGAATTATGAACGCCTTTAGGCAAGACATTGATTGAAGGGAATGATTGTTCCCTTGTCGAAATCAATAACGCAGCATAAAGCGTTTATAAACTAGCCCCTTGGGGAAAACTGAGCAAAGCATACTCATCGTTACATTTGTTTTTAAGGGAACAACCCTTAACAAAAAATGTGCCTCGATTATGATTCGTTCAGGTTTCCTGAAACGAGCATCTTCAAGTGGTACGGGTATTAATAAAAAAGGAGGGGGAAGTTCCCCCTCCAAAAACGTAACAACAAAATGGGATGTGTTACGCCTGTAGCTAAACTAAAGTACGTATTTCATTGATAATTGGACGTACATTGAGTCCGCATCTTGATCGTCCATAATGAACTGCCCTACTTCACCACCCACTGAAAGTTGCTTAGTTAAGTTTTGAAATAAGTTCACACTCCATTGACTGCGATCATTACCTGACACATCGGCTTCAGCGCGACCATAGAGTACCGTTGTTCTCAATGTCTCAGTCCAAAAGTGACGGTACGCTGCAAGATAAGCAGTAGTTTCTTCAACTTCCTCACCCACGACATCTTTAGTAAAAGCGACACCGACATAACGACCTAACTGTCCTTGATGTAGTTGAAAACGAAAGTCATCTTTACCAAAGGTTTTAATACGACCTGCAATTGAACCACCAATGGCTGTTTCTGTATTACCTAATTCAGTGTGTAGTTGACGACCTAAAGCAGAGAAAGAAACACTACCCCAATCGCCTTTTAAGTTATAACGGCCAACAACATCAGGCACAGTGTCATTGCCTGTTTCACCACCCCAAGTTTCTGGGTTTTCAATGGATACTTGAAAATTTCCCATGGTGTAGCGCACTTGACCTTGACGAATAAACACAAGTCCTGTGGTTGCGCCGGCGAAATCAGCTGATTCAGGAATAGCACTGGTATTCATAAAAGTTGACCAAGTTTGACCCGCTAAAACATCTTTATATTTAATAAATGCATGACGAATACGCGGGTTCGCTGAGTTAGAGATAATTTCATTACCACCACCGCCCCAGAAGTCCATTTCAATAAAGCCCATAACTTCACCATGGGTATACTTCATGTTAAAGCGTGTCTCATTTGCAAAAAGACCAAAATTTGATTTGCTTTCGTCTAACTTAGTACCGGTACCAATCCAAAAAGGTCTATAAGCGACATCGCCATCAACATAACGAGCATCTACTTTGATATAACCACCAAAAGAGATTTTATCTTCATCTGTTAATTTAATGTCGTAACCCGCGTTTGCTGCACCCGCGGCTACAAGTAAAGATGAAGAAATTAATAATTTTTTTAATTTATTGCTAAACATTGCTATTTCCCTTGTTATATATTTTTTTGATTTTTTTTAGTGCTGTTTGTTTCATGTTTATAGCTATTTTGTTGCTGTATCAATAACGCTCTAACTTAGGTTTGCTCAATCATATTAAGGCAGTACAAAAATGTAACAATCGGTAATAAGGCTTAGCACCTAACACCTAGTCCCAAGTAACTAGTCCTTTAGTCGTAAGCAAAAACTGGTCAAGGACTAGTACTTAAGTTGTAGGAATATAGGGGGTTTATATCTATCGAAATATGTTAAATTTGATAGTAGATTAGATGACAGATAAGAATTATATGTTTGCAAATTGGTTGTTAGTTAGTGTCAGTATTGGCTATATAGGACTGCTGTTTCTTATTGCCTATTTAGGTGGTAAATATCGCAATAAGCTAAAGGCAAAACAGCAAACGATTATTTATGCATTGTCTTTAGGGGTGTATTGTACGTCGTGGGGTTTTTTAGGAACCACGGCACAAGCAGCTAACCATTCTTTTACCTTTCTTTCGGTATATCTAGCCCCCATATTACTCTTTGTTTTTGCTTGGCCGTTTATTCAGCGAATAATCAAAACCAGTTTACAGCTGAAAATCACTTCCATTGCTGACTTGTTATCTGCGCGTTTTGGCAAGTCTCAAACGCTGGCGATTATCATTACCTTAGTCGCTTTAATCGGCACAATGCCCTATATAGCATTACAGCTAAAAGCGATTGTTAATTCCTATCAAATTTTACAACAAACGCCAGATTTACCCATTTGGCAACTCGGCTTAATTGTTAGCATTATTCTCGCGGTATTTACCATTATTTTTGGCATTAGGACTATAGACATAACTGAGCGTCACCCTGGAGTCATGATAGCGATTGCCTTTGAATCATTGGTAAAATTAATTGCTTTTCTTTTAGTAGGTTTATTTGTTTGTTTTGTTATTTATGACTCGCCAATGGATATTTGGGAGTTATCTAAAGATCAGTTAGATATAAGTAAACAATTTGAATTTAGCAGTCTTTTTGGCTTGTTCGGCATGCTCATTATCGTCATGTCAGCTTTTTTGTGTTTGCCAAGACAATTTCAAGTGATGTTTGTTGAGATAAAAGATAAAAAATCAAGCGGTATGGCAAGGTGGGTTTTACCGGTTTATTTGCTTATCTTCGGTTTTTTTGCTTGTTTTCTCGGCTTAGCGGGCAATTTAAACTATGGTAATTCATTATCCGCAGACGCTTATGTACTTTTCTTACCTGCTTTTAATGGTCAGGTTTGGTTATCTCTGTTTGCCTTCTTAGGCGCAGTATCAGCAGCAAGCTCTATGGTGATTGTGTCAACTATAGCGCTGAGTACCATGCTCAGTAATGAAATTGTTTTCCCATTAATGTTTAATTTTTCTCGCCAGCAGAACCAAGACTTTAATCACTTTCAATTACAGCTATTATTCATTCGTAAAGCCTTAGTAATATTAGTGATCTCTTTGAGTTATGGTTTATTGTTGCTGTCACCACCAGATACATTATCTTCACTAGGAGAAGTCGCTTTTGGTGCAATAGCCCAAATAGGACCGGCTTTATTGGTTGCCTTTTATTGGCGTAAGGCAACACTGGCTGGTGTACTTGCTGGTATAAGTAGTGGCTTTATCATTTGGGCTGTGTTTAATTTATTACCGCAACTAGGTCTATATGCTCATCCTTTTGAAAACACAGATTTACCTAAAACAACCGTCATAACCCTTATTGGTTTACTCGCTAATGTTATCGCGCTTTGGCTTGTGTCTTTAGTCACTAGGCAAAGTATCCGAGAACAAATGCAGAGTGAATTTTTTTACAAAGACAGAAAAAAAGTTAAGTGGCGATTACCCACACAAGCCAAAGTAGACATTGTTGAATTAGAGTTTTTGGTTGCTAGATTTATCGGTAAAGATAAAGCCAATGAATGTTTTCAGCAATTTCATAGCCCTCATCATAGTAAAAACAACAAAGAATATAATGAAGCGATATTATTTCATGCCGAAAATACCCTAGCCCGCGTATTAGGCTCGGCATCAGCAAAGTTAGTCACCTCTTTTGCGGTAAGTGGCCGAGACATGGCCTTTGACCAAGTCGCTAAATTAGTAGAGGATAATTCCACTCAGCAATTAGAGTTTAGCCGAACGGTATTACAAGGTGCGATTGAAAATGTTAGAGAAGGCATTTCAGTTATAGATAGCGATCTAAAATTGGTTGCTTGGAATAATCGCTACTTAGATATTTTTAATTACCCTGACGATTTTATTTATATTGGCTGCCCTGCCAGTCAGTTAATCCACTTTAATCTGAGCCAACAAGGCTATTTTATTCGGGATATAGCTAAGCAGGTCGAAAAGCGGATTCAATTTATCAAAGCCGGTAGTCGTCATAATTCTGAGTACAAGCTTAACAACGGCAAAACGATTCACATTGAAGGTAACCCCATTCCGGGTGGTGGTTTTGTCATGATATTTTCTGATATCACTAAATATCGTCAAACAGAAAAAGTCCTCAAAGAAGAAAATACCGATCTAGAATCAAGAGTGAAATTTCGTACCGCCGAGCTTGAACAAGCCAATAAAGAGTTGGCACTTACCAACCTAGAACTTGTTAAAGCACAAGCTAAAGCAGAACAGGCGCACATCAAGAAAAGCCAATACCTAAAGGCATGTAGCCATGACTTATTACAACCCTTATCAGCAGCAAGGTTATTCTCATCTGCTATCTCTTTAAGTTCAAGAGTGACTCATGAAGAACGTCAACAAATAAAGCAAATCGATAATTCTTTAGAAATAGCCAACAGTCTATTACTTGATCTTAATGAAATAGCGCGTATTGAAAGTGGTAATATCACGCCAAACATTGAGCCTATTGAGATCAAGAAACTTTTCACTATGCTAACCACTGAATTTAGTATGTTAACAGATGAATACCAAGTAGATTTTCACTGCAAAATGAGCAAGCTTTACGTGGCTAGCGATATCACTCTACTGGCAAGGGTTATCCAAAATTTTCTCAGCAATGCCTTTCGATATGCCCATAACAGCGAAAAAAATAGTCAAAGCACAGTATTGTTAGGCTGTAGAAGACAAGGCAATGAACTATCAATACAAGTCTTTGATAACGGGCCTGGCATTCCACAAGACAAACAACAGCAAGTATTTGAGCAGTTTACTCAATTACAAAACACTAATGCAATCGGCCACAAAGGGCTTGGTTTAGGGCTAAATATTGCGCAAAGTTTGGCAAATATTCTTAATCATTCCATTCATCTAAAGTCGCAACCGGGTCATGGTTGTCTGTTTAGTATCAATGTTCCAATCACTCAAGAGCCCTTAGCAAAAAGGAAAATCTTGCCACCTGCTAACATGAGCTTACAAGGTGTTGGTGTACTGTGTATAGATAATGAGCCAAACATACTTGAAGGTATGTCTAAATTATTAAGCGCATGGCAGTGTCAGGTGTTTACTGCTGTTAATGCTCAACAGGCCAGAGAGATTTATACAAAACATGAAGATGAAATAGACATATTATTAGTGGATTACCAATTAACAAGGAAGCAATTAACGGGGAACGAGTTAACCGGCAGTCAAAACGACAACATTACCCTAGTCACTGATATGCTAAACAATGACAGGAATAATAGTGTCTGTACGCTTGATGAAGTAAATGGCATCGCGCTTATTAAACAATTAAGAACAATGAGTCACTATGCTTTACCTGCCATACTCATCACCGCAACAACTGATGAAAGCTTAATGATGTTAGCTAAACAGCATAATATTGGCTATTTACGAAAAATCATCAAGCCATTGGCATTACGGGCATTAATGAGCTCCTTACTGACTAAAGAGTTAGCTAATAACTACTCAAATAACCTTAAATGATAGTGTATTTTAATTTAGTTTCGTTTAAGACTAAATGATCTACATAGGTCAATTTTATATTGTTGGATATAATGACAAAATTAATAAAGAAGCCATTGTTATATTGAAAATTTTAAAACGCTTTTGATCAGTCAAAACTAGCTTCATCTTTTGTCCTAAAACTATCCATGAACTTATACAGGGTAAGTTTATCAAGCCAAATATTATTGCGACTAGCAAGATCGAAATAAAGCTATTTGAAGGCGCATAAATGCTTATCGAAGTCAGTGCCATAGTCCATGCTTTTGGATTTACCCATTGAAATAAGGCTGCTTGAATAAATGTTAAAGGCTTTAGCTTTTCATTATTTTGTTCTGTAATGCTACCCGAACGAGCTATTTTTAACGCTAAATAGAGCAAATAAATAATACTAAGTACTTTTAAAATTTCATAACTCATCGGAAAACTATCAAACAATTGCATCAAACCTAAGCCCACCAAAATAATCATCAAGGTGAATCCTATGCCAACACCTAAAAAATGAGGGACCGTCTGCTTAAACCCAAAGTTGGCACCAGAGCTCATTAACATCAAATTGTTTGGTCCCGGAGTAATAGAAGACACAAATGCAAAAAGTGTTAGGCCGGTAAATATTTCATAATCCATAAAATAATTTCTCTACTTGGTTAATATTGTATAGGCAACTTTAAATGAATTGTGATACAACTTCTGAGCGAATAAGCCTTAATTAAGCAGGTTATTAACAACTAATGATTAAAAAAGACAGATATAACGACATAATATTGCGGGAACTAAGTTTAAATGGTCGAATAGCCAATTCTGAACTAGCTGAAAAAATCGGTCTTTCACCATCAGCCTGCTTACGTAGAGTACAAGAACTTGAAAGTAGCGGAGTTATTAAAGGCTATCGGGCGATATTAGATAGTGAATTGATAGGTAATAGCTTTATTGCCTATGTTGGAATTGGCCTCAATGAGCATTCAATTGAGTCACAACTCGCGTTTGAACAGGCTATTAAGTTAGCAGTAGAAGTAAAGGAATGTCACAACGTTACCGGTTCATTCGAATATTTATTACGTATAGAAACAAAAGATATTAAATCGTTTAAATTATTTCATGCAGACATTTTAGGGGGCATATCACAAGTCAGTGCAATCACAACCCATGTCGTTATGGATTCTCCCAAAGATGTGCGAACTTAGCTCATCTAGAAAGTCATAAATACTCTATTCGCTTCTTGCGATGTAAAGCCTTAGGTTTTCTTTGTTGAGGTTTTAGCTAAGGCTTTAGTTAAGGTATTCGCTAAGTTTTCTTAACTTATATTTTCTTGTGTTGCTATGGTTAGTCCTACTTTTGTACGTTCCATCACAACCGAGGTTCTAAAACGCCTTACATTGGTATTTTCAAAAAACAAACGTCGAGTAAGTGCTTCAAAATCAAGCATATCTCGTGCGGTACAAATTAAGGTAAAATCAGCTTCACCTGTAACATAATAACACTGCTGTACTTGAACCTCTTTTCTAACAATTCGGCGAAAAGCATCCAACTGATCAATACGCTCACGTTCCAATTCAACCATCACAATAAAGGTCATGTTTTGACCCAAAGCGCTTGGGCTCAAAACCGCGACTTCGTTTTCAATAATATTAGCCTCTCGTAAACGTTTCACTCTACGTTGTACCGACGCTGACGACAGTCCACAGGCATCAGCTAAGGCCTCAAGACTTAATCGAGCATTTCGCTGTAATTGTGCAAGAATAATGCGGTCTAACTTATCTATTATTAAGTCCATAAACGGATCCATTCATATTTATTAAAATAATGAAAAATATTACTCACCAAAGCCTAAATAATGACATATATAGATCACAGATTGACTATAAACTATATATGTACGATATCTCAAGACATATACAAGACAACAATACAGTAACTTTCGGCCATAACTTGCGAAAATTAGCACAGGAAATATTTATGAATAATCTAGTGGGAAAGCTATTACGCATTATGCGTTACCCAATCAAAGGGTTTAGTGGTGAGGAGATTATTCAAACAAGCCTAAACAAACATCATGGTATTGTTCATGATAGACGTTGGGCGATTCGAAATGGCTCAATTCCCCAAGATTCGACTCACAACTGGCAACCCTGTCAAAGCTTTGTCCGAATGACTCAGCATGAAGATTTACCGCTGTATAACGTGGACCATAGTGAAGATTCGCTTTATTTAAGCCATCCTAACGGAGAAACTATTTCGATCGTAAAGAATGAAAACCATACACAGAGGTTATCTTCATGGTTTTCTCATATCGATATGGGTTTATCTAAATCAAGTGACAATACCGCATACTGGGACCATCACGATGCCCATATTTCCATCATAAATATCAGCACAGTTAAGGCAATAGCCAAAAGTTCAGGTATGGATATTGATCCTGTTCGGTTCCGTGGAAATTTATTAATAGATACCTCAGAGCCTTGGTCTGAATTAGCCTTAGTTGGCCATAGAATTGCGATTGGAAATGCAGAACTAGAAGTTTTAAGACCAATAGATCGTTGTAAGTCGACATCAGTTAACCCATCGACTGGTACTTCAGACATTAATATTCCACATTTATTATCGAGTCAATATGGGCATGTTTTTTGCGGTATTTATGCACGTGTGGTGCGGTCAGGAAAGATAGAAAAAGATGATAAACTTTGTTTATTATCTCCTGCGCCATATGCCATAAATGATGGAGCAAGAACAACTACAGCCCCAAGACCAGAGCAATGGCCTCGCTTTATGCGATTAGTCAAAAGAGTCAAAGAAAGCCACAACGTTGAAAGCTTCTGGTTAGAAGATCCATTAGCTAATGTGGTTGGTGATATTGAGCCAACAAGCTATTTACGACTACATGCTCAAGGCGAAAATGGGCCGTTAATACGTTCTTATACTATTTCAAACAACAAAAGTGATACTGGGCTTTTACGCCTAAGTATTAAAAAAGAATCAGGACAGGCGCTGTTCTCGCCTTGGATCCACTCAAATTTACAAGTGGGTGATACCATATTAGCAAGTGGCCCTTTTGTAGACCCTTCGATGACTTGGCGGCCACAGGTTAAACCACACAAAGAATTGCTTATTATCACCGCCGGCATAGGTATTACGGTGGCAACATCAATAATGGCAAGACTAAAAGAGTGTAACTACTCATCAAAAGTCACTATAGCTCACAGTATAGCAAACGAAAAAGACTCTGCTCTATGGCAAGATATTTTAGAAGAATCGTGTCTGCTAGAAAATGTTACCCCTTTGCTTTTTGTTACTCAAGCGCATGATTTAAAACAAACTGCAGATAAAAAACGTGGCCGTATACGCATATCAGAGATAACAAATGGTCTATCGTTAGATAATATTCAAGTATTTCTATGTGGTCCAGCAAGTTTTACTCAAGCTATGCGTGATGCACTTAACCATAAAGGCGTTAGCAATGACGTTATACATCAAGATGTTTTTTACTCACCGCAATCTATTTCCGCAGGTACCTATAAAAAAACTCCCGATAAAGAGCCATCGTTAACCGTATCAACGCCAATCAGCTTTGTACATGCCTCAGGTGAAACATCAAACATTATTTGGCAACCAGAACATGGACCCCTGCTTAACACAGCAGAGCAAAGTGGGCTTGCTATTTCAGCTAATTGTCGCAGTGGTGCTTGTCGAACATGTCTTTATCAAGTTGAGGGCGAAATTGAAAACCTTATTACTCCCGCCTCTCCCGCACCTAAAAATTGGGCTTATCTTTGTTGCGCAGCACCTTTGTCTTCATTAACGATAAAGCTGAGCTAATACTAAATTTTTCTATAAATAACTAACTTAAAATATAGGCCTAATAATGACTGAATTTAACCCCGATTATACTAAACCCCAATACTTATTAAGCACTTGTCCAATGTATAAAGAGTCACCTCTTATACACATACAAACGATTAGCGAGTTAGATGTTTTCATTAAAGATGAAAGCCATCGAATGGGCTTAGGCTCTTTCAAAGCATTGGGTGGTATTTATGCAGTAGCCACCTTATTAGCACAGGGATGGTTAGCAGTGACGGGTAAAAGTTTAACCCTTGAACAATATTCTAGTATTGAATTCAAAGAATTTTCCAGTTCAACAACTTTCATTTGTGCGAGTGCTGGCAACCATGGTCTTGCTGTTGCTAGTGGGGCAAAAATTTTTGGCGCAAAAGCAAAAATACATTTGTCAGAGCAGGTGCCTGAAGAATTTGAAAAACGTTTAATTGAAAAACTTGCTGTTGTTGTCCGCTCAGGAAGAACATATGAAGAGAGTGTCGACGCGGCAATTAAGGAGGCGAATACGGGTAATGGTGTTTTACTTGCCGATGGCTCTTGGCAAGGTTATACCTCCCCTCCTTCGTTAGTTATGGAGGGTTATACCGTGATAGCAAATGAGCTACGTGAGCAGTTTACTAAAATAAAGAAGTGGCCTACCCATGTATTTATACAGGCCGGAGTGGGCGGACTTGCCGCATCAATGGCCTATATGATTAGAGAATACTGGCAGCAACAACCAGAAATTATTATTGTTGAATCCGAATTAGCGCCTTGCTTACAAACGAGTCACCAAAATGGGATTTTAACAAGTGTACAAGGTGAGGTATCAATAATGGGAAGACTTGATTGCAAAGCCCCTTCATTAGTCGCCTTTAACGCATTAGAAAAGGCAGACGTTGATTACTTAACCATAAGCGATAAAGAATCAATAGACGCTACGCGTATTCTCCAAAAAAATAATATATCAACAACGCCATCTGGGGCAGCTGGGCTAGCTGGTTTATTGAAAATGGTTAAAGAAGAAAAACTTAAAGCATTTGTCTCAAAGAATAATTTTCAGCCACTAATTATTGTCACTGAAAACAAATTATAAGGGGTGTAATCTAGCGCGATTACTGTGTGGGATGAGTTTGTTCGGCTACTTGGTTGATTGGCCGAAGGTATTTTGATGCAATTTTAATTCATTTAACGCGATAACAGCCTGCGTTCGGTTACGCACACCCAATTTTAAAAAGATAATGCTGGCATGACTCTTAATGGTAGATTCTGATGTACCTAGCTCATACGCTATTTGTTTATTCAGTAATCCATCGGCAAACATTAATAAAATTTCATGCTGCTTGGGCGTTAACGACGCTATTTTATCATCGCTATGTGCGGCTTGTTCACTCGAATTAAACTCACCTTCCGGTGTCCACAATGTGCCATTAAGTACTTCTTTTATCGCTACCACCATTTGAGGCACTGGCGTTGATTTAGGGATAAAACCCGCCGCGCCAAAACTCATGGCTTTATGAATGGTTTCTTTATCTTCAAAACCAGAAATAATAACTATGCCTAAATCAGGATGCGAACGCCTAATTGTGATTAAGCTATTAAAGCCATTAGCACCCGGTATATCAAGGTCAAGCAACAATAAATCAGCTTTATCTTTGCTTTGTAGATGTTGCTCAAGCTCGGGAATATTTTGTGCATCAATAATGTCCGCACCTTCAAAGTGAGCTTTTAAGGTAATGCTTAAGGCTTGGCGAAATAACGGATGGTCATCTGCCAATATTATTTTCATGTTATCGAACATAGTTAAACTCATCGCTTAGCCGGTTATTTTTATCGAGTTCTTAAAAATAACGACTAATTTTTTATTAAGTGAAAACTTTTAGTGTTGCAAACACAATATCAAAGTCTGCATAAAGCTGCTAGCGCGACTTTAGCATTTCTGTCCAAAACAGTTCGGTGGATTGTAATTTTATAGAATGAGTAATTACTTACTTGGGTTTAACAACTCAGCATGTTCCTGCACTAATTGTTTCAAGTATTGCCAGACAGTATTTACATGGGAAAGGCGTTTACTTTCGGGGTGAGTAACCAACCAGAAACTTCGACTAATGCTGATTTCTTGGCTATGTAACTTAATCAGGCTTTTGTCTTGCTCGGCCAAAAAACAAGGCAAAATACCAATACCTAAGCCACTTTTAATAGCAAAGTACTGGCTGATAATACTGGTGCTACTAAAGTTTGCTTTTAACTCACCATCTAAGTACTGCTCTAACTCTTTTACATAAGAGAGTTGGTCAGTAAACAGTAAATTATCAACGTAAGTTACCCACTTCTGCTCTGCTAAATTATCAAGCGTTATGCCATGCGGGTGAACAGCTAAATTCTGCTCTACGTTACCATCTAGGCTCTTATCTAGGTAATCCTGATGTACATAAAGCTGTAATTTATAATCACATAGCTTTGACACTATCATAGAAGTACTTTTAGGGCGCTCAACCGCAATCGCTATATCAGCTTCATTTCTACTGATCTTTACATAACGTGAAAACAGTAATAAATGCACATCAATCTTGGGGAAACACTGCTGTAATGACAATAAGTTGGGTGATACAAAAAAGTTACCCAAGGCTTCGGTTACGCCAATACGTACTAGGCCGCAATTATCTTCATTGTTACTGTGAATGTTAGACAAGGCATTTTGCGCATCTTGCTCCATTTTACAAGCAGAAGTCAGCAACATATCACCATCAGCGGTCAAAACATGTCCGTCCTGTGTGCGGTCAAAAAGCTTAGTGCCTATGCTCTCTTCTAATTTGTGCAAACGCCTTGATACAGTAGAGGCATCCATAGATAAGCGCTTGGCAGCCGTTGATAGTCGCTCAGCTCGTGCCACTTCAAGAAATATTTTTATATCATCCCAGTTCATCTATTAATACCAATCCCGTTAAATTATCTGCCGATAAAAATCATATTTAAATAGTCATTAATGCCCAATAGTGTACTGAAACCACCTTTACATTACAAAAATGCAAAGCGTATTGCATTTATACTCATTGTGACCCTATAAAGAAAGACCTATCTTGCTTATATAGATTTAAACAATTCAAATATTTTCAATAAATCGAGGTTGCTATGAGTATTACTGAAGTTCCACTAATCATTAACGGTAAAAAAGTACGTTCACAAACTAAAGAGTGGTTAGATGTTTTAAACCCAGCAACCCAAGAAGTGGTTGCTCGTGTACCTATTGCAACCCCTGAGGAAGTTGACTTAGCCGTACAGAGTGCACAAAATGCATTCAAAACCTGGTCTAAAACGTCATTGACTAACCGCATGCGTATTATGGTGTCTTTTGCCCACTTGGTTCGTGAACATACCCAAGAATTAGCAGAATTAGTTACACTAGAGCACGGTAAAACATTACCTGATGCTGAAGGCGAAGTAGGTAGAGCGTTAGAAGCCATTGAGAATGCTTGTTCAGTAACGCGCTTACAACTAGGTGATATGGGCAATAATGTTGCATCAGGTGTAGACACTTATACCTTGCATAAACCACTTGGCGTAGGTTTAGGTGTTACCGCTTTTAACTTCCCATTAATGTTAGCTGCCTTTATGTTTCCACCGGCAATTGCTTGTGGCAATACTTTTGTACTTAAGCCTTCAGAGCAAGCACCTTCATCTACAGTACGTTTTGTAGAACTAGCTATTGAAGCAGGTTTACCAGCAGGCGTTATCAATGTTGTGCACGGCGGACCTGATGAAGTTAATGCCTTAATCGAACATGAACATGTAAAAGCAGTGTCATTCATTGGCTCTACTCATGTCGGTACCCATATCTACAATCATGCAAGCAAGCACGGTAAACGTGCACAAGCGATGATGGGCGCTAAAAATCATATGGTTATCATGCCAGATGCCAATAAAGACAGAGCCATTAATGATTTACTCGGCTCAGCGTTTGGTGCAGCGGGACAACGCTGTATGGCTAACCCGGTAACGATTTTAGTTGGCGAAACGCGCAACTGGTTACCTGAAATAGTTGAGCGGGCAAAATTAATGAAAGTAGGCCCCGGCTCTCAGCGTGATGCTGACCTTGGCCCTGTCGTATCGCCTCAAGCGAAAAAACGTATTGTCAGCTTACTTGATAGCGGTGTCGCACAAGGCGCAACCATGTTAATCGATGGTAGAGATTGTCAGGTTGAAGGTTATCCAAACGGCAACTTTGTTGGACCAACATTATTTACTAATGTGACTACCGACATGGATATTTATACCCAAGAAATCTTTGGCCCGGCGTTGTGTGTATTAGAAGCTGAAACACTAGAAGATGCGATTGCAATCATCAACGCAAACTCTAATGGTAATGGTACATCTCTATTCACCTCTTCAGGTTGGAATGCTCGCTTATTTGAAAACGAAGTTGATGTTGGCCAAGTAGGTATTAACGTGCCGATTCCTGTGCCAGTGGCTTTCTTTAGTTTTACTGGCTCAAGAGCCTCTAAATTGGGTGACTTGGGGCCAAACGGCAAACAAACAGTGAGTTTTTGGACACATACTCGCTCAGTAACTGCACGTTGGTTTGAACCTGATCATCAAGATGGTCAAAGCGTACACACAACAATTAGTATGAAATAAGTTTTCTTTTATAGCCTCTATAATAAATGCGTGTAGAGGCTATTTTTTTAATGAAATAATTAAGTAATAAAAGGAACAACATCATGGCGAATATTGCTTTTATCGGATTAGGAAATATGGGTGGCCCAATGGCCATCAATTTAGTTAAAGCCGGACATCAGGTTTGTGTTTTTGATTTATCCGCAGAGGCTGTTGCCCATGTGGTTGAGCAAGGCGCGACAACAAAACCACAAGCTAAAGATTGTGTTAAAGATGCACAATATATCATTTCAATGTTGCCAGCTGGCAAGCATGTTGACATGGTTTACTTAGCTGAAGATGGTTTGATCAATCATATTGCCCAAGGTGCTTTGGTTATTGATTCATCAACCATTGATTCACCTACCTCAATTAGTGTCGGCGCAGCTCTTTTAGCCAAGGGTATTAGTTTTATTGATGCGCCTGTATCAGGCGGCGTTGGCGGCGCAACAGCTGGTACATTAAGCTTTATGGTTGGCGGCAGTGAAGCTGATTTTAATCAAGCAAAACCTATTTTAGATAATATGGGTAAAAATGTCTTTCATGCCGGTGACCATGGCGCAGGACAAATAGCTAAAGCCTGCAATAACATGTTGTTATCCGTACTTATGTTAGCCACATCTGAAGCGTTACAGTTAGGTATAAGTAATGGTCTAGATGCCTCGGTACTGTCAAATATCATGAGCAAAAGTTCAGGCAGTAACTGGACGCTTGATGTATATAACCCCTGCCCTGGTGTGATGGAAAACGTACCTTCATCTAATGATTATCAAGGTGGCTTTATGGTTGACTTGATGGCCAAAGATTTAGGCTTAGCTATGGATACCGCAGTGAAAAGTCACTCATCTACACCTATGGGTGCATTGGCGCGTAATTTATATGCTATGCATGCTGCAAATGGTAACGGTGCTAAAGATTTCTCCAGTGCATTTAATCTTTTCAATCAAACCAAATAGTTTATACCAATCAGTATTTAACGAGTAATAAATTACATTACGACAAACATAAAGGCCGATACATTTGTATCGGCCTTTTTATATCTTCAAGACTAATTATTTCTGCTTTCATTAATACCACTATCCATTGGGCAATAAAAAACGGCCATGATGCTATAAATAATAGAATCAAGACCGTTTGTATAACGCAATGAATGTGTTAGCTATTCTTCAGGTTTAGAGTAGCCAGCCCAAATATCTTCATTAATTTTCGCTTTCTTTTTACGTTTTTTCTTACCCGTACCTTCAGGTTTAGCCATCGGTTTATTTTCAGCTATCTCTGCCGCTAAAATTGAATCTTCAGCAATTTCAGCCACTTCAAAACCGGCTACTTGCTCACGCTCAAGCCTGATTTTATTTTTCTTCTCAATCACTTTAAAGTGATGATAATCTTCGTGATCAATAAGCGATATGGCTAAGCCTACCTCACCTGCACGGCCACTTCGGCCAATACGGTGCATGTAGTCTGATGGACTTCTTGGTAAGTTAAAATTGATAACCACTGGCAGTTTTTCTATATCTAAACCACGAGCAGCAATATCGGTAGCAATTAACACGTCAATAGAGCCAGCTTTAAAACCTTCTAGCACACGAGTACGTTCGCTTTGGCCTTTATCGCCATGAAATACTTCAGCCGCAATACCACGTTTAGCCAGTTTTTCAGATAAATGCTCACAATGGTGTTTCGCATTAACAAAAACCAGCGCTTGGCGCCATTGATGTTGATGAATTAAATGCGCTAACACTGCAGTTTTATCACCTTTATTGACGGTAAAAACACGCTGTACTAAAGTGCTACTGTCAGCACTTTGCAGTTGTATTTCAACCGGGTTGTTAAGCAACTCTTGCGTTAACGTTTGTACTTGCTCAGGAAAAGTCGCTGAAAATAGTAACGTTTGTTTTTTCTTTGGCATTAATGCCATCAGCTGAGACAGCTCTTCAGTAAAGCCTAGGCTTAACATTCTGTCAGCTTCATCAAGTACTAAGGTATTCACCAAATCAAGCTTGATAGCATTGCTAGAAATTAAGTCGAGTAATCTACCCGGTGTAGCTACCAAAATATCAGTGCCGCCGCGCAGTGCCAACATTTGCTTATTTACCGACACACCACCAAAAACAGCCATGGTTTTAATGGCACCGTTAAAGTGTACAGAATACGATTTAATACTATCGGCAACTTGCTTAGCCAATTCACGGGTAGGCACTAAAATCAAACCAGCAACATAGTTACCTTTCGTTGAATGAGCGCTTTTAGCCGACTGTTGCTGAAAAATGTCTTGCAACATTGGCAGTGCAAAAGTCGCGGTTTTACCCGAGCCAGTATTTGCCCCACCAATTAAATCACGCCCAGCTAAAACACTTGGAATAGCTTGCGCTTGAATAGGCGTTGGCTGTAAATATTCCAGCTCAGTTAATCGAGCTAATAAAGGCTCAATAAGGGCAAGTTCGGTAAAGTTGGTAATGGGTTTGGCTGAGATCATTAAGTTCAAGGGCTCAAAGAGTAGATAATTGTCACTATTTTAACGTATTTATGCCCACTTCAGTTAGTGAAATCGAACAACGCCCTAAAATGTGAACATGGCATGAAGAATATCACCAACATTACTAACCTGTGTCACGCCAGTTTAAGCGTAAAAATAGCGTATGAGATAATGGTGAAGTATCTGATTGGTAACAGCATTATGGTCATTTTATCTTAAAGCTCACCGCCCTCCATTGACGAAGCCTCTGATCGGGAAAACCTATGATTAAAAATTAACCATTCGGCATTTTCGAAGTCTCTGGTCAGAGATCCATGTGAGTTAACAGCCTAATACTTGGCTATAAGTACCCAAAAGACCTAATTAAGCGTAATTTCGTAATAATTAGTCTCTTGGAGATAAAATTCCATCTATTTTATAAAGCTAAAACCTAAGCTTTTTAATAAATGATTAGAGCCGGTATTATAGAGTGCCGTAACAGCAGAGACTTTGCTAAGTTTATGGGTATCTTTGGCTTCAGTTAATACGGCCAACGAAGCCTCTTTAGCATAACCTTGTCGATAAAATTGAGGCATTAAAGCAAAGCCTAAATCAGCATATTCTAAATTGTCGCGTTTCAGTAAACCGCACATGCCAATGGCTGTATTACAGTCCTTCAATTCAAGCATATATAAGCCAAAGCCAAAGCTTTCATAACTCGCCATCGGACCATTTCTCATATAGTCCATTGCATCGTCTTGAGTTCTAACTTGCTTATCAACAATGTTTTTTATAAATTTTTCATCGTTAAGTAACTCAACAATAAAGCTGGCATCAGTTAATTCAAACTGTCTAATAATTAGCCTTTGTGTTTGGTAAATTATCATTATTGTTCCTTAATATGGGCGCTAGTTAATACTGGCTTAAGTTAACTCGGACTTAGGTAATCAATACCTCGCCCAAGACATTAATCATTTAAACTGAAATCGAGCACTTTGAATGGTAACGGCTATAACCCCCTTAGACAATGGAATACAATATACCATATCATTTTTTACTCTACTGGCACAAACCATGATTTTTTTAACGCTAGCGCAAACTGAGCTTCTTATAAATAAAGCATTGAGCAAGGCGGAATAACTTAACATACTGGTTAATATCGCTATTATTGATAGTGCTGGGTATTAAATTAACTTTAAACGTATGGATGGCGCACAACTAGGGCCGATAAATATTGCTATTAAAAAAGCAGAAACCTCGGATTTATTTGCTAAACCTTGCCAGTTACTGGGGGAAAAGTCACAACCTGGTGCTGCGTTATATCACATAGAACACTCTAATAATGGCTTAATCACCTTCGTCGGAGGTCTACCAATTAACAATACTAACGGCGCAGTAATTGCCGCTATTGGTGTTTCAGGCTCAACTATTGTAAATGATCTCGCCGTAGCTCAAGCAGGAATAGCAGCGGTTTAATAATGTGTAAGTACATAATTGCTCTCTTCATTTGTTAAGATAAATAGACTGTTAGTCCAATCGGTAATAATATGGGAAATTCAAAACGGCTAAAAAGGTGACATGTCAGTTACTTAGACTATTATTAAATATCAAAGCCTATTTTTAGAAGCCTTACTTTATGAACCACAACTTTTGAGCACCTACTTATGAGCAGTACCCCAAAACAATGTGAGCAAAAGATCACAGTCAATCAGCTTGAACCGGGGATGTATGTTTTATCTGTGCGTACTAAAGGTAAAGCGGTGAGCATAAAATCTGAAGGCTATATCAGCTCCAAAGAAAATATCCAAAAGCTAGTTAAAGTGGGGGTTACTCACTTAACCGTAGATCCTAGCAGGCAAAAATCAGCAGAAAAAATAGATAAAATCTTGCCTGAAGTTAAAGATAAACCTGAGCGAGAAGCGTCTAAAAAATCCGGGCATGGCGTTTCGTTAGATCAAGAGATGACTAAAGCCAGTAAACTCTATGATGACGCAAAAAGCTTACAACATAAAATCCTTAATAGTCTGACCGAACATAAAACAATTAATATCACGGAAGCAAAAGAGTCTACCGATGCTATTGTTGATTCTATATTTCGAAACCAAGATGCATTATCCTGCATGACACGCCTACGCATTAAAGATGAATATTTAGTTGAACATTCGCTCAACGTTTCTATTCTAATGACTTTGTTTGCCAAACATTTAGACTTTGAGCGTGAGGTTATTGAACATCTAGCACTAGGTGCTTTTTTACATGATATTGGTAAGGTATTAGTCCCCCCAGAAATATTACACAAACCAGGTAAACTAACACCTCAAGAATATGAAGTGATGAAAAGCCATGTAAACCTTGGCATAGAAGTACTCAAGGATAGTCCAGATTTACCAGAGCTTGTCAGCGAGGTAGTTCAACAACATCATGAACGACTCGATGGGAAAGGCTACCCTAACCAGCTCCACGAGCAACAAATTAGTCTGTATGGGCGTATGATAGCCATTGTAGATAGTTATGATGCGATGACAGCAGATCGAGTATATAAAAGCGGCATGCACCCAATCAAAGCCTTTAAAATATTAATTAAGGAAGCACCAAACGGTTATGATAATTCCTTGGTTGAACAATTTGTCAATTGCCTAGGCATATACCCAATAGGTACTTTAGTTAAACTTACTAGTGGAAAGCTTGGGCTAATTAGCCGCTTAAATAAAAGCCAGCCACTATTGCCTTTTGTTCGTGTTTTTTACAACACCCGCCTTAACCAAGCTATTGCAATGGAAGAAATAGACCTTAGTCAAACTAAGCATAAAGATCAGATTGACTGTTGCATCAAACCTGAAGAGTTCAACATTAACTTATTACGATTTTTTAAAGCTGCTTTTAATAATTAAGCACAATACTCAGTAGATAAAGCGTTATAAGTAAAGAACTAATAAACCTAACAAGATACCCTGCTGTATTTTAAGGAAAATAAATTACGGCAGCGTATCTTATGCGCTCTCATGCATTAACGGCTTAACCAGCATGTTTGTGCCCAGCCATATAAACCAGACAATTTGACCTATACCAAATATTTCGGTGAGCACATCCGCAGGATAAATTGTCATAATACCGGCAAGTCCAATAAACAAACCAAGGTAGCTAAGTGTTTTAGAGAACTGATTCGATTTTAACGCCGCACAGCTTAGTAACAGCAACCATAGTCCGCCTACCACTTCGTTACCACCGCCCAAGCCTTCAACAATAATATTAACGGTTAACCACAAGGTCATCGCTTGGTCTGGCTCATTAACCGACAGCTTAATAACCGCTGCCAAACCAATATTAGCAATCATGCCACTAGCAATAACCAAACCAACCCAAATTACGCCAAACACTACTGCAAGTTGCGATAATACCATCGCACGTTTTTTAAAACGGTGATGCAGCGCTAGCACTAATACCGCTAACATAACACCAAAAGCCACATACATAACCAAGTTCACAACAGATAACATCAGTTGATTATCCGCTAAAAAACTCAACTTTTGCGCTATATTACCAGCACGAGGAAAATCGAAAAACGCACCAAAATACACAAAAGCCATTACATAAATAATCGCCTGCGCAAGTGCAGCAAAGCCGCCAACCTTTTGTAAATTATTCATCTAGCTCTCTCCATTACTTTAACAATAGTTATTACAGGTCACTTGGGTTAATCACTCAGTTTTTATCTTGAACTGGATATGATTATCATAATGACATTACTTCATCAGCCACTAGCTTTAATTTTTTTCGACTCTTGGTAAACATCAACTTAATAAGCCAATAAACCATTAAAACAAGGATAATAAGTACTGGCATTGCAAGCACGGGAATTGAAAGTATTACCGCCTTTTGAAGTACCATTGGGAATACTTGTGGGTTACCCATGAATAAAATACCAACCGAAATAAAAAGCGCCATACACATACGCCACAGGTGCCGTGCGATACGCTGCGAGCCTGAAATTCCACCTCGAACAATTAAACAGATATCTCCAAGTGCCATAAAAATAGCTAAGCCAGCAAAAAAAGAAAAGACCTCAACTGGCATAGCAGGAGCCCCATTATTACTAGCTGTGTCGCTAATTGCTGCGTCGATACCTATAGTTAACGCAAAAACGGCGGTGGCCAAAATAAATAATAAGCCGGCGATTTCAGCCAAACCACGTTCACCTGCTCGACGTTTAACAGTTATCCATGAAGTCGCTACCAAGTAAAAAGTAAAAACGCCTAACAAACAAGTGAATAAAGCCGTTGAAAATGGAATGTCATTTTTTATGTAAGCGATATACGAACCTATTGCAGATACAACTAGCATGGATACAAAGAACACGTTGCCAGCCTTTCTATGAAGTTTAGCTCCTTTAGCTGAAAATAAAGCCGCTGCACCAGCGAGTAATCCAACAGTGCCCAAGAGGATATGAAGATTTGAGATGGCAGAAATTATCATTATTATTTTTTCCTTTTTTGTTATTATGCATAAAGAAAAGTGTAAACTGCTACTTGTCCCTACTTATTTAAATAATATACTTTATAAGGACTTATATCGTCCGAGACTAAAAGCACGGACACTTTTTTGTCGGATAATGACGAGAAATAGCGTAAAGTTAGTGAAGTAACAATAACTAAACCGTAAAAATATAAAGGTACAAGATTGACTGATCCCATTGTAATAGCCATCACCATGATTATGGTTGGGCAAATATGTTTAAGCGTGCCGCTGTTGATCACGCGCAGCATTAAATCGGCTTTATGTTTACCACTGGCGCTATTTTTATTAGCAAATGGTGCTTTGGCATTAGAGCCTATGGTCAGCACTTTATTGCCTGATTGGTATGCTTTTTATACTGCATTAGCCTTTCCCGCTCTTTTTGTGCTTTGTCCTGCGTTGTGGTTTTATGTGGAAGCATTAACCTCACCTACCCCTTGGGAAATTCACAAGAAACAGGCACGTCAGTTTGTATTGTTGTGGCCAGCACTGATGGTTTCAGTAATGATTTTGTTATTACCCAAAGAAATGCATACCGCCATATTCATTAACGATGCTGATGCGGAAGGTCCTTTAGCACTTACCATTGTGGTGAGTATATTAGTGCTGATACTGCTTTGGCTGGGCCAATGTGTTTATACTATTTCTCGCATTATTCATCGCTTGGTTGCTTATCGAAAACAGCTCAAAGACTTATTCTCTAACAATGACGATAAAGAGCTTAATTGGATGAACTGGTTATTGCTAATCGCCATCAGTACCTGGTTGTTCTCTTTAGCCACAGTTTTTTCATCAAACCTTTTTGACAACTTACTATTTACTATAAGAACCGAAGCCATTTTGTCATTACTGTTGATTTGGAGCCTAGCGCACTTTGGTTTACAACAAAAACCAGGGCTCACCGTGCCGACTGCTAGTTTGAAAGAAGCTGATGGTAATCTTGATGCTAGTATCAGTAGTGATGTCGCAGTAAAAATAGAATTTGAAAAAGAAGGTTTAACAGAGCACAAGCAGGAACACGAACTAAAGCAAGAGCAAGCGCTAACTCAGAAAAAAGACTCAGCAAAAAAATATCAACGCTCTGCGCTTAGCAGTGAACAATCAGGCCGTATTGCAGCCAAAATAAACACAGTTATGGAAACAGAAAAGCTCTATTTAGACGCTAACTTATCACTGCAAAAACTCGCCAGTTATCTGGCCATTTCCCCTAACTATATATCGCAAACCCTTAACGAAACCTTATCCATCAACTTCTTTGATTTTGTTAATCAATGGCGCATTAAAGCGGCAAAACCAAAAATTATAGCCAACCAAGATACCGTGCTTAACATTGCCCTTGACGTGGGTTTTAATGCCCGTTCATCATTTTATAAAGCCTTTAAACAAGAAACAGGGCAAACACCAAGTGAGTTTCGTAAAATGACTAGTTAGATCTTTCGAGTCGTAAAACAGTTTTCTGCCATCACCATATATCACGATTATGCTATTAGCCCGGCCTTGTTTCATTGGCAAACGTAAAATAGGTAAAATATTGCTCAAAGCAACAAGTTATAAACAAAGTAAAGAATCAATGGAAATAATACATGCCTACAGAAACACGAACCTTTTTAATCACTGAATCAGATAGCCGCCTAAAAGATAAAACAGGCAAGGTTTATTCAGTGCCTGCTGGTTGGCAAAAATTACCTTCCGGGGATGCCTCGATTACGCGCAAGTTGAAATCTCTAGGACCGAGTTGGACAGTTCAAGAAAAGAAGGGGCGCAAGTCTTTTTCACACGGCGTTTGGGCGGCAAAAGAACACATAGAGGCCGCAAAGTCACTAGTCGAAGCGCAGCGAGCCGATCCTAAGCATCAAAAGAAATTGGCTCAGGCGAAAGTTCGCCGCGAAGAAAAAGAAGTCGTCTTCGGCACCGATTTTCAGCAAGAGATTATTAAATTTCTCAACTTCGACAAAAAGCATCAAGCCTTGGTTGAGCAATTATCTGTGTTGGTAAAAGAACACGCAGTTCCCGTGGGTAGCGGTACAGTAGCGCGTAGTTCATCGGTGACTTTGGATGATAAGGCCGCTTTGGCAGTAATGGCCTGGATGCGGCATCAAACGAGTGCGTATGATTCAACACCTGTTCCGCGCATTAAAGGCGCAAGACGTGAACTAAGGCGAAAAATAGCCCGTCAATCCGAACGCATATTAGCAAAGTACCGCAGTGGCGATGAGGTAGATTTTATCCTTTGTCCGCTTTATAAGGCGTTGTATAAAAAATAATGCGCCAAATAATCAGCGGCCTTTCGACTGAAACTATGGAAAAAACCACCGCTCGTATTCCGAAAAATAAGGTTAGCTCTACCCGCTGAGGTTGCTGATTTAGCGTCCTTTTTATTAAGTGATAAAAACCGTTATATTACCGGACAATCCATTCATGTTGATGATGGTTTACTGCTCACTTAACCAAACTTGAAAGTGATTCGGGAGATGTTAAACATAGTCTCGAGTCACTTAAATAAAGTTAACGAGAACACTCGCTTTCCCCCTAAAACAATGACATCTACGATGAAATCATTGCTAATGTCGGTGTATCAAGAAATACCAACTAATAACCCAATAAATTCAATAGCAGTTAACTAGATTTAACGCATTTCTACGCTTATCTAACCATTGCTTCAGTGATAACGACAGTACAATGAGTGAGCTACCCTCAGTCTATTCCGTCCAAAATCGGGCTAAAATGACCATTAATACAATATGCTTTCTACAGCTAACTTTTCAAACAGCATTGTTACTTGTCCTAGGCTTTCATCATCAAAAAGTAAACCTAATTGTATTTTTTCATTTATGTTTATGTTTTTGATAATTGCGTTGAATGTGTAGTTTTTTAATCCATAAACACTCATATCTACATCCAAAATACATTTCTCATTTATAAGTTGTTCGATATTCAAATTATTATGTTCGTTTTTCATATAAAATTCACAACATATACCCGAAAGTGACACATCTTTAATTAAACAAAGTATTGGTTTTATCTGCGTATCATTAAAACTAATTTCAGCCATAAGTTCTACACTTAATCTCGGCTCTGTTCTTAGTATCTTAGACTCAATCCTTTCAGGGTAGGAAACCAACAGTAGTCTATTACTCGTTGTTATAGCCGTTAAAATGGTGGAAGAAAAAGTTATTATTTCCTTCGAATTTAAATTGACAACCACACTAATTTTTAAAACATGACCCGCAGAAAAAGGATCTGCATTGCATCGTGGAGTCATTGATGTTGGATAACGAATAATTATAAAGTCATTTTGACTACAACCAACATATTCGCATTGAATCACTTTGCGCTCTTTTGCGATTGTTTCATACATAACGGTTATATTACTTGCGGTAGAGATTGCTTTTATTTTGCTCATTTATTCCCCTGTTTCATACCCAACTTTGATGTACTTGTTAAAATGTTTTTGACAGATATTGCGGAGCTAATTCACTGGCATTTTAATTATAAAATTTGGCTGACAAGCACGTGTTCATTTCGCGTTGGTATTGTTAATCTGGCATGACTCCATTCTGACACGAAGACAACTAACTAATGATTGTTCTTTATCAAAAAAGTTTTATATAAATCTATATAAATCTATATAAATCTATATAAATCAAAGTTTAAAGAAGTTATGAACTGTATATCAAGGAACTAATAACACAGTAGACGATTGTTGTTTAATCCCGCCAAGCATAATTTTTAAGGCCTCGACTATTTATTCACTGGATTTATACACGTTTCTGCGCTTATTTAACCATTGGTTCAGTAATAACGACAGTACAATGAGTGAGCTAGCAAAGGCTAGCCTAGCGATGTCGTCATCACGATTGCAAAACATAAATTGGCCTATTGCGCTAAAACCAACCCCAAAAGCCCCCTCCCAAAAAAACATACCAAAACAATAAGTAAAACAGCACTAAATAAAAATGAATATCATTTACATTGAAACGCATCCACCTAAGTGATACCTTATGTTATAACATCACACAAACAAGGTAATAACATTGCAACCAAATATTCACCCTAACTATCAGAAAGTCGTTTTTCACGATACTGCAGCCGACACCTATTTTTTGGTGGGTTCAACAATTAAAACCGCGCGAACCATAGAATATGAAGGAAAAAAATATCCTTATGTCACTCTTGATATATCAAGCGCTTCACATCCATTTTATACAGGTGAACAACGTGTTGCGAAAAAAGATGGCCGTATATCTAAATTCAAGAATCGCTTTGGCAGCATGGGAAGTAAATAATGAAAGTATTAAGTTCACTAAAGAGCGCTAAAAGTCGTCACCCTGATTGTCAAATAGTAAAACGCCGTGGTCGCACTTATGTCATTTGTAGTTCGAATCCAAGATTCAAAGCCGTACAAGGAATAAGTAAGAAAAACTAACACTTGATAATGTTATAATATCACACTAGAGTAGCCGTATTATTTTATTATAAACATTACTACTTCACTGCTATGTTAGCTAAGCGAAGTAGTAATGTTATGGATACCTAATATTTTGAATTTACCTATTTCAAGTTCTATCGTAACGAACGAAGTTAAGTCTCGCGTTTCTAGCCAGTCAAAATACCCGAGCACTTTGACTGATATATACCGAGACGACGTTAATTTAGCCGTTTGGCAGCATTCTTTGAATGAAGATATGACACCTTGCATTGAAAGCCTCATTAAGCAAAAGCCTAAATTTAGTACTGTCATGATATTAACGCCTGACAACGCTTATCAGCATATTGCAGAGTGCCTCAACGGCATTGAACACAACCATACACTTTGTGAGCATATAAGTTTGTTAGTCGACATGTTTTGTACACTCTTTGAGCTCGAGTGCGCCGGCTTGCGACTAAAGCTACTTAACCAACCCATGTGCCCTAAGTTTCATGTAGACAAGGTGCCATGCCGACTTGTAACAACTTTGCATGGACCAGCGACTCAATGGCTTGCTCAGAGTGCTGTTAACAGAAATAAATTAGGTTTTAGCAGCAATGGTTTAGCCGATGAACACTCAGGAGTAATAAAGCCCGACAGTCATATTGAACAACTGTCTTGTGGTGACATCGCCTTACTTAAAGGTGAAAATTGGCATAATAATGAACAAGCAGGTTTAGTTCATCGTTCACCTGCGACAGAGCAAGATATTTCTCGCTTATTGCTTACTTTAGATTTTGCGAGTTAGTTGCATGCTAACGTCAACAAAAGGGATGAGATCTATAAGCCAGCATTGCAGCTTCGCTAACAGTGTTATAGGGCAAGGTCATTCAATTCATAACAATGTTCGATGCGCTTTATTCCTACAATTACCTAGCTTTAGTGAGAAATCACCATGGTAGATATCCAAGCATGCCTTAGCCAAGCTGAAAAAACATGTCGCCTGCAAGGTTTGATACGAACCACAAAGAGAAAATTAATTTTAACGGCATTGTTGCAAGTGAAAAAAGCGGTTTCAGCCTACGAATTAGTTGAGTTACTCGAAACACAATTTAAAGAATCACTTGCACCCATGTCTATTTATAGGTCATTAGCTTTTTTAGAAAAATGTCATTTAGTCCATAAACTGAACATAGCAAATAAGTTTGTCGCTTGTGCTGACATAATTAATGAGGCGCCACATAAAACCTCACAATTATTTTTTTGCCAACTATGTCAGCGGGTAGATGAGGTTAAGTTAGATGCTACAAAAACATCGGATTTAGATAACAAAGCAAAGCAATTTGGTTATCAAATATTATCTTCTCATATTGAGCTTAATTGCATTTGCAATGCCTGCTTACGTTAAAAACTAACAAGGTAAAAAATGAAAACATTAACTATTTCCACAGACAAAATGGCTATCAGCTTGTCTTTTTTATGTGTTTTACACTGCTTAGCCATTCCATTATTAGTGACCTTACTACCAAATTTAGCTGTTATGCCACTAGCCCAAGAGTCATTTCATTTTTGGATGGTGGCCACGGTTATCCCTATTAGCATTTACGCATTAACCTTAGGTTGTAAAAAACACAAAACGCTTTCTGTGGTTATGACGGGCTTGCTTGGTTTAGGGGTATTAATTGCTGCAGTTATGTTCGGTGAAAGTCACCTTGGCGAACGAGGTGAAAAAATATTCACCGTATTAGGCGCTATGCTTGTTGCAATAAGTCATTATCAAAACTATTCTCGCTGTCTAAAAGTAGAACAATGCCCCTGCCCTAGTGAAAGAAATGACAGTTAACTTTAACTACAATCAGTTTATAATCAATGATATTACTCGCTACTAATAGCGACTATAGAATACGCTAACAGAGTAACAATTTACCCAATAATGACTAATGATAAATGGAACAGATATTACATGAACAAAGCGCATGAGAAAATTTTAGCAGTACCTACCAATATTATTACTGGCTTTCTTGGCGTTGGAAAAACCTCAGCTATTCTTCATTTACTCAAGAACAAACCTGCAAATGAGCGTTGGGCGGTATTAGTTAACGAGTTTGGTGAAATAGGGGTTGATGGCAGCTTGTTTGAAGGTCAATACACCGAAGAAAAAGGCGTCTATATTCAAGAAGTTCCTGGTGGATGCATGTGCTGTGCTTCGGGTGTGCCAATGCAAATTGCCTTGAATCAATTATTACTGCGAGCGAAACCGCATCGTTTGCTTATAGAACCAACAGGCTTAGGTCACCCAGTGGAAGTAATACAAGTATTAAGTAATCAATACTACAAAGATATACTGCATTTACAAAAAATCATTACCCTAGTCGATGCAAGAAATTTAGCCGATAAACGTTACACAGAACACCAAACCTTCAATCAACAACTTGCTATTGCCGATGTCGTTGTTGGTAATAAACTTGATTTGTATCATCAGCAAGACCAAGAAAAGTTAGCGGCTTATTTATCAAATTCAACCAGTAAAACCAGCCAACTTTACTTTATAGAACACGGACAAATTCAACTACACTGGCTTAATGGCTCTACAAAACACTTAACTAATACGCATCATCATGCAAAGCATTCTACCAGAAAAAATAATGTGAGCACGGGCACAATACCCGATTCCGGTTTTGTAAAAGCGGTAAATCAAGGTGAAGGTTTTTATAGTGTCGGCTGGCGTTTCGAGGCGAAGCAAGTTTTTAATAAAGAAAGCATTCTTACATTACTGCATCAAATTGACGCTATTAGAGTTAAGGCTGTCATTATTTCTGAAAAAGGTCATTATAGTGTCAACATCACCGCCGATAGTTTTAACGAAACTCTTTTAAAGGGCTATACCGAAAGCCGAATAGAGATCATTTGCACCACCATAGATGAAAATTGGCAACGAGATATTCTAGCTACTCTAATAGCCAAGCCAACTTAAGTTAACTTCACACCTTGTAACGTGTTTGATTTCAACGGGTTACAAACTGGCTTTATAAGATATTCTGCGCTTCTCTAACCATTGGTTCAGTAATAACGACAATACAATGAGTGAGCCACCAAAGGCTAATCTCGGGATGTCGGCGTCACGATTCCAAATCACTAAATTAACGATGATGCCAGCAGGGATCAGCACGTTATTCATAATAGCCAGAGCCCCCACATTCACTAAAGTAGCGCCTTTATTCCAAGCGAAAAAGCCAACACCTGAAGCAATAATACCTAAATACACTAATACGCCCCATTGCAATTCAGTTGTCGGTAATTTATCGGCATTGCCAAAAATTAAATAACAAATGCTAGCCACACAAAATGCCCCGATAAAAAACCAGGCAAATATTGCTTTTTGATCGATAGACTGTTTTAACTGCTGATCAGCCATTAAGCGTTTATAACAAACCTGCCCGGTAGCAAAACATAAATTGGCCGATTGCACTAAAAGCAAACCAACAATAAAGTTAGCGTCTATGCCGTTAAAGCGAATGGCAATAGCACCCGAGGTTGCCAGTAATGCGGTTAACATAAAATTGAGGTGAAATTTTCGCTCAAAAGCATCATTTAATAAGGTGATATAAATAGGAGTCATCACAGTAAATAACAGCACTTCAGGCACAGACAAATACAAAAATGACTGATAATAAAAAACGTACATTAAGCCTAATTGAATAGCACCTATGCCCATTAATTTAATGGCGGTTTGCCAGTTAATTTCATTTAATCGTAAAAAGGGTAAAAAAACTAACATAGCCAAACCAATACGCATAAATACCGAGAACCAAGCATCAACCTGCCCTGCTAAATACACGCCAATTAAACTAAATGAAAAAGCCCACAATAGGGTAACCGAAATAAGATATGACACGACAACCTGACCATATGATTTTTTATTATTACAAACGATAATTAGCCACTATTACCCTTTAGTAATAGTCGCCAATTGCTAGAAATGCTAAAACGTTATTTATCGAGCGGTGCAGCCATTTGATCTAATGGCTGTATTTTAACTTTTCTTCTACCGCCGAGCTCAGAATAAAGCATACCAGCAATGATTAAACCTGCACCAAACCAGCCGTTAATACCAAGATGTTCGCCTAATATGAAGAATGCGGCAATATGAGCAAAAATAGGCTCTAATGCAAAAACAAGAGCGACTTTGTGTGGTTCAAGTAAACGTTGACTGGAGGTTTGTGCCCAATAAGCAAACGCGCTCGCTAAGATACTTGAGTAAAGTATTGCCGCCCAAACATCGGCGTTTGAGAGTTGTTCAATAAACGGCGGGTAGTTTTGATTAATGTTGGCTAGTGCTTCGTAACTTGCAGCCACAGTACTGTATAAAGCAACGGCGGCTAATTGAATAATACTTAGTGAAATAACCGCAAATCGTCCACCATATTTTGCCATTAAGGTAATGTGAGCGGCATAACAAACTGCACTGATAGCGACTAGCACATCACCTTGGTTCAATTCCATTTTATCGCCCATAGTCAAAAAATATAAACCTATGGTAGCGGCGATAACACTTATCCAAACTTCTATACCTACTTTCGTTTTAAAGAGTATAAAGCCGATAATAGGCACTAAAGGAACACATAATCCGGTAATAAATCCGGTATTAGACACGCTGGTGTAAATCATGCCTTGGGTTTGAAGCGAAAAGCCTAAAAATAATAACAAACCTAAACCCAAACCAACTTTAAGTAGTTCTGCTACGGTGTAATCAAATTCAGCTTTTGCTGGTTTTTTTTGTAAAAAGTACAGAGGTAATAATGCTAATGCCGCAATACCAAAACGAAAAGCGTTAAAGGTATTAACAGGCATAATATCAATGGCGCCATCAACTACAACAAAGCCGACTCCCCAAATAAGATTGACCAATACTAAAGCCCATAATGCGGAATTAGCCGTGCGAATTGTCATTGATTTTCCTTTTATACTATTAATTTTTCCGCATTATAACGTTACTTATTATTAACGTCATTAAGACAAATCTTTTATGTCGGATTTAGGGCCTTAAGAAAGGTATATGACACTATTGCGTTATGTATTAATCGGCCTAATAGGAAAATAGCTAAGTTCGACCCAGCACATTCAAATGAATACAAAAACTCATCACAGTACGAGACCAAATTCAGTACAAACAAAGAGATATTGTGAATAGTTATTTAAACTCAGTAGCTTGCTGTAAACGTCATCTTCCAAGCCTCTGTCCGAGACGTCGCATGGATGCTACTTATTTGATAATACAGGAGCATATTATCCTGTAAATATTGTTCTAAACCATCATTTTTTAGTGACTGGCTCCCCGATAAAGACACCACGGAGATGACGCCCTTGAGCCATGTGTATAGGTAGGTAGTCTTTTCACTTTTAGGTTTTAAGCTTTAAGCTGTGACTTTAACTCGAGTGTTTTGATAAATACGCCCAAATTACCTTGCTTTATTTGCCAGTACTTTTTTTATACCAACGAATCAGTTCTTTTTGATCTGCAGGGGGCTCTGCTCCATCAGTTATTTTACTCATGGCTTGCTCTGCTAGTATTTTTTCTGCTTTGTCTTCAATTTTTTCAAGCATGCGGTAAAAAAGCGCACACTCTTTCTTATCAAGAACACTTTCAAGCTCGTCTGCTCTTTCATTCATTGTTTGAGTGACTTGATGATATAACTTAATACCTTGTTCGTTTAGCACTAAGTATTTTATATTCCGGCTGTGTTCGTCAGGCTGTATATCAATTAAGTTTTTCTTTTGCAGTGCTTTTACTGCTCGACTAACGTTGTAAGAGTCAATACGTGATTGATAAGCAATATCCGCTGCTTTAATTGGCATGTATGAGCCAATATTTAATAACACCCGCATTTCTCTTGGTTCTAAATCGCAAAGCTCACGAATTTTCCAATCACGGTTCAACGCTAATAAATTGCTGACAACCGCAATACGAAAAGGTAAGTGATTATTTAAATCAAGCTGGGGCGTTATTTTATTAGACAGCTTAAAAGCTTTATTACGGGCTGAGGGACTAATAATCTTTCCTAAAGTTATTGTGTACTTAAGATTATTTAATCATAAAAATTGTAGCCTCGCTATAGGCTTAATCAACTTCCCCAATAAAAGTCTCATGGATGTATAGCGATTCATAACACCCCGTTATTGTTCTGTTGTTGATTAACTTATTAGCATTAAACCAGTAGATAATTTAAACAATAATAGATGTTGCATATGCACTATCTATTATATATATTGAAAATAGAATAATAATCAACCAGCAGGATCACCCTATGCCTTTAGTAAAGCCATTAGCAACAGATGAAAATGAAGAAGTAGCAGAGCTCGCCAAGTTTTTTAATGAAACATTAGGTTTTTGCCCAAACAGTGTATTAACCATGCAACGCCGACCAGCAATTGCCAAAGCATTTATTAATTTGAACATGGCAGTAATGGCTAATGACGGTAGCGTAACGGCGGAGCAAAAGCGCCTTATAGGCTACATTACTAGCGCACATACTGGCTGTAGGTATTGTGAAGCTCACACTATTTTAGCGGCTGAACGTTATGGCGGCACCGATGAGCGCTTAGACAATATTTGGACGTTTAGAGAAAGTACTTTATACACTGAGGCTGAAAAAGCTGCCTTTGAATTTGCCCTTGCTGCGTCAAGTATTCCTAATGCCGTTGATGATGTTATTAGTGCTAATTTGCATGAATATTGGGATGAAGGTGAGATCGTTGAAATATTAGGGGTAATTTCTTTATTTGGTTACCTAAACCGCTGGAATGACTCAATGGGCACAACCATGGAGACTGGTGCAGTTGACGCCGGCGAACGACTATTGGAAAAAAACACAACATGGACACGCGGTAAACACGTATAAGTTGGCTACTTCATTGCTCACTTAATTACTTACTCAATAGGTAAGTCAATTAAGTGAGCAACATAATATTGAGTGGTTTTATAGGTAAACCTTTGCCGATAAAACTACTCAAATAATCCAGCCAAATAAATCCCTGTAAATTAACCTCTACAAATCTTTTCAGTTATTTATCGAAAATAATTCCAATTGTCTCTCGTTCCTTTTATGTTAACTTCATAAATTTTTTGTACAGAGATACATCACCGTGATAATAAATAAAACAATCGGTAGCATGCTAATCATTGCTGGCACAACTATTGGCGCAGGAATGTTAGCATTACCTATCGCCTCTTCTGGCTTAGGATTTTTAACTGCCATGGTCATATTATTCTTTGCTTGGTGCTTAATGACTTATACCGCCCTGCTCACGTTAGAGTTGCATCAACACGCACCACCTAACGCCACTTTAAACACCTTAGCCAAAAATATACTCGGAAAAAAAGGTCAGCTCATCGCTAATTTTTCTATGATTTTTCTTTTTTATTCCCTTTGCGCCGCCTATATCGCCGGTGGTGGTGGTCAGTTACAGTTAATGCTTTCTAACTGGAGTGCTGTAGAAATTCCGCAACAAACTGGTGCCATCGCTTTTGCAATATTATTTGGCTCTATTATTACCTTAGGCGCAAGTACCGTTGATAAACTTAACCAGATTTTGTTTATTATAAAAATCATGGTATTAACGAGTATTTTTTATATATTAACGCCTCATATTCAAGGCGAATATTTACTTAACATGCCAATGCAACAAGGCCTAATAATCTCAGCTATCCCGGTGATAGTAACGTCTTTCGGCTTCCACGGCTCAATTCCTTCTATTGTGAAATATATGGGGGTTAACATTCACTCACTACGTAAAGTGATGATTATTGGCGCGTCTATGCCGTTAGTTATCTATTTATTTTGGCAAATTGTTAGCCAAGGTGTGATCAGTCAGCAAAGTCTTTATGACAGCCAAGGACTCGATGGTTTTATCGCCAGCTTATCCTCTTTACTGCAAAGCTCTGCCATCGCTAACACCTTAACCATTTTTGCTAACTTAGCACTGGCGACTTCTTTTTTGGGTGTCAGTTTAGGTTTATTCGATTTTTTCAGTGACGTACTAAATAAAAGCGACTCTAATAAAGACAGATTGATTACCGCATTAGTTACTTTTACACCACCCTTAGGTTTCGCATTATTTTACCCGCAAGGTTTTATCATGGCGTTGGGTTATGCAGCTATCGCACTGGTAATTTTGGCGATATTCTTACCCGTTTTAATGGTATGGAAGCAACGAAGCGAAACACTCGATACCGTGATCCAGTCTGGCGTTAACATGTATCAAGTGAGGGGCGGAAAAGTTGCATTAACCACAGCTGCGCTATTAGGTGTGTTTATTATTAGCGCACAATTTATGCAAATGCTTGGTATGGTGCCGGTAATACACTAGTAACACTATGAGTATGACGTGCCTGAGCCATGTGCATAGGCACGTTATCTTTTGCTTTTGACTTTCAGTTTTAGGTTTTAGACTCAGACTTTGACTTTAACTCAAGGGTATTGGCAAATAGCCTTGGCTGGTCAATTTGAGCTAACATTGCGTTATTAGGTAAACAATCGGGATCAATATAATCAGAAAAATCGCCTGCAGAATCAAACACTAAAACATCAAGAGCTAATCTGTCCATACCGTATAAACCACGGTGGATCATATCAGCAGAAAAAACTAATAAGTCACCAGCTGCTAGTTCAATTTTTTTACCGCTAGAAAGGGCTTCATTACTGAGTCTACCCTTTTCTTCTTGGCGAACATTAAATTCTTCTTCACTGTCCCAGCGTTTATGTGTGCCCGGCACTAGTTCCATGCCAAGTTCATCAAATAAAGGCACGCGCAGGTGCACTACTTGTGTCTCGTGAATAACTACTTTTTGCACGTCAATATCGTGATCATATTGGCAATCTCGATGCCAAAAGTCTTTAAGCTCGGGGTTGATCGGATTAAAAAACAATTGGGTATTCATAAAGGCTGGGTTGTTTTTTATAACGGCATCAACAATTGCCATCATTTTTTTACAGCTGATAAAGTTAAAAAGTTTTACTCTATCATCTGGTTCTAAGTATTCACTACCGGTAATTAAAGACGAGTTAAAAGCGACTTCTTTATAGAATTCTGCATTGTCTTGTTTCCACAACTGGTGAAACTTTAAAACAACTGCTCTCAGCGATTCTATTTCAGCCGTAGTAAAATAATTTCTAATAACAAAGTAACCTTGCTCTTCATAATTATTATACAACTGGCTACGGTTTAATTTATCTGAGCACTGTCCTAACTTTTTATCTAAGTTAACTACCATGATTGTTTATTCTCTTGAAATTGTGAGTGGTATGGCAGTGTAAGCGCCAACACAATAAGTAAATTAAGCCATACAAAACCATGCCACCAGCAAGCACTCCATACCATGCCCCATATTGCCAACAGGCAATTAAGTAAAAACCTCCTAAGCTACCACCAACGTAATAGTGCACAAGGTATAAGGCAGTGGCTGTTGCTTTAGCTACCTTTGCCTTCTGACTTACCCAGGCATAAGCAAGTGAGTGGGTAAAAAAAGCGCCTGAGCCAATAAGTAATAAACCAATAACCATTGCATACAGTGAATCATAAGCGGCGATGCACATACCAATAGCACTCACCGTTGTTCCTAACATCATGCCCTTAACTGGGCTGTAATATTGGCTCCAACGGCCACTTAGTTTGGCCGAAATAGTACCGCTGAGATAACAAAGAAAAATCATCGACGTCAAACTAATAGACAGAGAATAAGGTGGTGCGATAAGACGAAATCCCATAACCGTATAAAGATTGACGATTAACGCAAAGTTTAAGCCGCCAATAAGCATAGCAACCCATAATTCTCGCTGTTTTAAGTGTCCGACAACACGTTTATTATGGTTGCGAAACTGACCTTTTTTCGGAGTGAAATGTTGTTGTTCGGGCAACAGTCGGTACACTAATAGTGCGCCGAATAAACTGGATATAGCCATACCAACAACAGCCACATTCCATCCCCAGTATTGCGTGACAAAACCACCGTACAATCGCCCAGAAATGCCTCCTAGTGAATTGGCACTAATATAACCACCTACGGCAATCATAAACGCTTTAGCGGTAAACTCTTCAGCCATATAGGCTACAGCAACAGCTACAAAACCAGCTAGTGCAATACCCATTACCCCTCGCATTAACGTTAACATCATCAAGGAATCGGTTAGCAACATAGCCATGCCTGTAAACGGCAACAAGAAAAGACTCACCATCATCACTTTACGACGGCCAATAATTTCAGAAATGACAGCCCATGGAACGAGAGTGAGCGCTAACGTCAATGTACATGAGGCAAGCAACCAATTAATTTCAATCGCACTGGCATTAAACTTTTCAGCCATCAATGGCAGCATAGGTTGGAACATGTACAAATTACAAAACACAAGGAAAGAGCCTAACGCTAACGCAAAGCTAGCACGACGGTATGCGGCTGTTTTTAGTTCAATCATGGTGATGACACTCAAAGGCGACGTTCGATAACAATGACTATTTTACCCTTAGATAAACAGTAAGGGTACTAGATTAAGAATGAAAAACTATGATAATAATAATACCAATTGCATTAAGTTTTTGATCTTGTTGTGCGTAGGATAAATAAATCAGGGCAAGCCGTTTGATTGAACAATAGCTCTATTGGGATTGAAAGCATAGATTTTACTTTCTTTAATTGGACTACTTTAGATTAGACAGCTTTGGGCATAAAAAAACCGATAAACCTTTATTTCTAAAGGGGTAACGGTCTTTATTGTACATTAATATTCAAAAAAGTGGTGCGGATGGGGGGACTTGAACCCCCACGACCTAAGTCACCAGCCCCTCAAGCTGGCGCGTCTACCAATTCCGCCACATCCGCGCAAAACTGATTTGAATATTTTAAACTTTTACTGTTTAACTAAATTGAGGTTTAGCTAAAATTTAATCTGGAACGTTGCTGTCATCTTCTTTCTTAACAGGTTCGTCTGATGCAGGTACATCACTGTTTTGAGCAGCTGGTAATGTAGTTGCTTCAAGGCTTTCACCTGGAATAGCGTCAATTGCTTGCTCAGCAGGAACTGCTAGGTTATTCCACTCATCAACAGACTTAGTCTTGTTGGCAGTTAGGTTACCTAGGATTAAGCTGATAACAAAGAATCCTACCGCTAAATACGTTGTTGCCGATGTTAGGAAGTTACCAGAACCACCAGAACCGAAAACAGTTGCAGAAGAGCCAGCACCAAATGATGCACCCATGTCTGCGCCTTTACCTTGCTGAATTAACACTAAGCCAATTAGGGCTAAAGCAATAAGTACGTAAACTATAATTAATACTTGATACAACATTTTTACTTTCCTTTCGCTGCGGAACAAATAATTTTAAATTGTTCAGCTTTTAAACTAGCACCGCCAATAAGACCACCGTCTATATCAGTTTGTGCAAATAATTCTTCACAGTTAGCTGCATTAACGCTGCCACCGTAGAGTAATGGTACTTTATTCGCTACTTGCTCGTTTTGCTGAGCTAAGAATTGACGAATAAATTGATGTGTTTCTTGTGCCATGGCACTTGATGCTGTTTTACCTGTTCCTATGGCCCAAACTGGCTCATAAGCAATAACAACATCATTAAATCTCTCTATGCCAATTTCATCGATAACTGGCTGAATCTGTGCTGACAACACAGTTTCGGTTTCTTCTGTTGCTCGTTCTGCTTCGCTTTCACCAATACATAAGATGGGTGTTAAGCCAGCATTTAATGCTGCATGAACTTTTTTAGCAACTTGCGTAGACGTTTCTTTATAGAGACTTCTTCGCTCAGAGTGACCAACTATTACATAGTTAATAGCTAAATCTTGTAACATAGCTGTGGATATTTCACCGGTAAAGGCACCACTTTCATGTTCACTCACATTTTGCGAGCCTACATGAATAGCTTCATTTAATTTAGCTGCTTTTATTTTCTGATTAAGCTCAGATAAATAAGGAAAGCTAGGACAAATAACAACATCAACATGTGATGATATTTTAATATCTGCCAATTCTGAAACCATAGTATCAACTAGGGCTGAGTCACCGTTCATCTTCCAATTTGCGGCTACAATTGCTTGTCTAGTCATTTATACCTCTTAGCCTAGGTTATTATCTTATGACTTCAGTTAAGTTTTAAATGAAGTCATTGCTAAAATGAAGCCGCGAGATAGTAACTAACCTACGCAAAAGATACAAGTATTTAACAGATATCTTTTACTGGTTGCAGTTTTTTTATACTTATCGCGGCATTTAGCTATTAATAGCGGTGATTAATTATAAGAATTATTTAACCAGCTTAACGAAATCAGCTATTTTGTTCGCTAATAATGTGACTTCATCCATATCAGGTCCTTCAACCATGACACGGATAAGTGGCTCAGTGCCTGACTTACGTAATAATACTCGACCACGCCCCGTTAGCACTTCATTAACTTCATCAACAGCAGTAAGTACGTCAGCATCATTTAATGGATTATTCTCACCAGAGAAACGAACATTAACAAGAAGTTGCGGTAGCATGGTAATGCCCTGGCGTAATTCATGTAATGATTTGTCTTGTTTAATAATCGCAGTTAATACGTTCAGAGCTGCAATAATGCCATCACCTGTAGAAGTATGATTAAGGTTTATAACATGGCCTGAATTTTCAGCACCAAGTTGCCAACCTTTTTCTTTTAATAATTCCATGACATGACGGTCGCCAACATTACTGCGAGAAAATTCGATATTCAATTCTTTTAATGCTAACTCTAAGCCCATATTGCTCATTAAGGTACCAACAACGCCGCCCTCTTTTCGGCCAGTATTTAAATCGTTACACGCAATGATATAAATAATTTCATCGCCATCTATAACATAACCTGTATGGTCAACCATCATAATGCGATCGCCATCACCATCAAGAGCGACACCTAAATCGGCGTTATGCTCAACAACCGCTTTGCTGATTGCGTCCATTGAGGTTGCGCCACAACCATCATTGATATTAGTGCCATTAGGCGCTGTGCCTATTTCGATAACCTTAGCACCTAATTCACGAAATACATTAGGCGCTATGTGATAGGTTGCACCATGAGCACAATCAACCACTATGGTTAACCCTTTCAATGATTTACTGCTAGGAAAATTACTTTTACAAAACTCTATATAGCGCCCTGCTGCATCATTAATACGATTGGCTTTACCTAACTTTGCTGATTCAACACATTCCATTGGCTTGTCTAATTCAGCCTCAATGGCTAATTCAACCGCATCAGGTAGTTTCTGGCCTGTACTTGAGAAGAATTTAATACCGTTGTCATAAAAAGGGTTATGCGACGCACTAATAACAATGCCGGCTTCGGCTCTAAATGTTTTAGTGAGGTAAGCAATGCCTGGTGTTGGCATAGGGCCAAGAAGACCAATATCGATACCTGCAGCTGAAAAACCTGCTTCAAGGGCTGATTCAAGCATATAACCTGAGATACGCGTATCTTTACCAATAAGCACTTTTTTAGTGCCTTGTCCTGCGAGTACTTTACCTGCTGCGTAACCTAGCTTCATTACGAATTCTGGTGTTATTGGGTATTGCCCAACTAAACCACGGATACCATCGGTACCAAAATATTTACGTTCTGACATATTTGTTCCTTTTAGACTTCACTTGTATCGCTTATTTGTTACAGAGAATATTTATAGTGTATCGTTAGATTCGTCTAACGTTTATTATTTGTCACTGCAACTGACCATCATTGGTATTTAGCTGTTATGGATAATATTTTTAGGGCATCGACTGTTTCTTTAACGTCATGCACTCGAATTATACTCGCGTTTTGCTGTGCGGCTATTATAGCGGTAGTTATACTGCCTGCAAGGCGTTCATCAACATTACGCGCTAATAAGTTGCCTATCATTGACTTCCTCGAGGTTCCTGACAATAGAGGTAAACCTAAATCACTAAATTGATTTAATTGAGCAAGTAGCTGATAGTTTTGCTCTAACGTTTTACCAAAGCCGAAGCCGGGATCTAAGATTAGACGTTCTCGTTTAATACCGGCCTGCTCACATGCGTTAATACGGTCAATAAAGAACTGTTTAATATCGCCAATAATATCTTGGTATTGTGGATTATCTTGCATTGAACGCGGTAATCCCTGCATATGCATTAAGCATATAGGAATATTACTCTGTGCGAGTACGGCTAAACAACCCTCATTTTGTAACGCACGTACATCATTGATAATGTCTGCACCATGACTGATAGCTTGTGACATAACTTCAGCTTTACTGGTATCAATTGATACCTTGATATCAAAGTTTGATTTAATCGCTTTAAGTAATGGAATAACACGTTTTAGCTCATCCTCTACACTGACATCAACAGCGCCAGGACGGGTTGATTCGCCGCCAATATCGATAATATCAACACCGTCGCTAATCATTTGTTCCACTTGCGTTAATGCTTTAGCAAACGTAGAAAATTTACCGCCATCAGAGAACGAGTCGGGTGTTACATTGAGGATACCCATAACTTGCGCTTGAGGTTTCTCTTGCTTGTGCTCTGCTTGTTGATTATTCACGTTATTCACTGAGAAATTATCTTTTGTCATTTTTATTTTTCTTTCTATATAGACATAGAAGCTAACGTTGGAAGCTCGACATATGAAAAAGCCTCGGTATTTACAATAAATACCGAGGCTTATTTATATTCATAACACGGTTTAGCTTGCTGGTGTATCACCACTTGGCTTAGTTGTATCAGGCTTTATTTCACTAGTTTCTGCAGTATCTTTAGCTGGTTCAGCGTCTTTTTCAGTTGCTTTAACATCTTCCGCTGATTTACCTTTACTGTCACTTGAATTGGAGCTGGAATTAGAGCTTGAGTTGCCTTTGTCTTCCCAACCAGCTGGTGCACGAACAGACGTTCGAGCCATCAAGTCATCAATTTGCAAAGCATCAATGGTTTCGTACTTCATCAAACAATCTTTCATTGCATGTAATACATCAATATTTTCTTTGATTAAGTCTTCTGCACGTTGGTAGTTGCGGTTAACTACAGCTTTAATTTCTTCATCAATGGTTTTAGCTGTTTCATCAGACATATGTAATGACTTTGCCGAAGTGCGGCCTAAGAATACTTCGCCCTCTTCTTCAGCAAACAACATAGGTCCCATTTTGTCAGATAGACCCCATTGCGTTACCATTTTACGAGCTATGTTCGTTGCGCGCTCAATATCGTTTGAAGCACCAGTGGATACTTTATCACTACCGTAAATCACTTGTTCTGCGACACGGCCACCGTATAACGAAGAAATATTACTTTCTAAATGCTGTTTAGAATGGCTGAATCTGTCTTGCTCTGGTAAGTACATAGTAACACCAAGGGCACGACCACGAGGAATAATACTGACTTTATAAACAGGGTCATGATCAGGCACTAAACGTCCGACGATGGCATGGCCAGCTTCATGGTAAGCAGTCATTTCTCTTTCAGAATCACTCATTACCATGCTCTTACGTTCTGAGCCCATCATAATTTTATCTTTGGCAGCATCAAACTCTTTCATGCTCACCAATCGTTGTTCCGTTCGCGCAGCACATAAAGCAGCTTCATTTACTAAGTTAGCTAAATCAGCACCTGAGAAACCTGGTGTACCACGAGCAATAACTTCAGCGATAACATCATCACCTAATGGTACCTTACGCATATGTACTTTAAGAATTTGCTCGCGACCTTTGATATCAGGTAAACCAACGGTTACTTGACGGTCAAATCGACCTGGACGAAGTAATGCAGGGTCTAATACGTCAGGACGGTTAGTTGCGGCAATAACGATTACACCTTCATTACCTTCAAAGCCATCCATTTCAACTAACATTTGGTTTAATGTTTGTTCACGCTCATCATGTCCACCACCCATGCCTGCACCACGTTGGCGACCTACAGCATCGATTTCATCGATGAAGATAATACACGGAGCTGCTTTTTTAGCTTGTTCGAACATGTCACGTACACGAGATGCACCAACACCAACAAACATTTCAACAAAATCAGAGCCTGAAATAGTAAAGAAAGGTACTTTCGCTTCACCGGCAATAGCTTTCGCTAATAAGGTTTTACCTGTACCCGGCTGCCCTACTAATAAGATACCTGATGGAATACGACCACCGAGTTTTTGAAAGCGCGATGGCTCTCTTAAGTAGTCAACTAATTCGGCAACGTCTTCTTTAGCTTCATCACAACCTGCAACATCTGCAAACGTTGTTTTGATTTGTTCTTCGCTAAGTTGACGTGCTTTTGATTTACCAAAAGACATTGCACCTTTACCGCCACCACCTTGCATTTGACGCATGAAGAAAATCCATACACCAATAAGCAAAATCATCGGGAACCAAGAAACAAAAATAGTGGTCAAGAAACTCGTTTCTTCAGGTAATTTACCTTCAGCACGAACACCTTGTTTAACAAGATCGTTAATTAAATCACGATCATAGCCACCTGGAATAACGGTTTTGTATGCTTCACCTGTACGTTTTTCACCGGTGATCACACCATTTCTATCAACACTCGCATCGCGAATTTGACCTTGGCGTACATCCTTAATAAAACGGGTGTAATCCATCTGTTGATTTTCTGTGGTGTTTGGAGAGAAGCTTTGAAATACACTCATCAAAACAACTGCAATAACTAACCATAAAATAAGATTTTTCGCCATATCGCTCAACTTAATGACCTCTTGTGATATTTAATATATTCATTTGAATTAATCTATACTAGTCTATTGTGCCTAATTTACTACAATTCAAGTCTTGTCGCTATTTAACTTTAGTAGGTAGTAACAACTAGTTACATTAAAACAGCTAAAATATTTTTCTGCTATAAGATTAACTTCTAGCTGTATGCTTCAAAACAAAGGAAAAAGTACCCCATTGATGACTATCAAAAAGTACTTTTATCGCTTAAATTTATCCAGTCAACAATAGGATAATTTGTTAACCTTTGTAGCCTGTAGCGACTAGGTAAACTTCTCTAGAGCGAGCTCTAGATGAATCTGGCTTACGGGTTTTTACCGTTTTAAAGACCGCGCGTGTCGCTTTCATGTAATCTTCAAAGCCGGCACCTTGGAATACCTTGACGACAAACGCACCATTAGTCTTTAAGACTTGGCTACACATATCTAGCGCTAATTCGACTAAATACATACTACGCGCTGAGTCAGCACTTTCATTACCTGTCATATTTGCTGCCATATCAGACATAACAACATCAATGTTTTTTCCGTCAATACGGGTTAACAGCGCATCAAGTACGTCTTCTTCTCGAAAATCTCCTTCGAGGAAGTCAACTCCGACAATAGCGTCCATAGGCAAAATATCACAGGCAATAACTTGTCCTTTATCACCTACCACTTTAACGGCATATTCTGACCAACCACCGGGAGCAGCACCTAAATCGACAACTTTCATACCCGGTTTAATCAACCTATCTTTAATATTGATTTCTTCAAGTTTAAAAACTGCCCGTGATCGTAACCCCAAACGTTGCGCTTTTTTTACGTATTCATCATCAAAGTGTTCGTCTAGCCACTTCTGACTACTTGCCTTGTGTTTTTTACTTGCCATGTCTGTTTACTCAAAAAAGAACATAAATTATCGAAAGATTATAACACTGAGACTCGGTAAGTATTCACTTTCAACATAAAAAGCGAAAACAAAATAGGTAAATCCCCCCTATTAGTACCATTTATGACCCTTGATTATAAAATTAGTGTGATTGGTATTAGTAAAAGTTAGTAGATAAGGGTAAAATAGCGCCAATTCAAGGTAACTGATAACGAAATTTAGAAATGAGCTTAAACAAAAAACAAATTCAACATCTTAAAGGTGTAGCACACCCACTTAAACCAGTAGTTTTACTTGGTAACAATGGTTTAACTGAAGCCGTTGTAGCGGAGATAGATTACGCATTAAATCATCATGAACTAATCAAAGTAAAAATCCCAACTGATGACAGAGAAACAAAAGCGTTAATCGTTGAAGCAATCTGTCGTGAAACTAAGTCAGAAAAAGTACAAGTAATCGGTAAAACCTTAGTTATTTATCGTGAAAGTGCAGAAAAGAAGATTAGAATCCCTAAGGTTTAATTTTACTTTTCTTTTGCCAGCAATCGATAAAAATAAAAATGACAGCACTTGCTGTCATTTTTTATAACTATTGTTCTTTGAAACTTATACCAATTTCATTAAATTATTGCCCACTTGTGCGGGTTAAAATAATCCAAGCCTGCGTTGCTCTCAATCCCAATAGCCAGCTATTGCTCAATCGAGCGCCTTGCCATGATTTATTTTCCCTAAGCACAACAAGATCACAAACTTAATGAAAATGGTATTACTTAGCACCAGGATCTGTTTCTTCAACAACTGTAATTACTTTTTGAGTCAATTTTATTCGCCCTGAATCTACCAACGCCTTTCTTAGTACATATTCAATTTGTGCATTAACGCTACGCAACTCGTCATCAGACCAACGCTGCATTGCTGCTAATACCTCAGGGTTAATCCTAAGTGGAAAGCTTTTTTTAGCTGCCACTGTTACCTCCAAAAATTTTGCCATTTCAAAACTCTAACAAGTGTACTCCCGACATCACACTTCGGGGGTGACCATCGCTAATTAGCTTACAGTTAATACAAGCTCCCAGTATTCACTACGGGTTGTGTACTCTTATCACTACAAAGTACCACTAATAAATTACTCACCATGGCAGCTTTTCGTTCTTCATCAAGTTCAACAATATCTTTGTCAGATAATTGCTTAAGCGCCATTTCAACCATACCGACAGCACCATCAACAATAAGTCTACGTGCTGAAATGATTGCAGAGGCTTGTTGTCTTTGCAGCATCGCATTGGCGATCTCGGGTGCATAAGCTAAGTGACTGATACGTGCTTCATGTACTCTAACACCTGCTTTTTCTAGTCGTTGTTGTATCTCTATCTTTAATGCTTCAGATACTTCTTTTGGGTGGCTACGTAATGCAACTTCATCGCCTTCATGTTGATCGTACGGGTAACTCGTCGCCATATTACGAAGTGCTGATTCGCTCTGAATATTCACGAAACTAATATAGTCATCCACTTCAAATACCGCCTCTGCCGTATCATCGACAGACCAAACAACCACTGTCGCTATTTCAATTGGATTGCCATGATTATCATTGACCTTCATTTGATTAGATTCAAAGTTACGAATTCTTAGCGAAATGTTTTTACGAATAAACAGTGGGATAGTCCAGCGTAAACCTCCCGCCTTGACGGTGCCTACGTATGTGCCAAAAAAAGTCATCACTTTTGCTTGGTTTGGCTGCACCATAAAAAATCCAGGAATAGCAAAAACTGTTAGTACAAAGACTAATACGGTGACTATTTCAATATTCCCTGCTGCAGCCTGGCTAAGGATAAATGCACCAGCTACAAGTAACATGGCAAAAATACCGTAGCCACTAATAGAAAAACCTATTTTCTCATTCATATGAACTCCTTTTAAAGTTTAAACCCAAATACAAAAGTGATATCACTTTGATATCAAAAAGAGTATATCTAAATAGCCGTACTTGCAATAAACGTTTAAAGGATAAAATGTAACTATAAGTTTCGATTAACAACATTAAAAATAACAAGTCACCCATAAAAAAGCCCCAAACTTAACATTTGAGGCTTTAATTTTAGTGGTTTCCACAGAATAAAACTGCAGAAACCGCTTAGTATGGCGTGCTGTTAGATATGCTCAACAGATATAATTTCATATTCAACCACACCACCTGGTATGGTGATTTCAATTTCACTATCAACTTCTTTACCAATTAAACCACGAGCGATAGGTGAGTTAAGTGAAATTCTTCCGGTTTTAAAGTCAGCTTCATCATCACCAACAATTTGGTAAGTTACTTCAACTTCAGTATCAATATTTAATAATGTCACTGTAGTGCCAAAAATAACTTTGCCACGGTTAGGAATTGACGTTACATCAATCACTTGCGCATTACATAGTCGGCCTTCAATGTCTTGTATACGACCTTCACAAAAGCCCTGTTCTTCCTTGGCTGCATGGTATTCTGCATTTTCTTTTAAATCACCATGCTCACGTGCATCTGCAATGTCTTTTACAATGCGTGGGCGTTTTTCTTGCTTTAACATTTTGAGCTCTGCTTGTAATTGCTCAGCACCACGAAGTGTCATTGGATATTTAGTCATAATTTTTATCTTTTTATCTATTGTTTACTGAAAATAAGAACTTAGTTGACCTTACAAAAATAAGGTAAATAGCGAAGCTAGTTTATGTGCTAGCTAGATGAAAGCGCACAATTGATAATTATCAATGAGCACTTCAAACAAAGCTAGCACTTAAAATAGCAAATTAGCTGTCTTATTTACAAGGTTTTATGTAACTCTTGTACAGTTCGTACAGTACTCATTTCATCAGCGGCGTGAGACATACAAGTAGCAAATGCAGCATTTAATGTCGTAGTATAAGCGACTTTATAACGCAATGCACCACCACGTAATACTTTAGAATCTTCAATGGCTTTACGGCCTTCGGTAGTATTAATAATGTAGCTGTATTCACCGTTTTTAATTCTATCAAGAATATGTGGACGACCTTCATGAACTTTATTCACTAAGCGACATGGGATATTAGCTTCACCTAACATCACTGCAGTACCATGCGTAGCATCCACTTCATAGCCTAAGGCAACTAATTGCTTAGCTAATTCAACTGCACGTTTTTTGTCACTGTTACGAACAGAGATTAACGCTCGACCTTCTTTAGGTACAGATACGCCAGCACCTAAACACGCTTTAGCATAAGCTTCTTCAAACGTATCACCAACGCCCATCACTTCACCTGTTGAACGCATTTCTGGGCCAACTAATGGGTCACTGCCGTGGAATTTGTTAAAAGGAATAACAACTTCTTTAACAGAGAAATACTCAGGAATAACTTCTTTTACGATACCTTGCTCTTTTAATGACTTACCCGCCATTACACGTGCACCAACTTTAGCAAGTGGTACTGATGTTGCTTTAGAAACAAAAGGAATAGTACGGGCAGCACGTGGGTTTACTTCAATTAAGTAAACTTCGTTGTCTTTAACGGCCATTTGCGTATTCATTAAACCAATAACACCTAGCTCAAAAGCTAAATCAGTTACTTGTTTACGCATAACATCTTGGATTTCTTTGCTTAAGCTATATGCTGGTAATGAACATGCACTGTCACCTGAGTGAACGCCTGCTTGTTCAATGTGCTGCATAATGCCGCCGATAACAACGTCAGTGCCATCACAAACAAGATCAATATCAACTTCAATTGCATCATCAAGGAAGTGATCAAGTAATACTGGCGAATCGTTAGAAACACTTACCGCTTCTGTCATATAACGACGTAAATCGTCTAAGTCATAGACGATTTCCATCGCACGGCCACCAAGTACATAAGATGGACGAACAACCAATGGGAAGCCAATACTTTCAGCTTTTGCCATCGCTTCATCTATTGAAGTTACCGTGGCATTTTCTGGTTGTAATAAACCTAAACGGTCAACGGCTTGCTGAAAACGTTCTCTATCTTCAGCTCTGTCAATCGCGTCTGGAGAAGTACCAATAATTGGTACACCAGCTGCTTCTAAAGCACGTGCTAATTTAAGTGGCGTTTGACCACCGTATTGCACAATAACGCCTTTAGGCTTTTCAATACGAACAATTTCAAGTACATCTTCAAAGGTAATTGATTCGAAGTATAAACGGTCAGAGGTATCGTAATCGGTAGAAACCGTTTCAGGGTTACAGTTAACCATGATAGTTTCATAACCATCTTCACGCAGTGCTAATGCAGCATGTACACAACAGTAATCAAATTCAATACCTTGACCAATACGGTTAGGGCCACCACCTAAAATCATAATTGATTCTTTGTCGGTAGGGTTTGATTCACATTCTTCATCGTACGTTGAATACATATAAGCAGTGTCAGAACTAAACTCTGCAGCACAAGTATCAACACGTTTGTAAACTGGGAAAATATCTGCGTTATGACGTTTTTTACGTACTTCAGCTTCAGATACACCAATAAGATCAGCTAAACGTGAATCAGCAAAACCTTTGCGCTTAAGTTTACGTAGATATTCAGGGTTTAATACCTTCAAACCACCTTCGCTAACTTTTGCTTCTTCTAAAACAATATCTTCGATTTGTACTAAGAACCAACGATCGATCATGGTAGTTCTATAAACATCTTCAATCGTTAAACCTAATCGGAACGCATCAGCAACATACCAGATACGATCAGCACCTGCTTCTTGAAGCTCATGCATGATTTTAGTTTTAGCACCCGGCTGAGTTACATCAACAATTGAATCAAAACCATTTACGCCAACTTCTAAACCGCGTAATGCTTTTTGTAAAGATTCTTGTTGGTTACGGCCAATAGCCATTACTTCACCAACAGATTTCATTTGTGTTGTCAGACGATCTTCACAACCAGCAAACTTTTCAAAGTTAAAACGTGGGATCTTAGTTACAACGTAATCGATGGTTGGCTCAAATGATGCTGGAGTTTTACCGCCAGTAATATCATTTGATAATTCATCTAGCGTGTAACCTACCGCTAATTTCGCGGCAATTTTAGCAATTGGGAAACCGGTTGCTTTTGACGCTAATGCCGATGAACGAGATACACGAGGGTTCATCTCGATAATAACCATACGGCCAGTTTTAGGACAAATACCAAACTGTACGTTTGAACCACCTGTTTCAACACCAATTTCACGTAATACTGCTAAAGAAGCATTACGCATGATTTGGTATTCTTTATCCGTTAAGGTTTGCGCTGGCGCAACCGTAATTGAATCACCGGTGTGAATACCCATTGGATCAATGTTTTCGATTGCACAAATAATAATACAGTTATCATTTTTGTCGCGAACCACTTCCATTTCATATTCTTTCCAACCGATTAATGATTCATCGATTAGTAATTCTGATGTAGGAGAAAGGTCTAAACCACGGGTACAAATTTCATCGAATTCTTCAATGTTGTATGCGATACCGCCACCGGTGCCACCCATAGTAAATGAAGGACGAATAATACAAGGAAAACCTAATATTTTACTTGCTGCGTGCGCTTCTTCAATAGTATGTACAATTTCAGCATTTGGCGTATCAAGGCCAATTGCTTTCATTGCTTTATCAAAACGACTACGGTCTTCTGCTTTATCAATTGCATCAGCAGTAGCACCAATCATTTCAACGTTAAATTCTTTTAATACGCCTTTAGCTTCAAGTTCTAAAGCACAGTTTAATGCGGTTTGACCACCCATAGTAGGTAGAACTGCACAAGGACGTTCTTTTTCGATGATATTACGCACAACTTCCCAGTGAATTGGTTCGATGTAGGTTGCATCTGCCATATCTGGGTCAGTCATTATCGTTGCAGGGTTAGAGTTAACTAAAATAACTCGGTAACCTTCTTCACGAAGTGCTTTACACGCTTGCGCGCCAGAATAATCAAACTCACAGGCTTGGCCAATCACGATTGGACCTGCACCTAAGATCAAGATACTTTTTAAATC
>MAAB01032307.1_pt1 | contig 79530 bp, 60 predicted proteins | sample 1115991 | NCBI WGS metagenome assembly MAAB01 (sample SAMN04961124, study PRJNA320927) | seawater metagenome | isolation source: sample BD02T18 sea water enriched with oil for 18 days | place: USA:Gulf of Mexico | collected 2013-07-27
CTCAGAAGTGAAACGCAGTATCGCCGATGGTAGTGTGGGGCTTCCCCATGTGAGAGTAGGTCATTGTTGGGCATTTATTCCAAAAAACCCCGTTCAGAAATGGACGGGGTTTTTTATTGTCTGCGTTTTATGGGCATCGTTTGAAGCCTAGTGTTTAGTCAATTAGAGTTTACACTTTCCAGGCTAAGAGTAGAAGGCTTAGCTCCAGATCGTATTAAAAAACCAGAATCCTTCTAATTTATCCGTTTAGTCTCTGTGAATTGTCTATCCTTAATAGGATTAACAGTGTCATTGGAGCGGACTGAGTGAGCCTACCTAAGTTAATAAAAGATATTATGACAACGGATATTTTGTATTGCACCGAAGACCATATCCTTGCGACTGCTTGCTTGGCAATAGCGCCACTAACGGTGTGAGATAAGTTGAGAGATTGTAGTGGCTTCTGATCACGTTAAAGAGGTATTGGTGACAAGGTTAAAGTTGGGTATGTATGTTAGTGCTCTTGATCGCCCGTGGCTGGAAACTCCTTATTTAATGCAGGGTTTTCATATTAATTCACAGGAAGATATTGAAAACCTTCAGGCGTTGTGTGAATACGTATACGTTGATATAGAAAAACAAAAGAATGATGTAGGTGGCTTTGATGTGAGAATTGGCACACAAGCATCGAATAAAACTAAAATCACTTCTCGCTCAATACTAACAGTGAATAATATCGTTTCTTCCGGTCGCGCTCCTGAAACCCAACGTACATTAGAGAGAATATTTTCAAATAGAACCTTGGTGACTTATAACGATAAAGTTACGGCTAAAGTCGAAATGGAAACCGCCCGTCAGGTGTGTCTAGATTTAAATCATTGTGTAAAGGGGGTTCTTGAAAGTGTTGCTAAAGGAGATGAGATTGATGTCGCCAAAGTTAAGCATGCAGTAAGCCCTATGATTGATAGTGTTCTCAGGAATCCAGATGCATGCATGTGGCTGGCAAGGCTGAAGAATAAGGATTCTTATACATACAAGCATTCAATGGGGGCTTCGATATGGGCGGTCTCTCTTGGGCGTCAAATAGGGCTGCCTAAAATCGACTTAATGATACTAGCTACAGGTACTTTATTATGTGATATAGGAAAATTAAGTTTGCCTGAAAGCTTATTGATGAAAAAGGAAAGGTTAACGAACGAGGAGTTCGATGAGGTTAGATCTCATGTAGAAAAAGGTTTAGTGGCACTAAGCAAGGCGGGCAATGTAAACCCAAAAGTTGAACAAATTGTTGCTAATCACCATGAGCGTCATGACGGTACAGGTTATCCAAATAAGTTAAAAGGGACAAATATTCCTGTGCTCGCTCGTATCGCTGCTATAGCTGATTGTTATGATGCAATGACAAGTGAACGTATTTACGCTAAGGCAATATCCCCAAGCATGGCTGTTAAGAAGTTGTTTGAGTGGAGAGGTAAGGACTTTCAAGCAGAACTTATTGAGGAGTTTATCCAGTCGGTTGGATTATACCCTGCTGGTACACTGGTTGAGTTGAATACTGGTGAGGTGGCTATCGTTATTTCAGAGTCTCGTTTACGACGACTGCGACCGAAGGTCTTGCTATTGACGGATGCGGCAAAACAAAAAAGGGATAAGTTTGCTTCTTTTGATATGATGGATGAAGTACACGAAGGGGAGGGAGTGTTTATCCAGCAGAGTTTAAGTCCGGGAAGTTACGGGATAGACCCTGAGAGTATTTATTACTAATCGCTGCTTAGCGCTGTGATGGAGTTTATCCAGTGAGTGACCGTTTAAATGAAAGTGATGTTTTTGTGCCGCCTATAGATCGTAGAGCATTTACTCAAAAGTTAAGAGAGTTGCTTGCTCTTGATCGCCCGGTGGGTTTGTTGATCGCAGATATCCAGGACTTTAAGCGTATCAATCATACCTTTGGGCTGGATGTTGCCAATCAATTGTTAATTTGTATTGAAAAGCGACTTTTCGGCTTGTCTTTAAAAGGGGCATTTGTATTTCGATTGGACGGGAATGAATTTGCTATTATTTTACCTTCATTATTAGATCCATCATTGTTGGTGTTGGCAGCGAATAAAGTATGTAAGTCGTTTTATGAGCAGTTAGTTGTTGGCGATCGACATATTCAGATTGGGGTACGTATAGGTTATTCCTCGAATACTTTGCTCAATTGTGGTGTAGAAGACATGTTGCGCCACGCGGAAATTTTATTGGACGATGCAAAAGCAGCAGGTTTATCCTATGTTGATTATGATGAATCTAGATTGCTACAGCCACATGATTGGCAGTTAGAAAGCGAGCTAAATCAAGCCATTGCCAATAATGAATTAGTACTTTTTTTTCAACCAAAGATATCGTTAAAACGACAAGGGAAAATATATCTAGAAGCGCTGGCTCGCTGGCAACACCCTGAGCGAGGGATGATTTCGCCGGCAGTATTTATACCGTTAGCAGAGCAATCAGGGGCGATAAAGCCACTTACTAAATGGGCTATCCATTCTGCATTACGATCATTAACTGAGTGGCCAGGTTATGTGTCGATAGATCACGCTGATCATGTGGATCACTATTCCGTTGCTGTGAATCTATCTGTATATGCTTTGGAGAGTGAGGGTTTTGTAGATTTGGTGACTGCGGCATTAAATATCTGGGGAGTTAGTCCAAAAAACCTAACGTTAGAAGTGACGGAGGGCGTATTTGTAAACGAGGCATCTAAGGCTGTGCAAAGCTTGCATGAGCTAAGGGCTTTGGGCGTATGTATTTCTATCGACGATTTTGGGACGGGTTATTCTTGTTTGTCCTATTTTAAAAACCTTCCTGCTGGAGAGTTGAAGATAGACAAATCCTTTGTAGATCATTTAACTGAAGATGGTGATGACCGTTACTTGGCGCAACTAATGATTGATTTGGGGCATCGATTTAATATGTCGGTGGTGGCTGAAGGGATTGAGGATCAGGCGACCTTTACCATACTACAGCATATGGGGTGTGATTACGCACAGGGTTTTTTTCGGGGAAAGCCTATGCCTCAAGATGTACTGCTCAGTTGGTTGAAACAGCATAAAAAGGAAAGGAGTGATGATAAAAATTAAGTGTCTAGCGTCACGTTTGTGACCTTAAGAGCGATACCAAAGTTGGTAACCACGATCAGCGATGACGCTAAACATTTAGTCGGCTAGAAAAAAGCCTGCCATACATTCATACGCTAGGCGTATTATGCAAGGAAGCGGTCGCTGGCGTCATTAATATCACGAGTAAAGTACGTTGCGGTACTAAACAGTGATGGAATCATCAACACACCAAATACCACAAGGGTAAATACTGATGCTTCTATTTGAACTAACCCCCAAATACCTGCAAAGGTTAGTGATAGAGCAACAACAAAAGATAGGCCATCTACGACCAAACTACGAAGTGTAGCGTTTACTGCATTTAAAGTTTTCATAATTAGAACTCCCGTCTATTAGTAACTGGCACTTTGAGCCAGTGATTTAGGTCTAACCAGGTACTTTTATTATTGGAGTTCTAAGTAGTACCCGTTCTCATCGCTAAAGTTACGTTTCAATTGTTTCAGCGATATGACCGGTTTGAAGTACAGTGTTGGTCACTGTGGGCAAATATTAAACTATCAGATTAGAATGTTCTGCCTAAATTAGTTTAAAAGACAGTATTTACCAACAAATCTATTATGGCTCTAGTTAGGATAAAAAACAAGTACACATGTACACCAAGCCCCCCCTTGAATTGTAAATATTATGTAAAATTTCATTGCAGGTGTACCTAAGTGACTGATGTTGGTCAGTTTATTTCTGGGCGTGCAAGTGTGTTTTGTGATTGGGTAGGTGTGTTCTATCAGGAGAAATGGTGCTTTTGGTCATAAACCATGAGCATATTGGTCATTGCTGAGGCTCAAGGAAACGCAGTAAGCTAGGTGACTCTCTGGTATCCACTTGATACTTACCTTTGAAAAAATAATTTTCGGTAAGTTAATTCATCTGATCAGAAGAATTTTGTATTCAACAAACGAGGAAAAGTTAATGGCTACAGATGCATATGTGTTTGACGCAATTCGAACACCCCGCGGTAAGGGTAAAAAAGATGGCTCTCTACATGAAGTAAAGCCTGTGGATCTTGTTGCTGACCTGATGAATGCGCTTGAAGAGCGTAATCCAGGGCTAAAGACGGCTGAAATTGATGATGTTGTGTTGGGTATTGTTTCTCCTATTGGTGATCAAGGTGCAGTTTTACCCAAAACAGCTGCGTTAAAAGCTGGCTGGGACATTCAGGTAGCTGGTGTTCAGATTAACCGTTTTTGTGCTTCTGGACTTGAAGCTGTGAATTTGGCTGCACAGAAAGTTGCATCTGGTTGGGAAGATATGGTTGTCGCTGGTGGTGTTGAAGCTATGTCTCGTGTACCGATGGGCTCTGATGGTGGCGCATGGGCAATGGATCCAAAAACGAACTTGGATACTGACTTCTCACCACAAGGTATTGGTGCTGATTTAATTGCAACGATTGAAGGCTTTTCTCGAGAAGACGTTGATGCATATGCTGTGAACTCGCAAAAGAAGGCTGCAGCAGCAAGAGCAAATGGTTATTTTGACAAGTCTATTGTTCCTGTAACGGACATGAACGGTATTACCATTTTGGCTGAAGACGAATTTATCCGTCCAGAAACAACAGCAGAAGGCCTTGCATCACTGAATCCATCGTTCCAAATGATGGGTGAGATGGGCTTTAACAATGTTGCATTGCAGAAATACCACATGGTAGAGAGCATTAATCATGTTCATACTCCTGGAAACTCTTCCGGTATTGTTGATGGCGCTTCGTTGCTATTGATTGGCTCTAAAGAAAAGGGCGCCGAAATGGGGTTAACTCCTCGTGCTCGTATTGTTTCTACAGCGATTACCAGTACTGATCCAACAATTATGCTGACTGGTCCTGCACCTGCCGCTAATAAAGCGCTGGCAAAAGCGGGCTTAACGTATGACGATATTGATTTGTTTGAAGTTAATGAAGCGTTTGCATCAGTCGTTATGCGGTTTATGAAAGATACCGGTGTACCTGAAGAAAAAGTAAATGTTAACGGCGGTTCAATTGCTATGGGTCACCCACTGGGAGCGACTGGTGGAATCATCATGGGAACAGTGATTGATGAACTTGAGCGACGAGGCCTTAAGCGTGGTTTGTGTACATTGTGTGTAGGCGGCGGTATGGGTATTGCTACTATCGTTGAGCTGGTTTGATCCACGGTTAATTCAGAATTAGGAGAAAGAGTATGTCAGAAGCAATTCGTTACGAAAAAGACAGCGATAATATCGTTCTGTTAACCATGGATATGCCAGGCCAATCAGCCAATACCATGAACGAAACCTATGTGAAAGCAATGGATGAAACCATTGCCCGCTTAGAGAAAGAAGATGGCTTAGCCGGTGTTGTATTAACCTCAGCAAAATCAACATTTTTTGCAGGTGGAGATCTTAATGATCTTCTTAAGATTCAGCCTGAGCAGGCAGAAGAGTTTTACCTTGGCACGGGTTTGATTAAGCAGCAGCTTCGCCGAATTGAGCAGCTAAAAGCTCCTGTTGTTGCAGCAATTAACGGTGCAGCACTTGGTGGTGGTTATGAGATTTGCTTGGCGACGAATCATCGTATTGCCCTCAAAAATCCAAAAACGAAGCTAGGTCTACCAGAAGTAACACTTGGGTTGTTACCTGGTGGTGGTGGTGTTGTTCGTTTGACTCGAAAGCTTGGTTTGGAAAAAGCATTGCCATTTTTGCTGGAAGGTAAGCAAGTAAACCCTGAAAAAGCACTGAAAGCCGGTTTGATTGATGAATTAGCAGATGATCAAGACAGCATGATTGCGCAAGCTAAGCAGTGGTGTAAGGATAACAAGTCTGCACAACAGCCTTGGGATACTCGTGGTTATAAAGTACCAGGTGGCACGCCTTCTCATCCTGCTTTGGCTCAAAAATTGCCAATTATTCCCGCTATGCTAAAAGGCAAGACAAAAGGTTGTTACCCTGCGCCGGAAGCGATTCTTAGTGCGGCGACAGAAGGACTTCAGGTCGATTTTGATACAGCCCTTAAGATTGAAGGTCGTTATTTTGTAAGTTTGGCGACAGGGCAAGTTGCTAAAAATATGATTTCAACGTTCTTCTTTCAGTTACAAGATATCAATAAAGGTAAGTCTCGCCCTCAAGGCACCGAGAAATCGACGTGTAAGAAGGTGGGTATACTTGGCGCTGGCATGATGGGCGCAGGTATTGCTTATTGTTCAGCGATGAGCGGTATCGATGTTGTACTGAAAGACATATCTGCAGAAAATGCAGGTAAAGGTAAGGCGTATAGCGAAAACTTACTGAAGAAACGTGTTTCTCGTGGGCAGATGACCCAAGAGAAAGCTGATGCAGTATTAGCTCGAATTACAGCTACAGAAAATGCGGATGACTTGGCAGGCTGTGACTTGGTTATTGAGGCTGTGTTTGAGAAGCGTGAGCTTAAAGCTCAGGTAACTCAAGAAGCTGAAGCGAAGATGCTTGAGACAGGTGTGATGGCGTCAAATACTTCTAGCTTGCCTATTACGGGTTTGGCGGAAGCATCGGTACGTCCAGCTAATTATGTTGGTCTTCATTTCTTCTCGCCAGTAGATAAGATGCCGTTGGTAGAAATTATTTGCGGAAAAGAGACATCTGACGAAACGTTAGCTCGTGCTTTTGATTATGTTCTGCAGATTAAGAAGACGCCGATTGTTGTTAACGATTCTCGTGGGTTCTTTACATCACGTGTTATCGGAACCTACATTAATCAAGGTATTGGCATGTTAGCTGAGGGGCTTAACCCTCAGTCTATCGAAGTGGCTGCTCAATCTGCAGGTTTCCCTGTAAGTACGCTAGCAATTAGTGATGAGCTAAACTTCACCACAATGCGTAATATCAGCTTAGCTGCCAAAGCCGATTTAGCTGCTGAAGGAAAAGAGTTGCCAGATACACCAATATCGGCGGTTCTTAACCGTATGATTGATGACTTTGGTCGCGAAGGTAAATTAGCAGGTAAAGGGTTCTTTGATTATCCAGAGAAGGGTAAGAAGAAACTTTGGCCTGGTTTGAAAGATGCATTTGGTGGAGATAAAGAAATTCCATTTGAAGACATGCAAGAGCGTTTCTTGTTTGTTCAAGCATTGGAAACAGTTCGCTGCTTTGATGAAGGCGTTATGACTTCAATCGCTGATGCTAATATTGGTTCGATTATGGGAATTGGTTTTCCACCGTGGACAGGAGGAGTCATCCAGTATATCAATGGTTACGGGTTGCGTAACTTTGTCCAGCGTGCTCAAGAGCTAGCTGGAAAGTACGGTGATGAGTTCACACCTCCAGCTTCACTAATAGAAAAAGCTGAAAAAGACGAAACATACGTATAAATCGTATTTTATCTTTGAAGCAAAAAAGCCCCGTTATCGGGGCTTTTTTTTGCCATTATTTTCTGAATGTGATGATAGTGCGTTAATCGAGCTAAGGTGATGGGCGAAAGCAACGGTTTTGTTTCTATGGTTTATACTTGGCTCTAATAAATGTCTATTAAAGAGCAAGTGGTTATGCGGAGTTATTGTAAATACCATCCTTTAGAGTCAGCTATTTGGCATAACCCCCAAATGGACGTATTTTATTGTGAAAAGTGTGTTGATGGGTCTGAAAGTGAGGGGGGGCATGGTATAGCAAAATCATTGATGACTGGCGAGGATTTGCATTATCTTGGAAGTGCGAATAGCGCCGTGCCATTTTGGGAGGTGCTACCTGATATCTTTGCTTATCCTTTTCATAAGAATGCTGCCATTTTTTTAGGTGTGTTGATTGTTTTGGGCGGAGCTATGATACAGGCTGGCGGTATCGTTTCTTTGGTTGTTTTATTTGTATTGCTTGCATTTATTACCAAGTATGGTTTTTTGGTTATAGCCTCTACTGCAGAAGGCAAAGAGGAGCCACCTAATGCATCTGATGCGATGAATGGCGGTTTTGACGTGCTGGGAAAACAATTGTTGGTTCAGTTGTTTTTTGGAGGTTTTGTATTTGTCGTAGGGATGATAGGGAGCTCGTTTCTGGACTTTTTAGCTTTTGCACTCGTGGTGTTTGTCCTTCCTGCCAGTTTAATGATGTTTGCGGTAGAGGAGGATGTCGCTAGCGCAGTGAATCCAGCAGATCTTATGCGTCTAATTGGACATATTGGTTGGGCATACTTGTTATTGTATTTATTTTTGTTTTTGCTTTCAGGGGCTAGCATGGGTGTAGTGACGTTATTTTCAGGGGAAGTGTCTGAAAATGTTTTGTTGACTATTTTTATGGCTAGTACGTTGTACTTCTTGATGGTGGCATATCGCTTAATGGGATATACCATTTTTCAGTATCAAGCGGAGTTAGGTTTTGTTTCTGAAGATCAAAAAACAAAAGGGCGACGGCGTAAAAATGTCAATATTGTGGATGCAAAAGTGGACGTGTTCATTAAAGAAGGTTGTTATGAGAAAGCACTGAAACTGTTGCACAAAGAAGTTAAGTTACGTCCAAACAGTGTGCAAACTCACGAGAATTTAAGCCGATTGTTAAAAGCGATGGGGGATAAGGAGCGCTATCAGGAGCATGGTAATGTGTATATGAAAGTTGTGTACGGTTTTGGCGATGAATCTCGATTATACTTTTTGTATTGCCAGTATCATGACGAGGACTCTCGTTTTATTCCTAATGCCCCAGAGATTCGTCATTGTTTGGCTGAACAACTCTATCAGCGTGGAAAATTTAAGGATTCATTGGCATTATTGGCAAATCTACACAAAGATTCTCCAAATTATTTGGAAGTGCCTCACGCCTACCTACTAATGGCAAAAGTATTGTTGGAGGGTATGTCAAACCCGAAAAAAGCATTGCAGTTTCTTGGGTTTATTAAGAAAAACTACCCCCAGTATCCTAATAAAGAAGCAATTGTTGAATTAACTGCAGCATGTAAGCAAGCAATGGCGTGATGTGAATACAATCTTAGCTATAACTATGATTGCATTCACTAAATGGGACTCTAGTCTAAGAAGAAATCGGGCATCAACTGATTGTCATCTAACTCTGGGTTAACGCGATAATGGCTAAAATCTTCTACCCCTTCTTCTCGTAAAAGATCTTCGTCTACGAAGAAATTTGCAGTTGTCGTACGGCTGTCTTTAGTGAGTATGCGATAAGCTGCATCCGCCATGATTTCCGGTGTACGGGAGGCGTTTACAACATGCTCTCCACCGAGGTTATTTCTAACCGCTGCAGTGCCAATGGTTGTTTTTGGCCATAACGCGTTGAATGCGATACCGACAGATTTAAATTCTTCAGCCATGCCTAATACGCATAAACTCATATTATATTTTGAAATGGTGTAGGCCACGTGTCGAGCGAACCAATTTGGATTTAGATTAATGGGAGGGGATAGGGTGAGAACGTGAGGGTTATCCGCTTTTTTAAGGTGTGGAATAGCTTTCTGAGAGACTAGAAATGTGCCTCGATAATTGATTTGATGCATTAAATCAAAACGTTTCATGGGTGTATTTAATGTCGGGGTCATGTTGAGAGCACTTGCATTGTTTACCAGAATATCAATGCCTCCAAAGGTCTCTACTGTTTTGTTGATAGCCGCTTCAACTTGCTCTTCATCGCGTACATCAACAACCAATGCTAATGCCTTTCCGCCAGCAGCCTCTATCTCTTCGGCAGCCGTATAAATAGTCCCCTCTAGTGTTGGATGTGGTTCTGTAGTTTTTGCTGCAATTGCGATGTTGGCACCATCCTTTGCTGCTCGTAACGCGATTGCTTTACCTATGCCTCTACTGGCCCCTGTTATAAATAACGTTTTGCCTTTTAAACTTGTCATATCTTGAGCCCTTTGTCTTAGCTTTCTTCTAGTTGTGAGGCATTATCAACCAAAACCCAAAACCAAGCAAGCGCTTGGTTTTGGGTTTTGGTGTGTCATTTAAACTTATATGAGCTTTATTTGAGAAAGCATTGGCTAGTGGGCATATTGATCTACACTTCTTACAAGGGTGTGTAACGTCGGTTAGGAGAATGGAAATGACAGAAGCAGCATTGGCGCTGGAGCCTAATGTGGATTTGTTCGATGACACAGGAAATCTGGAGGTTATCACCTTCAGTATTGATAGAGCGCAGTACGCGATTCCTATTTCCCAAGTGCGTTACATCGAACAGGATAACCGTAAAACAACCCGTGTAGATTCGGCGAATGGGGTGTTAGAAGTGGTTCAATACCAAGGTGAGACGGTGCCTATTTGCGAGTTTTCGGAAATGGTGAATGTTGAGTCTGAATATAAGCAGAATGTAGTGTTAGCCGAGCTATTAAAGGCTCGAGAGCTTGATCATATTGGGTGGATGGATGCATTGGAAATGTCTTTGCGCAACGGTGTCGATTTTGCAAAAACAAAAGACCCCCATCTATGTGCCTTTGGGCAATGGTACGACACGTTTGAAGCGAAAGATGAAGTACTTGCGGAGATCATGGTTCGATTTGACGAGCCTCATAAGGAAATTCATGGTTTAGCCGACCTTTTACTTGGAATGCTTGCAGAAGGCGATAAAAAAGGTGCTTTGGAGCGCTTTGATTATGCTAAGAAAATCACATTAGGGCGATTATTGACCTTGTTCCAGCAGGCAACAGATCGCGTGCGAAGCCTTATTCGACCTGTTTTGGTCTTTGTTGCCAGAAAAAATGGAAAGCCCTTAGCTGTACGTTTGAATGCGATTAATGAAATTGTGACCTGTAATGAAAAGCAGTTTGCCCCTTATGATTCAAACATGACTGACTTGGGAAAAGAGCTTGAAGTGATTGTAGGTTATCTGCAGAGTAAAGGTGCTGAGGCTCCAACGATATTGCTGGATTGGCGTTTACATGATTAAGTCAGCGTAAAAAAATCAAAAATGCTAAGAAACTGAGAAGCCCTCTGCGAGAGGGCTTCTTTTTGCCTATGGTTCAGCTTCCATTCAGCTAGAGAGCGTTATTCTAACATTATCAGTGATTAACCCATCGGCGGCAGAGGTCGCGAGGACATGATAATGAAAACGAAAATACACATATTGTTAGGGGCTGCAGGGTTATTGTTGGCTGCATCGGTTCAAGCTGATTCAGCGTCGCGTTATGAATTTGGAACCGTGTTGGAGTCACACCCTATTATGGAAATATCTCGCCACCAAGAGCCTAGGCAGCAATGTTGGGATGAGCCTGTTGTGTATCAAGAACGTCGTCATCAATCTGCGACAGGAACCATCCTTGGCGGTATTATTGGTGCTGCTATTGGCAATAAAGTTGGACATGGTAGAAGCAATAAGCGTGTTGGTGCGGTAGCTGGGGCTGTGTTGGGGGCCACGATTGGTAATGACATTAGTCGAAAAGGGCGTCATGGCCATAGTTATCAAGCGGTAGAGCAACGGTGTCGAACCGTTTACGACGTGGTAGAAGAAGAGCGTGTGGTTGGCTACAAAGTTAAGTATCGCTACGCTGGGCATACCTATACTACGGAAACAGCAAAAGATCCAGGTAGCTCCCTACGTTTAAAAGTATCAATCGAACCTATGCAATAAGGTAGCTGAACCTAGATGGTGATCAGTAGTAATAGGTTGTAAACTTATTGCTAGAATTCATAACCATATATGTTGGGTGAGGTACGTTGTGATTAAACAATGTTTGTTAATCGTTGTTTTTTTATTTGCTGTGAGCAATAACGTCGCATGGTCTGCGGGAGTTGGTGTTGAGCAAGCGGTGAAAAATGTAAAAAAACAGTACTCTGGAAAAGTGCTAAAAGCGGAAAAAATTAAGAGTAAGGGACCTAAGGTGTTTAAGGTGAAGTTACTTTTGCCGGGCGGTAGGGTTAAAAATGTCTTTGTGGACGGTGCAACAGGTCAGGTTTTTGAACCTTAATCCATAAAATGGCTGTTTTTTTCACTTTTTAAAGAAAGCTAAGAAGGAGAGGTTACGTTGCGCTTATTGGTGGTAGAAGACGAGATTGCACTTCAGGAACAGTTAAAACAAGCACTAGAGAAAGCAGGTTACAGTGTTGATGTTGCATCTGATGGTGAAGATGGGTTGTTTTTAGGTAGTGAGCACCCCTATGACTTAGCTATTATTGATTTGGGGTTGCCAAAGTTGAACGGAGTGGATCTTATTCGGCGCTTGAGAGATAAGGATCACAATTATCCAGTGTTAATATTAACTGCCAGAGGAAATTGGCAAGATAAAGTGGAGGGGCTTGAAGCGGGTGGTGATGATTATGTCGTAAAACCGTTTCACCTAGAGGAAGTAATGGCTCGTATTAATGCCTTACTTCGACGTGCAGTGGGTTTGGCAAAACCTTCGGTAGTTTATGGCCCAATTGAGTTGGATACTGTGGGTCAGCAGGTTAGGTTAAATGGTCAACAAATAGAGTTAACCAGTTACGAATACAAAGTAATTGAGTATCTGATGTTGCACCCTGGTGAAGTTGTTTCTAAAACCACATTAACTGAGCATATTTATGATCAAGACTATGATCGGGATAGTAATGTGATTGAGGTGTTTGTGGGTCGCTTGCGGAAGAAGCTAGATCCCCAAAATAGCGTTAAACCTATCGAAACACTGAGAGGGCGAGGGTATCGCTTTACGTTAGTGAAAAATGAGCAATAAGGAAACGTAATCTTATGTTCACTTCTTTACGAGGAAGGCTATTTAGCTCAACTCTTATTATTCTTGTACTATTTCTTGGTGGAACGGGGTGGGGATTACATCAAGCTTTTACTCACAGCGTAAAACAAGGTGCTCAAGAGCAGTTGCAGCTGCACTTGTATAGCTTGCTTAGTGCAGGCAATGAAATTGATAATTCATTGTACTTGCCAGAGGTATTGCAGGAGCCGCGTTTTAACACATTAAGCTCGGGGTTGTATGGGGCCGTGCTAAATGGGCAAGGTGCGGGTGAAAAAGGGGGGCATGAAGATAAGACATCTATTTGGTTATCTGGGTCTTCGCTAGGAGTCGATTTCTCTTTCGTAAAAATGCTGCCTCCTGGAGAAACGCAGTTTGATACGGTTTTTGATGATGGCATTACGTTTTATCAATTAGCACTAGGTATTGTGTGGGAGGGTGCTGGCGGAATAGAGCGTACTTACACATTTGTAGTGAGAGAGGATACCGCACGTTATCAGGCTCAGCTAGCCTCATTTCTCAATGTTCTGTGGAAGTGGTTGTTGGGGTTGGGTCTGATTTTGTTGGTGACACAATGGTTGGTACTGCAGTGGGGGTTGTCACCGTTACGTTTGTTAGCGCAGCAAGTTGCTTTGATTGAGAAAGGTGAAAGTCAACGCCTGGAAGGGCATTTTCCCTTGGAAATATCTCCTGTAGTTAATAACTTAAATCAGCTGGTTGCTCATGAACACCGTCAACGTGAACGTTATAAGAATACGCTTGGAGACTTAGCTCATAGTTTAAAAACTCCATTGGCAGTACTGCGGGGTGCTACTAGTTTGACTCAGTCGGTTGATGCTTTGCCTGAAGTCGTTGAGTCGCAAGTAAAACGAATGGATCAAATTGTTGAGTATCAATTAAAGCGCGCCGTAGCATCATCTGGTGCAGTAAAAATAGGTAAGGCTGTTGTAATAGATATTGTTTGTGAAAAATTACTGACAACGCTCGATAAGGTATATCGAGATAAAAAAGTGCATGCATCGATTGAGCGTGAAGGGCTAAAAGCAGAAACATTAAAGTTTATAGGAGACGAAGGGGACCTTTTAGAGGTGATGGGAAACCTTTTAGATAATGCTTACAAGCACTGCGTACGAGAAGTCAAAGTAACGTTAAGGTTAGGGGATACTCATCAAATAGGTGTTTTGTTGTTTGAGGACGATGGTGAAGGTATCCCTGAGGAAGTGGGGGGGCGAGTGTTGCATCGAGGCGTTAGGGTTGATACCACAATGCAAGGACAGGGTATCGGATTGGCTGTTGTGCAGGATATAGTGGCAGGATACCAGGGGGAAATTAATGTTGGGCGTTCTAAGGTATTAGGGGGTGCAAGTATTTGTATTGAAATCCCTTGTGTTATTGATCGTTAAAATTTCGCCTGGTATAGAGCCCCAAATACCTAAAACCATTTGCTTATCTTTTCTGCCAACAGTGAATGAGTGATTGGTTTTTTAAGATAGTCATTCATACCGGCTTCAAGGCACAGTAAGTGATCGCCGGGATTGGCATTTGCGGTAACAGCAATAATGGGGACTTGAGCCATTGGGCCTGATATTTTTCGAATGCAACGAGTTGCTTCATAGCCGTCCATAACAGGCATTTGACAATCCATTAAGATTAAATCAACTTCATTATAATTAGCAAAATCAACAGCTTCCTGTCCATTGCTGCAGCTAAACACGGCGAGGTCCATTTTCTTTAAAATACCCGAAATTACCAATTTGTTAACGTAATTGTCTTCTACAACAAGTACCCGGGTACCGGGTGCAATGATTGATATTGCGGTAGGTTGTAGTTGGTGTGTGTCTTGGCTTTCTGGAATACCAACGGATAGGTCGACAGACACATTTGTTCCTATGCCAGGCGTTGAATCAAATGTAAGTGTTCCATGTAGAATGTCGACGACACGCTTGCATAAGGCAAGGCCTATTCCTAAGCCCCCGTGTCGACGTGTCAACGAACTATCGACTTGTTTAAATGACTCAAAAATGGATTTTTGCTGTTCAATAGGGACACCACAACCGGTATCAGCAATGCTAAAACGTAGGGCTATAGTGTTGGTGCCATCGTCATTGTTTGGATTTGTTTTTGCCGAAAGAAGAGGGGTAACAGATAATGTGACGTTGCCGTTTTCGGTAAATTTGACAGCATTATCTAATAGGTGTGAAAGGATGATGACTAGTTTACTTCTGTCACTACTGATAATGGGCGGAATGTTGGGGTCAATGTTGGCGCTATAGATAATTCCGCGCACAGTACAACGCATATCTAAATTCTTTGATAACTGTAGCAAAAGAGCGTTAAGTTCGATTGGTTCATTTTGTTGAAATAACGTACCTGCTTCACTTTGGGTAAAGGTGAGGATATCTTCGACCATGCCTAACATATCATTGCTGGAACGTTTTATGGTACGGATATGTTCATGCTGTTCGTCATCTAAGTGAGTGAACTCTAATAATTCTGTTGCGCCATACACACCATTCATGGGGGTGCGTAGTTCGTGACTTATCACTGATAGAAACTCATCTTTGAAGTGATTGCTTCCTGCCAGTAATCGGTTGGATTCTTCCAGTTGGGCTTTCGCTTCAGCTTCTATTTTTTGATTTTCACGACGTATTTGATTGATTCGATCGCCTAAAGCCATGGATAGCAAGATGGTTTCTAACGCTGCACCGGTATGAGCGGAAAGAGACGAGTATTCGTTAAATGGTATGACGCCCATTAATGTGAGTAACCAGACAACAGAGCCAATAACTAGACAGATCCATGCAATGAGAAAGTATCGAGCGATGGATAAATGTTGTTTTAGAGCAATAATTCCTGCAGTGATTGCGTTGCCAATCACTAACAGAGTTAATACGACAACAGATGAATGAAAAGGGTATGGCTGAAGGATTAATACCAATAAAATATTAATGATACATAAAATAATAATAGTCCAAAAAATTTTATGTATAACGGGTTGGCGTTCCCTGGTATGCAGAAAGTTCTGGCAGAAGAGGGCGCCAAATATCGTTGGTCCCATCGCCATAATCATATTGCATCCATAGGTAATGTTGGCGGGATTAATAAAGGGGAGTATTTTTCTTAGGGTACCGTCGGAAGAAAGGGTAAAAAGGAAAATGGATATGATATAAAAGACGTAAAATAGATAACTTTTATCTTTAGTTGAGAAAAATATAAATAAGTTAAATAACCCCATGACGGCAAAAATCCCGTAAAAGGCGCCGTGAGCGTATGACTTTATCCGTTCATTAGATAGTAGGTGGTCAGCATCAAGTATAGATATTGGGGTGATAATTGGCGAATCACTTGCTATTTGAAAATATACGGTTTGTACGTTGCTTGGTTGGCGTGTTAGGGGGAAAGCAAAACCTTGGGTATTGGATTGTACTTCTTGTGTGAAAGTTTCATAACCCGAGTGAAGTTCTTCGTAGGCACCTTGTTTGTTGGGTGAATAGAAGTGAATGGATTTTATGTGTGGATAGTTTACTTGTATGTACCAAGAATTATCGGTTTTGGGCAGTATTAACGTGGCCTTTGCCCACCATGTTGATGATCGTTTTCCGAGCTTAGGGATGTTTTTTTCTAATGCTGTAAAGGGCAGCTGAGTGATTTGTTCGAAGGTCAGCGAGTTGGAGGCATCTTCAAGCACCAACAGATATGGTGTAAGCGGTAATGGCTTTCCATTCTGGATGGTGACGGATTGACCTTGTGCGACAGCACAAAATAGACAAGCGGCTATAAATGTGAATTGTCGAAATGTACGTAATAGGAACAATTGATAAGGCATAGGCTCAATCGTTGGTAATTATTAGGAATTATGGGAGCTAGTATATAGGCTACGGAACCTTAACAGTTTAGCTAAGAAAGGAGGGGAGGAGTGTTACAAAGCACAAAATATCTAGACTGATTGTGTCTTAGTGGCGGAGAGGCATTAGGCCTAATGTTATAAGCAACTGGATTGACATTATTTGTTGAAATGAAGGGTTGTTGTTATCCTCCACCAAAAACCGCAAATAATTGGAGGAAACCAGCGGCTAAACCTAGAACTGCACCAACGCTGATTAACTTCCATTCGTCTTCTTTAAAAGCCGGCCTCAATATCTCTTGAAATTCAGAGGGGGAGAGTGACTCCATTCGGCTTCGTAGTAGGTTTTCGATAATCTCATGCTGCCCTTCACTGAATGCTTGATTATGAGCGAGTTCATCTTTGGCGATAGACAGTGCCATATCCGCAGCACGGGACTTTAAATCGATATAACTTTGCGTACCCATAAAAGCACGTGTCAGGGGTTTTCCTACCCCCATAACGCCCCAGCTAGTCGTTTCATCAATGGATGCTCTAATGTGGCTCTGAATCATTTTTTTAGCCCGATCGGATTTTGGGCCTGTTAGCATTGCGTGCAGAATATTGTTTATAGTAATGACTTCTTGTGTCGTGATACGACAGAGAACCCTTGCCACCTCTGCTTGACGTTTAAGGAATAAACCCTGTAGACGATAGGGACCTATTTTAATGGGCTCTAATGGCTCAAATATCACCTTCAGAGCAATAACGTTGGTGAGGTAACCTACCAGTAATCCGAATAATGGCAATATCCACCATAAGGGGTAGAAATACCAAACTATCATTTGAATAAAGCCGAATAGTGCGCCGAAATAGATTCCTGATTTGATAATAAATTTAAATTCATTCTCGCCGGCTTCTTGGAAAATTCGATTCAGGAGTTCTTTGTTTGACGTGAGTTTTTCAACAACCATGTCCTCTAAATCAAACAGGTCATCTATATTGGTACCGATGTCTTCGAGCATCCGGTTTGCCATATCTGGCAATTGTTTTCTGACATTCTTGTAGATATTGGTGCGAACATTATTAGGGAGGTTTTCCCATAATGTGGCATTTTCTTTGATCATTAACTCGTCAATATAAGTAACAATACGTTGGTCCATCATTTTAACGAGTTCTTTGGCGAGCAGGTCGCGATCAATCTCGCCGTAAACCTCAGCTACATTTGCCAATGCTGATAGGCCTTTTTCAACGACAACTTTGGCCATTTTTTCGGCTTTGGAAGGGATAACTCCTTGCCAGCCGATGAGCAGTGGTTGATAACCCATAAACTCTTTTGGTACAAACATGAGCTGAATAGCTAGCCAGTTAGTGCTCCAACCAACAATAGCGGCAACAACGGGAATGCTGAGGTATTTCCATAAGTCTGGGTGGGAAAGGATATCTGTGATCACGATGTATGAGCTTATCTTAGTATTATTTAATTATTGTTTTGAATGAGAGCCGGCTGGGTGTTTTCTAATCGGTTCTGGCATAGTGTCAGTCTAGACGTTTTTCGAGATTCTACGCGATGGATGGTGATTACGGTATCTATTTTTTGTGCACAGTAAGACGAAGAGTTGAACGAAGGTGTAGAGGGGCAATATAGGAAAGTCAGGCTTGGCTTTGGTGGCGGCGTATGGCTGATGCAAGTATCAATAATAACAGCGCAACTAGCGATAAAGGGGCAGGGGATGGAATGGTATTAGACGTATGTTCCGAAGGCTCTTTGGGCGACTGCCCTGTGATTGCTGATATGCTGGGTGATGCGTTTAGGTTGTACGGCTGAGTTAAACTGCCACTAGAAACTAACGATGGAGAACTAATGCTGGCAAAGGCGGTGCTAGGAAATGATGAGAACACCAAACTTAGCGATGTAAAACTGACAACCATTAGCAAAATACCTAGCCAAAGCGAAGCTTTAGTTGCGTGGTTTGGTTGTGCGTCATATTTTGTTTTTTGTCGCGTTACCATTAGTTATCTCTTTGTAACCTTGATCTGGCAATATCTGAAAATGTGCCATTTGGCATATAACTTTAGTTAGAATAAACCAAGGGACTAAGAGTGGTATTCTTTTGTGTTAAAAGTGTGACTTAGTTGGCTTTTTTGGTTGAAAATCGATCGCTTATTGATTGATAAATAAAAAGTACTGACTGAACAACGAGTTGCTGTTTAGTACTTTCTTTCGTCACGGAATTGATATTCAGCTTGTAAAGCTAGCGGTAGGGCGTTGAGTCAACAACATCGAGCTGGTCTTTGTGGAGGTGCTGCTCTGCATATTGTTCCCATACTCGCTCTTTGAGAAAAACTTGATATAGTTCGTGATCAATATGTTGCTTGTCTCTCATCCCTTGCAAGATTGCCAGCGCTTGGCTGATTTTCATCGGGTCTTTGTAAGGACGGTCTTGGGATGTGAGTGCTTCAAAAATATCTGCGATGGCCATAATACGTGCAGGTATCGACATCTGTTCGCGGGTCAATTGTTTTGGAAAGCCTGTGCCATCCATTTTTTCATGGTGACCTCCTGCATATTCAGGTACTTTTTTTAAGTGTTTAGGGAATGGGAGTGAATTCAACATTTCGATAGTGACACGCATATGGTCGTTAATTTTATTTCTCTCATCGGTATTTAATGTTCCCCGGCTAATACATAGATTGGATGCGTCGGCGGGAGACAGTAATGGGTGTTGGTTTTCACTGGAATCTTTCCATGTAAGAGTTGCGATGCGTTGAACTCGCTCCTTATCTTGATCAGAGAAAAATTCTGCTCCCTTGTTAGCACGATTGATAAATGTTTGATCATCATTAAGCTGTGTGATTTTTTCTTGATAGGTTTGCTCTGAATACGTGTCCTTGCCATAGGCCAAACAATATTCAAGATAAGTGCTGTATTCTTGCTGTTTGATGAGCTCGAAATGCGCGTTAATACTTTCGATACCATCGCGGAGGCTGTGAAGTTTGGTGGATTTATCTAAAATGGAATCAGGGGTGGAAAGTTTTCCGCAGTCATGTAACCAAGAGGCAACTCGTAATTCATACCAGCCGTCAGTATCAAGAGAGAATGACGGAAAATACTCCGTGTCATGACAGGTCGCTTGAGCCAGTAATTCTGTGATTACAGGTACGCGTTGGCAATGAGCTGAGGTGTGGGGGGATTTAGCATCAATGGCTTTCGCAATGCATTGAATAAAAGCATCTAGTAAATTTTTATGGTCTTGTAATAATATTTGGTTTTCAAGAGCAATTGCCGCGTAGGTACTTAATGCTTTGATAATGGGTTCTAGGTGTGTGTCAAATACACAGGGCTCATGAGTATAGGGGTTGATGGCATTAACCAATTGTAAAACACCTATCACGTCATTAGCGTGATTAATTAATGGCACGGATAAAAAAGAATGTGAGTGATAATTTGATTTTCGATCAAATTCGTGAGTCCCAGAAAAATCAAAGGTTGGGTTGTCGTAGGCGTTTTGTATATTAACAAGCTGTTTTGTTATAGCAGTAAAACTTGCAATATTTTTATGGTTGGGTGTTGCATTAGACGTCCTGTCAGATGCTCCGTCAGGAAGGTATAGCGGTAGCGAATTAAAGGAAATTGGCGTATCTGATGTGCCACCTAAGTGTAGATTCAGTTTTTTGTTTTTTAGAATAGTAAACTCTAAGGCTGGGCCGGTATCTTTCTGAGTGAGTAGATATAGAGTGCCTCCCTCTGCTTGGCAAATGGTTTGGGCTTCGTCTAGAATTGCTTCAAACAATCGAGCCGTTTCTTTTTGGCTGGCAAGACGAATTAATAAATTGTGCTGTTGGTCTAGCATTGTATTGTTTTCAATGCTGATGGCGACAAGAGAGCTAAGCGCTTCAATCATATGTTTGTCATTTTGGTAAAAGGCTGTCTCTTTGGTCTTTTTACGTGTGTTTTCATGATGAGCGTTGATGAGCTGTAATACACCAATAACATGATCATCGTGATTTGTTAGGGGAACCGTTAGAATTGAATTTGTGTGGTAATTGTTTTCGGCGTCAAAGCTTTCTATACCGCTAATATCATATTCGGTATTTTGACGTACATTGGTGATGTTGATGGTTTTCTGACTAAGAACACAGTGTGTGGCAATGTGGTGGTTGTTTGGTTTAAGGGATTTGGGATCGTAAAGTGGAAAATCTGGAAGTGCGTTGTTTTTACGATTAGTAATAGAAATGTCAAGGGATGTGTTGCGCATGATTACGGGGCTCAACATTAAGCCCTCGTCACTCTCTGTTGTTAGATAGAGTGTCCCTCCGTCAGCATCGCAGCATTGTTGCGCTTCGAGTAAAATTAGCTCATATAATTTCCAGCGATCATGTTCTGACGATAACGCTTTGGCAATGGTGAGTAGTTGGGGTAAGAAATCGTACGATTCAGATGGCTGCATGGTTTGGTTCTACCATTGGGGCTTTATCTTATATTAGCAGCTAATCGTTTATTTCATTTTACCACCGTCTTAGGCTGACGAGGAATAAGCCTGCGAGTATCCCCCAGCCGAAAGAGCCGCCCCCACCGCCTCCGTTGTCCGAGTTAATGTTTGTTGAGCTTGTGGGCGTATCAGCTACTTCTGGTGTGGTGGACTCTTCTGAGGTTGTTGTCTTGGTAATGGTGAGGGAGCGTGAGTATGTATTGTTACTGGTGTTGATATCGATAACGGTTGATGGGCTTGCAATGTTAGCCGTGTGTGTCATATCTAATGATGTGTTTGTGCTGGTTGTGCTAATGATTAGTGAGTTTGATAATGTTGAGGTGCTTAACAAGCACTGGTAGCTAAAACCATTGCTGGCAATGGTGCAGGTTTCCCCTGATAGTGAGACCGAGGTGAACTGTCCATTGAGTGGTGTTGATAAATCAGTTGTTGAAAGTGTACCTGTAACGGATATTGTTGTGATTGGTTGGTAAAGCGATGAGGCAGAAATTGTAAAATTGTCCGTTGTTGTTTCGTTTTGTTCGCTTGATGTCACGTTGCTTTCACTGGCTGTGATAGTGACGTCTGCGGCAAAATTGATGCATTGTTCTATGTTGTTGGTGTTGCTTATGGTGGATTGAATACTTTCGATAGAGCAGCTCGAGAATTGACTTGCAAAACTGGATAGCGACGGTGCCATAATAAATCCGGATTCACAGATGTTATTGCCTGGGTCATCGTGGCTTGATCCCATGTTGTGCCCGATTTCATGAGCAACAACCAACGCTGTGAGAGGGATGTTACCTGAAACAAGTTGTGAGGTGCCCACACTGTATCCATTGGTGTCGCAAAGAGTTCCTAAATAGGCAACGCCAACAGTGCTAGTGTCGAATTCTCGTCCGGTGATAAAATGAAATAACGCGGCATCATTTTTAATAAAAGACAGTTGTTGATTACCTTTTTTTGACTGGATGTCATCAAGTAAAGAGATGGCATCAGTTGAGGTGGAAAAGGTTTCTATTGATAAAAATTCAGAGGTGATTTGACTGAAGCCGATATTCATGCCGTTGATATAGTAACCCTCAACAATATTGATAAGTGAGTTTGCTTGGTCTTCAGCATTATTTGGATAACGCGCCTGAAATGCTTGGTCAAATGCTAATTCAAGTTCAGCGACAATACAGATGCCATTGAGCGTTTCTTCACATAATGTGCTGTAATTTATGGTTTGGCTCTCTATTATTTTTGCAGCAGAAATTGTTTGTGGAGATAATGTATTTGTAGAGCCACAATACAGGGGGGTGCCGCGTTCTGCTGGAAGGCTTGAAACGATAATGTTGCCTTCGATATCAATGATGCTATTGGCAGGAGTAACATTGTGAATGTTGCCATCAATGGAAACTACGCCCTGCCACTGGTTTTTTATGTGGGATAAACGGGCCCAGCTATAAGGGTTTTGATCGATAACCCCCATAAAATGTTGAGCGGTGTCATTAATTGTTGGGGGATAATGAAATCTTGGGTTGATGGTTAAAATAAGGTTGTAAGATAAACCATCGATAGTAATGAATAGAGAGCTTTTTGAGGGTGATTGATTTTCAGCTAGGATAGGGGACGAATGGGGTAAAAGGACAAGGGTTATAAGATAAAACAATCGAATGAATTGTTTGTTTAACGTTATATGATTTTGTGCCTTTAGACTCATATGGTATTACCCGATGTATAAAATGCATAGTTAAAACTATGATTACAGATATAACGGATAAATACTGTGTGGATTATCTCAACGGGCAATTTTAAAGGGCTATCTCAAAGGGTTAGATATTTGACCTCGGAATTAGCGGCTAAAAAAGCTCGATATCGGATCCACTGCCGTCATTGGATGTTTCATCTAGATGTTCTTGGTCAAATCGAGTGAATATCATATCCAGTATTTTTTGTTGACGCTCTGATAAATGTTGTAATAACCGAGTGATAGTTTGAAAAGATTGTTGAACGGTATCGGATTGATCACTGAGGTCATGTGTATTATGGATCGCGTCTTCAACCCGTTTCAAAAGAAATGCTTCTTGATCTTCCTCTAACCCCATGTGTGGCAGTTTTCCCTCTAATTCTGTGAGCATATTACTGAGTGATACCACGACTTTCTTTTGACTGTCATTTAAGGAATTTGATAGGCTAGAGAGTGTGTTGTTAACTGCTTGAAAGGAGGCTGATACGCTTTGACTCTGCAGTAATAACGCACGCTCAGTATCTAGCGCTTTGATTTTTGCATCCGTAGCACTAAGCAGGGATGGAAAAAGATCTTTGTAGCGCCCATAGGTTTCCATATCGTTAATGGGCATGTTCTTAATTAATAATGACACCCTTGGATAAGTGATTTGGGTTCTGCATCCGAAGTCATGAAAGCGGTTTCCTGCGGATTGTAGTGCTGGCATTAACTCCATTTCTAATGGTGTTACACTGCCTTTCGAAGAAAAGAATTTGTTTCCCTCTGCAGTGCTGAAAAACAAGCAGCAATTGAGGTTTAAGTTATTTGTTACTTGGAAAAAACGATTGGCAAGTTGCTCAAATGAGGTGATTGCGTAAGCATTTTCCATAAACTGAATGACTTGGCCAAGCTCGTTGTTGCCAATCATTACAATTAATGCTGTTTGTGATGCATCTGCCGCTTTGGATTCTAGTGCTCTGTGGGTGCTATGCTGATTGCTATGTATATTGAGTTTGGCAATTAATTCTTCTTTTTCGCAGGGCTTTGTAAGAAAGTCGACTGCTCCGGCTTCATAGCCTAGCATTTTTTCGCGAGTTGACGTTTTTCCTGAAAGAAAAATGATGGGTATGTTACGGGTTTTGTTGTCTTGTTTTAACGCATCGCAGACCTCGTAACCATTCATGCCAGGCATCTCAACATCTAAAAGAATGATGTCTGGTAATTTCTTTTTGGCGGTATCTATTCCTTCCAGACCGTTGCTTGCACAAAGGGAGGTGTAGTTTGTACTTAGTGTTTTACTGATGAATTTTTGAATAAACTTATCATCATCAATGATAAGAATCGACTGAAGTTTTTCTTGTTTAGAATTATCCAGTGATATATTCATCTAGATTCCAACCTCGCCTGCCGAGTCATTGCATTGGGAGGAGGTAATGTTGATGTGTTTCGATTCTTTTTATCCTTATTTAAATGTTTTTTTTTGAATATAGATACAGCTCTAGCATAAATATTAAGCTGAGCCCAGAATAAGCTGAATACATATAAAAAGAACCCAACTTGTAGCGGCGCTTCTATTAAGGGGAATGATGGGATGATGTTGTTTAGTTCAAGAACAAAAATGAACGTGCCAAAAGATAACCAGAAGAACCCTAATAAAGTTACTTTGTTGGGGCGTGATAATCGTTGCCAGTGGCGAACGCATAGGTAACTTAGTAAAAGGAAAAATACGGCGGCGGTGATGAGATCTAATATAAGTGCGGTGTCGTAACTGATTACAATGGGCGCGATTAGCAACAGTATATTAGCCACACTTAGTGATAATAACGAATGATGCCAGCGGTTTCCCAGTGCCATTTTAGAGAATATGATGTACAGATAGAGTGATAAAAAAGTGAGGGATCCTGGTATCAACGTCGCCAACCCCATGCGATTCCAAAAAGGGTGCTCAGGCCAAACATACTGAAAGGCGTAGCCTTCTATGGTTAATAACGCTAATAGAGGAGTGATTATCATGCCTGGAAATATAAAACGTCGAATACGGGGTTGTGGGGAAAGTCGGTATAGAGCGTATGCCATTAGTGCAAATAAAAGCGTGAAATAAGCAAAGTTAAATCGATTTTCAAATTGACTGACTTGCCAAAATGCATCGTTGTTCCACATCGTGAGTGGCGCCTGTAGAGACTGATTACCTGTTAATCTTAGAAATAACTGACTGCTGCTATTGGGGGCAATTGATATGGGAATAATAAAGTTATGGTGCGCAATAGGCCGGGAGCTGAAATGTAATTCACTGCCCATAATATAGTTGGATAGTAACCGACCTTGTTGATTAATGTGGTAAAACTCCACGTTATCTATTAGAGAATAAGGAAGTTCAATAACTCTATCGATTGATGTGCTTGAAGGGTTTGATAATGTTGTTGTTAGCCAAATGGCTGAGTCGGAGAAACCGAAGTTGAGACGTTTATCTTGGGGGGGCAGCCATGCTAATGTATTTGGTTTTTTGATATCAGCAATTTCTAGTTGTTTACTAGTATCCATGTAATACGTTACATAGGGGCTGAGATCTTGTTTATTTAAGCTGCCATCTATCGTCATGCTCGCCGCTAGAGCCGACTTTGCTGATAAGAGGGCAATAGTTGATATGAGGATAAATATTACAAAATCACGAACGTTCAATGATTGTGGTTCCTTCAATGGCTTTCTTCCTTATGAGGCAAACTTTATTATATCTTCTTCTACATGAGTGACCTAAGGCAATTCTACTGGAGTTTTAGAGGAGACATTTGGATTAGAATCCAAATAAACGGTATGTGCTCCATGAACGATAATACTTTGCATTGCATACTACCTTTTACTTGATAGTCGCCACATGCAATAACTGTCGTAATGGTTGTTACTCACATTTTGTTCACATGGCACCTACATCTTGAATAGACCTATAGAAAGTAAAGCACAATTCACAGAATTTACTGGGTGCCTGGGTCGAAAGAATCTAATAATTTTCGTCTAACGCCATCTGACTTATTGCGCATTTGAATAATAGTTGCACCAAGAAGTACCAGAGCCACAACTAATAGCCATGTTTGCCATCCCGTCGTAGGTTTTATTCCAGTTACTTCTAATACACCCAGTAATACTAAGTGAAAGATATAAACAAATAAGGCATATTTTCCAACATTGTTTAACACGCGGGTGACTTTAGATGAATTTGAACTGTTTGCAAATGCGAGCATAAAGACAACCAGTATGAATGTTAATCCGCCACTGGTTCGGAATAAGAAGATTGATGAGTGGTTCCAAAAGTGTGCTTTAACGTTGGTTGGTTGAAGGTCCCCTATGCCTAAGGCATGCTGTATCGAATGTAACACTGCAGTGACGGGGTCACCATAAAACAGCAGAAACTCACTTTTTACATCAACGGTCCAGGGGTATTGAGACGTAATACTTAATAAGCCGATAAAACAACCCACAGCAGCGGCAGCGAATAACCCATTGTTATGAAAACGTTGGTATAGGATTCCAATGATGGCACCGATGAATGTCATGCTAATCAATGGGATTGCGCCACCGGCTCCGGCATTAAGACCGATAATACTGGTTTTTGATTGCTCAAGTACAAAAGCGGTCATTGTTACCACAGCGATAGCTAGTGTTAGTGTGATTATTGGTTTCGGTGTTATGAGCATGCTGCCCGTTAGGGCCATAGATATGGCGATAATAGAAAGAATACCAGAAGAAACAAATAAATCCGGAAGCTGTATTCCGTTGTCGCCAATGAAGAATATAACGGAGACGAGATATAAAAGTATAAGTTTGGGGGAGAGAGAGAATAACCACCGCCGCTTGCTGATGGGGGTGGTTTTTAATACTTTGGATAAAGATAAGGTAAGGCTGAATCCTGAGATAAAGAGAAATTGTGCAGAAATAATAGGCTCTACTTGTATGAAAAATAATAGACATTGATCCCAAAAGGTCTGTTTGTCTGGATGTTTTAATAGAAAGGTAAAATTACCTTGAATTCGGATGCTATGGGCAATGATCATCATAATCACTGCAACAGCACGAAAAATATTTAAACCGATAATAGGGGACATAAATGTAAGCGTTTTTTGTTAGAAGTAATGATGGAGCAAGGATGCTGCTCCATTTATTGTAGCGCCATTGAATCGTTAAATCCTTTTAGAGTCAATGACACTTGTACATTACATAACAGGTATGGGTACGAGTATTTCTCGTGTTATCAGATTTAAGTTAACTGGTTTAAGACCTCTAATGTGGAATAACTGCTACCAGAAGACTTTGCTGTTTCGAGGTAGTTACCCATATATAGCTTTGTTTGATCTTTTACTTTCATAAAGTGTGCTTCGAAATAGGTTTCAATATCCATGGGCATAACATGGGGGGCAACTCTTAATAGTGTTTTGATAATAAGAGGTGATGTTAAACGTAAACCTATTGGGCGTTTGACTTGGTGTTTGGCCTCTAGGGCTGAGAAAATTTCATCTATTGAATGTATCAATTGTTTGAGTAATGCTGTGTTATTTCTCAGGGTAATGAATTTCCATTGGCTTGATTCGAGCGCCGTAAGAAATGCCATCAAAAATGCGGTGGGAAAAAGTGATTGCGTACGGACACTTTTTGATGACTTTGCTGCCATTTTACCGTCTAAAAATGTGGTAATGACGTCTTGGCGGCGATTAAGCTGACCAGAAAAGGGTGACGGTACAAACGGCGGTAACCAATATGCGGTGCCGGGTAATTCAACGGTTTCAGTGGCTAACGGCGCTGAGTAGCTGATTAGGGTGATCATGCCTTCAACAATCTGCTCGGCAGGGAATGTGTTGGATAGATGTTGATAATCCTCAACACTCGGCTGTAGCATGACAATGGTGGGTTGTCCGGTTAATGCTTGTTTAAAACCGGTAAAATCAAATGATTGTAATGCAGTTGAGGAAAAGCAAAGGTATACCTGATCCCATTGCTGTTGCTGAACCTCATCAAAGCTGGAGGCAAGAGTGTATTGTGTAAATCGAATGGGTTTTTTTAGCGATTTATCGGTGTTCATATGATAAAGAACAGACCCTTTAGACATGCTTTCAAGGTACTTCTCTCTTACAAAAAAAGTAACCTTATGGCCTGCGTCTGAAAAGTGTTTTCCGTAAACTAGGCCGACAGCACCTGCACCTAAAATTAAAATGTTCTTCTTCATTTGTGTCTCTGCTTATTAGAATAGTTGTAGTATTAATTCTGTACGTTCTTGGATATGAGCCATATAACGATAGATCTTATTTTGTGGCTGCTTCACCAATCATAGCTTGTAGTCCACGAGGCACAGCTCGTAAGCCGGCCATTGATATTTTGTATAAAAGCCCCGGTACAATCACTGCTTTGCCTTTAGCTACCGCACGCAAGCCAGCGTGGGCTACTGAATCACTGGTCATAATGGCGTGTCGTCGAAACCCTGTAATGTTCTGGCCCGATACGTCCATAAACTCTGTAGCGGTTCCTCCTGGGCATAGGGTCGTGACGTTGATGTTAAACTCTGATAATTCCTTGTTGAGAGACTCGCCAAGGCTTAAGACAAATGCTTTGGATGCTGCGTAGGTGGCAAACTGCGGTATTGGCATAAAACCAGCGATAGAGGCAACCAGCAATATGTAGCCACCGCCGAGCCGTCTCATGTCTTCAGAGTAGAGATAGGTCAATTCTGTTAATGTTGTCGTGAGCAGGTGCATCATATCAGTGTGGGTATCTAGCGGGGTTACGTGAAAGGCTCCGTGTTTGGCGTAACCTGCATTGTTGATCAAAATATCTACATCAAGGCCTAAGGCTTGAGTCTTTTTGTATAATGATTTGCCGGCTTCAAGTGTTGCTAGATCATGACTGATAGTGGTCACGGTGATGTCGTATTGTGTTTCTAGTACCTGTTTTAGCGCATTTAACTTGTCTTCACGTCTGGCTACAAGAATAAGGTTGCAGTGTTTTTCTGCTAGTTGGCGAGTGATTGATTCGCCTATTCCGCTGGATGCTCCTGTTACTAAAGCGGTTTTTCCTGCAAATTTATTCATAATTTACCTTTAATTTTGATTCGGATGAAATATAATCAGTTCGATGGTTGTAAAAATATCGTTCAATTCGATAAATGTCAAACTGTAAATTTGTAGGAACGCTCTTTCATCATTAGAATAGCGCCAAGTTTGCATACGATTGTTAGGCCAGACGAAGCTCTAGGGTGACTAATTGGTATGCCTCTAAATACATTAGGAAAGCAGTATGTGTGACGTTACAATGGCTAAACTGAAGCGGATGGCAAAAGCCTTTAAGGCATTGTCTAACCCTAATAGGCTTCAAATATATCTTGAGATCATCGATCAACGCAGTAAACGTGTGGAAGGTCAATTGGAAGGCGGGTGTGGGATTGCAGAGTGTATTAGCAAATTGAATATTGGAGCGCCAACGGTATCTCATCATGTCAAAGAGTTGGTGAATGCAGATCTTATTTCTGTTGAACGTAACGGGAAGTTTATGATCTGTTATTTAAATGAGCCGATGTATAATGAGCTTAAAGAGTTTTTTGATGGGAAATCATTATTTTCTGGGACAGGGCTATTATCCGCAAAGAGTTAACTAATAATCAATTGGCGCTTACTTCAAGGAATGGAGGGCGCTTTTTGATAACGGTAACGCTGGTTTTAGCGTTGCTTCTTATAGGGTATTTGGGTTTTCGTTGGTTAAAACATACCGTTTATTATGCAGTCGATGCGGAGTTAGTTGAGTCAGGTATTTATAACGTAAGATTTGAAGGTGTTACGTTAACGTGGTTTGGTGCTGATATTCGTTCATTAAGGTTTGATTTAGAAAAAGCAGGTCAACGCCAAAGCGTTTCTTTATCGGATATATCTATTCAAAGCTCTTTGACATCAATTAAGCAGAGACGAATTCTGAGCCTTGGTGTGGGTGAGTTGACGGTGGTTGTTGAAAAGATTACACCGCAAATATCGGGTGAGAGTGTAGGCGTGGAAATTGCTAATTTCCCTATTCCTTCAGATCTGTTTTTGTTGCTGCCTGCAGATAGCGTAGAAATCAATCAGTACAAGGTTCGGCACATCGATGATCATTGGCGTGTGCACAGTGACCAAGGTGTAGCAATTACACAGGGCCTACTGCTTACATATTTTTCGTTTTTTTATCTTGAATTACCTGAAATAAAAGTCAAATTACAATTGAATGCTAAAAATAAAATCGTTATCAATTTAGTGCCCTCGTTGTCAAACGCCAATCCATCAATACAGCCAGTATTGATGAGATTAGAGAGCGAAATTAGCGGCCACTATAAGCAATTATCAACGTCGTTATCGATTGATGTAGATATAAAAGAAAGTATCGACCGTTCAGCGTTTGTTCAGGAACATGTTGATAGGCTTGCGGGTAAGGATGTGCTTTTCTCAAAGGGACAACTTCAGATGTCTGCTAATGTGACAATAAATATAGAGGAACTCTTGCAAGATATAAAAGTAGATAATGTCCATAATATTATTTCATCTGTGCGGGGACAGGGGGAATTGCAGCTTAATGATATTAATGTACTTGGTCAGGGTAAGAGTTTTTCTGGGTTGAACGGTGTGTTAAATTTTGATGTTGATGATTCAATGTTGTCTTTTTCAACCGAAGATATGGTTGTTAAAACGGTGTCGGCTGGAGTTGAAATTGATTCGGTCGATAGTGTTTTTAGCGGTTTTTTTGATATTACGGAACTTGCATATCAAGTTAATGTAGCATCAGTTGATGGGCATGTTTTGGGAGGGAGTATGTCTTTGTTACCCTTTTCTGTGACTGGACCGATACTTAACAGTGAATTTGAAATGCAATTCAATAATGTTGAATTGCATAAATTATTAGAGCTCCAGTCAAATCAAGATTTATCGGGAGAGGGGCAGTTAAGCGGATTTATACAGGTATCGATTAACGAGTCGGTAATAGAGATTCCAGATGGTCACTTCGGCAGTAAAAATGGGTATATCCGATATCAACGAAATAGTGTTGTAGATGCGGTTAGTGATTCTAATGGCCAACAACAATTAGCCTTTGTATTGGATGCAATGGAGGATTTTCAATATAATTCGTTGGAAACTGGAGTGACATTAAAGGCTCCTGATAATTTGTACCTCGCTATTGCGATGAAGGGTTTTAATTCAAATGTTAAGCATGGCCAAATGCTTCATCTGAACCTTAACTTGGAGCAAAACATAGGCCCTTTGATTCAGGCAGCGAATATAGATTCTGCTTTGCAGGATAATCTATTAAAGTAATATCAAAATTAGTAAATTCGAGGTTAAAAAGGCAGGATTATATGAACATAAGGAATCAATGGTTGATCAGTATATTACTGATAACTACCGTGGTGGCTTGTACACCGACCGTACGAGTGGCGACAGATAAACCCATTACCATTAATTTAAATGTGAAAATTGAACATGAAATTACGGTAAAAGTTGATAAAGAATTAGACGATCTATTTGCAAGCGACAGTGCTCTATTTTAGCGGGAGAGGTAATATGAAAAAAACAACGAAGGCGATTAAGCATCTATCAGCTGCTAGTGTATTTCTGTTAGTGATAACATCACAGGCATGGGCGCTTAATTTACAAGAAGCTAAATCAAATGGTTTTGTGAAAGAAACTGCAACGGGCTATTTGATTGTGGTTGATACTACACAAAAGGAGGCAGTTTCATTGGTTGAGGACATTAACGTAAAGCGAAAGAATAGATATACCGAGATTGCAAACAGAAATAATGTTCCTGTCCGTTCAGTAGAGAAACAAGCAGCAAAAAAATTAATGAAATAGTACGTCATTGCTTTGGCGATGGGAGTATAGACGTTTTTTGTTTATCTGTTTATAAGCGTGATGTGCGAAATTAGCTTCATTTTTTCAGATTTTTTGTGACGTTCATCACAAAAAACGGGGCCTGATTTTGTTTGTTTAAGTGCAATATCGCACCAATATTGCACTTAAATTAGCAATTAATACGCAGAAATGAGTGCGTTAAAATCTAATTCGTTGATTTTCACCCGTTTTATTACGCCCCAAATTCTTGCATTCATAAAAAATCCCCCATATATTTAAATGACTGAGGAGTCTAATTTCCCTTGTTTTATTAGGCAATGGCTTTGAATAGACTCTGAGTAGATACGTTATGTATGAGGGCACTCAATGATTAAAGGGCATATAGATCCTAATTTCTCAAATGTCGCAAGCTTGTTTGAAAAGCTTATTCCCCGTAATGGAAAGGGCGGGGCAGCATTATGTGTTTACCATTGTGGTAAACCGGTTGTAGATATTTGGGGTGGTACAAAAAATGAAATGGGCGAACGCTGGGAAGAGAACACGCTGGCGTTGTCATTTTCTACAACAAAAGGTATAGCATCTACGTTGCTACATATTTTGGCAGATCGTGGCTTAATTAAATACGATGCGCCTATTGCTACCTATTGGCATGAATTTGGTCAAGCAGGTAAGCATGATATAACCGTTCGCCATTTGCTATGCCATGAAGCTGGTATGTATGATGTGCATCGGTTACTCGATCATTCTAGCCAACTGAATAATTGGGATACTGTGATTAACAAAATAGAAAGCAGTCGTGCGTCACACCGTCCAGGTTTGGTTAATGGTTATCACGCATTAACCTATGGTTATCTAGTTGGTGAGTTGGTTTCTCGTGTGACGGGAAAGCCTTTTGCACAAGTCTTAAAAGAAGAATTGGCAGACCCCTTAGAATTAGACGGAATGTTCGTTGGATTGCCTGATGATGAATTACATCGTCGGTCGACATTGATTAGTCACCAGGTGCCTGAAGCAGCATCTTCTACGAGGCCTAAAAGTTTACAATCTTTGATTTTAAAACAAGTTATTGCTGGGGCAATCCGGTTATCAGGTGCTAACCCCAATAATATCCGAGCAGGATTATTACCGCGCGGTATGTCTACGTTTGATTTTAATTCCAAAGAGACGGTTCAAAGCTGTATACCTTCTATGAATGGTATGTTTACGGCCCGATCTTTAGCGGCGGTTTATAATATGCTGGCAAATCAAGGAGAGGGTAACGGTCAAAAAATCATGTCAGGTGCGACGATTCGCGAAGCGTCAACAATTCAGAATATGCGCAGAGATAGAGTTGTACCAATCCCTATGCGTTGGCGTTTAGGTTATCACCGAGTATTTACCACGGGTCCGAAAACACCTCACGCGTTTGGACATTTTGGTTATGGTGGTTCCGGTGCATGGTGCGACCCTAGTCGGCAACTTTCTGTTGCGATGACACTAAATAGTGGTATTGGCACCCCTTTTGGAGATTCTCGATTAGCACGTATTAATGGTGTGGTGATCCGGTCAGCGGAAAAGTTAGCTGATAAGAAAGGCTCGGTGTTGGGGTACAACTAAACAATATCTATGATAATAAAAAAGCCAACAGAGACTCTGTTGGCTTTTTTATTGGGCTATTCTTGAAGCATTTATGCTAATAATTGTCGAGCTAATACGCCGCAGCCGATTAGCATAAATAGGTAGGTTGCACCGGCGGTGATTTGTCGTAGCTTGAATAAAAAAGAAATCATGCTCCAAGCATAAGCGATGCGGATAAAAATAAAGTTAAATGCTAAAAATGCTACCAAACCTTTATCGGTACTCCCCATATCCAGCGCTAAGATAAGAAGTGCAAACGGGATAATAAATTCAAGAGTGTTGCCGTGGGAGCGAATGGCATTGCGAAGTTCTTTATTCCCTCCGTCTCCATTGGCAATTTTTTCTTTCATACGAACGCGAGACACGTTAACTGCAAGTATCGAGACCAGCAGAATACTGCATAATACGTAAATGTTAAAAATCACCATGGGTTATCAGCCTATTATTTCTTATGAATTGAAACGGTCGTTTGATAGTAGGCTATTTAGTGTTAGCTAGCCAAGGGGTATTTGGCCAAATAGTTGTTGTAGAAGTGACAGATTGTGTCGAGAGGAGGTAGGGCGATATCACTAGGTAGGAAGCTCACCACTCATTGTGTGGGCTTCCTACCTAGTGATATCGAAGGAGCTAGGTCGATTCAGTAGGTTATGTTGGTATTGTTACATCAACAATACCATCAAAGGCAACTAACCCTGCTTGCGTGTCTTGTGAGCCTAGGTCGGTACCAAATAGATTAAAAAATCTATTCTGTTCATCTTCCCCATGTAACGCCATATAATTTAGCACAACTGTTTGTGCCAATAAATTAGGGTTGTTTGCTGCGGGGCTTGAGCCTGTTTGCACAGCTCCATTTGAGTCCATATAGCCAATTTGCTGTCGGGCCAATTGTTCATCTTCGTTGTTGCCTTTCAATACAGGTTTTCCTGTAGGGTTGTACACGAGGAAAAATGACGCTCCGGTAGAAGAATTATCTCCGGTCCAAACGCCTTTGTTACGCCCAGCATCAGATGAGTCAATAGCCCCATTGCTAGCCACAGATCCGTCAGAGAAGACATACATCATTAGTGGCTTGCCTTTTCTGCGGGCATACTCTAAACAGGCCCCCATGCAACGTCCAGCTCTTTCATCGCGAATTTCCCCAGTGGATCGATCGCCAGTGTGGTAATCATAACCACCCATGGTTATTGTTCCGGCTCCCGCGCGGCCATCGATAACTAACTTCATTACTGAGCCCGTTTTTCTAAATTCCCCATCGCTATCCCAATCAGCTTGAGAGAAAACTCCTGTATCTCCTACGATATCGGCATCTTCTTCAGGGTTGAGTACAGATGGCCCATCCTTAAAATCATCTGCAATTACAGCGCTTTTTAAGTAGCCGCACTTGATGATCCTACGGACGTTATTCTCGTTCGCATCGGTGGGGTCATTTATATCGGTAAGGATTTTTCCAGCTTTTGTTTCACTTAGCCGAGTAATTGTTTCCATCACGGATACAGCATCGTCCCCTAAAAGAGCAGTTAGCTGTCCAGTATCAACTAACCCTGTAGCGTCAGAAGGGCGATCAATTTTAGTCGGGCGAAGTACAGGGGAGTCGAGACCCGCAGCCATTTCAATCATTTTTGACGGGGCCATTGAGTTGCCACCAGACTCGCTACTGCGAGATCCTATCAATGGAAGCAGTGATCCATTGGCACCGGCTACACCGATTCCGTACATGGGGTTGTGAGGGTTGTTGCCGGTATCATTGTCTGAGCGAGAAGGTATTACAGCACCGCTGGTACTGGCAGCCGTTTCTGGCGTGATACTTTGATTGATTCCTCGTAAAAATGCGCTGTCAGAGTGGAATGCCAACCCAAGGCTGCGGTCAATAGAATCGGTGGAGTTATTAATGGCATCGGGTAAACCAGGAATCATATCGCCTGGTAAGCCTTGGCGGCTATACCCTGAGGTGTTGAGTAGATCCAATTGCCCGCCTTGTTTGCCTATAAGAACATTAGAGCCAGCAATATTGGCTCCACCGGCGAGATCAAAACAGATAAACGGGATTTTTCCAGCACCTTCACTGATGTTACAGGCATCTTTTGCGGCTTCTAAATCATCCGCTAATGCTGCCAAAGCGCTGTCCGGTGCCATTAAGCTGAACAGTGAGGTGCCGACAACAGCACCTGTGCCCATCATAAATCCTTGACTTATAAACTCTCTTCTAGTTCGTGGGCGACGATGATCCGTGTGAAATAAAGGAGCGTCAGGAGCCAGTGGTTTATTGGTTTTTTTCATAATATTTGCCTCAAAAGATATCTTCAGTCGCTCGATTATTGGATTAGCATTACTGCGCTGCCAGCTGTTGAGGCACATAAAGCCTTAACAATGGTTTGTGTTCGTTCAGCATTGCAATTACCACTACAATTGGTCAACGGGTTCCGGCCAGGAACGCCGTCGAGCAATTGATCCAGCGGTGCGGAAAGTTCTGTCAAGTTGACATTGGTTTCCACTGAAGCGTCGGACATATTGCTTAGCAAGGGGTTAAAAATCAGATTGCGTTTAGCTTCGCTATCAAATGCAGTGTTCGGCAGAGCTGTAAAATCAAACCCTGCGAAATAAGCATCTCGTTTGGTGGTGTCGTCTACCAGCGCACTGCAATAGACCATCGCTAGTTGTGCGATTGCCATTTGGTGTGCAGGAACAAAATCACGGATAGTTTCAGTGACGGGAAGCTGTTGTTGAATTTCCGTATAGAGTGCTGCAACGGTTGATGTAGTTGACGCTACTGTTGTCATTGTTTCCAATGATGCATTGATTTCTTCAAAAGTACGTAGGCCTATTTGATCTGGCATTTCTCCTGGATCGGGTGCCGAAGGCGTAATTGAAGTAGGGTCAGTATACACACCTGTGTTACCTGCGATTTCACCAAATGCTAAGAAAAACTGGTCAGAGTCTACCCCATTTTGTTGATTGAAAATGGTACCTATCGTTGATAGTACTTGGCGATCTTCTGTGACTTCAGCTACTACCAGTTTTTGAAAGCCTTGACCTGTGGGTTCAATCTTTCCGTTAATGCCTAAGCGCATATCGCTAATGGAAAAGTTATAAGTGCTTTGAGCTGGCTCTTCATCGGTGGTGCATTCTGCAGGTACTCCATCACCAACTTCTTGTTTTGTATAAATGCGAGCAAAGTAAGGTTGGTTAAATAGGTAGCTGTAGCTATCGTATTCCGCAGCTTCAAAGACTACAAAGCTATCCCAGCAGTCATCAATTTCAACTAAGCTAGATACGTTAAATAGCAGCAGGAACTTTTGACCAACACCAACTTCAAAGTTTTTTGTTATTTGATCTGCTGTTAAAGCGCGATTATGAATGGCAACCATGCGAATAACACCTTGCCAGGTAAAATCGGTATCCTGTGTACCAAGCATAAATTGGTATGTGTTAATCCAGTCTCCTATAGACTCGCTCACAGCGGGATCCTCATCTCCCGTGAATTCACCATTAACATAGATTCTTCTGCCTTCTTGGGCGTTGTAAGTAACGACGACATGTTGAAGAGATGCTTGCAGGCGTTCTGCATCGTCGTCAGTGGACAATGCAGGGTTACCTGTATCATCGCTGGACTCGCTGCGATGTAAAAAATCATAATTATACAGAGTCTGTCCTAACATAAAGTTACGATTATCATCGCCAGCGGAATAATTTATAATGCGGGCAGGGCCCTCCTGAGTAACATTGTTCGGAGCAACCCATGTTTCAATACTGTATTCATTACTTTCTTGAATTCGATTGTAGAGTTTGACGCTGGCATTGCTGGTTGCGAGGGCTCTTCCTCCATTGAGGTTTATACCCCAACCACCAACCCAGCTAACATCGCCATCAAACTGTAAATCCATTAAAGGTTGGATGCCGCTACTATCTCGGGAGGTTGCACCGCTACCTTCTTTGAATTCCCAGCGAGCAATGACTGCAGATTCGTGCCGCCCCCCAGTATTGGCTGGAAGACCATCAATGCCTAACTGTAAGCCTTTACTTATCTCTAGTTGGTCATCGACTACTTGAGGCTCTATGCTGGTACTTATTGCTATAACACCATCCAGTAACTCTTGTGCATCAGAACTACAGTTCACAGTCCAGCAATTATGGCTCTCGCTGTTTAAACGAACAACAATTCGTGAGAGAGCGGACGCTAACGTACGGTTTTCATCGGCTAGGTCAATTTTATTACGTACGGCGTCGTAGGAATCTTGCTGATTAGAGGATGCAAAGAAGGGTGATTGAGCGCTCTGTGCTGACTCAACATGACAGTCTATGCAATTCGTTGTGAGAAGTGTGTGTAGCTCGTTATAACTCCCAGGGACTGTTGCTGGCAACACCTTGGTATCATCAACTTCATGAACTTCGGGAGCAACCAACTGCACAACGGCGCTGACATTCCCTAGCGTATCTGAGGCCCAGTTTGTTATCCATAAAGTCATGTCGGATGCACATTCTTGCGTTGTTGCACCGGCCCAACACTGATGACCACCAGCAAGTTCAGTGACTAGCTTGGAAGAGGACGGGGTTTCGAGGCTTACAACGCCTAATGCACTGTTGTACGCCAAGTTAATGTTGTCGGTTCGAGCGAAAGGTGGGGCACCTGTTGAAGGGTTATCACCATGACATGTTCCGCAGCGGTTCTCGTCGACAACATTCGCCCACACGCGCAACATAAATGATTCTACTTCAACGCTAGCAGCTTTCTCTTTCGAATCATCTTGGTTGTATGCGGCGACGACGCTGATTCCAGTATCTTCAGCGTCAGCAGTGTTTTCTTCTGCTGCCACATCTTCACCGGTGCCACCGCTGCTTCCACAGGCTGATAAAAACATACTGAATAATGCTATCAGTAGGAAAGATGTTAACGAGCGAACATTTGTATTTACATAGATTCTAGACATGATAATCCCCCTATTCGCCCATGCAGTATTCAGCAGTGTCTGCGAATACTTGTTTTAGATTATAATTGTGTGTGCCAGTAAAACGCGTTACAAGCGATTCCATTTCTGTCAGGTCGTCGGCAGTTATGGGGTCTCTTAGACATATGGTGCTAAATACTTTTTTAACCTGGCATTGAGCAAAGGCATCGCTGTGTGCAAGCTCTTGGTTCATACTACTGGCAGTATCACCTTCACCAGGGAGCGTTGCATCCCAGCCGACCCAGCCGTTTGGTCCTTCACGCCAATAGTTTGTCCAATGGCTGTCTGGAGTTACGTATCCATAGGGAAAGTTGTTGGCGTTGATATGATATTTTGGTTGTACGGTTCCATTGGTGAACTCGATGCGTCCATCTTCCGTGCCTTCAACCCCCGACCATTCATAGTAGGCATAAGCTTGTGCCATTGGGTCCATCCCGGAGTGACAGCCCATGCAGGCATTCATAAAGATACGACTATCGCCGCCGGGGCTGCGTGTGACATCTTGACGGATCCGGTCCGTGGGACGAGTTGTGTCTTTAAGTTGTTCCATGTCATTACATAAAAAGTTTAATGTAGTGAAACGGAACATGGCGCGATTGGTGCCGCCAACAAAAAAAGCTTTTCCTGCGGCACGAGTTGTTAACACGCCAGATGTTGCCCCAGCGGGTAAGCTAGTGACTTGTGATTGAACTGACATTGCAAGTTTATCGCTGTCGGATAAATCAATACCTTGGCTTTCAAGTGCTGCATAATGATCATTGTTATCATCAGAGTATGGAGGAAGAGAGTCCGCAGCATCTATACCGGTGTAGATAATGTCGTCATAAAGTACGGTACGAAAATCCAGTTCATCACGAATGATACCAATCATAGTTGCGGTAAAATCATTTAGTGGGGCGAATACCGTTTGTGCTTCATTCGTCCATGGCGTGTACATATTTTTTAATGTCACGTTGTAGAAGTTTTTGTTGTTAAGGGGAACCGCTAGTGCAGCGGCACGGCCCTTATCTTCCGCCGCAGCATTCATTGCATTAACCATAGCGGTTAACTCTGTTGCGGTTGGTGGTACCCCTGCGATTCGATCATGAATTCGTTTCGCTTGCTCTTCTACCTCTGCAGTTGCAGTGGAAATTGCCAGCGTAGCGAGTAGGCCCGTAGAGGCACATACGATGGTCTTTATTAATTTATTTTGCATGCTCATAATGAGAGTCCTGCTTTATTGCTAAACCTATTGATTAAGCCTGGGTCAAAGGTTGCTTTTTGTAGAGCTATGGAATCACATTGGTTACACTGCTTTGTTCTAAAAACGTTATTTTTTAGAACTTGGCGAATGTATTCGTACGTTAGTATCGCATTTGCACTATCTCAGCAATTTGCTGTACTCAACATAAGAGGCATGGAATAAACATGACATTGGTTAAGATTCTACCAATTGCTAAATAAAGGTTTCGTGATTTTGACCACAGAACAGGCAGGCAATAGTGAGCGATAATCTGACCTGTGTTGCAAAAAATGAGAAAAGTCCCCATGACGAAGTTATTTTTAAAAAATATGGCAGTTTTATTGCCGATGCTGGTTGCATTATCTGGGTGTGGTGGTGATGGTCCTAGCGCTGGTGACGGCCTGGAAGAAACCGATGCATTGTTAACTGATATTCCAATTGCTTATATAAAACGCGATGTAATTGCAGCGGTTGTTGTACCGGAAGGGGAGGATCAGCCAGATGTTGAGCCTTTTATGAACTTTGAAGCGTATAGAGGAGATTCAGCAGCTGTTTATGTCCTAAATCGCGCGAGTATAACGGGTATCGAAAAACAGATAACACCTGCTGGTGAATATGACGTTCGACAACTTTCAGTTAGTTATGATGGTGATAATTTATTGTTCGCTATGCGTGGGCCGATGGTTGCTGACGTTGAGGGTGAAGATCCTTCGGTGCAACCTGCATGGGGGATTTGGGAATACACGTTTGCAAGTTCTCAATTGGCCCAATTAACAACGGGCGATGCAGCAAATCATGTTCATGACATTGACCCCGCATATTTGGCTGATGGCCGTATTATTTTTTCATCCTCGCGACAAAAAACGACACAGTTCAAGTTGGGTGATGAAGGTAAGGTTCAATATCGTCATTTAACAGAAGATGGTGATGAAGAAGAAACCGATGCTCGAACGTTTAATCTTCACATTCTGGGTACTGGCAGAAATGTAGACGCAATAAAACAAGTGACGTTTAATCAAAGCCATGATTTTAACCCTGCGTTGGCAAGTGATGGGCGAGTTATATTTAGCCGCTGGGATAATCACGGGGCTCAAGATAGTGTTAGCTTGTATAGAATGAACCCCGATGGCAGTCAAATGGAATTGTTGTTTGGTCGCAATAGTGAGAACGCAGGGTTGGATCCTGAGCAAGGCATTCGTTACACCCGTCCTGTTGCATTGGATGACGGAAGAGTGCTTGCCCAACTAAAGGCAGATAATGATCAAACGCCACAAATTCAATTTGCTGCTTTGGATGTAGATAATTTTATTGATGTCGGCGTGTCGGTTAGTGGTAGCACTGGGGCTGCGATTGATATGACGTTTTTGGGATTAACACAAACCGTTCCTGAGACGGTTGCGCGTGATGGACGAGTTAGTGCAGCGGTCGCTACTAATGATGGGACGGGGCGGTTTATTATTAGTTGGAGTATATGCGAAGTTGTGGATGCCGCTGGGGATGAGTTTCTTTGCACTGACTCGAATACAAATTCGGAATTATTTACAGAGGCGACGCCCTTTTATGCATTGGCTATGTATGATCCGGCGACTGGTGCGTTACCTAGAATTCGCTATGCCCAAGAAGAAATTTATTACACAGATATAGTTGTCGGGCAATCTCACTCTGCGCCTGCATTGATAGCTGATGCGGAGGATGTCGAGAGAGATAACATGGGAACTCTCCATATTCGTAGTGTTTATAACCTGGATGGTGTGTTTGATGATAGAGATGCCAATGCTGCATCGACGTTAACGGATATGAAAGATCCAACGATTGTGCCGGTGGCAGATCGTCCAGCAAGTTTTTTACGAATATCAAAACAAGTGCCAGCTTGGGACGAAGATACGCGAGATATTAGCGGGGCTTTATTCGGTGTTGGTAATGTGATGAATGAAATCGTAGGGTATGCAGAGATTCAACCGGATGGGTCGGTTATCGCAAAAATACCAGCGGATATAGCTTTTACGTTTAGTATTGTTAATGCAGATGGGGTTCGTATTTCAAATGGTGGTAGGCATAATAATTGGATGCAACTTCGTCCCGGTGAGACGTTAACGTGTAATGGGTGCCATGTTCATCAGGCGGCAGAAGCTGAAATAGCTCATGGAAGGGTGTCGGGTTTGGACGTTGTCAATACAGGAGCACCAAATGATGGCGCTTACCCGAATACTGACCCTGCTATGGATGCGTTACTCGGAGAAACTATGGCGCAGACTCGGGTGAGGCTAGATGCGACGAAATTAAATTTATCTCCTGACCTTGCGTTTGTTGATGTTTGGGGCGAGGAGGGAAGTAAGGCTGCTAGTTTTAGTTATACCTATGTAGATTTAGTGGCGGGACTCACTACGGATGAGGCTCCTTATTCAGCTCCGGTTAACTTCACATCTTGCCTTGATGACTGGGTGTCAAATTGTCGAGTAGTTATAAATTATGAGGAGCATATTCACCCAATGTGGGGTAAAGATCGCAGTGTGATGGGCCCTGACCCAGATGCGGCTGACCCAGATACAGCACCAGAAATTGTCTTGGAAGATCATACCTGTGTTTCTTGTCATAACTATCAGCCTGACCCTGATAACGCAAATGACCCTAGGACGGCAGGGAATTTAAATATTTTGGAGTTCCCTGAAAACGAAAATCCAGCTCAAACAGCTGTACAGCAAGCTTTTTTAGGAGAGGATGCTGATTTGCCAGCTACGATTCCAGTCGTAAATGCTGAACGGTACAACTCTTATGATCATTTGCGAAGAACTCATCCTAGAGCGGTTGTGGAAGGGGGGGTCTTAAGTCGTCAGGTGATTGTTGATATTGTTGACGTGCTGGATGATGATGGGAACCAGACTTTTGAGCAGATCCCTGCCTTAGATGGCGACGGGAACCCTACATTTGTGAATGGTGACGTTATTACAGAAGAAAGTCCTAGGGATTTGAGCTTGAATGGCTCAATTTCAGGAACTGCTAGATCAGGACGTTTTTTCACCAAAATGAGCCGTGAACCTGCTGCTGATGAGGTGGATCATCGTGATTGGTTAACAAGTGCGGAATTAAAGTTGCTTAAAGAATGGTCTGATTTGGGGGGGCAATATTACAACAACCCATTCGATGCGCCGGAAGATTGATCTGGGCATTGAAAAGAATTATGGCTGTGATCTGTTATACAGTAAGCTATGATTTCGCTTGTTTGTCACAAGGTATGATCGTAACATGCCTTGTGACAAACAATAATGATAAAAATGATTCCTAAAACTCCATAATTTAGAAGCCTATTTATTTTGCAGCCAAAATTCGAATTAATCAGGTTGTTTCGAACCTTAACTGCTCTTTGCCTGTGTTTGTTTATTAATCAGGCTTGGGCCAAAGGTATTGCTCCTTCCACTCAAATCGAAGACCCTTACGTGGATCTACGCACCGGCCCAGGTCGTGGGTATCCTATTTTTTATGTCGGTGAACGGGGGGACTGGGTACAGGTACTGATTCGGAAAACAGACTGGTTTAAAGTTCGTACTCCGAGAGATGTTGAAGGTTGGGTGCACAAGCGCCAGCTTAAGAAAACCCTTAATTCCCAAGGTGAAAGGGTTGCGATCACGGACCCGTCTTTTGATGACTTCTCCAGCCGATTCGGTGAGGTGGGGGTCATGCTTGGTGATTATGAAGGCTCAACCTTTGTATCCGCCTTTGTTGGGAAGTCATTAACAGAAAACCTATCTGTTGAGTTTGAGGCTGGTGTTGCAATTGGTGATTTATCAAGCGGCACCATCTACAATTTAAACCTTTTGAATCAACCTTTTCCGTTATGGAGGGTATCTCCTTACTTAATGCTTAGTGCAGGTAGGCTTGAAATTGATGCGAATAGCTCATTGGTTCAGACAGAGGATAGTAATCACAAAACCGTTGGTATGGGGGTGGGGACTAAAATTCATTTGAGCCGACAATTTATGATCCGTTTAGAATATAAAAAAGGCGTGATTTTAACCAGTGGAAGTAACAACCAAGAGATTGAAGAATGGAAAGCCGGATTAGCCGTATTTTTCTAAAAATAACCGCATGCCTTATATTTGCGAGTTCAGGGGGGGGGGTTGCTGCTGAAAGAACGGAGCAGCTTGGAGCAGCGCCGATTATAGAGCCCTTTGTTGTTAGAGCTGATTTAAATGAGTCTGATATCAATACTGAGAATTTTGAGATTGGTACTTATATTGGACAAATTAGTATGGAGGAGGTGGGTACGTCGATTCTTTTTGGCATAAGTGCCACGTTTCATGCGACTGAAGATTTGTTTGTTGAGGCGAACTATGCGGTTACAACCATGGATCAGGCCGATAATCCGTTGACACGAGAAGACCCGTTTACTGATGATAACGTCACGATGTATAACCTTTCTTTGGGGTTAAACGTGCTTCCGGGTGAGGTGTTTATTGGCAAAAAATGGGCATTTAATTCTGCACTATATGTAATTGGAGGTGCGGGGATAACGGAATTTAATGGTGATGATGAGTTTACTGTGAATGTAGGTCTGGGGTATCGAATAATTCTGACAGACTGGATGGCATTTCACTTTGACTTTAGAGATCATATTTTCTCTAGAACTGTATTGGGTATTGAGAGTAAAAGTCAAAACTTCGATTTTCACACTGGTGTAACGTTCTTTTTCTAAGGGGTTGATAGTGATTATAGATAATGTTGTAAACGGTAATAAAGGCAGCCTAGTGATTATCTTAAGGCGTTTTTCATTGGTGCTGTGTGTTCTGCTATTGTCCTCTTTTGCTCAGGCAAAAGATGTCACATTAAGTGGTAAGGCACAAGATTTTACCCTTCCGAGCAATCAGGGCAAACCATTAAAACTATCGGACTTTCGTGGTGATGTGGTGATGTTAAACTTCTGGGCGTCTTGGTGTGGTCCATGCCGTCAAGAAATGCCGATATTAGATGACCTGCAGAAACGCTTCAAAAAAATTGGTTTTACTGTGTTAGGTGTGAATATTGATGAGGATGTTTCCGACGCAAAAGGTTTACTAAAAGAGATCTCAGTATCGTTTCCCGTGGTATTTGATAGTAAAAGTAAAATCAGTGAAATCTATCAGTTAGATTCTATGCCGACCACCGTTATGATTGATAGAAAAGGTAATAAGCGCTTTTTACATCGCGGTTATAAGCCAGGTTTTGAAGTTGATTATGAAAAGCAGATTCGATTGTTGTTACGAGAATAGTTACGAGAAAAGTTAAGAAAATAGCTATGAGAATAATTATGAAACGTTTTTGCTCCGTGTTGCTTGTAAACCTTTTTATATTGTCTTTATTGTCAATGTCAGGGTGTTCCTTGAAACCTTGGGTTAAGCCATATGAGCGAACCAATCTGGCTGATCCAATCATGCGCTTTGGTCGCGACCCTGTTGCTGAAACTTATATGCATCATGTATATCAGGCTAGAGAAGGAGCTAAAGGTGCAGAAGGTGGCGCTGGTGGCGGGTGTGGTTGTAACTAATGAGTAGAAATATTATTCAACGTAAAAACCGTTTCGTATGTGTTGTTGCTTTTATTTTGTTATGGGGCAGTGGCGCGATAGTTTATGGGGCGGTTCTGCCAGAAGACCGCGCCGATGTGATGTACCATTCTTATGATGGTGGTGGCGTCACTATTGATGGACCTTCAATTTTAGTGCGCAAGGGCTTTCTCGATAAGTTTTCTGTCTCGACAAACTACTATGTGGATAATATTTCTGGAGCGTCAATTGATGTGGAATTGTTGGCCAGCGAATATAAAGAGGAGCGGACTGAATACTCGTTGGGAATGGAATACCTCAATAACAAAACCATTGTGGGGTTTGGGTATACCAATAGTACAGAGAATGATTATGTTGCCGACACCTTCTATGGCTCAATCAGTCAGGATTTTTTTGGAGACTTGAGCAACGTTAGTATTTCTTATGCTTATGGGTCAGATGAAATCAGTAAGACGGATGATGATGGGTTTGGTACAGAAGAGGCGACACATCTTAAATATATTATTTCACTCACTCAGATATTATCGAAAAATTGGTTGATGAATATTACGTTGCAAACGGATGTGGATGAGGGTTTTTTGAATAACCCTTATCGTAAATATAGCTTCGTGAATGGAACTAATGCCGTCGGTATTGTGCGGGGGTATGCCGATGAAGTTTATCCTGAAACAAGAACCAGTGATGCGGCAGCGATTCGTTTTAAACACTTTCTGCCATATCGTGCAGCATTAGGTTTTGAGTATAGAAAGTACAGTGATTCGTGGGAAATCGATGCATGGAATTTTGATATAAACTACACTCACCCCTGGGGAGAGTATCTGATTTTTGATATTCACTATCGCTGGTATTCTCAGAGCAAAGCTGAGTTTTATAGTGATTTGTTTGCATCGGAACGTGAGCAGAACTTTATGGCTCGAGATAAAGAACTGAGCACGTATAAAGACACAACTATTGGCGTTGGAGTGACTTTTGAGTATGAGCCTCAGAGCTGGGGTTTTGTTGAAAAAGTGTCGATAAGTTTGTTATATGACCGAATTAGTTTTGAGTATGATGATTACCTCGATGCTCGTGAAAATAAAGCCCTAACTGCGGGTGGGGGTGAAGAATCCAAATATAGTATTGATGCAGATGTGATTCGTTTCTTTTTCTCTATGTGGTATTAACAATTCAAACTACCCTGCTGGTGAGGTGAGTGCCCAATGTAGGGTAGTTATAGGCAAGGGTAGGCTGATGTATTTTGGCGGTTCTAATATTAGGCGTTTAATCTAGGATAGTGTTCTAAATCCCAATGTCTAATGTATCGCTAACGCAATCACTAATGTGAAAATAACCAGCGCAGTAATCCCTACTGTTGCAACCAAACCTTTGTTGTATCCCGTTTCTACAGGTAAGTCATAAATCGACTCTGCAGGTGAGTCACCTTCATCTGTCATAAATGCCAGCTCGATTCGCCCTAATCGAATTCGGTCGTTATGGCTGAGAAATGCCCTTGTCACTGAAAGGCCATTAACCATCACGCCATTTTTTGCGCTTGCCGTGGTAATTAGCCAGCCGTTAGGTGTGTTCACCACTTTGGCGTGGCTGTGGGATATGGTTTTGTCCTCAAGCGTAATAGCGGCATCTTGGCTGCGACCTACATCCCACTGGCGACCAATTGGGGCATCTTGCTTAAGCGGGAATATCTTTCCTCTAATGGGTGCCGTCAGCACAACAAAGCGAGGGCCTGCTCCAGCCACAATTATTTTCTGGGACTTGCTGCTGCGTCCCGCTAGTGATTGCAGCTCGTTCATGCTGAGAAGGCTAGTTTTATCCCCATCAGGCTCTTCTTGTAATGTGTCTGGACGCCTTCTTGCTCTTCTTTCTTGCTGTGGTGCTTGTTGTGTGGCTGCCTGGGGCGATTGTCGGCGTGTTTTTTGTACTTCTTGTCGAGGTCGAGAGGGGGTTATATCAGGTTGCGCAGGAGCTTCTATTGTTTGAGATTGAGGCTGAGCTGCCATTCTCGGTTGCGTGGTATTGCCATTTTGCAGGTCAAAGCTGGAAAGTAATGTTGCATCAGCATCCCCTGACTCTGCAGAGGTAAGTCTAAAATGTTGGTCATGAAACCGAATATCGTCACCAATACTAATCTGTTGACGGCCAACGACCCTTTTACCATTTACAAAAGTACCGTTGGTAGACTGTAAGTCTTCGATGTAGGCGGCGTGAGCAGTTAGCGTTATTTTTGCGTGATAACGGGAGACATGGCCTGCTCGTAAAGGAACCTGGCACTCAACCTCCCGACCTATGAGAACTTCGCGGACGTTCACAGGGTATTCGATCCCTTCTTCAAGGGATCGTAGTATATAGCGTGACGTTACGTTAGTGGGTTGCATTAAAGTGGCGTCGTCTATTTTTTGCTCGGTTTTGCCCATGATGACCTATTAAATGTAGGGAAACGCATTACCCCTATAAAAAAGGATAACAGCAAATAAGAAATTTGCTTAATTTTATCATGGTCTAATAATTGCAATGAGGGGTCAAGGTAAGATAGGGATAGTGTGAATATGTCACAAAAATGGAGTGTTTAATTTGGGGGAGGGGTGAATGAGGGAAAGGGAGGAGGTGGTGAAGATTGGGAGGCCAGCCTCCCATAAGATTATGCGAGGCAGTGTTAGTACGCGGCGTTGAGTGTCCAGCGGACTCCTACGTTGTTTTGTTTGATAGGTGTGTTGGCTGAGTGGTGCTCTGATATTGGCAATACAGGCTCACCAGTGACCCTATCATAAAGTTTTTTTTCAATGATCTTTGCATTCTGTAACCATGACATAACGCCAAAACAGTCATTAACGTCGATATGATGGTCGGCGCTAAAGTCCTCTACTTCTTGCATGGAAATATCATCTTTAGCATGTTGCATGAAGTAACTAAGCATCTGCTCTGCAATACCAGCAGACTGGTCGTCGAATGAATGAGATGCAAGGCTCGTTGGCCTATATGTATTATCATTATCATTTACATTTTTTTGCATCAGTGCTTTCCCCCAAAAGAAAATAGTGCAGCGGTAATTTCAACTGCATGCTTTTTAAGCAATGCTTTTACACAAGCCATGACTAAAAAATAACTCGGACTTGGAAATATTCAAGGCGATATGATTATTTTTTCTATCACAGGGTCTATCACGCAAGATTATTCTAAAAAAGGGGGTTGTAATTGGTTTGGATAATTGGTGGGGTTTATATTATCACCACCTAAGCCGTTGTCTTGTAAGTGGAATGTGTTAATGATGTTTTTGTAACTGATAGATAAATAAAAAAAGGCCACAGATTCGTTGAAGAATTTGTGGCCCTTAAGTTGCACTCTCAATATCGGTGTAAGCCGATAAAAGGGCTTATTCTTTAGTGAGCATCAGGAACGACGCCTGTTTGCGGGCGGTTGGCTAAGCCAATATCGCGAGCGTGTTGTTCGAATGCTTTATTTTTCCAGAAAAAAGCACCTGGCATTGTTGTGGGAATAACCAATACATAAAATAGAGCTCGCCCTATTAGGCTACCAAAAATAATGGATGCCGCAATTAGTCCCCAGCAAACATAAGTTACGATTCCGTCTACCCCACTTATCGCTAAAGCACTTACGGCTAAAATGTTGGCGATAAGTAAACCGTTACGTAATGCGTAGGTTTTACCAAATGTTGTTTTTTGAATGTAATGAGATGCAGCGCCTTCACTGGTTTCTGCGTTTAGGTATTTTGCGTGGAAAAATAATCCGATACCCTCAATAATCAAGCCGTTCACAATTAATAGGCTTAAAACCGTTGCTAGTGCAGCCCAAGATTCGCCCATAATAGCGAGTGCAGGAATAAGAACGATTCCTGTAAGTACTGCTCCCAAGCTCAGAACGGTACCGGCAAAGCTAGTAGCTACTTGCCAATGGTTCCAAAAAGGCCTGGCTTTAATGCGATATATACGGTTCATGAAATAAATTCCAGCGATTCCTGATATCACACCAAAGACACCAAACCCTTGAGCTAACGCTGCAGTTAATGCAGTTGGTACCCATGGAACGAGATCAGCGATAGCCGTTGCTCCCCACCAATTAAATACCCCATGATCGAACAAGCTGAAAAATGCATGTCCAGCAACACCAGCAAAAAACATCGCAACACCAAGAGCTTCTCGGCTTAGAGGTGAGTGGCGCAGGTTATTGAAGCCTCGGTAAAAGCGCATAGGTTTGCCAAGGTGAATGGTTGACATAATGAGCCCTGCTGCTTCGATGGCAACAAGTACACCAAGCATAGGTAAGTACATAACCGACTCAGTAATTGCAGTGATCACTGGCAGCTGAAAAGCATCTCCAAGGAAAAGCAAAATGAATGCACCAATAACCGCTTGAGTACCTAGGGTAAACAATACTAGTGGATTTTCACGAGAGCTCAAACGATCCAGGTTCCAGTTGGCTTCTAGGTCTTGTTTTTTGTCTACAATTGTCTGAAAAGCGCCGTCCTCATCTTTACGATACTTAATGGGCATTGAATCTGTTCGATTAACCTCATCGGGCATGTCGTCTATCTGTTGGAAACGTATATTAGGGTGGGTGATGTCCGGTGTAGGGAAACCTGGAATGGTAGTTTGGGTTTGTTCTCGTCTTTCTGGCGTGTTTTCAATGACACCAAAATCCAAGGCATTGCCAAGACAGGCGGATACGCAGGCGGGTTTTAAACCAACCTCCAGGCGATCAACACACATATTACATTTTGATACCTGGCCTTTTACAGGGTCAAGTTGTGGAGCGTTGTAAGGGCATACCCACGTACAATAACCACACCCAAAGCAGGTTTCTGAATCTTGTAATACAGCGCCGTATTCTACGTGTTTGGTATAGGCTTTTGTTGGGCAGCCTTTTAGACATACAGGGTCATCGCAGTGATTGCACGCCATCGATATATTCATGCGTTTGTAGGCGGGGTAGGTTCCACCTTCTACATAACCTACTGAACGGAAGCTGATGTGAGCGGGTAGGTCATTCTTTTCACTACAGGCTGACTCACAGGCATGACAGCCAATGCAGTTGTCTGCTGTAAAGTGAAAGCCATGTTGTTTATTTCGATTAGGATTGGTTCCTACTTCAGGGTTTTCGTTGATATGCATTGAGCGGTTTACCGGAAGGCTACCTTGGGTAAGCTCAATGAGATCTATTTTTTGGCCGTAGCGGTTTTCTGACTTAATCTCTTTATCTGCAAGTTTTGCATACGCCCGCTCGTGGGGGCGAATAGAAAAAATGGTGCTGCCATCGGCTTGTTTTGTTTCAGTGACGGCCTTGTTTTGAAGGGTGTCAACGGCTTCATGGTTAGTGCTGTTCATAATAAACTCCCCTTAATAAGTTCGACGTTGAAGGTTTAGCTGTGCGGCTTTATCTTGATCTACGGGTTCAAGTCTTATTGCACATTGCTTGAATGCGGGCTGCCTGGAATGAGGGTCAAGTAGTCCGAGAGACACCCGGTTTGAACATTCGTGATAATGCATTGGAACAAATACCATGTTGTTGGGAACACGCTGTGTTAGCTGGACCATTACTACTGCATCTCCTCGACGGGATACAATGCGTACATAACTTTGGTGTTTTATATTTAGCTCAGCTGCTGCGTCAGGGTTCATTTCCATGTATGGCGTAGGGCTGAATTTATTCTGGTTACCGATTTTTCCGGTACGTGTGCGGGTATGGAAATGTTCGATAACGCGACCTGTGTTAAACCAAAATGGAAATTGCTCGCAGGGTACTTCGTTGTTATCAATAAAAGGAAGAGGAATCAGTTTTGCTTTTTTGTCTACATACTGAAATTGCCCGTCGGTGTATAAGCGGGCCTCACCTTTTGTATTATGCTCACCTTCTCTATGCGGCCATTGCAATCCAAAATTGTCTTTAATTTTTTGATGGCTCATGCCTGATATGTCAAGCATGCGACCATTACCTTTGGATAGCTGTTTCATTTCATCAAATGCTTCGGCAACGGTTTCTGGGAAATGGATTTTTTCTCCATTTGGAAAACGTTTTGCCATTTGATTAAAAATCCAAAAATCAGCTTTCGAATCTCCACGGGGCTCTTTAACTTTGTTGGTTATATTTACGCGACGCTCAGTATTAGTGAAGCAGCCTTCTTTTTCCGCCCATAAAGCGGCGGGTAAAAATACATGAGCATATTGTGTTGTTTCAACATCTTGGTAGGCATCTTGAACCACAAGGTATTCCAGCTTTTGCAGAATCTTGCGAATACGCGTGGTATTAGGCATTGATGTCATTGGGTTTGTTGCTATTAACCACAGGCCTTTGATTTCACCGGTTTCAATGGCAGAGAAAATATCTGTTTGAAATAGCCCCCGTTTTTCAGGAAAGAACGATTCATCAATACCCCAAAAATCAGCGACTTCTTTTCTGTGCTGAGGGTTTTCGAGCGCACGATAACCGGGAAGACCTGAGCAGCCTGACCATTCGCGCGTACCCATTGCGTTACATTGACCTGTAATGGATAAACTTGTGCCACCAGGTTTACCGATATTACCGGTGATCAACGCTAAATTGTTGATACCAACAACGCCGTCTGAGCCATGAGTACTTTGGTTAATTCCCATTGTCCAGATCCCCATAGCCGCCGGTGCTTTGGCATATATTCGGGCAACGGTTCGAATGGTGTCCTCATCAATACCACAAATTTTTGATGCGGTGACTGGGTCATATTCTTTTACTAGAGCTTTGACTTCATCAACGCCGTTGGTATGGGCGTTTATATAATCTTGATCTTCTAACCCTTCGTCAAAAATAACATGCATCAGAGAGTTCTGAAGAACAACATCCGTTCCTGGTGTGATAGGAAGGTGAATGTCAGCAAACTGAGCTAGCATGGTTACTCTAGGGTCAATAACAATTAAAGGAAACTTGCGTTTCTCCATGGCTTCTTTTAAGCGCCAATAGATAATGGGGTGTTGCTCTGGTAGATTGGAGCCCCATGCGATCAAGCAATGAGTGTGTTCAAAGTCGTCATAACATCCAGGTGGACCATCAGAGCCAAAAGAGCGTTTATAGCCTGATACCGCTGAAGCCATACAAAGGGTGGTGTTGCCGTCATAGTTATTAGAGCCAATGCAGCCACGAGCGAGCTTGCCTAATGTATAAAATTCTTCTGTGAGTATCTGGCCCGTTGAGATAACGGCAAAAGAATCACGACCGTAGGTCTCCTGGATTCGCTTTATTTCGGACGCTGTTTTATCTAACGCCTGATCCCAGGTAGCGGTTTGGTAATCGTTATAGATTTTGTCACGCATTAGTGGTTTATCACCACGACCGGCTGCATCGAACATTTCGTATTCAAATATACCTTTAATACACAGCTTGCCTCGGTTTACGTCAGCCCCCGCGGAGCCGCGACAGGATACGGCTTCACCTTTTTCGTTTATCCCAACATCGATGGAGCAGCCTGTTGAGCAGTATCCGCAAGTGGTGTGTTTCCATTCGACGACTTTTTTATCTGCAATAGTTATCGGTTTTCTATTTTTACGGCCGAAAATCATTGTGTAATCCTGTGCTGTTGGTTTTACTGGTTGTTTGTGCTCTATGATGGTGCGATTATCGCAGGTGGTGCGCAGCTCTCATGCGCAAAACCTTTGAAATCAGGCTGATAGAGGCGTCAAACCCGGTATAAATCTCTCTACGAATAGTTATGGCAAGACCCATACCTGAAAAAAAGTAGGGTTATAAAAAGGGTGGGATAATGCTGATTGTTATTCGACAGTTTTGGAGGGGTTGTCTATGCTAGAAAATAGTCACTGGAGGAAGTTGAAACCATGAATGTTGAGAACCTGTTTGCTGAAATATCTAATCTGCCAAATATCCCTAAGGTTGTTCAGGAGCTAATTGAGAGCTTTAAGAAGGAGGATGTGGATAGCGAAGAATTGGCGTCAAAAATAGCAATGGACCAAGTGCTTAGCGCAAAAGTACTGAGAATGGCGAATTCTGCACATTTTGGTGTGTCTAGAACAATAGCATCGACGAATGATGCGGTAGTGTTGCTGGGTTTTAATGCATTACGTACATTAGTGTTAGCATCAGGGCTTACGGGAGCTTTTAAGGCACCCGAAGGCTTTAACATTGAGGATTTCTGGAAAATAAGCTTTCGAACCGGAGCTATATCAAAGTGGTTAGCTAAAAATGTAAAAGCTGATCCAGAAACGGCATTTACTTGTGGTATGTTGCATAATGTGGGAAGTGTTTTGTTGCATTTAGGCGTGTCAGAGCAGGCCTTAAGCATAGATAAAGCAGTGGAGCTTGGTGCTGATCGAGTCGAGTTAGAAATGTCTCAAATCGGCGTTAGTTACCCTCAAGTGGGTGAAGAGTTGGCATTGCGTTGGAAGTTTCCTGAAGAAATTTCTAAGGCAATTGGCGAGCAAACAGACCCTTTAAGTTCAGATGATTTTTCTGTGTTGGCAGGTATTTTACATGTTGCTAAATACCTTGTTGAGTGTAATAGAAACGGGCTAAGTGAAGAGGAAGCGATTGCAGATTTTCCTACTGAGGTCGCAAGAGCTGCTGGTATAGAGCCTAGCCAGTTGTTTGATGCATTAGGTGAAACGACTGATTTAGGCGCTGAGTTCGACCAGATTTTACATTGATATGTGATTTTGGCTTAGGTTTTCACCTAGTGTAAATAAGCCAAAATGCAGCAGACAATAAAAAACCGAGAATTATCTCGGTTTTTTATTGTCTGCTGCATTTAAAGTAGACATAAAAATAATATTAAATATAAATCCCCCCTTGCAAATAAAGTGTTGCATGACCGGATATTAGTACTCGGTTACCTTGTAGAGCACATGTTAGAGCGCCCCCTCGAGCAGAGCGTTGTATTGCTGTTAGTTCGGTGCGATCAAGCCGGTTTGCCCAGTAGGGAGTTAATAAGCAGTGGGCAGACCCGGTAACAGGATCTTCGGCAATCCCAGCGTTAGGAGCAAAAAAACGACTGACGAAATCAGCCTCTTTTCCAGGAGCACTCACAATGACACCTCGTCGGTCGAGTTCTTGGAGTTGGCTAAAGTTTGGCGTTAATTGGAGGATGTCCTCTTCACTCGAAAATATTGCCAGGTAATCTGCTGCTGCATAGGTTTTTATAGGTGCTTTTCCTAAACCTAGGATGAGTGCTTGGGGTGTTTCAATTTCTTCGTACTCTGCAACGGGGAAATCTAATGTGAGGATTGTTTTTTTGTTCACATCTATTTTATGAGAGACAAATAATTTGCCACTTTTTGAATCAAAACAAATAGGATTGCGAGTTTCCTGAAGGAATTGAATGGCAACGTAGGCTGCCGCTAAAGTCGCGTGTCCACACAAGTCCACTTCGCAAGAGGGCGTGAACCAGCGTATGTGGTATCCGTTATCGGTGGCGACAATAAATGCAGTTTCTGATAGGTTGTTTTCCTCTGCAATAGATTGCATGGTCTGGTCTTCTAACCAACCGTCAAGAGGAACTATTGCTGCCGGGTTGCCAGTAAATGCTTCTTCTGCAAAGGCATCTATTTGGTAAATAGGTAGTTTCATGAGAAGTACCTGGTTCGCATTCGCTCACAATACTCGACTAAATTAGGTTTGTGTTTGATGTGCTCTTTCAAAGGCGTATTGGGCTCAGGGTGCAACGCATTTGCAAGGAATGCGTATATGGCTGCATCATGTACGCAGGGTTCTGAGCCAGCAATGAAGTCATTGTCAGCTAAAATTGAGCTGGCGGTATTGATATCATCAATGCCAAGCTGGTAGATCTTGTCGGCGTTGTGTCTACTTGTGCCTTGCTGAAAGATTTGTGTTTTAACTTTTCCTCTGGCCACGGAAGGAATGATAAATCGCAAGGGCAGGGGTAAGCCGGCAAAGAAAGATTTTTTTGTTGCAGGCCAATACCGTTCGTCAATCCAGCGACTGTAGACTAAAGACCAATAATAATGTTCTTCCAGCATTCTAACCACGGCGTCAGCAATGGCAAGGTCACGATCAGAGATGTTTTGATTCAGGTCTATCTTGTGTTTATTGGTCAGGTGTTGAAGGATAAACGCGGAATCAGCGATGGTTTCATTTTCATCGGAAATATAGGGGAGTTTTCCGTTGGGGGCTTTGCTTGGGTCGTTGATAACTTTTGTTTTGTAATCCAAATTCGCCATTTTTAAAAAAACTTCTACCTTCATACAAAAAGGACTGGCGTTTGGTAACCCAAAGGCGGGCTGATATTGAAAGAGAGTAATCATTTGGGTTTCCTATAGGTGATTGCTTACAGGATATTTAACTATTAGAATCGTTTTTTTCCAATACCTATCGTGGTATATTGACGTAATTACTGTAAAAAAATGCCCCCTTTTGTGAGAAAAAGGGGGCATAAATGCTCGTTGGTTGGTTTACGAGCAAGGGTGGGGATCTAAAGAGCTAGTTAACAAGCCTTAAGTGGCGTATTTTTTTAGTGGTTGTGTTATTTTTATCGGTATTGCCGTGCAGTATTTCATAGGGCCTTGAGATAGTTCCTTCTCTGAAAATCTTTGTGGAGATGCGTGAGTAGGATCGCATTGATAACAAGCGATAAATTTCGGCAATTCTGGCTTCTCCTTTATTTTCTTTCATAGCTAAGGCTATTGCGATGCGCATAAAAGCATATTGCGGCAATTCAAAGCATTGCCCTTGGTAGCGCATTAGGAGCTGGTTCGATAAGCTGTGCAGTTCTGAGTAGGTTAAATTTGAATCTAAGTTTGGAACAATTTTTTTTGCGAGCAACTGTAGATCGTAAGCAATTATTTCTGGTTGAATAAGTCCGAGGTCAATACCTTTACTGATGTAGCGTAAGAAACCTTGCTGATAAGACAATGCAGAGCTGGTGATATTCGTTGAGGTGATCGGTGTGAATGTAAGTGAGTGGTTTACCTCTGAGGTAAGTTTGCTTAACAACAGGTGTGATGCGGTAGCGTCGTATGTTGGTGAGTTTTCACGAAGGGCGAGAGCCGCCATGATAAGTTGGGTATAGTGGTTTTGAGATGAGCGGTGATCAAGGATGTTACATCCTGTCGAGTGAATGCCGGCAGTATCCAATAACTGTTTGGCGCAGGTATTAGCGGCATTCTTGCAGGCAAGTTCCGCAAGTTGCTCGATCGTTGCGAAGCTGGATGTGATGGTATGTACTTTAGGCGTCATAGATGCTTGCTCACTCATCATTCTTTTGTGTTGCCAACGTGGCGCTGTGTGGGGAATAACAAGATAGTGGTCAATCCCCAAGCTCGCAAGTTCGCCCCGTGGGGGTAACTTGTGGATAAAATGTGTGTAGTCTGTGGTAATTGTGGGGATAGAAGCTAAGCTATTGAACAACAAGTGAAAGTTAGCTTAAAAAATAAGTAAAAATATTTCATAATGTTTCCCGAAAAGGTAAAAACGAAGGCTGATTTTAAAAAACGAGCTTGCGTGAGCAAAAAATAAACAATTTGTTCGTGTGACGATAAGCGACGCTTAGAGAATGTAATCAATTGATCTGGCGACGCCCTTGTCCTTATGCTTAGCTATATGGTAAGGGTTAAACGTTATTATTGCTCTGAAGCCACATAAAAACTGACACCCTTGTTGCTATGATTGTTGCAATACGTTGGTGGATTGCCGTGAGAGGTTACTATGCAAACAGATATTACTGAAAAATCGAAAGTTATCATTGTCGAGGATGATGAGCGCCTGGCGTCATTAACTGCAGAATACCTGCAAAGCAATGGTCTTGAGGTTCAGGTAATTGGGGATGGAAGTGTGGCGATCCCCGCAATTATTGAGCAGCAACCTGATATTGTTGTGTTGGATTTGATGTTGCCAGGCGCTGACGGGTTGGAAGTGTGCCGCATGGTTAGGGATAAGTATAAAAACCCTATCCTTATGTTAACGGCAAGAACGGATGATGTTGACCAGGTGCTTGGGTTAGAAATGGGCGCAGATGACTATGTTGCTAAGCCTGTTAAACCTCGAGTATTGTTGGCTAGAATTCGAGCGTTATTGCGTCGATCGGAGACCTCGGGAGCTGATGGCGGTAGCGTGGATGACCAAGGGAATGTGAGTCGTTTAGAATTTGGTGACTTGGTTATCGATAACAGTGCAAGAGAGGTATGGTTGGCCAGTGCACCTGTTGATTTGACTAGCGCTGAATATGACCTGTTGTGGTTGTTGGCTTCAAACGCGGGCATTATCTTATCGAGAGAGGAGATCTTTGAGCGCCTGAGAGGTATTCAATACGATGGTCAGGACCGCTCTATTGATGTTCGTGTTTCTCGTATTCGACCGAAAGTGGGTGATGACCCTATGAATCCCCGCCGAATTAAAACGGTGCGAAGCAAGGGGTATTTATTTGTTAAAGATTTGACGTAGGTTCTCGAGATTGAACAGCATTTTTGTTCGTATTTATGGCGGCATGATTGCCGCCTGTTGTTTTATTGGAATTGTTTTTTATTTCTCCATAGAAGCTACTAATTTTTTTCGACTTCAGCATTTTCGTAATGAATTAGTGGCGGGGCCTTTAGAGTTAATGGTGCGTAGTGTTGCGCAGCGCCCCGCAGAGCAGCGTGAGCAGTGGGTTCTCTTTCTTGAGCGTATGATGGGCTCTCGAATTGAGTTGAGAGCCGCCGATACGTTATCGTTATCTGCTAAGGAAATTTCACAGCTGGCCCGTGATGAGTTGGTGTTACGTCTATCAAAGGAAGATAGGCGAGGGGAGGCCATTCTTAAAATTCCAGACGAAGATTCGCTATACCTTTATGCTCAAGGTGATCGTATTACTGAGCAGCAAGCGCGAGGCGTTACAATTATGCTTGCGGATTACCTGGGGCGCCATGATGTTAGTGAGTGGGGTGTTATTTTGGCTGAAGTGAATGATAGCTTTGGTTTTCCTGTGCGCCGTGTCCCGCCTCACCAGGTTTCTCTCAATCGTGGTGGTGAGGTGCGCCTGTTTAAGCATCATGAGGTTGTGGTGCAGTTTCATGAGCAACGTGGCGGATCCACATTAATTACGGCTATGGTGTTGTTGCCGCAAACAGGAGAGATCTTGTACTTGGGGCCACAAGATATGTTCAATTGGTATCCGATTGAGCTGTTGGGGGCAATGTTAGTTATTGCCTTGGCAATGGTGGGGTTGGCTGCATATTTGCTGGTGAGGCCATTAGAAAGTCGTTTGTCTCGAATGGAGCGTGCGGTACTGCGTATTCGAGGTGGTGATTTGAGTGCGAGAGCTCCTGTTGAAGGTAGTGATGCAATAGGTCAATTAGCGGGTACGTTGAACGGTATGGCTGAGCATATTCAGCGTCTTATTAGTGCCCAGAAAGAGTTGTCTAGGGCGGTGTCCCATGAGCTAAGAACGCCTGTTGCTCGAATTCGCTTTGGTTTAGAGATGTTGTTTGACGAGCCTGATGCGGCTCGGCGGCAGAAAAATTTTGATGACATAGATAATGATATTGAACAGTTGGATAAGTTGATTGATGAAATCCTTACGTATTCAAAGTTGGAAGAAGGAACTCCGGTATTAGATTTTACAATGATTAATGTGGATCTGTTGCTCTGTCAAATTGAGGATGAAACCAATGCGCTGGGTAAGAATATAAAGATCATATATGAATCGCCCCAATTACCCGAGGAAAGGTGCTTTGCAGAAGGGGAGGAGCGTTATGTGCATCGAGTCGTACAAAATTTTGTAGGCAATGCGCTGCGTTATGCGAGTAGTAAGGTTGTATTTAGATTTAGTGTGATTGGTGATGTATTTAGGGTTGATGTTGAAGATGACGGTCAGGGCATTCCGGAAGAGGACCGTAAGCGGGTTTTTCAACCCTTTACTCGTTTAGATGATAGCCGAACTCGGGCGTCAGGAGGTTACGGATTGGGTTTATCTATTGTTGCACGAATTGCGTTTTGGCATGGGGGTAAGGTGAAAGTGTCAGAGAGTGTTATGGGTGGGGCGAAATTTAGCTTTATGTGGCCTAGGTTGCAGTCTATGCGAGATACTTAGGCTTAGTGAATGTATTGCATGAGAGTTTAAAAAAAGAGCTCAGGACCAAGGGGTGGACCTGAGCGAAAACCACAAGAGTGAGGTAGGGTTTATAAGCGTGTTAACTAGCCTGGAGTTCTAAGGAATCTACCGGTTGGGGCGCAGGTAATGTCTTTCTCTCCGTCTTGATATATGTTTCAAGTGCTAGCGTTTGTTGTGAGTTGAAGTGAAGTCCAAGTTTAGTTCGACGCCATAACACATCATCTGCGTTACGTGCCCATTCGTTTTTTATCAAATACGAGACTTCTTGTTGGTGTAAATTTGCACCAAAGCATTCACCGAGGTCGTTCAGGCAGTTGGCGCTGTCGAGCACATCATGGATTAATGTACCGTAAGCGTTGGTGAGCCTTGTTAATAATGGTGTGTTTAACCAGGGGTAGGTTTCGCGAATTGTTGTCATCCAATCTTGATAGGATGTGTTGCCAATGTCACCTCCGGTAATCGGGCTGTTGGCCGTCCAGCTTGCCCCCATAGTGGGGAAAAAAGGTTTTATTTCAGCTAATGCCGCTTCTGAAAGTTTTCTATAGGTTGTTATTTTTCCACCAAAAATACTTAGTAAAGGCGCTTTTTGGTTTTCGTCTGCTTCGAGTTCTAAGGTGTAATCTCGGGTTATAGCCGATGGTGAGTTAGATTCGTCGTCGCACAAAGGTCTTACACCCGAGTAGCGCCAGCGGATATCATCGGATGTTAATTGTTGTGAGAAATGAGCATTCACTACATTTAGCAGATATGACTCTTCGTCACTATCCATGGCAACAGCTTTAGGGTCGCCAGTGTATTCTTTGTCGGTGGTGCCAACCAGTGTGAATTCGTTGTTGTAGGGGATAACAAAAACAATACGGTGATCTTCGTTCTGAAGGATATAGGCTTGCTCGCCTTCATACATCTTGGGTACTACAAAATGACTGCCTTTTATGAGCCGAATGTTGCGAGGTGATGTGAGCTGCATTTTGTTTTCGACAAAGGATTGAGCCCAGGGGCCCGCAGCATTGATCAGTGCTTTGGCTCTGCAGTGTTGAATTTTTCCTGTTTCCAAATCTTCGTAAGCAATATGCCAAATGCCATTCTCTCGATGAGCGCTTTGACAGCGCGTGCGTGTTAGCACAGTGGCGCCAAGTTGCTGGGCTTGGATGGCGTTGGAAATTACAAGTCGAGAGTCATCCACGCGGCAGTCAGAATATTCAAAGCCATAGCGAGTGTCTTCGTTAAGGGGGTTGTCCTTTTTCGCCGGAGAAAGCTTTAAGCCTCTTGATGCAGGTAGCTGTCCGCGCTTTGTTAAATTATCGTATAAAAATAGGCCAATACGTATCATCCATGCAGGGCGTAGATGGGGGCGATGAGGCAAAATGAAGCGTAGAGGTTTTATAAGATGTGGTGCGTTTTGTAGTAACACTTCGCGTTCGGCAAGGGCTTCTCGTACGAGTCGAAACTCATAATGCTCGAGGTATCGTAACCCACCGTGAATAAGCTTGCTGCTGGCGGATGATGTGGCGCTTGCGAGGTCGTTTTGCTCACACATGATGACAGATAGCCCTCGTCCAGAAGCGTCTGCTGCTATGCCTGCTCCATTAATTCCGCCACCGACAATAAATAAATCAACAATGTCAGCATGCTTGGCGTTGCCAGGGGTGATATGAGCGACTGTTTCAGTCATTAGGAGCCTCATTTGCAATCATGGTATGAAGGTTTCTTAGATGTTCTAAATTGATTGAATGTAGTGTATACGCATTCGTTGTATTTCGCAAACGAAAATAAAACGAAAATACTAAGGGCGTGACCTGGTAATGTTCGAAAAGTGTTCAGGTATGAAGAAAAAGTTGCGATAAGGTGTTTTCAGGAGTAACGTCGTCTACTGGTAAAGGTACGGCGTAACAGAGCTCAGCACGTGGGTTGCTGGCGTCTGGGTAGAAGAGGTAGGAGATTGCCCTCAGTCGAACGCTGAGGGTTGGTGTGATATCGGGGGGGGGCTTACTCGGAGAGTTCGCTGTCAGCAATAAGGCAGCGGACATCACTATTCAAAACGAGATTTTGATAGTTGTTTTCAAGGGGTTGGTCAGTAACTAGCAGATCAATGTCTTGTAGCTTCCCTAAGCAAATCATTGCGTGTCGGCCAAATTTGGTGTGATCAACCGCGAGAATGACTTCGCGAGAGTTGGCGATAATAGCTTGAGATACTCGAACTTCTTGATAGTCAAAATCAAGCAGTGAGCCTTCCTCATCGATACCGCTGATTCCGATAATACCGTAATCCACACGAAATTGACTCACGAAGTCCATGGTAGCTTCACCTATAATGCCGCCATCTTTACTGCGAACCTTACCGCCGGCGATGATCACTTCGAAGTCGTCTTTGCCACTAACAATGGACGCTACATGTAAATTGTTAGTGATGATTTTAAGACCGCTATGATTAAGTAGCTCTTTTGCGATGGCTTCATTGGTGGTGCCAATGTTAATAAATAACGATGCATGGTCGGGAATGTGATTGGCAACAATCTTTGCAATACGAGATTTCTCTGGAGATTGAAGGTGTTTTCGAGTGGTGTATTCTGTATTTTGGGTGCTAGGGGCTGCGCTGGCACCGCCGTGAAAACGCCTGACACGGTTCTCAGTGGCAAGGGTATTGATATCGCGGCGCATCGTTTGTGGGGTGACATCAAAATGTGACGCGAGGTTTTCGATAGAGACAAACCCCTTGGCGTTCACTAGTTCAACAATGTGTTCGTGTCGTGCTTGCTGAGACATAAGAAAACTACTACTTTTTAGGTTAACTTTCAGGTGAATAGTGGCATAGAAAAGTGAGATTTTATGTCAGAAATAATACTACAGAATTGGCTGAACGTCTGACTTTTTGAGGCGGTAGAGCTAGATAGACGCAATTCGTAACAATAGAGCGCTAAAGAGTACCGAAGTCGAACGTTAAAAGAATGATTATTTAGTGTTAACGGCTTCGTTAATAGAGTGTAGGTTAAGAAGAGCCATTCATTTTTTGTATTTAAGGATTTTATAATGACCCGATATATTCTTTCTATAGATCAAGGAACAACAAGTACGCGAGCTATTATTTTTGATGATCGTGGAAGTATTGTAACGTCAGCCCAGGAGGAGTTTGAGCAGTTTTTTCCTGCGGATGGCTGGGTTGAGCATGATCCGGAAGAGATATGGGATACAACGGTAGCAGTATGTCAGCAGGCGTTAAAAAACGGCAATATTGAAGCGTCAGCTATTGCAGGCATAGGGATTACCAATCAGCGGGAAACGACCATTGTTTGGGATAGAAAATCGGGTAAACCAATTTATAAGGCAATTGTTTGGCAAGATCGTAGAACCTCTGAATGGTGTAAAGAATTAAAGGCTGCAGGTAAAGAACAGCTAGTAAAAGAAAAAACGGGGTTGTTAATCGACCCTTATTTCTCAGCAACAAAAATTGCTTGGATTTTAGATCATGTCGGAGGGGCACGAGAAAGGGCTGAGCGCGGAGAGTTGGCATTCGGTACCGTTGACACATTCTTATTGTGGAGGCTGACGGGGGGCAAAAGTCATAAGACGGATGCGACAAACGCATCGCGCACTTTGGTGTTTAATATCCATACGCAAGAGTGGGATGATGAGTTGCTGGAGATATTGAAAGTGCCAAAATCAATGCTGCCATCTGTAGAGGATTGTGCTGCAGACTTTGGTGATACCACTCCTGAATTGTTGGGTGCTTCGATAAAGATTGCAGGTATTGCGGGGGATCAGCAGGCAGCGTTAATCGGGCAGGCATGCTTTGAGCCGGGAATGATTAAGAGTACCTATGGTACTGGTTGTTTTATGGTGTTGAATACCGGTGATGAAGCTCTAGTTTCTACTCAGAAACTGTTAACGACGGTTGGTTATCGTATTAATGGAAAGGTGTGTTATGCGCTTGAGGGTAGTATTTTTGTTGCTGGTGCTGCGGTCCAGTGGTTGCGTGACGGGCTATCGTTAATTAATCATGCCGGTGAAACTGAAGCTATGGCTGAAGAGGTGGGGGTGGACCAAAATGTTTACCTGGTACCTGCTTTTACCGGTTTAGGTGCACCATATTGGGATCCAGAAGCTCGTGGAGCGATGTTTGGGTTAACGCGAGATACAGGAATTAAGGATATCGTGACGGCGGGTTTGCAGTCAGTTGCATATCAGACAAAAGATTTGATCAGTGCAATGGAAAGGGATGGTGCATTAAAACCTAAAACACTACGTGTGGACGGTGGCATGGTTGCTAATAATTGGGTGGTCAAATTTATTAGTGATTTATTGGATGTGAATGTCGATAGGCCTGCGGTAATTGAAACAACAGCTCTTGGCGTTGCTTATTTGGCTGGTTTGCAGGTAGGGATTTATGACTCATTAGAGAGTATCTCTGAGTTGTGGCACTGTGAGCGCCACTTTGAACCGGATATGTCCGAAGAGCTTAGGGATAAATTATACGGCGGCTGGCTTGATGCCGTTAGTCGTGTTCGTAAGAACTGATTTCTTGGTCTCCATGTCGGGACTGGGGATTAAGAATATTGCTGAATAATACTCTGTAGATTGTTCTTTTGAGCAAAGTCGGACATATTCAGTTGTAACGTTTTTTCTAGCTGATCATGTAGGTGCCGTATCTCTTGAGATACCTGTGCCGCGTGATCTGCTTGGGTTTGAGCTGAGCTGGCGATAGATTGATTGTTTTCTTGTAATGTGCGTATCGATTCGGTTGCGCCTTCAAGGGAATGAAAAGCTTCTTTAGCGCCACCTACGCTTGAGGTAACCATTTGCCGGCTTTTTTCCATATACAATGCGCTCTCACGCGAGCCTTTTTGTATTTCTTCTATCTGTACTTTGATATCTTCTGCTGCCGCTGCTGTTTTGGATGCTAATGCTCGTACTTCGTCCGCAACAACGGCAAACCCTCTACCTTGTTCCCCAGCCCTTGCTGCTTCGATGGCTGCGTTTAGTGCTAATAAATTGGTTTGGCCTGTGATATGGGTGATCATGTCTACTACGGTACCAATAGCTTCACAATTACTGGTGAGTTGGTGTATTTTTGAGGTTGAGTCTTCTAATTGTTGATCGAGCTTTTCAATTTCAGTGGTTAATTGGGCAAGTTTTTCTTGACCTTGTTGGGACTTTTCTTGAGCTTGAATTGCGCTGTTTTGGGCTGATGAGGTTGTTTGGATTATAGTGTTAAATTCTGTTGATATACCCTGTACGGTATTGGATATATCGCAGACGCTTTCTAACGTATCGCTATTTTTTGTGTTGGTTGTTGCTTGTTGTTTTATGATGGACTGCTCCCTTTGTTGTAAGGATGTGAGCAAGGATCGCATGTCGCTTTTTTGTTTTTCGATAGATGCCTCAAAGGCGTCTAGGCAATGTGAGAGCACTGTGTCTGGTGCCATATTTTTATCTATGTGTACATTGTGTTTTGTTGCTAAAACTAATAATTGGCTCATGGTGGATTTTCCGGAAACCACCATGGATTTATGCAGAGTATGGTATAAAAAATACGAGCATAAAAAGCTGAGTAAAATTAAACAGACAAAAATAGTTTCTCGTTGCCAGCCTGTATTGTTAGAAAAATTGATGGTTGCAGTGCTAGCTTGTTTTATTTGTTCTATGTCTTTGCTTTCAATGGGGGATAGTTGATTGTAGGTTTTGTTAAGCTCCTCCATTAACGCCTGTGTTTTCTCGCTGTGAGAAACAAGCATGTCAAATGCAGAAAGGTACTCACTCAGCAGTGCGTTTAGTGCTTGGTGGTCTTCTTTTATGAGGGGGGAAGAAGGGATTTCTTTTCGTAATGTTGCGGCGAGTTCGTGCAGCGCGTCTTTATCTTTGCTTGAATGTGAGAGAGTGAACTCTTTTTGGCGTTGTTGTATTTGGGTGAATAAACTAAATAAGTACACCGCATTTTGTTCTTTAAGGTAATTGTTGATTTTTTCTTCAGCGCTTCTGATATTGCTAGGGATGTTGTTTTTATTGGTCGGTGTTAGTTGTTTTTGATGTTCTGTGAGCTCTTTTAACTGTCGATGGTAGATAGCTAAGTTAAAGACCAGGTTTTTAGCTTTAGTTTCCAGGTGTTTGTACTCTTTGGGTAATGAAAAGACATGAGTACCTTTTTGTAATTCACTTGTTAATGATGAAAGCTGCGCTAATTGTTGTTGGTTTTTTTCATAGGAGGTCGAGGCAATAATACCTTTCGCAGAAACGATATCCGATTGAATGTTGTGGGCAATAGCCATGTAGTCAGATAGCTCGTTCTTCAGCTGTGTGCTTTCGCTTGAGCTTTCTTGCTGTAAAAAAAACAAACTTGCTATAGCTGCTAATGAGAACATTAATATAGCAGTGATCATTTTTAACCGGGTGGCAAAGGTGATGTTATTGGATTCGCCTGTGGGCATACTGTTTTCCTGATTTATTCGGGTATACAGTAAGAATAGCTAGGATTTGATTTTTTGTGGAAAGGATGAAAATGCCAGCTTAAATAATTTAGGTAGCGGAGGTGAGTGTTGAAGTTGAAGTGGGAATGAATGGGGAGGGGGCTATACCCCCTCGTACATCTGTTTATACTTTTTAAGCGTCAGCCTTCCATGTTCCTAGCAGCATTTCTAGCAGAGCTTTCTGGGCATGAAGGCGATTTTCAGCTTCATCCCATACCACTGAATCGGTTGCTTCCATTAGCTCTTCGCTAACTTCTTCACCTCGGTGGGCGGGTAAGCAATGCATAAATAAGGCGTCTTTCTCTGCCAGATCCATGAGCTCGCGGTTTACCTGATAACCATTGAAAGCGTTAACGCGTTGATCTTGTTCGGATTCCTGCCCCATGCTTGCCCATACATCAGTAACCACTAAGCTGGAATGCTCTACAGCTTCTTTAGGGCTACGAAATAGGGTGACCCGGTCTTTGTTTTCTTGGATAAGTTGAGCGTTAGGTTCAAACCCGGCAGGGCAAGCGATATTTAGGTGAAAATCAAACTGTCGTGCAGCGTTGATATATGAGTGGCACATGTTGTTGCCGTCACCTACCCAAGTCACAGTTTTACCTGAGATGTCGCCACGGTGCTCTTGAAACGTCTGCATGTCTGCGATTAATTGGCAGGGGTGGTAGCTGTCAGTTAATGCATTGATCACGGGGACGCTGGAATTTCGAGCAAATATTTCAATTTTCTCATGCTCAAATGTACGGATCATTATGACGTCGACCATTCGCGATAACACTTTGGCGGAATCTGCAACGGGTTCGCCTCGGCCTAGCTGAGTATCTTTTGAGGATAAGAAGATAGCTCCACCACCGGATTGAATCATTGCACTTTCAAACGATACACGGGTACGCGTGGATGATTTTTCAAAAATCATTCCTAGCACTTTGCTTTTAAAAGGCTCGTAAATGATGCCATTGTTCTGCATTGTGCGTAATTCAGACGCCCTTGTTATGAGCTGCTTTAGTTCTTTGGGGCTAAAATCGAGTAACGTTAAAAAATGCCTTGTTGTCATGGCATTGCTTCCTTTGTTTTTTTGTATTGTTAACGGTTGCTTACAGGCCCTCGGCCCAAGCAAGAACGAGTTGGCTAACACGTTCGACAATTTCTTCTGCTTCAGTATCACTCATGATAAGAGGAGGGAGCAGGCGTATAACTTTTCCCGCGGTAACATTGATCAGTAGGCCGTTGTCGAGGGCTTTGCCGACTAACTCTGGGCACGGTGTATTTAATTCAATGCCCAGCATCAAGCCCATATGGCGCACATGGTTGAACTCTTTACAGTTGCTTAGTTTCTTTTCAATGCCTGAGGCTATTAAGTCACCTAAATGTGTAGCGCGTTCGCTTAATTTCTCATTCTCAATGGTATTTACAACGGTAAGGGCGGTTGCACACACCATGGGGTTGCCGCCATAAGTGGAGCCGTGATTTCCGGGAGCTAGTAAATGTGTCGCTTTACCTGCAACAAGGCAAGCGCCAATTGGCATGCCATTACCTAGCCCCTTTGCTGTGGTTAATACATCAGGGGTGAAGTCATGATGTTGAAATGCAAAATATTTCCCAGTTCTGCCGTTACCTGTTTGAATTTCATCAAGCATCAATAGCCAGTTGTGTTCTTCACATATCGCGTGAAGTTCTGGTAGGTAATTTGTGTCAGGGACATTGATACCGCCTTCGCCTTGTATAGGCTCAACGAGAATAGCGACAACATTAGGGTTATTGGCTGCAATATTTTTAACAGCGTCAATATCGTTGTAGGGAGCGCGAATAAACCCTTGAACCAAGGGCTCAAATCCAGCATGTACTTTTCTGTTGCCGGTGGCTGATAAAGTTGCCAGCGTGCGGCCATGAAAGGAGCTGTCCATAACAATAATGGCTGGATTGTCTATTTCTTGTTTGTTGCCGTATAAACGTGCAATTTTGATGGCGGCTTCGTTTGCTTCAGCGCCAGAGTTGCCAAAAAAACAACCATCCATACCTGCTACGCTGGCAAGCCTTTCACCTAAGTCTTGTTGGTGTTTGATTTGGTAGAGGTTTGATGTGTGTAGGAGGCGTCCTGCTTGCTCGCATATTGTACGGGTAACTTCTGGATGAGAATGACCTAAGCCACAGACAGCTATACCACTGAGTGCGTCGAGATACTTCTTTCCATCAGTATCATATATCCATATACCGTCACCTTTTTCGAATGTGACGGGCAATTGAGCGTAAGTAGGAATCAAACCGTGAGACAACATGAGTGCGTACCGTTTACTATAAAAAGAAATGCAACGAAAAAAGGCAGCCTAAAGGCTGCCGCTAAGGGCTCATCATAGACCTAAATAGATTATGGTGTAAAGTATCTTTTTTTCCTGATTTAAGTTATTGATAATGCGCTGTGAGGGATATAGATGGCAACACTGATTCTTATGTGTTGCCATCATGCTTGTGTTATCCGTTAAAGAGTGTCCACTTTACGGGTTGAGAGTTGTCGTGCTATTGCTATTCCACAAAATAGTAATAGCAAAATGATGCTAACGGGGCCGCCAAATTTACGTTCGTCGAGATTGTCTGTAGCGTCTTGATCAAGTTCATTGGCGCTCACTGAAGCCTTGAACAGGTATTTAGCCTTGGCATCTTCTGTTGACGTCGTAACTCTAGCAGTGAAATTTTCGTCGCTCGCAAGGCTGTTAAGCGTGCAGGTGATGACAGTGTCATAACCACACTCTGCAAGGTCACTTTGTACCTCAACAAAAACCACTCCTTCTGGTAACGGCAGTGTGAGTATAAGTTCATTTGCTGAGCCAGGACCTGTGTTACTTACTGTGGTGATAAAGTGAATAAAACCTTCTTGATATTTGCCGTTGTCACCGTTGAGTTTAACAGTAAGGTTAATAAGGTCGTTGTCACACACATCACCGATACCGTTATTGTTTGCATCTAACTGGTCGGGATTTGGGGTGGTCGGACAGTTGTCAGAAAAGTCATCAATAGCATCACCATCTGTGTCGCTGTTGTTGGGGTCGGTATTGATGTCATTGACCTCGGTTCCATCCTCTACACCGTCACCGTCGGTATCTGCTGTTAATGGGTTGGTGGAGTGTAGGTGAACCTCGTCGCCATCATTAAGCCCGTCGTTATCTGAGTCAGCGTTGTTTATTTGTGTGCCATATGCCAGCTCTTCAGAATCACCAAGACCATCGCTATCGGTATCGGGATTCTGAGGGTTGCTGTTGATGTTGTATTCTTCAGCATTAGTTAGCCCATCATTATCGTGATCAATATTAGCATCATCAATAAGAGGGTTTAGCTCGTAGCCTACTTCCCACCCATCAGGTAACCCATCGTTATCACTATCGCCATTTAAAGGGTTTGTTGAGTGTGTATTAATTTCGGCAAAATCACTTAGTCCGTCGTTATCTGTATCGTTATTGATAGGTGATGTACGGTGGATAAAGAACTCGTTACCATCGGATAATCCGTCGCTGTCGGTATCAGGATTTGATGGGTTAGTATTATTAAAGAATTCTTGTAGGTTCACTAAACCATCGTTATCTCCATCGGCAAGTGCGTCAGTAGGGTCGTTAATATCTAGACCATGTGCCAGTTCCCATTCATCAGGAATGCCGTCACTATCAGTATCGTCAGGCTGTAGAAGGTTGCCTTTGATATAAGACAGAAGGTTGGTGGGGTACACGTTGGTAAACGCATCAATGGGGGTACAGGGGCGAGAAGTAATAATGTAACAATCTAACGGGATTGTAGAATACACCATATGCCCTTTACCATACGGGTATGAGTAAGTGACAGGATGCCCCGAACCTGCTTGTGTTAGAAATATTGTGGCATTTTGCGGTAAGGTATTTAATTGAATGTAACCATGAGCTGATGAGGTTCCTTGATCCATTGATGTATCGTTGATGGTTCCGCCTGGACCAGCATAGAAGTCTGTAAGCTCTGGGTTACCAATAGATAAGTCGTTAAAACTACCGGCGACAAAGGTGCTTGGTGTTCCAGGTAAAATAGCTGCAGCGTTGCTAACATCTCTGTCATGAAAAATAACCACGCCACCATTTTCAATAAACGTAAAAATTCGATCTAAGTTATTGATGTAGGTTTGGCTGTAATCACCGTTATCTTGCAAGAAAAATAACACGTCATATAACGAAAAATCAGTGTTTGTTAGATCAGAAATGCTTTCTGTTTCAAAACCTGCGGCTTCAAGTTGTGGCTCGTAGTCACTGTAACCTGTTCCGGAGGTTAAGTCATAATGCCCTATCTTACCTGTGCTTACGCCAGAGTTGGATGGTGTCGATAAACTATCGGTTGGATCTGTTTGGTACTCGTATTCTTGTATGTTAGTCCATCCGTCGCCATCAGCATCTAGCCTGTCATTGATGAATAATGGATCGATAGAGTAGGAGACTTCCCAGCCATCAGGCATCCCGTCAATATCAGTGTCGCTATTTAATGGGTTTGTGTTATGTACTGTTATTTCTGCATAATCATTTAATGCATCATTATCGCTATCGGCTTCTAGGGGATTGGTACCGTGAACGGATACTTCTTGTAAATCGGATAATTGATCACCGTCGGTATCTGCATTGTTTACGTTGGTGCCAAGGTTAACTTCTTCTCCATCGTTAAGACCGTCATTGTCACTGTCTGGGTTATGTGGATTGCCGCTGTTAACGTATTCATCAATGTTGTTAAGACCATCCTCATCTGAATCAATATTGGCATCATTTTGTAGAGGGTTTAGGTTGTTGGTGATTTCCCAGGCATCAGGCATGTTGTCGCCATCAGTATCCGAATTTAGCGGGTTGGTACCATGAATGGAGACTTCTTCCCCATCGCTAAGGTCGTCGTCGTCGCTGTCGGGGTTGTTGAGATCGGTACCGATGTTGACTTCTTCTGAATCATTGAGGCCATCATTGTCAGAGTCAGCATTTTGTGGATCCCCACCTTGAGCGTACTCATCAGCGTTGCTTAATCCGTCATTATCACTATCAAGGGCCGCGTCATCTAATGTTGGATCTAGGTTATTGGATACTTCCCAGCCGTCCAGCATGCCGTCGCTGTCAGTGTCATTATTTAAAGGGTTGGTTCCGAGGGTGTTGATTTCAGAAAAGTCATTTAATCCATCGTTATCGGTGTCAGCGTTGAGTGGGTTAGTATTGTGAAGTGTAACTTCCTCACCATCTGTTAGGCCGTCGCTATCGGTGTCTGGATTAAGAGGGTCTGTGCCAAGCGTAAATTCTTGTAGGTTGGTGAGTAAATCATTGTCATTATCAAAAGCTGCATCGGCAGGGTTATTCTTATCTAGGCCATAAGAGTCCTCCCAAGAATCAAGCATTCCATCATTATCAAGGTCAGGGTGAGTGAACCGGATATTGTCAATCCATACGGTATCGCTACCGGTATTTACGCTGGCATCTTTAATGTATTGGAATTTAACGGTGTGTAAACCTTCCGCTATGTTTATTTGGTGTTCTGTCCACTCTGTGTTGCCTTGTTGCGATAGCACTTGAACATTATCGATGTAGACCTTTAAGTGATCACAGCAATTTTCTGTTGATGTTTTTGCCCAGAAGGATAATGAGTTTTGTGTGAAATTTGCACTGAACTCGATTAACGCCTGTTGGTTATGGGTAATGGTATCCGCCCGTAAACTATGGGTGCCGTGTTGCCCTTCGGTGGCATCAACAACCCAGCTAGCATTCGCATCTTCTGGTGTTGTCCAATCTTCGGGAAGTGTGTTGTTTTCAAAAGAAACAATGTGGATTGCAGGTTTAGAGGTTGGGTCTGTTGGATCAGTACCCATTTCATACTCTTCAGCGTTGCTGTAACCGTCATTGTCTATATCTTGGGCACCGTCACTTGCATCCAACGGGTTGAAGTTGTAGCTCAATTCGTATGCATCGTCCATGATATCGTCGTCGGTATCACTTTTGGCAGGATTGGTACCATGAGTGTTCACCTCATCGAAGTCTGGTAATGTGTCACTATCACTGTCGATATTGTTGGGCGCTGTACCAAGTGTATATTCCTCTGCGTTGGTTAGGCCGTCTTCGTCTAAGTCGCCTTCAGCATCGCCAGGATTGGTAGGGTCTAAACCAAAAGAAAGCTCCCAGTTGTCGTCCATGCCATCGTTGTCAGTATCAATAAATGGCAGGTACCCACAATCAACGCCGACGGTTTGAAATGCTGCATCTACATCCCCGACGTTGTATCCAAGATCGTGCGTTGATTCCAGTGCTCCACAGGCTCCGGTTGCGAAGGTTTCGTTTGGCCCCCAGTAATTCATGTTGGCGTAGGCGAAAACCTCGAATGCTTTTCTAACGGTCCATCCAGGGGTGTTGGTAATGAGATAAAATGCACGGTTATAGATGCCACTACTATGGTGTACATCAAGTCCGTTGTAGTAGTCGTCGCTATGACCGATTGAGGCTCCGTCAAGAGCAGGGTCTTCAAAATATCGCAATCCGTCATCGGTTTTCATGATGTCACCACCAACAAACCAATCTACTGATCCGCGCCAGTATTGTTCTGCTGCCTCACCAGCAATATCTGAGAACGCCTCATTCATACCGCCAGATTGGCCGCTATAAATGAGGTTGGAGTTTTGTTCAGTAAAACCGTGGGACACTTCATGGGCAGATACATTGATATCAACGAGAGGGAAAAATGTGGAATTACCATCGCCAAAGGTCATAGCTGAGCCATCCCAAAAGGCATTGCCATAATTGTTGTCGTAATGAACGCGCATCACCAGCTGGAATGTGAGCGGAGCTACACTGAGCCAATCTTGGTACATATTAAAAATGACACCACCAAAATAGTGGGCGTCATTAAGAGGTGAATATGCGCCGTTAATGGCTTCTATTGTATTGTTGGGGCAGGTGTAGCTGTGTGTCGTTGAACCTGTTGTGCTGTGGTTAAGATTGACGGTTCGGACGTTGGCGTTTTCCATCAAGCAAAGGTCGCCTGTTTGTTGTACATCTAAAAAGCCATAGTCTGTTCCGTAATCATATTGCCCTGTTTTTGTGTTTCCACCAGGGCCTGTGCCTATTTCTAGGTGGGTTAATCCTTCCCATTGCTTAAGAACTTTTCCATTGTCCGAATCAATAATAATAAATGGACGTGTCGGTGCGAGTTTTTGTGGAGTGTTTGAACTGTTGTTTTGTTGTATGCCTGAGGGTTCAGCAACATAATTAATCACGTAGGCCTTTTTTGGTGTTAAATCTTGCTGTAGATAAATCACCAGTTCAGATGTGATGTTTTTTGTGTTCCAACCTGGGAGATCGTGCCCTTTTTTTTGAAGAGCGAGGTTGTTAGCTTCGTCGGCGGTTAGCTTGGGTTTATTGTTGGCAATATCCGATATAACACTTTGGTCTAGGCCTTTAATGGAAAACCCAGATGCTTTTAGATGACCTTTTTGATTCTGATGAACGGTGATTTGTTCACCCCAAATAGGGATACCTTTATATTGTTGTATATAGCGTGTGTGGGTGTTTCCTTTGTTGTCAGAGTGTTGGCTTTTGGTCAATAGTGTGTTGCTGTCACTCAAGCCTAAAGACTCTCTGATTACCTCTCTTTGTGAGCTTTCGTTAGTGCTTTTAAGTTGTTTTTGGAGCGGTGATATGTCATGGATTCGAACATTTTCTCGTTCTACTGACCATGCGAAAGACGAGCTAAGTGCGGCAGAAATGACAAAAGCATATTGTAACTTCTTCCTGTAGGTACGCGATGTCGACATTTTAAGATTCCTTTTTTAATGTCTGTATAGGTGTGATACGAGTCAAAAAGCGAAATTAATGCGCGGAAGGTTTTAATGAGCCGGGGTGATATGAGTAAATAAAGATATTGAGTGTCATCCGTTGACATATATTCCATACATAAAGTGGTTAAAATACCTTAACCTAAAGATGTACTGCGTTAATTCACGTTTTAGAAAAGTAATGCTAACATTATTATAAAAAACTAAATACTACCAAACTCATTTAGTTTTTTATAATAATGTGATCAAAATCCAAGCAGATGACACTATTGATCAAGAGAGGTTGAAGACTTCGGACTTTGCGTTTTTCCTGATTGTTGTTCCAGAGCCCATCGCCGATAATCAACTGGCGTCATGTCATATTGCTTCTTAAAGCTATTGTAGAAATGCCCTAAGTTACCAAATCCACAATCGTAAGCTATATTGGTGGCGGAATCATTGGTACTGGTTAATTGTTGACATGCCTGCTGTAGTCGAATGAGATTGGTGTATTCAATTAAGCTTTTACCGGTAACGGTTTTAAATTGAAGGGCAAAAGAGGAGCGAGACATTCCTGCTTTTTTTGCCATGCTTTCTAATGTGATGGGTTGTGATGGATCTTGAAGAATAGCCTCGCAGCAACGCTCTATTTCAAACGCTTTATTATTTGCCTTTACGAGAGTGGGAATTGTCGCCTGTCGACAATGGTTGATGAGCAGCTGAGCCAGAATGCTTTTTGCCATAACATCACCAAACAAAGATGGAGAATCAATTTCATTTTGTAGGCGCCGTGCAAAGGTTGCATTTTCTCGAAAACGTTGTTGATTAAAACGGCTGCTGACGGAGTGATTTAGGTATTTGTCATCTAAATAATTCTTCAAGGAAAAAATGCCCAGTGACGATGCAAAGCCGTCATCAAAACAAATGAATTGTGTGCGTGCTACATCTTCAGGGCTACCAATAATTCGATGACTAACTCCTGTGGGGATAAGGAATGTTCGTCCGACTCTGTAGTCATTTAGTTTGCCATTAATTTCTAGTTTCCCTGTATCACTTCCACAAACAATTAGTTCGTGGGGTGGGTGCTCATGAAAAGGTAGTCGCTCTTCTATATCGGCGGTAATGCTGCAATGCATATTCTTAACCTTTTTGGATGATTCCGTAATGGAAGCGGACTATACCATAAGCCGAGGTGCGCTTTTGTCGTTATTCTGCGTTAAAAAGTAAATTGAACTAACAAGATTATATAAGCCACATAACGACATATTGAAGGGTAAGGTATGAAAAAGCACGATGTTAATGCAATAGAAAATGTTCGTCGTATAGAAAACTTTGAGACGAATGAAATGAATGGTTATTGCATGGAATTGACACATGCTGTTTACCCGCACGATGAAGTACATGGTAAATACTGCACTATTGAAGAATATATTGATTGCCCACCTGAAGATGTTTATCGCTACCTTGCACAAACACGTTCTTTAGCTGAGTGGACTTATAGTCTTCGAGATATGAAGCCGACAGACAAGAAAAACTTGTTTGAATTCAAAGATATGATTGGCGATGACACGTTATGTTTTTGTGAAACAAAAGTGAACCCTGATGCGATGACAGTGGACTATCACTGCGCATGGGATCAAGGCGAACATTTATGGATGATTTACCTGATGCGTGTTGTACCCGCGGAGTTGGTATTGAATAAACCGGGATCGGTTGTCTTATGGACAAATTGCCATCATCCATTTTATGACAAAAATGCTTACCCAGAAACAGCACCGGCTAAGCGCCCTGTATGGGTAGGTGATTTCTGGACAATGTTTTACGCGGGTCATTGGGTGGAGATGCAAAATCTTAAACATATATTGGAATACCGTCACAAAAATAAGTTGCCTATGTTTGATGAGTCATGGTTAAAGGACTCAGCACGAGCGGGTTCAAAATTAAAAGATTCAGAGCTAAAAGATCCAGAACTTAAGGGTTCTGGAAAAGCTGAGGTTGTGGGCGTTTAACGGCAATAAATGGAGGATAAAAAGATGCAACCGATCAGTTTAGTTAGCGCAGCAAGTTATTTACCAGAAAATATTATTCCAAATACATTTTTTACAGATTCTATGGCTGATGGTGAAAAAGCAGAAAATAGTAATCACCCAATGTTTAAGGGAACAGAGTTTCGTCGTCATGTGGCGGAAGGGGAAACCGCTATAGATATGCTCGAGCAGGCTTCTCGAAAACTGGGTGATCGGCTAAACCTAGATTTCTCTAAAGACGTGGATATTATTTTGATTAATACCACAGTGTTGGATATGCCATTTACAGGCTGTGGTGCTGAACTTTCCCATGTCTTAGGTGCAAAGCCGTCTTGGATTATTGATGTGCACAATGGCGGGTGCGTTTCTTTTGTTTACATGATGGATATCGCTCGTAGTCTTATGGCAAGCTCTGGTGCGAAAACAGCAATGATTTGTAATGTACAAAATGCTGCAGGCCGAATATTTGGGCACCCCGAAAATAGAAAATTGCCGCAATCGGCTGTACCTGGAGATGGTTGTGGCGTTGGATATTTGGTGGCAAATGATAGCTCTCCGATTCAATCGATAGTGCGTCGAAGTTACGGTGAGTATGCAAAAGATATGACCGCAGTAAGTGATGACGGTCAAAAGTGGTGGGATCCTCGTGAGACACCTATGCACATTGAATTTACTGAAAACAAATTGGCATCCATTGTTGGCCGTGGCAATAAAATTGTGCCAGAAGCATTATATGCAGCGCTTAAAGAAGCGAATATATCAATGCAGAACGTTGACAAATTAATTACTAATCAGCCAAACCACACATTTTTACGTAATTGGCGTGAGTCGGTTTGTGTTGAGGAAAAAAATCATATTCATACGTTTCCTGAACATGGGAATTTGTTTGGTGCAGCATTGCCCATTTCATTGGCAAAGGGGATTGAGACAGGAGCATTAAAGAAAGGAGATAACCTCTTGCTGGGTGGTTTTGCTCATGCAGGGGATTACGCCTGTGGATCTGTTGTACATTGGCAGGGAGGTGAGTGATGTATATTCACAGCTGGATGGTATGTCATCGCCCTAAATCACAAGCCAAACCTACGCGTTATGGTGATCGCTCGCCGAGCGGTCAACGCGCAACCCCTGTTAAGAATACGGCCTAAATAACATGATACTAGCGGATGCGATAGTTACCTGTTTACGAGAGCTGGATTTACGCTATATGTTTGGTGTTAGCGGAGCCAATATTGAGCACGTTCATGATGCCGTGTTTCGCTTGGGGCAACAGGGTAAAGGTCAGCACGGCTTTGAAACTGTGATGACAAAAAGTGAGTATGGCGCGGCTTTTATGGCTGATGCCAGAGCCCGCACTCACAATACGCTTGGTGTTTGTTGCGCAACATCGGGGGGTGGTATGATGAATTTAGCTGTTGGTATTGCTGAGTCTTATGCCCATGCTGTACCCGTGTTGGCATTGGTAGGACAACCGCCTATCGCACAAGAAGGGCGAGGGTCGTTTCAGGATTCTTCTGGTATTGGAACTACAGTAAATGCATTGGCAATGTGGCAAGCAATTTCAAAGTTTTCCTGTAAAATTGAAAGTGCTGATCAGTTTTGGCCTTTGTTTTTAGAGGCGTTAGCACAACCATTTTCTGGGCGTCATGGTCCGTCGGTTATGTTATTACCTAGAGATGTTATGGGGTTGGAAGTAGGTGATATACCTAAGTTTTTTTTGAGTTCTATCCCTCTTGAATCTGATGTTCAAGACTCCGAACAAAACATAAATGAAGTGTGGAAGCGACTTTCACGAGCGGAAAATCCGGTATTGATTTTAGGTTCTGGTGTTGCCAGGCACAACGCAGAGAACGCGGCGCGAGCTTTTGTGGAGTCGTCTAATATTCGTGTGGTATCAACATTGTCTTGTCCCGGCATATTCTCCAATGATGATAAACGCTATATGGGTATGATTGGTGTTGCTGGACATCCGTCTGCTCATTCATTTATAGAAGAAAAAGCAGATTTTATATTGTCTGTTGGTACTCAATTAAGAGCGATGACACGGGCAACTTTAGAGAGTGCTTTGACGGAAAAATCACTGGTCATGGTGAACAGTGATTTTCAAGAGCTTGATGAGTCTTTGAATCCTTGTACCTTGCTTAAGTCGGATGCGTCGGTATTTTTTGACGCGCTTAATGAGAAACAAGAGGCATCGCCGTTACAGTTCTTTGTTGATGACGTGTTGTCTCCAGTAACCTGTTTTGCTCCGCAAAAAATACAATACCAACAATTGGTTGATGACGCCTTGGCCAATGTAAGGTGCAATGGATTGACTCAAAGTGCTGCGTTAACGGTAGTTAATCAATATTTGCCTGAGAAGGGCCATATTCTGTTTGATGCAGGTAACTGTGCGGCTGCTGCTGCACACTTTCTTAAAATACCGCCTAATGTATCAACCAACATAGCGTTAGGAATGGGAGGCATGGGTTATGCTATTGCTGGAGCAATAGGTGCGCAGTTAGGGGAATCAGAACCATCCCGTACAACGGTACTTTGTGGTGACGGGGCTTTTATGATGACAGGCTTAGAGATTCACACTGCAGTGGATCTTCAGTTGCCGATTTTATGGATTGTGTTTAACAATAATATGCACGGTATGTGCGTTACCCGGCAGCAATTGTATTTTTCGGGAAGGATTGAGGGAAATACTTACGGGAGTGTCGATATTGCAACAATATCTAAAGGGTTTGGCGGTGAGGAGAGGATTTGGGCTAAGACGGCAACTTCGCTGACGGAGCTGGATGCCTTGCTGGATGAATATGTTTCCCGTAGAGCACACATACCGGGAGTGTTAGAGCTCAAAATCACAGAAGAAGAGCTTCCGCCCTTTATGCCTTTTGTTACGCCCGATGCGGAAGTTCAGAAGGCCTGGTGATCGTTGTAGACGTTATGTTTATATTGCGTAGAGGCTTTTTCGAAGTTTTTTTCTAACCTATCAGATGTTGTCTATGCTTAAAGGATTATGTAAAAGGGACTCCCTAAAGGGGCCATGCCGAAGGAGGTGGTAAGACGCAATGTCCAATAAGTACATTATATTTGTTGATGATTCCGTCAGTATGCAGAGAATTGTTGAAAGTGTATTGGTTAACGATTATGAGGTTCTCTGTGCTTCGGGTGCTAAGGAGGTGCTGAGTGCAATGGATCAGCGTGTTCCTGATTTGTTTCTTTTAGATATCGAAATGCCTGAAGTTGATGGTTACGAATTGGCTGGCATGATTAGAGAACGAGACGATGGAAAGCAGGTTCCGATCGTATTTTTGTCTTCTATGAATACTGAAAAAGTGATTGTAAAAAGTTATGAGGCCGGTGGGACTGATTTTATCACTAAACCGATAGTAGGCGATGAACTTAAGGCTAAGCTATCAATCGCTATTGCGACATCCTGTAAGAATATTAAAGTCAGGTTAAGAGACCCCAATGTTGACAATACCGCTACGTCTGTTGCTTTGGATGCGATGCGAAATGCTGCTGATCTTGGGCAGTTATTGGAATTTATTCAGGGAACGTATACGTGTAAGAACTTCGATGCGTTAGGGCATAGGCTATTAGATATCTTGGCTGCCTATGGATTGGCGGCTGTTGTTGAAATTAGAACACCGAAGAAGAAATATCAATACTCTCATAACGATACTATACAACCATTAGAGCAAAATATTATTGATCGATTTCGTGAAGAAAAACGTATTATGGACTTTAATAATCGAACGCTAATTAATTATTCAGATGTTTCTCTTTTAATAAAAAATATGCCTATTGATGATGATAATCGATATGGGCAATTAAAGGATGTTCTCGCAACATTAGCACAAGCAAGCGAGCCGATGATATTGAGTTTGTTTTTGAAAAAACAGATGAATTCTCAGCGTTTAAAGCTACTGACTATGGCTGAAATGACTCAGGTCTCATTAGATAGGTTGGTGGGTTTACATAAACAGAATAAATTTGAATATGTTAAGTTCCAAGAATCTTCTGCAGAAGATGCAAAGGACTTGTTTCATTTTTTAGAGTTAAGTGAGCATCAAGAAAATTCCATAACGGATTTGTTTTTGAAAAACCACAAAGAATGTGAAGTTCGCCATGAAAAAAATGACGAAGTGGATGAAGAATTAACGTTGATTATTAGAGCATTAAAGGAAACGTTGGGGTTGATTTCAATCTAATAAACTGTCGGATGTAATTTAGTAAAGAGCCACGCCGTGCTCACTATTTTGGATATAGTGAAGCCGGTGTGGCTTTTTATTTACAATGTCAGTAAATACTCCACAAGATAGGGTACGTCATCATCAGCGTTAGTACACCAAGGGTGC